>LSQX01343797.1_pt1 | contig 45350 bp, 39 predicted proteins | sample 654561 | NCBI WGS metagenome assembly LSQX01 (sample SAMN04489861, study PRJNA283612) | anaerobic digester metagenome | isolation source: 4 biogas reactors fed with cattle manure at either 37C or 55C with and... | place: Denmark: Kongens Lyngby | collected 2014 | reverse complement strand
CCCGGTTAAAGGGCTGGGCTTGCCCGGCGATTTGAAACGACCATGACTGCGTGATGGTGCGACCAGGATGGTCGCGGTCCCAGGGTGTGCCCTTCCCCGGCTAAAGGGCTGGGCTTTAGCCCCGCGATTTGAAACGACCGTGACTGCGTTGGTTGCGGCCAAGATGGCCGCGGTCCCAGGATGGTCGCGGTCCCAGGATGGTCGCGGTCCCAGGATGGCTGCGGTTCCGGGTAGGACAATGCCGCGCGGGCGGGATTCGCATAGCGGAGCGGTGATCACCGCACTTAGTGCGTCCGTAGGTGTCAGAAAAATACACGATGAGACGATGCCAATAAGTGAAAGGGTATATGGGTATACAAAATGGATAGAGACGATTCAATTGATTTTGGTGGGCGTTGGATAGGTAAAGTTTACAACTCTGACGGGGAAATCATTAAAACAACTGAGCTGTATCAACTGAAACAAGAGTGCCATGACGTAACCGTCAAGCTGTTAAAAGAAATTGGCGGTGCTTCTTTTCGAGTTTATGTTCATGGGATGGATATATATTACGATGAAAGAGACAGTGACCATAAGTACCTGGTTCCGTTATGTCCTATTTGTGGAGGTTGTCCCAACGCGGTAAGGAAAAAGAAAGGTGAACCTTGGGTGGTGACCTGCCGAACGGAAGGATGCACGCATCGCGCAGAAGGTGATGACCTTTTATCGGGTTTGATCGAATGGTCGGAAGGCGCCGTGTTGGCATAGGCGTGGCACATGAAGCAAAACTGATTTTAGGGGCACCGGCCTAGGGTGTTGTCCAGTCGAGCACGTCGAGGTGCTCAGAGCCATATCGCTGGGCATTGGGGGGATCGGATAAAAAATCGTGGCGGAGTAGGTGCACTTGTGCCTTGGCGCGCTGGGCGGCGGTGAGGAGGACCGCCGTCATTTCGGAGGTGCCAGGCGTGATGTTGACCGCTGAGGGCGCCGATTGCAGCCATTGGGCGATGTCGTCGCAGATGGCCTGGGCGTTGTCGTTGCGCAACACAAACACCGCGTCGTTGCGCTTGAACAGGGCGGGTTGGTCCTGTTGGAGTTTGCGCAGCGAGGCTTCGGAGCACAGGTAGGCGCGCTCTTGGGCGGGAACGCTTTGGACAATGAGGCGGGTAACCAGCGGTTGCAGGCTGACGGCCACTGCCAGGCGGCATAGTTGCTGCGGGTTTTGGCGGCGCAGCGATTGCGCCAAATCGTCGACCAGGTGGGTGGCGTAGTAGCGCTGGCGCTGGTGGGCATCGACCGCGACAAAGGGCGTGTTGGCGTAGTGGAGCCTTTGCGGGAGGTCGGCGTCCGGGGGCGGCGGCGAGGCGAGCCGGATGAGCAGGGGTTGCAGGCTGGTCAATAGGTTGGCGGTGCCAGCGGGCAGTTTGTGCACGCGGGGAGAGGCGGCGGTGCCGGGTTCGTCGGCGTTTTGGTCCGGGACAAAAAAAGCCCATTCGCGATGTGGGCAAAGCTGCGCTGCTGCGGCGTACTTGGCCGGGATGTCGCCCACCGCTTCGATGCCGCTACCCAGCCAGGCGCCGGTGGTGAAGACGGCGGTGTCGGGCAGGATGTCGTGCTGGCGCAGGTAGAGCGCGGCGGCCAAGGGCACAAAGGCGGAGTCGGCCTGCAGGTCGAGGGCGCGCAGGTCGAGGTGCTGCAGGCGCGGTGCCAGGTGCAGGGTGTGCGTTTCGCGTCGATGCGATGGCAGGGCGGCGCGCACCCGTTTGGCCATGTCGGCAAAGGCCGCTGGCAAGCGCGGGTCATCGCCGGGAGAAGCGCTTGCGGCAGGGAGCCATTGCAGGGGCAGGGCAAAGGCCTCGGCGAAGAGCTGGGCGTCGACGAGAGCACGCCACGGCGCTTTCCAGGCCAGGAGCGGCCAGGCGCTACCCGCCGCATCGGGGAGTGTGGGCGGAGAGATGTTGGCGGCTTGGCGCGCGGCGTCTGTGAGCACAAAGGGGGCCAGGCCACCCAGGAACTGCTCGGCAATGCGGGCGCGGGTGGCGAAGTCGCTGGTGGCGTCGAGAAAGGGTGCGAGTTTGTCGTAGGTGAGCTGCATGGCCGGGCTAGGGGTCGGGGTGCAGGAGCGCCTGGGTGCCATCGGGCCACTCCACGGCGAGCTGCGGTTGGGATGGGTCGGCTTGGTGCGCGGCCAACAAGGACATGGAGAACTCGGCGAGTTTGTCGCCCTTGGGCAGCGGGTGTTTTTGTCCGAAGAGCCAAAGGTGGGCGTCCGGCATGGTGGAATCCCCTTGGCAGAGGAGGGTGCAGTGGAGCTCGTTGCGGCTGGGCCGGGCCGTGATGACGGCGATCCATTTTTTGGCGTCGTCGGCAAAGCGCCAGGATGGATTGGGGGTGGCATGCGTCGCGGCAGCCTGAATGGGAGTGGGCAATGGGGTCCGGGGTCGCCAATCATATGCGCTGTCGTCATCTTCTGCGCTGTCGTCATCTTCTTCTTCACCAACAGCCATCGCGGCTTCGGTGTCGTCGATGTACCAGGGCTCGTCGGCCTCGGGGTCGGCGCTGGAGAACAGGCCAAAGCAGGGCGCCCACACGACATCGGGATCGGCGATGGCGGCAGCCAGTAGACGCGGCGTATCGGGGATGTCGAGGGCATCGAACACGTCGCCGTGGGTGCCGAAGTGGTGGTCGAGCGCGGGCAGGGCGTTTTGTAGGCGCTCGCCGGCATTGCGCACTTGCAGGGCGGCTTGCACCGAGCTGAGATCGTCGCGTGCAGTGAACAGCGTTTGTGCCGTGTTGGCGGCTTGGGGGTCATCGGCGGCCACCAGTTGGGTGAGCGCATCGATGCTGCTGTAGAGCGCGTTGGCGCGTTCGATGGCGTCGGCTTCGAAAGAGGCGATGGCGTCTTGTGAGAGCGTCTCGAGCCAGGCGCGGGCGCGGTCTTTGACCGGGATGGGGGCGCCGGTGATGAGGGCCTGCTGGAAGGTTTGTTTTTCGCTGCGATCGGTGGGTATCCAAAGGCGCAACAAAAGCCCGATGGCGGCGATGCGGTGCCAAGGGGTGCCGGCGGTGGCCAGGGATTGCGCTTCGTCCTTAAGCCAGTCGGGGCAGGAGTGGCCACCCAGCATTTGGGCGATATCCAGGGCGGGTACGTTATCGGCGCCAGAGCGGGTGGGCACCGTGGGTTTCTTTGCGGTCATTTGGCTCTCCCAATGGGGGTGACGCTTGGGGCCGGAGAAGTCTGACAACTGGCCTTGCGCTTAAATCGCAGGATGTAGCGCCGGGCGAGTTGGGCGTCGTCCGGGGAAAGGGCGTTGTTGGTTTGCATCTCGTCGATGGCCGTGGCCATGTCGTTGCGGAAGCGCCGCTGGTTTTGGTAGGCGGCGTCGCGGGCGCGGATGCGGGTGTTTTCGTCGGCATCGGGAGCGAGTAGGTTTTCGCGCAACAGCACGTGGTGCATGCTGGTTTCGGTGAAGAGAAGGTTTTGGCTGATGCGCCAGGTTTGTTCGAGGGAGGACCAGTAGCGCTTGGGGCGGTTGGCCTTGAGGTGTTCGTAAATGCGCCGGATCAAGGCTTGGGCGTCGGCGAGGATTTGCTGTTGTTCGGCGTTGTGCGCAGGCGTGTCGGGTCCCAATGCGCTTTGTATGTCGCGGATGTAGCGCGCACGGCGTTCGCGTCTTTGGGTTTGGGGGTCGTTGGCGTTGTGGGTTTTGTCGGCGGCAAACACGGGCGTCTCGGCATCGCGCAGGGCGTCGCGGACGAGGTCGATTTGTTGCTGTTTGCGCAGGTGGTCGTTGATGGTGTTGTGCAAAATGGCCATGGCATAGCGTTGGCACTCGTCGTCGGGCAAAGCAGTGAGCTGGGTCTTTCGGTTTAAAATATTACACAGGACATCTTGGGCGATGTCGTCGGCTTCGCCGCTTTGGCGCTCGCGATATTTCTTTTTTACATTGAAGTGAATTTGTTGTTGCAACTGCGCTGCGGCTTGCACGCTGTCCGGCGTGCCTTGGAGTGTGGTGCGAATGAGTGCGGCGATGGTCATGCGTGTCGTGCCATGTGTTGGGTTGCAGTTGTTGGAGCAGCCTAACAAAGGCCCGGCGGGGTGCCAATTATTTTGCAGTGGCTTTGCTGGTGTGCGGTGTGTGATGACGCGCATGAAGGCGCCGCGGGCGTTGAGGCTGTTTACACCACCAGCACGGGAGATGGCGGGGACACCAGTGGGCCGACGCCCATGATTTCGGCGCAGGCCTCGCAGTTGGCGCATTGGCGGTAGATGCGCACGTTGTCTAAGTCGGGATCCATGATGGCCAGCATTTGGTTTTTCACGCTGGTGAGCTGGTGCGTCTTCAGGCAGGCTTCAAACACGCTCTCTTGTACGCGCACGCCAATGCCCGAGAGGAACTTGTCGATTTTGCGCCGTCGTCGGTCATCGGTGATGTCGTAGGCAATGATGTAGCGCATGCGTTACCTCGGAGAGAGCCACGGCGTGTACGCCTGGTCGTTATCGATGCACCGCGCCAGGTGGTGCACTTGGGCGCGCATGACGTGTTGCAGGCTGAGGCGCAAGCCGCGCGGCGGGTAGTACACCATTTCATTTAAGCGGCGTTGGTACTCGCCCACCCACTTGCGGATGCCGGTCTTGCCAAAGATCACCGGTGGCGGCAGCGTTGCGTCTTCCCCATGTGAACCGTCGCCATCTTCGCTGTAATCCTCGAGCAGCAAGCGCTCTTCGGCGGTGGCGTCATCGCCCTTAATCCACTGAAAGTCGCGGTGAGAAATCGCCCCGGTGTTGAGGGCACGGATTACGGCGCTGTCCACAATGACCGGGCGAAATTCTTCGATGAGGTCGAGCACCAGTGAGGGTCGCCCGTACTGGGGTGCGTGCAAGCCACCGAGATAGGGATCGAGGCCCGCGCTTTCGACCATGGCGTGAATGTTGTTGCCCAACTGCGTGTAGCCGAAGCTGAGCAAGATATTGACCGGGTCGGGCGGGGGGCGCCGCAGCCGCTTGGTGAACGAGATGTTGGGCGCGGTGATGAGGGTGCCGAAGACCGCGAAGTAGGCCGCTGCTGCGCTGCCCTCCACGCCGCGTAGGGTGTCGAGATCGCGGGCGCCGTCGACGCGCTGTTTGGCCAAACGCAGTGCCACCAGCGCTTTGCTCAACTCAGGAGATGGCCGTCGCTTTTGAAAACGAGCGAGGAGCCGACGTTGGTTTTCGATTTTGCCGCGCACGCACGACGCGGCCAAAGCGAGCTGGTGCGCGGGATCGGATAGGCGTTGGAATTGTTTTTTTCGCAATAGGATGTTGCGCGATCGACCGGAGGTCAGGCGGCCCAAAAACCCACCGCCGCGGTGCATGAAGACGACGTCGACGCCGTTTTTGAGCATGGCTTTGACCGCTGGGGTGGTGAGCGCGGCATTGCCGAGTACCACGCACTGCGATAGGGAGGCGAGCTGCGCGCGCTCCGCGACGATGTCCTGGATCTTCACCACAATCTCCTCTCCGCGCTTTCCGATAATCGCGTCGTGCTCCACCACAAAGAGCGATTGCACGTCAGGCCTCTGGCGTTTCGTCTCGTGGCGCTGGTGCCTGGCTGTCGAGGGCAGGTTTGTCCGAGGTGGCGTTGGCCAGGTTTTCGCGCACGAGTTTCAGTTTTAGCGCGTTGGACATTTTGCTCAGGCGCGCGATTTCTTCCTCCATGCGCAGCAACTGCGCGGCATCTGCATTGTTATCGAGAGCGGCGTAGCCCACTTGTTCGGCCATTTCGCGGTAGCGCAAGGCGCTGATATGCAGCAGCGGATGCGCATAGGCGCCCAGACTCGGATCAAAGTGGCACAGGCATCCGACGGAGATAGGTTCGATGCCGAGACGATGGCGGATTTTGGCACAGCTAGTGGGGTGGCCGCGCAAGCGATTGCGCAGCGGGGGTATGCCCGTGATTCCGGCGCGCGCCAAGAGGGTGTTGACGATCCGCGGTCCGTGGGTCAGGTGCCCCAACGTGTAGGTGAGGACAGTGATTTCATTTTGGTGTAGCAGGTCGCCGCTTTCGCAGTTTTCGATGAGGTGGTGCAACACCGTGCATTGGCTGCGTATCCACGCCAGTTCGGCGTCGTCTTCGATGCGGTAATCATCGCCGCTGAAGAGCTGCGCCCGCGAAAAGTGTACGGGGTCATCGCTGTCTTCTGTGGAACGCGGGGTGCTGGATGCTTTGGATGCGCTGCCCTTGTCGTTGTCGTTGTCGTTGGACAGAGACGGGTTTGTTTTGATCCGCGCATGGAGATCGTCGAGCTGTTCCTGTGTGGTTCGCTGGACGTCGCGCAGCATGGACATGGGATGCGCTTCGTGGGTGCCGTCGGCGTGCAGGAGACGGCTGCGCAACCCGCTTTTTAAATGCAGGCCCAGGGGCAGTTTGATGAGGTTGCCCAGGCCTCCCTTTTTGACGTGGCTCTGGGCGGGAAACAAATCGATGTGCACTTCGGCGGGCAACGCCCCTGCGGACTGTTGGATGTGTTTTAGCAAGGTGCGCGCCTTGTGAGCGGGCCAAGGTTCATCGAAAAAACACCAGAGGTGGTAGCCCTTGTAACCGCTCCATTCGATGAGCGGGGCGAGGCCCGAGCGGCGTGCCAACTCGGCCATGTGCAGGGTGAGTTGTTTGGCGTTTTCGAGGTGCTTCTGGCGGTTGGCGATGTCGGTCATGCCAGTTGTGGAGACATCGATGTCCACGGCCATGAAGCTCACTTGGTTGTCGCGGCGAATGACGTAAGCGCCGATGGTGGCGGTGCCCATGAGGTGTTGGCGGATGATGTGACCATTCAAAGGTTGTTGGATGGGACTGTAGCCCGTTCGCCCGTCTGGTGCGCTCCATTGCCGCGCGTGCACGCCCTCGCGTCCGGAGAAGAGGTCGGCCATCAGCAACAGGTCGCTGTCTTGAAAGCGCGGTGGGCTCGTATCGTCTTCGGCATCGCGCGCATCGGATGTCGCGTGTTCGTTTTGCAGGAGCGCTGCGATGGTCTCGCGCGTGGCGTCGTCGTTGCTGGACAGGTTTTGCAAGGCGCTCAGTTGAACGACATCCCCCATGTGGGCGAAGAGCTCGGCCAAGTGCCGGGTGCCTGTGTTGGGTCGGTGTTTTTGCAAGTGGCGCAATAGCCGCTCGGCATCGGCGAGCATGCCCATGTCGCGCCGCAGTTCGCTCAACGCGACGAGCGCGCCTTCGTGCGTGTCATCGACCTCCAACGCTTGGTTGTAAGCGGTAACCGCGGCCTCCAGATTGCCTTGGGCTTCGGCATCGCGTGCCTGTGCCAATAGCGCATCGATGTTGTGGGTTGTTGAAATGCGGTCGCTCATATTTGACCTCCTGGGGTGTGCGGCGTCTTGCCACTGGAAACACATCGGGTTTCCGCCGCTGCATCTGACACCTGGGGTGGGTTGGGTAGGGGAGGGGGGTGGCCATACTGGCTGTCAGATGTTTGGGGGTTCATGCGCTGGGCTATTTGAAAGCGCGGCGGTTGCCGCCTGGCAAAAGGAGGCCAGCATGCATGACGCAAAACGAGACCACAATTAAATCCATAGAGAGAGAAGCCAAACAACTGCAGGTGCAGGAGCCGGAACGGTCGCGTGCGCTGTTTATGTCGGCGGCGGAGGCGTGGTTGGAGGAGCCGCACAACGCGTTCGTCCTCGGTCAGTATGTGCGATTGGCGCGCAAAGGCACTGTGGAACCGCAACAGTTGCTAGCGATGGGGCACGAGTGGCTGTCGACGTATCAGGGTGCAGTGGAGATCGCCCGAAGCCTGGTGTGGGTGCATTACGATGTGGCGCAGCAGTTTCTGAAGCGAAAGCATCCGGATGCCGTGTGGCATCACCTGCAGCAGATGATTCGCCTGAGCGTTTCGGACAATCACCAGCAGGCTTATGGGGTGGTGTTGGTGGGGGCGATGAACTCACTGCTCTCCAAGCTCAGCCGTTTGCGCGAGCAACACTCGGGGCTCTCGAAGGCCGCCCATGACGAGATGTGCGAGACGCTGATCGCTGCGGTGGTTTTTTTGTTTCGGTATTCACCCAGAGTGGCGGAGCAGGGCAACGCCTCACCGGCGGAGCGCTTGCATTATGCGGTGCGCCGGTTGGGCAGCGAGAGCGAGAGCGAGGTATCTCTCAAGATGATGCAGGTATACATGGATGCGGCGGCAACGGCGTTTCCGCGCAATGAGTGGTTCGTCTCGTCGCAAATCCGCGCATGGCTTCGTTTGGGCAATGTCGAGCGGGCGCACAAATTTGGCGAGGAGGCGTTTGCATATCTTCCGTCGTCATTTGCGCTGGCGGAAGTGCGGGCGGATGTGGCCCGGGCGCGCGGAGACGATGCGGGGGCATTGGCGCTGCTGATGGCGGGCGCCATGGGGGAGAAAAAACCGTGGCCTTGGGCCAAATTGGCGGGGTTGTACGAAGAACTGGGCGATCTGCCGCGGGCGATGCAGGTTTATGCGACGGCGTTGTCGCATCACGATGTGCGGGACGCGGGGAAGGTGTGGCGGTTGCATTTTGCGCTGTGTCGCTTGCACCTGGCGGCGGGACAATTGGAGGATGCGGCGCGGGAGATGCTGCTGTCGTTGGATGCGCGCAAGCAAGGTGGTTGGCCGATGGATCGCGAGCAAGAGGCGTTTCTGGAGGAGTCGGGGGAAATCTTTCGAGATGACATGGATCGATTGGCACAGACCAATGCGTCGCAATTGCGCCGCAATGCGGTGGGAAATTACCGCAGCGTGCGTGGGTCGTGGATGCGCGCAGAAGCCGAGCGTGGTGTGGTGACGCGGTTCGATGCAGAGCGGAAGTTTGGTTTTGTGAAAGCCGGTGAAAAGAGTGGAATATTGTTGGCACCGGTGGTGCGCGATTTGTCTGTGCGCGAAGGCGACGAGGTGGCGGTGATCATGGTGCCGTCGTGGGATGGCAAGAAGCAACGGCCCGGCTGGCGCGTGGCGTGGTTGGCGGTGTTGGGGGCGTAAGGAAGGTGGCAATGTCGTTAGGATTGTCAATTTGGCTTGTTGTGGCAGTTGCTGCATTTCTTATTTATTATGGCGGGGTCATTCTCTTGCAGCTCTTACTTCTCATTTTTGTGCTTATTCGTCGTTTGATTGAGAAACTGTTTTCCGAAGATGACGATGTTTAGTTAATTCCCTTTGAGCGGGAGTGTCCATGTCGCAAACAGCGATGCTATTTCTTAGGGTGATTGGCAAATCAGGTGCGGTGATGGCGTTGGGCGCCTTCGTCTATAATATCAATCGCATTGTAAAATGCTTCTCGCAAACGAAAATAGTGCGCCCAAAAGGGCTGGTTTTGGTGGAGAATGGAGTGGTGTGGTGGCGATGAAGGGCGCGGTGACGAACCGATGTTTACAAGACTTGCGATTGGGAGGTTGAGATGAAACGGAAGGCGTTGGCGGTGGCTTTGGCGCTGTGGGTCGGTCTGTTGTGCGGTTGTTGTGATGACGATGCGGAGGAGAGCGGCGGTCGCGACTCGCAGGTGATTCCCTCGCGGCCTATCACCGACAACCAGGCGAACACCTCGGATGGCGATGCGGCGAAGAGCGTGACGGAGCTGAGCCTGTGTTCGGTGGACATCCGCATTGTGTTCTCCGGGGAGAAGGCGGTGGAGATCGGGTTTAAGAACAACAATGACACGTCGGCGTGGGTGCATGTGCAAAACGAGAGCACCGGGGGGCTTGTCGCCAAGAATTGCCTGTGGCCCAAGGGGGAGGATTTCGAGCCGGTGTCGTTTTCGTTTGGCGATGCGCTGACGATCGCGGTGTACCTCGGCAAGGGCGACGTGCTGCATTTCTCGTGCAGCGAGTTCTTTGGGGAGCTGTTGGACTTTTTTCAGTTGTGCGGCGAGCAGGGCGTGACGATTGTGCCGCTCACGTGAGCGCGAAAAACGGGCATCCGCAAGGCTGAGAAAAAGGGGCGTTCAGAGTGATTATGCGGGGATTATGCGGGGGTAAAAAAGGGGCGTTCAGAGTGATTGTGCGGGGATTTTACGCGGTGTTTTCGCCTTGCTTTGAAATTGACAAGCCGCCTCGCAAATGATAGCAGGAACACCATTTCGCCGGGTACGCCGGTTCGCAACAGGCGCGACTGGGAACCCAGGCACGAACATCCATATTAAGGAGATGAGAAAATGTCTGTATTTCACACCGAAGACAAGCAAGCCATTGTCGAGCAATTCAAAACCCACGAAAACGATACCGGCTCTCCGGAGGTCCAAGTCGCCCTGTTGACGAAGCGCATCCAGTACTTGACCGAGCACTTCAAGACGCACAAAAAAGACCACCACAGCCGCCGCGGTCTGCTCAAGCTCGTGAGCAAGCGCCGCCACATGCTCGACTACCTCAAGCGCAAGGACGTGGAGCGCTATCGCAAGATCATCCACGCCCTGGGCATCCGCAAGTAGCCCCGCTTTATTGATGCATCCCCGCCTGCGATTGTCTGCCGCCCTGCCGCCCTTTGGCGCGGCCGCGGGTGAGCTGGCGTCGCAGGCGCATTACCTCCCGTACATTGGCGCATCTCTTCATCGTAGTCTTGCTCCGTGTCCGCATCCCCACCCGCGCGGCGATGTGGCCAGGGACCAGGACTAACCCGGTGAATCGCGATCGCGCAATGTACGGCCCATTGCCGGGCACTCCGGCAGAAAGGCATAGCCAATGTTCATTCGAGAAAGCGTAAAAATCGGCAACAAAGAGGTTTCGATTGAAACCGGGCGCATCGCCAAACAAGCGGGCGGCGCGGTGGTGGTTCGCCTCGAGGACACCATGGTGCTCGTCACCGCGGTGGGCAGCAAGTCGGCGCGCGAGGGCGTGGACTTCTTCCCGCTGACCTGCGAGTACACCGAACGGCAGTACGCTGGCGGCAAGATCCCCGGCGGTTTTTTCAAGCGCGAGGCCCGGCCCCGCGAAGACGAAATCCTCACCTGCCGCATCATGGACCGCCCCATTCGCCCCATGTTTCCCGACGGGTTTCGCAACGAGGTACAGGTCATCGCCACGCTGCTCAGCGCCGACGGCCAAAACAAGGCCGACGTGCTCGCCCTCATCGGGGCTTCGGCGGCACTGCACCTCTCCGACGTTCCCTTCTTCGGCCCCATCGCCGGCATTCGCGTGGGGCGCGTCAACGGCAGCTTCGTCGCATTTCCCACCATGGAAGAGCTGCAAAACAGCGACCTCGACATCGTGATGGCCGCCACCCGCGACGCCATTACCATGGTGGAAGGCGGCGGCGAGGAGATCAGCGAGAGCGACCTCATCGACGCGCTGGAGTTCGGCCACCAGTCCCTCATGCCGCTCCTCGACCTGCAGGAGGCCATGCGCGAGAGCGCGGGCAAGCCCAAGATGCCCTTTACGGCGCCGGAGCTGCACCCGGAGCTGGTCGCGCGGGCCCAGGAACGCTTTGGGGCGCGCCTCGACGAAGCCACGCGCATCCTCGCCAAGCAGGAGCGCTACGCCGCCATCGACGCGGTGACCAGTGAGGCCACCGAAGCCCTGTTGGCGGAGTTCCCCGACCACGCCGGCGACATCTCCCCGGCGCTCTCCAACCTCAAGAAGCACGTCGTGCGCGAACGCGTGCTCGCCACGGGACAGCGCATCGACGGCCGCGCCACCACCGACATCCGCCCCATCTCCTCGGAGGTGGGCCTGTTGCCGCGGGTGCACGGCTCGGCCCTGTTTACGCGGGGCGAGACCCAGGCCATCGCCACCACCACCTTGGGCCTCTCCGGTGACGAGCAGCGCCTGGACGGCCTCTACACCGAGCCCACCAAGCGCTTCATGCTGCACTACAACTTCCCGCCGTTCTCCGTGGGCGAAGTGCGCCGCGTCGGTGCCACATCGCGCCGCGAGATCGGGCACGGCGCCCTGGCGGAGCGCGCCCTAGACCGCATGCTCCCGTCCAAAGAAGACTTCCCCTACGCCATTCGCGTCGTGAGCGAAGTGACCGAGTCCAACGGCTCCTCGTCGATGGCCACGGTGTGCGGCGGCTGCATGTCCCTCATGGACTGCGGCGTGCCCATTAAAGCGCCGGTGGCGGGCATCGCCATGGGGCTCATGTCCGACGGCCAGCGCACGGCCATCCTCTCCGACATCCTGGGCGACGAAGACCACATGGGCGACATGGACTTCAAGGTCACCGGCACCCAGGGCGGCATCACCGCCGTGCAGATGGACATCAAAATCAAAGGCCTCGCCCGCGACATCATGGAGCGCGCCCTAGAGCAAGCCCGCGTCGGCCGCTTGCACATCCTTGAGCGCATGCTCGCCACCATTTCGGCGCCGCGCCCCGAGCTCTCCAAGTGGGCGCCGCGCATCACCACGCTCAAGGTCAAGCCCGACCAAATCCGCATCATCATCGGCCCCGGCGGCAAGATGATCCGCGGCATCGTCGAGCAGACCGGCGTGAACATCGACGTCGAGGACGACGGCACCGTCTTCATCGCTTCGCCGGACCCCGAGGCCTCGCAGCGCGCCATCGACATCATCGAGGGCCTCATCCGCGAGCCCGAGGTGGGCGAGGAGTTCGAGGGTACCGTGGTGCGCCTGGCGGATTTCGGCGCCTTCGTCAACATCATCCCCAACATCGACGGCCTGGTGCACATCTCCGAGATGGCCTGGCACCGCGTCGATAAGGTCGAGGACATCTGCAAAGAGGGCGACACCATGCGGGTGAAGGTCCTCGAAATCGACCGGAGCAGCGGCAAGATTCGCCTCTCGCGCCGCGCGTTGCTCGAGAAGCCCGAGGGTTGGGAAGAGCGCCCGCCGCGTCCGCCGCGCAACGACGACAACCGCCCCGAGCGCTCGGGACGTGGCCGTGACGGTCGCGATGGCCGCGATGGCCGCGAGAGCCGTGAGCGCCGCGACGGTCGGGATGGTCGCGAGAGCCGTGAGCGCCGCGAAGGCCGGGCACCGCGCGTCCGTTCGGGCGGCCCCAAATCCTCCTCCGACGGTGGCGCGCAAGATTGATCGGCAGCGCCCCGGCTTGTTGTTATAATTACCCCCATCTGAAAGGAAGCCCCCATGAGCCGTGATGTGTATCGGGACCCACTGGTGAGCCGTTATACCAGCCGCCGCATGCAAGAGCTGTTCAGCGAGAACACGCGCTTTCGCGGTTGGCGCGACTGCTGGATCGCCCTGGCCGAGGCCGAGCGCGAACTCGGTCTGACGCACTTGATTTCGGAGCAGGCCATCGCGGAGATGCGCGAACACCGCGACGACATCAACTACGAACGCGCCGAAGCCAAGGAGCGGGAGCTGCGCCACGATGTGATGGCCCACGTGTACGCCTTTGGCGAGCAGGCCCCCAGCGCTGCGGGGATCATCCATTTGGGCGCCACCTCCCAGTTCGTCGTTTGCAACACCGACTTGATGCTGCACCGCACGGCGCTGAATTATGTCCACGCCGATTTGCTGCACGCCATTGAGAACCTCGCGGCGGCGGCGGAGCAGTTCAAAGATGTACCGGTGCTCGGGGCCACGCACTTCCAGGTGGCCCAGCCCACCACCATGGGCAAGCGCCTGTGCCTCGCCCTGCAAGACCTCATGATGGACCTCGACGCCATCGAGTGGGTGATGGGGCAAATCAAAGCCCGCGGCGCCAAGGGCACCACCGGCACCCAGGCCAGCTTCGTAACGCTGTTCAACGGCGACGCCGACAAGGTGCGCGCACTGGACGCCCGCGTCTCGGAGAAGCTCGGCTTCGAGGCATCCTTTCCGGTGACGGGGCAAACCTATCCGCGGAAGCTCGACACCAAGATCGCCGAAACCTTGGCGGGCATCGGCGCCTCGGCCAGTTGGCTGGGCACCAACATCCGCTTGCTCTCGGGGCTCAAAGAACTCGACGAGCCCTTTGGGCGCCACCAAGTCGGCTCTTCGGCCATGGCCTACAAGCGCAATCCCATGCGTTCGGAGCGCATGTGCAGCCTGGCGCGCAAGCTGATGAACCTGCCGGTGGACTTCCACGCCACCCACGCCAACCAGTGGCTCGAGCGCACCCTGGACGACTCCGCCATCCGCCGCATGGACATCCCCCAGGCCTACCTGCTCACCGACGCGGTGCTGGGGCTGCTCATCGACATCACCAGCGGGCTCGTGCTCAACCGCGCCATTGTCAACAAGCGCTTGGCCGAGGAGCTGCCCTTCTTGGCCACCGAAGAAATCCTCATGGCGGCGGTAGAGAAGGGCGCGAGCCGTCAAGTGGCCCACGAGGCCATCCGCGATCACTCGGTGGCGGCGGCGCATTCCGTGAAAGAGTTGGGGCAGCCCAACGACCTGCTCGAACGCCTGGCCGGCGACGACCGCATTCCGTTAAGCGCCAGCGAGCTCAGCGCGATCGCCCAGACGCCGGAGCGCTTCATCGGGCTGGCTGCCATCCAGGTCGACGACTACCTGCAGCAGGTGGTGCGCCCGCACCTGGACGCGCGCCGCCAGCACATGGTGACCCGGGATGAAGCGAGTCGGGTCAACGTGTGACGTGCGGGGCCGATTTGCCCTGGCTTGGCTCGTCTCGGGCGCCGTTCACGCGCTCTTGTTCTTCGGCTTGCTCGTCGCCGAACCCCCGTCGCTACACCCCGATCTCGACTGGGTCGAAATGACCCTGTGGGAGCCGCCACCCCCGGCGGACCCGCGCCCCGACAACGCCGTCTCGCCCCTGCCCGAAGTACCCGAAGCACCCCCGCCGCTGCCCCGGGACGACGCCCCGTTGCGCCCGCATCCCCAACCGACAGAATGGGCCGAAGCCCCAGAACCCGCCGAAACCCCGGTGACGGCCCCGGAACCCGCTGAAGAACCGGCGCCCGCCCCGGAGACAGCCCCGGAATTTGTCGATGAGCCGGAACGCGTAGCGGCGCCCGCGGTCCTCGACATCGACGACCACAGCTTCGCGCCAAGCGACGCCCCGGCGGATTTTGCCCTGGCCCCCTCGGAGGGAAACGCCGCCGTGGGGCAGGTGGCGGCCCCGGGCGCTTCGGGCTTGCGCGGCACGCGTCCTGCGTCTGGAGGAACGGGGACGGGAACGGGCGTGGGCAAAGCGAGTGTGGCGCCAGCGGCGTCTGGGTCTCCCCGGAACTGGTCGCGCCATCCCGCTCCCTACAACGGACCGGTGGCCCTGCCGCCCTATCCCCCCAAGGCGCGGCGCTACGGCATCGAGGGCAAGGTGCGCTTGCGGGTGCGCATCGGCAGCGACGGTCGCGTGCGGGAGGCCGAGGTGCTCGCGGATCCCGGCGGCGGTCTCGGCGATGCGGCGCGGCGCGCGATGTTGGCGCAGCGTTGGAACCCGGCGTTGGGGCCTAAGGGAGAGCCCGTGGCCGCCACCATTGTCTACACATACAACTTCGTACTTCGTTAATCGCCCATCGTTGGGTATGCCTCGTGCCAACTGCTGCCGGGACTGGCGCCTGTAGCGCGTTCGTGGTACACGGGCGTTGCTTTTTTTTCGAAACTGGAGAACGCCATGTTGCTTCCTGTAAATCCCAAGCATCCCGAACCGCGCAAAATTCGCCAGGCCATCGACGTGTTGAAGAAGGGTGGCGTCATCGCGTATCCCACGGGGACGGTCTTTGGTTTTGGCGCCGATCTGTTCAACAAAAAAGCGGTCGAGAAAGTGTACCGCATCAAAAACGCCAGCCCCGACAAACCGTTTTCGTTTCTGTGCTCCGATCTGTCGGACATCGCCCGGTACGCGCGGGTGGGCGACAGCGCCTATCGGCTCATGCGGCGACTGGTGCCGGGGCCCTACACGTTCATTCTCGAAGCCACCAAGGAAGTGCCGCGTCTGTGCATGAGCAAGCGCAAGTCGGTGGGCATCCGCGTGCCCGACCACCCGGTGGCCCGCGCCATTCTGGAAGCGTTGGGGGGCCCGATTATCTCCACATCGGCGCGGCGCAACGACGATGACAGCGACTGGAACGCCAACGACCCCGAGGAGATCGCGGCGCGTTTTAAGCAGGTCGATCTCGTGCTCGACACCGGGCTGGGCGGCGTGGTGCCCTCCACCATTTTGGCCTTTGGCGAGGGGGGCGGGGTCGAGGTACTGCGCGAGGGCGCCGGTCCCATCGACGATTTGTTTTAACGCAGCCTGGCGTTCATCCCCTGTTCGTTACACATCGTTTTTTACACATCGATTTTGCTGGGCGCCGTCTGGGCGAAACGCGACAGGACCGTGCGGCCCAAGGAGGGAATGCGCAGCAACCAGGCCGCGCTGTGCAAAAGGCGCGCGCCGGGGAGGGGACCGGCTAGGGCGGCAAAGGTGCGGCGGTGTTGCCCGCCCAACCGAGCAATGGCGCGGGAGCGGTAGTTGGGGCAGCAGATCTCTTTGGCCACTTCGTCGCCGCTGATCAGGGCTTGGGAGATGCCTTCGCCCGTCACCGGTGAAGCGAGCCCTGCGGCGTCCCCGGCGAGCCATACGCGGCCGAAGCGGTGCCCAACGTAGTGGCAGCCGATGTTGCCCCCCTCGCGAATGCCGCGGGTTTCATCGAGACTCTGGTGGCGTAAAAAGTGTTGAAACGCGGCCTTGAGCGCGCGGGCGTCGTGGGTTTGCGTCGGTACGCCAACTCCCCAGCGACAGCCGTCCGGGTGGGGAAAACGCCAGGCGTATCCCGCGCCGAAATGCGTGGGCCAAAACCAAACAGCGGGCAGCAGGGCGGCGTCGGGCGCGTGGGTGTGGCGCAGTTGCAAGGCGATGCTGCCGATGGCGGTTGGCAGCCCCAGGGCGCGGCGCACCCGAGAGTTGGGTCCGTCGGCGCCGATGATGTGGCCGCAGGTGATGTGGCCGCAGGAGGTGGCCACGCCGTTTTTTGCGAGGTGCAGCAGGCGCGTCTCGGTGTGTATTCGCACGCCGCGCGCGATCAGTCGTGCGCGCCACTGGGCTTGCCAGGTCGTGCGGTCCGCCAGCGTCATGTAGGGGGTGTCCGTGTGGATGCGGCTGCGCCATCCCGCCGAATGCACCTCCAGTACGCGGCAAGGGCGGCCCGTGGAGATGACGCCGCGGGGGATGCGCGCCAAAGCGGCCTGGGTCAAGCCGCCTCCGCAGGCCTTGGTGCCGGGATACGCGCGGCGGTCGATGAGGCAGACCGATCGCTGCGCCGCAAGCAAACGTTCGGCAGCGGCCAGTCCCGCAGGCCCGGCGCCGATGATGCAGACATCATAGGTGAGGTCGCTCATGTTGCGGCTATTGAGGGTTGTTTGGGTGAGGAGAAAACGGGAGATTTAGGGGAGCGTGCACTGGTAGAGGGCGGCGGCAGCCTTGCAGGCATCGGACCAATCGCCAGCGTTAAACCCCGGGGCACCCGCCCAGTCGTCGGGGTTGCAGATGGCCTGGGCCTGTTTTTTGGGATCGCCGTTGCCGGTGAATTGGCAAGGTCTCCCGGGCAATTGCTCGCTGCTCATGGGGCAGCAGTGCGGGTCGGCGTTGCGCGCGGGCCATTCGTCGCTGGCTTGGTCGGCCGAAATGTTGACGCAGTCGTAGGGGCCGTTGCCGTCGTTGTCGAGGCCGTCACTGCAGGCAGCGCGGGTGTTCTCTTGGCAGTTGGGATCCTCGAAGGAGAATTGTTGCAAGCACTGCACTTCGACGGAGGCATTTTTCGCCATGGAGAGGGCCTTGTCGGTGAGGGTCATCATGTAGCGGCACTTGAGCGGACAAAGGGCCGTGTCGCCCTGGCCGTCGGCAGCGCAGTTTTTGCAGCTCTGGCAAGAGGGTTGTTCGCAATCGACGAGGCCGTCGCCGTCGTTGTCGATGCCGTCGTTGCAGGCATCGGAGAAGTCTTCGCCGCGGTTTTCGCAGTAGTACCAGCCGAACTCGTTGCGGACGATTTCGCGGAGCGCATCGCCTTCCGGGGTGCCGGGGTCAGGGCAAACCGGGTTGGCCGGGATTTTGGGGATGGTACACGAAACAATGGGTTGCTCGGGGGTGCCCACTTGCTCTTCGGCCGCCCAGGGAAGGCCGCCAGGACAGGTGTCTTGGCCAAAGAACTTAATGACGGTGTTGCAGTAGGCGGTGTTGGTGGCCGGGTCTACGTCGAGGGGTTTGGCGTAGCAAGTACCCGCGATGTTGGCGGCGATGAGGCTGGAGATTTTTTCCATGGCCGGGGACCAGTCCGCGTTGCAGATGGAGTAGACGTATCCCATGGAGCCCATGGATTGCGCGATTTGAATGAGGCGCCTCGCGGGCATGGCCTGGGTAACGGCTTCGCTGCCCTCATAGCGCGAGCAGGTGTACTTGTAGATGAACTTTGGTGCTGCGTCGTAGTCGGGGTCTTGTACGATTTCGTTTTGCATCTGCGACAGGTCGAGGCAGCCGCCGATTTCGTTGCCGGTGCCTTCGCAGCCCGAGGCTTCAGACGCGGTGGGTACGCCGGTGATGGCGGCGAAGAGAATGCCGCTGCCCTGTCCGGAGACCTTGGCCTTGGCGGCGCGGTAGCGATCGAGGATTTCGGCGGGGGTGTAGAGGTACTCTTCGTGTTCGCCGCAGGCGACGTTGATGTAGGCGTAGTTGTGTTGCTGCACGTGCTCGGTGGCGAAGAGCGAGGGGCCGTCCTTCATGGAGCAGTCCTCTTCGTCGGTGACGAGCAGAATAACGAGCAGCGCCTTGTCGCGCATGAAGCGGATGCTGGGGTCGCGGCCCGCGTCGCGTTCGAGGCCCACGGCCGGGGAGAGGAGCTGTTGCTCGAAGCCGCAGCCATCGGTGCCGAGCTTGGAGAGACACGCCGTGGCCAGGGCCAGCTCGTTTTGGGCGTAGAGCGGGGGGCCCGAGGCGTCGTCGCCAGTGCCCAGGGTGAGGTAGTGGCTTTGCTTTTCGCCGGGCGCCGGTGGGCAGCTCACTTCGGAAGTGGGTTGTCCGGAAGCGCTGGGGTTGTAGCAGGCGCCGATGCCGTTATCGCCGATGTTGTCGCAGGTCCAGCCCGGTGGACATTGGACCGCCCCTGCGCCGCAGGGAATGGCCCCTTGGGTGAGCTCGACAACGCCACCGTGGTTGGGGTTGAACCCGTAATTGGTGATGAAGTTGCCGTTGTCGCCCCAGCCATCGTTGTTGATGCAGCCCTTGGTGAGGACCGAGGGAAAGCCGTCGCGCGCTTGCACGTAGCCATTTCCGCCCCACTGAAGCCCCATGTCCGAGGTGACAATGGCGATGCGGATGGAGTCGGTGCCTTCGTCCTTGGCGCCGGGCAGCGGGTTGACCAGCGCGTTGATCAGCGGGAAGAACGAGGTGGCCAGAATTTGTTGCTCTTCGACCATGGAAGAGGAGTTGTCGACCATGGCGATGATGTCCACGCCGTCAAAGCCACCGATGGTGGGGGTGGAGGCCACCAGCTCCGTGGGCACGGGACACACGGGTGCGGGCTCGCGGTTCATGCATCCGAGCGCAGCGATGGTCGCAGCGGTGATGGTGAGAAGTTTGAACCAATTCACTGTTTTCATTTCTTTATTCCTCCCGGTTGGATGGAGCTTTTGTGACTACCTTATAGTTGTCGTTATCGCTGTTTAAAACGAGTGATTTGAAACTTTGCCGTATACTATCTTTCCTCAAAGCATCTGACAACTGTACAGTGCCATTATAAATGATTTTCTCGTGCACTGCCCCCCAAACCCCGGTGTTCCGGGAATTTTTTCATGGTTTCGTAATTTTCGTCATTTCACGCCGCGCCAGGGGCCAGCCAGCATGTCCCGATTAAACGGTGTGACAATGGCCGAGGAGTGTTAAATTGGCATCGTTACAAAGTGACCACCCAAAAAGTGACCACCCAATGAGAGGAGTCTGCGCATGCGTGCCATTATCCGATGTTTTTCCCTGGGGTTGACCATGACCCTGTTGCTGGTTGCGGCTCAAGCCGTTGCCCAAAAGCCCTATGTGCGCCCCACCGAGGGCGTGCTGTTGGTCTCGCCCGTGACCACCGAGGTCAACGACGCGACCGCCCTGTCGGTGAACCCCGCCCACCTGGGATTCTTGGATGCCTGGAACCTGGTGTACAACGGCGCCTGGGTGTCGTCGTCGCAAGAGCACCAGTCGGGGCAGGGGCAGGCCTTGTTCTTCGCTGTTCCCTTGGGACCTGTCGGCTTCGGCATCGGCACCGAGTTCATGTTGCCCACAGACAGCGTGCGGCGTTGGCAGGGGCTCGACCGGCGCATGCGTTTCTCCATGGGGCTTTCGTTTAACCCGGTGCGCGCGCTGGGGCTGGGCTTCGCCTGGCGCACTTTTCCGGGCTACGACTTCGGCGCCCCCATCCACACGCTGGACTTTGGCGTCTCGGTGCGCCCCATCAACCACGTGTCCCTGTCCTTTTTGTTCCAAGACGTCAACAGCCCCAAGGTGACCTACGGGCAGGTGAAGGACGACGAAACCGTGGTTCCGCGCCGCACCGAAAAAGTGCCCAACCGCTACACCATCGCCCTCACCATTCGCCCCACAGGCACCGACCGCATCTCGTTGGGCGGCGAAGTGCATTACATGAATGGCGCGCGAAAGGCCTACGATGCAGATACCGGGACCTTCCTGTCCATGCCGTTTCAGCGCACCGACTTTCAGGCCCATGTCGGCGTGACGCTCACCGACGGCATCTCGTTGCGCACCCGCTTCACCGCTGAAGGCGTGCGCAGTGAAGATGTGGGCACGGCCTATTATCTCGACACGGCGCTGGTCGTCGACACGGCGCGCTTTCCCTTTGGGTTGGGCGTGGCGCCTTACTTCAAGCTCGCACCGGATTACCAGGCGGGCTACCAGGGCATGAGCGCGATGCTGCAGTTCTCGGGCGACGACCGCCCCTCGTTGCCCCTGTTGGCCCCACCGGCCTTGGTGGCGCCCATCCGCCTCGACGAAAACATGACCGCCATGGCCTGGGCCGACTGGCAACGCCGCCTCGAGCGCATCCAGAGCGATCGCAGCGTCGATGCCGTGCTGTTTGAGATCGCCCCGGACGCCCTCAATCTCTCTTATGCGCGTGAATTGCGGCGGCGCATCCGCGAACTCAAGGCGCGCGAAATCGCCACGGTCTGTTACTTGAAAGAGGCCTCCACGGCGGCCTATGCGGCTTGTGCCGGAAGCGATCAAGTGTGGATTCACCCCGCCGGCGGCATCCGCACAAGCGGGCTCTCCATGCGCGCGGTGTACTTCCGCAGCTTGCTCGACAAGGTGGGGGTGCAGGCGGACATCGTGCGGATGGGCGAGTACAAATCGGCGCCGGAGATGTTCACCGAGACCGCTCCCACGGCACCTGCGGCCAAGGCGATCAATCGCTATCTCGACGGCTTGTACCGCACGCTGACGGCGGGCATCGCCGAAGACCGGGGCATGTCGGGTTTTGCGGCAGCGGCTGACATCATCGAACAGGGGCCCTTCCTCGCCACCGAAGCGCTGGAGGCCGGGCTGGTGGACCGCCTGGTCAGCACCGAACGACTCGAAGCCGAACTCGAAGCGCTGTTGGGTCGTTCGGCCATCGTGTACGACCGCTACGACACGCGCCCGCAGCGCCACCGCACCTACATCGACGCGCCCGCCGTGGCAGTGGTGCACGTCCAGGGCGACCTCGTTGACGGCGAGAGCCTGGACATCCCCTTCTTGCGCATCCGCACCACTGGGGCCGAAACCCTCACCAAGACGCTGCGCTCCCTGGCCGACAATCCCGCGATACGCGCGGTGGTCGTGCGCATCGATAGCCCCGGCGGCTCGGCCTTGGCCGCGGACATCATCTGGGGCGAGCTCATGGCCTTGCGCCAACACAAACCCGTCATCGCCACCCTGGGCGCCGTGGCCGCTTCGGGCGCTTACTACATCGCCTCGGCGGCCGACGTCATTTACGCCGAGCCCACGACCCTCACCGGGTCCATCGGGGTGTTTTACGGCAAGGCGGATGTGTCGGGGCTGCTCGATAAGCTCGGCATTTCTGTCACCACATTTCGGCGCGGCGACCAGGCCGACGCGCAGAGCTGGGCCCGGGCGTACACCGATGGCGAGAGGGCGCAGTTGGAACGGCAGCTCGAGAGCTACTACCACCTGTTTCTCGACCGCGTCGTCGAAGGACGCGACAACGGGTTGACGCGAGAGACCCTCGACAAGCGGGCCCGTGGGCGTATCTGGAACGGCATTGATGCGCGGCAGCACTTGTTGGTCGACGAGCTCGGGGGCTACCAGGAGGCCCTGAACCACGCCCGCGCCTTGTCCTTTGTCAAACCGGGGACGCGCGTTTTGCAGTTGCCGGTGCCGCAGAAAAACCTGTTGATGCGCCTGATGAAAAAGGGACGCAAGGCACAGGAGATGTCGGCCGCAGAGGCCCTGTTGTTGCCCGCCGAGCTGCGCCATTCCCTGGGCGCCCTCGCACCCTTCGCCCTGTTCTCGGGGCATACGCCCATGGCGCGCTTGCCCTTCTCTCTCGAAGATGATCGATAACATTTCCTCCGCCGCGCAATGGACGAAACGCCGATGACAGCGCCGACGTCGCCTCAGTTGTGCCCCAAGTGCGGTGCCTCGGTGGGCGGCGACCACTGCCCCAAGTGCGGGTTGGCCGCGGCGCGTTTTGCGGGCTTTGCACCGCAGGACGCCGTGAGCGAATCGCTGCAGCAGATGCTGTCGGAACTGGAAGCGCACTGGGACGACGAAGCGCAGCATGAGCAATTTGTGGCGCAGTGCTTTGCGCAGGGCGTCCCGGGCTTTGCCGCCGCTTGTTACCAAAGGCGCGGCGACGACCCCACGGCACAGCGGCGTCTGCACCAAATCGAACAGCGCGTCTTGCTGACGATGGCGGCCACGCGCCGCACCGAAGAAGCGCCGACGCGTCCGCGCGGGATGTTGCCGGTGCTCATCGCCTTGTTGCTGTTGGGGGTGGCGTTGTTGGGGGTGCTGTTTCTCTACACCCAAGGGGCGTGACGGCGCGGTTGCGGGCGATTAACGGGCGGTTAACAGATGGTTTAACAGCAGATTAAATCCAGGGGTCGTCGTTGGGGGTGTCCTCTGCGGCGACGTCACCTGCGGGGGCTGCGGGAGCGGTTCCGGCGCTATCTGCGGCGGGCGTGCTGCTGGAGGTCGCCTTGCGCATCAGGACATTTCGCTTCCACTCGGGCATGTCCTCTCCATCGCCCGCTGGCGTGTAAACGAAGTCGGATGGCACCTCGATGCCGGGGGTGTCATCGGCGTGGGACGCGGGGCTGTCTACGCGCGACAGCACTTGGCTATCGCCTTGTTCGCGCTGCCACTCACCCGGCGGGAAATCGATGAAGAGATAGTGAAAACCGTCTTCGTCGGAGAGCTGGGACACCGCTGGCGTCGCTTGGCCCTTCAAATCGAGGATGAGGTCGACTTTGTTTTTGCCGGCGTTGCGCAGCCGCGATTTTTGCACCGGCGTGTTGAACCACGTGGTGACGAGGGGGTTGCGGTTGTTGGACAGGTGAATTTTGGCGCCGGAGATTTTGAGCGTGATGCGCTTGGCCGTCGACCTGAGGGTGTATTGCAGGGGCTGCGTCGTTTGAATGAAGATGCGCGAGCCGCCATCGGGTTTCATTTGAAAGCCCGGCCAGGTGATCCAGGAGCCGGTCTTGGTTTTGAGCTCCGCCACCCGCGGCAAGTGGTTGCCGGTACCGGGCTTGGTGCCGGTGTAGTGTTGTGAGAGCTGCAACGGAGCGGCGTCCGGCGCTTTTTCGGCGGCGCTGCGCCACTGCTCGACTTGGGACGATGCCGGAAACGCAACAAAGACCCCGGCCAAAAAGACACTGCAAATGGCAAGACGTGACATGACAGACCTCCTCGATGTCACAAGTGATGACGCGAATGTCACAAATGATGACGCGGCCAGTATATCGCGAAACGGTCGGGGACAGAAATTTTGGGCTTCGTTTTGGGGCGGCGTGTGGGGACGGTGGCTAAAACCCGAGGGTGCGCTCGAGGATTTCGATTTTGTTTTTGAGCTCGGGATCGGTCTGGAGCAGCTTGTCGATTTTGCGGCAGGCCGCCATGGCCGTGGTGTGATCTTTGCCGCCGAACTGCTGACCGATTTCGGGGAAAGAGGTTTTGAGCCCCTTGCGGCACAGGTACATGGCGATTTGCCGGGGAAAGGAAACCGAGCGGTGTCGCGCCTGTCCGCGCAGATCGGCCATGGTGATGTTGAATTGGCGACAGACGGTTTGCTGGATGGTCTCGACGGTGAGGGCGGCCTGGTGCAGCGCGATGATGCGCTTGAGGGTTTCGGCGGCAAAGTCCATGTCGATGGCGCGACCTTCGAGGGAGGCGTGGGCGGCCAAGTTGATGAGCGAGCCCTCGAGTTCGCGGATGTTGGTGCGGATGGAGGACGCCAGGTACATCGCCACTTCGTCGGGCAAGTCGATGCGCTCCTCTTCGGCTTTGTGGCGGAGAATGGCGACGCGGGTTTCGAACTCGGGGGCCTGGATGTCGGCGATGAGGCCCCACTGAAAACGCGAGCGCAGGCGCTCTTCCAAGTCGGGGATCTCCTGGGGGTATTTGTCGGAGGTCAGGACGATTTGTTTGTTGTCTTCGTAGAGGGCGTTGAAGGTGTGGAAAAACTCGTCTTGGGTGCTGGCCTTGCCGGCGATGAACTGGATGTCGTCGATGAGCAGGACATCGCAGTCGCGGCGGTATTTTTGGCGAAAGCCCTCCATTTGTTTGTTTTTGAGAGAGCTGATGAACTCATTCATGAATTCTTCGGCCGAGAGATAGCAGATGTGGCTCAATGGCTTGTGGGCGGCGCTCTGGTGGCCGATGGCGTGTAACAGGTGCGTCTTGCCCAGGCCCACACCGCCGTAAATGAACAGGGGATTGTAGGAGACCCCCGAGTGATTGGCCACCGCTGTGGCCGCGGCGTGGCATAGCTGGTTGGATGCGCCCACGACGAAGCTGTCGAAGGTGTAGCGCGGGTTGAGGCGCGGCGGCGGCGCTGTGCGCACGGCGGGTGGCGGTGCGTCGGGAACGGCTGAGAGCGTGTGGCTGGGGCGCGTGGCTGTGGTGTCGATGTGCCACAGAATTTCGACATCGTCGCCCTGGGTTTGCTGCAGCCAAGCTTCGCGGATGGTGTCGCGGTAGTTGTCGGAGAGCCAGTCGGCGAAAAAACGGTTGGGCACGCGCAGCGAGAGGCGGTGTGCATCGCAGCGATCAAACGCGATGGGGGCGATCCAGTTGTCGAACACTTGGGGACTCAGGCGTTTCTTGATCCATTGGGTGGCGCCTTGCCATGCATTTTGGCATGCTGCGGGTGTCGCCGAAAACGCCACCTCGCTGGTTGCGGCAGAGGTGGCGTCGGTGTGCGTGTCATTCGAAAAAATGGGGAGCTTTTTGTCTTTCAATCTGGCCTTCCTTGTTGCCCAGAACCCAGGTGGGCGATGTGGCTGTCTTGCGGTACCCAAGCGAGATAGCAAAAAACGAATGCCCTGGCCAAGTCAAAAAAATCATTGATGACCAAAGTCGGGAAAGGGCTGAAATATAAGGCTTGTAGCGATTTCGTGTCTTTTTTTTGCCCGCGAAAGAAAAGTGTTTTTGGGGCTTGAAATTTGCTAACCCAGCGAAATTGCAACGGAACAAATTTGAGAGTGAACGGGCGTCACGGCGCGCAAAAAAACAGAAAAAAAAAGTCAAGCCCGGCGGGTCTCGTGGCCCCCTCGGGAAGTGTGGCAAGTGGGCTGCTCGCTGCTGGGATTTTGTTCAGTCGAATGGGCGTCGGGTGGGAAAATGGACTTGTCTGATTTGAATCCGTTACGCTGTCGCCAAAGAAGAAACCTGCGCATTGGCGCATTACTGTATGCGGGAACAACGGCAAATGAAGATCAATGAAATGAAATCAAATCGGCGCATCGGCACCGCGGCGTTGGTCGCGGTGGTCTTGCTGGTGGGGTGGGTGTCTGCGGCGCACGCCTCGGAGCCCCAGGTGGGCACCGAAACACTGCAGGATGCGCGGGGACTGGGCATGGCTGGCGCGTTGCGCGCGTCGGCGGGTAGCGTGGGGGCCCTGTATCTCAACCCCGCGACGATGTCGATGGCGCGCCTGTACCACATCAACATGAAGTACCAGTACACCGGCCGCGACGACCTGCACAACGGCGGCGTGCAAATCGTGGACTCCATCACCTCGCACCGATTGGCGGCAGGGGTGGGCGTCGATCACCTGCGCGCCGTAGATCCCCACCGCGATTTCAAGGCCTGGGATGTGCGGCTCGCCCTCTCCACCGGCATCGCCAACATGTTCTTCCTCGGTCTCACCGGTAAGTACCTGCGGGTTGAAAACGATTTGGGTAAGTCTCACCGGGGGCCCAACGGTCCGCCCGCTCTGGATGCCAGCGGTAGTTTGCAAGCCAACGGCTTCACCTTTGACGCCGGTGCCGCGCTGCGTTTGGGCTCCTTGGTTTCCCTGGGCGTCACCGGGTACAACCTCACCCGTCCAAACACTGTGTACGCGCCTTTGCAACTCGGGATGGGCGTCGGGGTGGACATTCGGCAAATGCTCCACATCGAGGCCAACACGGTGTTCGATTTCACCAGTTACGCCGAGACGGGATACGAACTCTCCGTGGGTGCGGAGTTCTTTGTCGCAGGCGCGGTGGGGTTGCGCGCTGGCTACCGCCACGATTTTTATTTCGACATCAACCAAATCGCTTTGGGCGCGGGATACAACGGGCAGCGCGTCGGTCTTGATTTGGCGTATCAGCAGGATATAGAATACAAAGATCGGTTTCGCCTGGCCTTTTCGCTGCGCATTTTTATCGGTTGAACGGCGCGAATCCCGCCCGATTTTCTCAGCCCGCATGCCGCCGGAGCCGGAGACTTCACGCAGGGCTCTTGCCCCAGAGGGGACCGGTGCGCTCCACATGACTTCGCGGGAAGAACGCCACATTCAGCGGTTGAAGCAACGCGATCCCGCGGCCTTCGAAGAGCTGGTGCGCGCACACCAAACCCCCATCTTCAATATGCTGTACCGCATGCTCGGCAACCGCGAAGAAGCCGAAGATCTGCTGCAGGAAGTCTTCGTTGCTGTGTTCAAGCAAATCGATGGATTTCGCGGTGAGGCGTCGCTGACGACTTGGATTTACCGCATCGCCACCAACCACTGCATCAACCGACAAAAGTACAACCGCCGCCGCGCACAGCACGCCAGTGAATCGTGGGATGCCAACCACAGCGCGGGCGCCGAGGCGATGCCATCTCCTTTTCCGCAGCCCGACGAAGCGCTGGAAGGGGCGCGGATGGAGCGGCGTTTGCAAATTGCGATCTCCGAACTCGACGAGGAGCAGCGCATTGTCTTGGTGTTGCGCGACATCCAAAATCTTTCTTACGAGGAGATCGAGCAAGTGGTGGGCGTGCCGGGCGGTACGGTGAAGAGCCGGCTGCACCGGGCGCGTATGGCGCTAAAAGAAAAACTGACGCGAGGCGAGGGATGAACATGGATCACAGAGAAGCCATGGAGTTGTTTTCGGCGTATCAGGACGGAGATGTGACCGCAGAGGAGAGGGCGTCGTTGGAGGCGCACTTGGCGCAGTGCGCGGCTTGTGCTCAGGAGTGGCAGCGCTTCCGCGAAATGGTGAGCAGCTTGTCCGGTCTGTTGCCGATCACGCCGCCCGTGGACACTGTGGTGCAGGTGAAACAAAAAATTCGTCGGCGCAGCGCCGGACGTTTTTTCAACACAGACAACAGCCTCAGCACGCGCTTTGGCGTGGTTTCTTTCACGTTGATTCTCGCGTTCATGCTCGGTTATCTACTCCTGCAGGCCGTCAGTGAGATTTCGGTATTCGAGGCGTCAGCGCCGTTGGACATCCCGCCCGTGCGCGACAGTGCCACCGATATCGACGTCGATACTGACTCGGGCCGTCTCGTGGATACCGGCCGCCACCACACCGACACCGAAGGCGACGCGGCGCAGCGACAAGTGAAATGAAATGAAAATGACATCGCAATTCCCATCGACACGCAGGCGACTTGTGGGCTTCGGCGTGTCCCGCCAAGTGTGCGGGGCGCTGTTGGGATTCGCGTTGCTTTGGGCATCTCCGGGCGCGAGCGCTGAGACGGGCGATGTGGCTGGCGATGCGCTTGACGATGCGATCAATGATGTAGCTGATGATGCGGTTGATGATGCGGCTGGCGAACACGCGCTGCGCGACGACATCCTTTCTCACGCGCCAATGCCGCTCACCTTGACCACCTCTGGGGGCGTCTCCTTGGGCGGTTACCAGGCGGGCTACCTCTACTATCTTTCGGAGTGGATGAAACACAACCCCGCCCTGATGGCGCCGGTCATGGTGACGGGCTCCTCGGCGGGCTCCATCAACGCGCTGCTGCTGGCCATCGCCCTGGGCAAGGACTTCTCGCCGCACCCCTCCGAGACCCTGTTTTACAAACTTTGGTCCAACATGCAGTTCAAAGAATTGCTCGACGTTCAGGATGCCCCACCCCTGGCCATATCGTCGCGAAAGGCCATCGCAGACATGGCCGACAAGATGGAGCGCGACTGGATGGATGGCCTCGACAAAAAATTGGACATCGTCGTGGGCATCACCGCCACCCGGGTGAATTCGCGTCCGGTGCACTTGAACGAGAGCTTTGCGGTGCAGCGCCAAGAGGAAAAATTTGTGTTTCGCATCCGCGGACGCGGACCGGGCAAGGAACCCCTCATCCAAAACTACATCGACGCAGAGCACGGCATTGCGCAGCCCTACTTGCCCTTTGTGGATCCCGATGCGCCGGGCAATCGCGGGGCGAATTTTGCGATATTGAAGAAGCTCATGTACGCCTCTTCGGCCTTTCCTTTGGCCTTTCCAGCCCAGGAATTGTCGCTGTGCATGCACGCGCCGGGAGACATAGGCACCGACACCGACACCGACACCGACACCAAAGCCGGGCCTTTTCAGTGCGATGCACCGGATCATCACGAGGACTTTGTCGATGGCAGCATGTTCGATCGCAATCCCATTGGCCTGGCGTTTCGCACGACGCGCGCGGGGCTTCAGCGCACTGAGGACGGCGATATTGTTTGGCGCGACGAGCCCAGCCGGCATCTCCCGCAATTCGACGATTTCATCATGCTCTACCTCGACGCGCTGCACGTGTCTTATCCCAGCTACGAGGGAGCCAAGGAGTCGAAGCGGGTCCAGGCGCTCTTCCCGGCGTTTGGCGCGTACTCTCAGGGATATGTGCGTTCGGCCCAGGGCAAAGAGATGTACATGCTGCTCGACGATCACCCGGAGGTGCGCGATCAGGTGGGCATGACGGTGCGCGAGTTTCCTTCGGCCAGCGGCTTGTTGGCGAACTTCTTCGGGTTCTTCGAACGCCAGTTTCGGGTGTTCGATTTTTATCTGGGGATGCACGACGCGCATCGCTACATTGAGCAACGCGTGGGGCGGCGCCTGAAGGAGTTGGGCTACGTCGACATTGCCCTCAACTATCCCGAGCAGTTTGTGGCGCATCACGTCGAAGAGGATTGGGCGCCTTATTTTTGTATGCGCGCCGTGTTGGACGAAAAAACCGAGTACACCGCAGCCTGTTCCCTGCCCGCTCTTGAAGAGTTTACGACGCTCCTGCAGGTGTCGCTGATCCGCCTGTACGACAAGTGTCGCGAATTGCCCCTGGACGCCACCATCGACCATCCCCACTGTGTCCGCGGCATGCAAAAAGAGGCGCCGCCGCTGTTCAAGCCGATGCGAAAGCAGGAGATGGCTGCGCGGTGGGAACGCCGGGGGAACGAGTCCGAGTTTGCCTACACCATGCGCCTGCTGGAGTTTCACGACTTTTGGTTTCAGGACTTGGGGCTGAAGAAGAAGGATAGCTGGCTGGCCTTGTCGCGCATGCGCGAGGAGTTGGCGGGCGCGTTGGATATTTACGCCAAAAAGCTGCCTCGTTCTGAGAGCTTGGCGCTGCGCATTTTGGGCAAGCCCGCTCTCAACATTTTTTATTATCACCCGCCACAGGCCATCGTGCACATCGGCGCTGGCAAGGGGGCGGAGCTCTCGCTGAGCCTGGCGGGAAAGTACGCTCCGGCGCGCTGGTTGCGCTTCAACTTCGCTCTCAATATCAAGGGAATTTACGAGGCGCTGTCACCAGCCGAAGACGCGTTCGCCGTGTCGCCCGTGGCCGGCGTCGAGCTCGAAAACCCCGCCTGGTCCAGCGTCTTGTTGCAACCGCGCCTGGGGGTGCGCGTCGGTTACCAATTCAGCACGGCGGATCGCTTTTGGGCGGGGCGGTGCAATATGAATCGCATGGAAGGCGACAGCCGCATGTGCTCGGCACCCGTGGCGCAATTCTTTTTGGCGTTTGTGTTTTTCGAGCGGATTCGCCTGCAGGGAGGTGTCGAGTGGTTCCCGCATTTTCTGGCGCCCATGAAAAAAACCAACAGCGACGTCTGGAACGGCTTTGTGACCGTGGGTTGGCAATGGATTTCGCCCTTTTGAGCACCCGGATGCCAGATGCGTCACTTCGGACACATATAAAATCTGTTTGCCATCTTGACTTCATATTTGGTGATTCTTTAATATGTGACGCTGATTTTCAAAGCGAAGACAACTTCGCAAAACCACGTGTTGCGCCGATAAAAGTGGACTGGTGGCGATAACCTCAAGGATTGGCATTATGAAAATAACCTGCGGAAATTGTGGTGCGAAATATTCGATTGCAGATGAAAAAGTTCGCGGAAAAGTCTTCAAAATACGCTGTAAAAAATGCTCCGAATCCATAGTTGTTCGCGGAGATGAACTGCCGCCAGTGGCGGCGGCCGCGGCGCCATCACAGCCACCCGAAGCCGAAACCAAGGTCTTCGACTACTCCGGGTACAAAGGCGCCGACGAAGCGCTGTGGCACGTGGTGGCCAGCAGCGGCGAACAGATGGGGCCCTATTCCATCAATCAACTGGGGGAGTTCATCGGTGCGGGGAGCATCGACTACGAAACGTTTATATGGCGCGAGGGCTTCGCCGATTGGCAGCCGCTGCAAAGCGTCGAAGAAGTCATGTCCGTTCTCAATCCGCCTGCCGCAACTTCGGCGCCAGCCCCGGCACCCGAAGCACCTGCCGCGGGCGGTGGCCTGTTTGACGCCGCTCCCGCTGCGGCACCTGCTGCGGGCGGTGGTCTGTTCGACGCCGCTCCCGCTGCGGCACCTGCTGCGGGCGGTGGTCTGTTTGACGCCGCTCCCGCTGCGGCACCTGCTGCGGGCGGTGGTCTGTTCGACACAGGCCCCGACGAGCAACGGGCCAGCCTCTTCGACACCGGTCCCGCTGTTCCCGCTACGGGCGGCGGTTTGTTTGACGCCGCTCCTGCTGCGGCAGCCAGTGGCAACCTCTTCGATGCCGCCCCCGCCATTTCCGGCGATATCTTTTCTTCTGCTTCTGCCGATGCCGCCGCAAGCCAGGGCGGTGAAGCCTTGTTTGGCGACGCCGATTTTTCGGGTGGTGGCGATTTGTTTGCCGGCAGCGGCGGCAGTGGTGACAGCGGTGGGATTTTCGCTTCCACCGAAGCCCCGAGCGCGTTTGGTCGCGGGGCCACTGCAGACGCTTCGCCCATGACCGGCGCGCGCAACGAAAACTCCGTCCTTTTTTCGTTGGCCAACCTGCAGGCCCTGGCCAGCGGTGGCTCGCCGGGAGGTGCAGTCGATGCGGACTTGCCCAGCATCGGTGGCTTCAAGCCCGGCGAAGAGGCCTCCGGGCTCATCGACATTCGCGCCATGGCCAGCACATTGGCTGCCGAAGCACAAAAGGCGAGCGATGTCGACGACATGCTCTCCATCGGCGGCGGCGGGTTCACGTCTTCTTTGGGCGCGCCCATTTTGGCGGCCACACCCCAATCGGGGCTGAGCACGGGTGCCAAAATTGGCATCGGCGCAGGTGTCGTGTTGTTGCTGGCGGCATTGGTTGTTTTGGGCGTGGTGCTCAACACCAAGGAAGACACGTCCGCCTACGACGAACAAATCGCCGAGCTCATGAAGCAAATTGAGCAGATGAAGGTCGGCAACGCGTCGCCTGAGCAAATTGCTGCCATGCAGGCGCAACTGGCCAAAACCCAAGCCGACAAAGAGAAGGCAGTGGCCGACAAAACTGCGAGTGGTGCCGCGGCCGGAAAAGAGAGCGACGCAGCGGACAAGGCAGCCAACGACAAAGAGGCCGCCAAGAAGAAAACCACCACCACCACCGCTGCGGCGGGGACCGCCACCAAGAAAACCGACGACGCATCCCAGCCCAAAGCACCGGCTACTACCGCGCCCGCTGCTACCAAGAAAACCGGCTCGACCAGCGCCCTGGACAGCTTGTTGGCGCCTGCCAAAAAGCCCGTTCCCAAGCCGCAGGCCGCCGCCCCGGCCGCCGAAGGATTGACGCGCGCCCAGGTCTCTTCGGGAATGAACGCCGTCAAACCCTCGGTTGAGCGCTGCGGTGCGGGCAAGTCCGGCAGCTTTAAAGTGCGCGCCACCATCGATCCCAGTGGCCGTGTGACAAACGCACAGGAGATCGGCGATTTTGCTGGCACACCAGCGGGTACTTGCGCGGCCAACGCCGTCAAGCGCGCGCGCTTCCCCGCCAGCAGCAAATCCCTCACCGTGACCTATCCCTTCAAACTCCCCTAATTTCTTCTGTCATCGTCTCCGTTTTGTGTTGGCTCGCTCGGGCCATCGGATGCTCCGCTGTGCGGCTGCGGCTTGTCGGTTGTGCGAGTGCTGCGGACATTCTTAGGCCCATTTGGCCGGGCGCTCTGGCCGCTTGGGCCCACCTCTTAGGCGTCCAACGCGCGCTCTACAAAAATGTAACCAGCTAACATTACAGTGTTTTTTTGATTCCCGGGACCTTGGCATGTTTTCTGCTTTTGAAGCGTGGTGTTGGCCAACGCCAACGGACATCACGAAGGAGAGAGGCATGCAGCGAGAAGGAGCACAGGATGGGAAACGGCGTACTTACAAGATTTACGCCATCATCGAAAAACCCGGAGAGCAAAAAAACGTGTGGTTGGATGTCGGCTTCGCCAACCTCAACCGAGACGGGTCGATCACCTGTCGATTTGATTGCTTTCCGATGAGCGGGGTGGCGCAGTTGCGCATCTACGAGCCCAAAGTCAATGGTCATGCCGAGGGTGGCGGCCAACAAGCCAGGTTTAACAGCCCGTCCAAACAGCGGATGTGGCACGAAGGAGGAAAGGGATGAAAATGAACACACGACACAAAATGGGCGCTCTGATCTGCGCGGTGGCCATGATGCTCGCCGCATGTCCGGCCATGGCCGCAGATGACTCCGGAGGGGCAGCGGCGAAGTTGCCACCCGAGGGGGTCATCAACGTCAACACCGCCACGCTGCAGGAGTTGATGTTTTTGCCGGGCATCGGGCCATCCAAGGCCGAAGCCATTGTCCGGAGCCGGGCCAACGTGCCCTTCAAGCGGCTGGAGCAGTTGACGCGCATTAAGGGCATCGGCCGCAAAACGCTGAAAAACTTGCAGCCCTGGGTGCGCTTTGACGGTGCGACCACTGTCACCGGAAAGCTGAAAGCGCCAGCGCCAGCCAAGACCAATCCGTAATCGTGCGATGCGCGGCAAGGGCTGGGGAGGCATCCCTGGCCTTTGCTTTGCGCGCAGGTCGGTCGCGTGATGGGCGGGCGACATGTGTGCGTTGGGGGGTGTTGTGCGGCGGGCAACCGCTTGGTTAGGTGCCAGCGGGCAACACGATCTCGATGTCGGGGCGCACCTTTTTGAGGGCTTCGAGGTGGGTCTCGTTGAGTTGCCCCTGGTTGTTCAATACCTCGTAAGGGGGCACAAACGTGGGATCGAGGGCGATGGCCTCGCGGAAGAAGCGGAGTGAGCCGCCCTCGTTGCCTTGCCGCAAAAAGGCGATGCCATACGAATAGGCCAATTCGGGGTCTTTGACGCCCATTTTGTATAGGTCTTGGGTGACCGCCACGGCCTTGAATACGAAAGCCCCTCCGCGTCTTAGGTTGAGGCGGATGAGATGTTTTTGCACCTCCCAGGAGGCGGTGAGACCGCTGCTCGCGATGAGGCGGCGAGCGGTGGCAGTTAGGAAGCGATCGGCGTCGCCTCGCTTGCCTGTGGCATTGAGCGCCTTGGCCTTGATGTCGGCGAGTTCAACGGTCCAGAGGCCCGCGTCGGCGAGGAGGGGCTCCACCTGCTCGAGCACCGCGTTGTAATCGCCGCTGTCGAGTTTTTGCTGCAACAGCCAGTAGGCGGTGGCGGGATGGGTGCGGTGGGTTTCGTCGTTGGCGATTTGCTGGATGGCGTCGTTGCGCGCCTTGAGGTCTTTTTGGGCGTCGAGCGCGGCGATGCGGTGGTGTAGCAGCGCGGGCGGGGCTGCCGCGTCGATGAGGGCGAGGACGTCGTTGTAGCGGCCCATGCGGAGATACAGTGACGCCATGGCCGAACGGAGCGGGATGGCATCGGCCTGGAGAACGGCGATGGAGTTGAGCATGGCCAGAGCCGCGTCGATGTTGATGCTCTTCCAGAGGACCATGGCGCGATCGACGGCGATGCGGGGATCAGTGGGCCAGTCGCTGGCGACCAAGCTGCCCATGCGCGCCAGCATATCCGGTGAGAAGGCGTTGGACATATGCCGGATGCCCAACGCAGCGGCGCAGGTGTCGTCGAGGCGCACGAGATCGTAGGCATTTTTGGCCACCGGGCGGTGGAAGGCGATCATGGCGGCCGCGCAGTCGGGGGAGAGCGCTTGGAGCTGTTCGGCCAAGTGCTGGATGGCGTCGGCGTCGCCTGCTTGGCTCAGCAATGCGTGCATTTCGAGCAGGGCCGGGATCTGCTCTGCGGTCAACGCGCTGGGCATGTGCTGCACGGCACCTGCGGCGTCGCCCTTTCGCACGGCCATGAGCCAGCGCAAACGGGATGTGGGCGGCGTTTCGCTGCGCTCCATCTGGGCGAAAACCGCCTCGGCATCGGCGATGCGGTGCAAGTCAAGGTAGGACTGGGCGCGCAGGCCGAGGATGTCCGCGGCGTCGCCTTCGGCATTGGCAACGGCTTCGAGGGCGGCCTTGGGCCCTTTGAGCATGTACATCGCGCGGCCGTACCAAACATGGGCGTTGAGGCTGGGATTGCCGAGGATTTGTTGAAAGCCGTTGGCAGCGGACTCGTGGTTGCCCGAGAGCAATTCGATGCGCGAGCGCACAAAAATGCCCAAGTGCTGAATTTGCTCGGGCGTGCCCTGTATTTTTTCGGTGATGCCCGCGCCAAAATCTTCGAAGGTGCGCTGTTCGTCGGGGGCGAGGGATTCGTTTTGCCATTCGGGGAGGCGCACCAAAATAGAGGTGAGCGACCCGTAGAGATTGCTCGAGGAGTGCAGCAGCAGCTCGGTGCTGCCCTGGGCCACGAGCGACATGTCGCGGTGCTGCAAGCCGATGGAGATAAGCGTGTACAAGGGGGGCAGGTAGTCGCCGAATTTCTGGCGCATGGCGTTGAGCTCTGCGATGGCCGCATCGGGACCGTCTTCGCCCAGGCGTATCCAAGCCTTGGCCAGGTGCAAGCGGGGTTCGCCGTCGAACAGCGGCTGCGCCTTTTCGAGCAGGGCGGCGCCCTCTTTCCACTGCGAGTTTACCGCGCACTTTCCGATGCGGGCCGCGTAGCCCAAGGCGGAGTTGTCTTTGTCGATGGCCTGGAGCGCGGCCTTGGCTTCGCTGAGGTAGGTGTCGCGGGGGCCGAAGATTTGCGCGAGCAGGATGGCGTTCCAGGCGTAGGCGGTTTGGGCGTTGAGGCGATCGGGGTAGTCGGCGGCCATCTCTTTGAGGCGCGTGTTGAGGTTGACCAGCAGGAGCACTTGGGCGGCGCTCTCTTGGTTGCCCGCCTCTTCGATTTGGCGCTCAATGCTTTTGGAGACCAAGACTTGGTGGGTCATGACCCCCACCACCACGAGCAAAGAGAGGACGACGAGGATGAGCAAGGGCCAGCGCACTTTTTGCCAGATGCGGATGCTGGCGGGCATGGCGAGAACGGGAATGGCGTGATCGCTTCCGCGACCTGCGGCATTCATGCTTTGGTTCACATTGCGTATGAAAGAAGGGGTGTCGTCCCGATCAATTCGGCGTCCTCTCCATTGACTGGCTGGCGAGCCTTTTTCATTTCTGTTGTCCGCGTTCATTTTTTAACCAGTGTTTTGTTGCGCATGGCAGTTGGGCTGGGCCCTGCAGTGCAGCGTTTTCAGGTTATCTCGTAGTGTTGCCAGCCCTGTCCTTGACGATTTGGTACTGCTTTTCGAGGAGAAATTTGTTTTCGATGCCAGCGATGTGCGCCTCGGCAATGGCGTTGTGCGGAAAATATTGCGCGCCGGGGGAGTTGAGGTATTCGGCCCAAGCAAATTTGGCCTGCTCCCAGTTTTCGGCGCGTTCGAAGACCACCGCCATGAAGTAGATGCACTTGGCCGAGAATGCGGGGTCGATGTCACCGGCGAGGGTGGCGGCGGTGCGCAGATTGGCCACGGCTTCGTCGTATTGCTTGAGTTGGCTCTGGGTGGCGGCGATGAAGTAGTAGGCGTAGGGGCGCTCCATGGCCATCATTTTGGCTTTTTCGTACTGGACAATGGCTTCGGTGTAATTGCCGGTGCGGTAGGATTTGTGCCCGATGGAGAGCACACCAGCATAGGTGTAGCCCTCGGGGGAGAGGGGTTGGTTTTGGGGATCCCCCCAGCCTGAAGCGGCTTCCCAGCCACCAGTGGCGGGTTTTTGGGCATGGGCGACGCCTGAGAAAAGCGTGATGGCAAAAACAAGTGCGGTGAAGCGATACATATTTCCTCCGAAGGTCACGCGCTGCGGGAACAGCGCGCGCAATGCATTGGCGAATGTCCTTTATATATAAATTGTCTAAGCTCTACAATTGACTTCATCATTATATGCCCCAAGCCCTTTGACAAGCACAGATACGCCCGCGATCTCCGGCATGTTTTGTCCGCAACGCCATTGGATGGCCCGACATGCCGATGCGGCGCCCTGGGGTGGTGCGTTGAGGCAGGTGAGGGATTTGAGGGCGCTATTTTACAAAAACCCGATTTTCCCGTATCCGTTGCTGACGAAAGGCGGCGTTTGATATATGGCACTTGCCGGTTCCGCCTTCGGCACCGATGCCCAAGCGCGAGAAAGGAACGCCAAAATGTCAGTGATTACGCCGTTTGCCGCCATTCGCCCCCAACCCGAAAAAGCCGCCCAGGTTTCAGCACCTCCCTACGACGTGCTCGATTCGGCAGAGGCCCACGCCATGGCCCAGGGAAATCCGCTGAGCTTTCTGCGGGTGTCCAAACCCGAGATCGATTTTTCGGAAGATATCGACCCATATAGCGATGCGGTGTACGCCCGTGGGGTGGAGAACCTCAACGCGCTCATCGATGAAGGGCACATGATCCGCGAGGCGCGCCCCTGCTTGTACCTGTACCGGCAAATCATGCAGATCAACGGCGTGCAGCAAACCCAAATCGGGGTTGTGGCGGCCTGTAGCGTCGCGGAATACGAAGCGGGGCTCATCAAAAAGCACGAGCTGACCCGGGCCGAGAAAGAGGCGGATCGCACGCGCCACGTCCAGGAGACCAACGCCAACACCGGTCCGGTGTTCTTGGCCTACCGCGCTTGCCCCGATATCGACGCCATCGTCACGCGCAACAGCGCAGGTGCGCCGGTGTACGATTTTACCGCTGCTGACGGCATTCAACACACTGTGTGGGTGGTCGACGCACCGGAAGAAATCGACGCGCTGGTGGCGGCCTTCTCCCAGGTGCCCGCGCTGTACATCGCCGATGGACACCACCGCGCGGCTTCGGCAGCAACGGTGTGTCGTCGGCGTCGGGCCGCGACCCCCAACCCCACGGGGGACGAGCGCTTCAACTTCTTTTTGGCGGTGATGTTCCCCCACGATCAACTGTACATCATGGACTACAACCGCTTTGTGTTCGACCTAAACGGCCTGGACGAAGCCGCGTTTCTGCAGCGGGTCTCCGAAAAATTTGATGTGCAGCCCACCGACGTCCGGGAGCCGAAGCAGGCCCAGGATTTCGGCATGTACCTGGGCGGCAAGTGGTACCTGCTGCGCACGCGCAATGGTTCGTTTAACAACAGTTGCCCGGTGAGCCGCCTCGACGTCGACATTTTGCAGCAAAACTTGCTCCACCCCATTTTGGGCATCGGAGATCCCCGCACCGACACCCGCATCGATTTTATCGGCGGCATTCGCGGCATGGACGAATTGGAGCGCCGTGTCGACGAACGGCCCGGGAGCGTTGCGTTCTCGACGTTTGCCACATCCATGGACCAACTGATGGCCATCGCCGACGCCGGATGTACGATGCCGCCCAAGTCCACGTGGTTTGAGCCGAAATTGCGCTCGGGGCTCCTGGTGCACGCGCTCGATTGAAAAAGGAACGCACTGCTTTGGGGGCGGCGGACCAGGCTTTGGCGGGCGCCGCTTTCATCGGTTGACCGTTTTTTGTTTCGCCCAGTACAGTGTAAAGATGAATCTTGAAAATGGCGCGGTGTCTTCCGGTGCGACAGCGCCCTTGGACTGCGAGGAGAAAGTATGGCTGGACATAGTAAGTGGAGCACGATTAAGCACAAAAAAGGTGCTGCCGACGCCAAGCGCGGCAAAATTTTTACCAAACTCATTAAAGAGATCACCACGGCTGCCCGCATTGGGGGCGGCGATCCGTCGGGGAACCCGCGTTTGCGCAAGGCCATCGACACCGCCAAGGGCGCCAACATGCCGTCCGACAACATCGATCGCGCCATCAAAAAAGGCACCGGTGAACTCGAAGGCGTCGTCTACGAAGAGGTGACCTACGAGGGATACGGCCCCGATGGTGTAGCGGTGGTAGTGGAGTGCATGACCGACAACCGCAACCGCACTGTCGCCGACATCCGCCATTATTTTTCAAAGTTTGGCGGCAACTTGGGGCAAGACGGCTGTGTCTCGTTCATCTTCGAAAAGAAGGGCGTCATCCTGGTGGCGGACAGCGCGGCCACTGAAGAAGAATTGATGGAGGTTACCCTGGAGGCTGGCGCCAGCGACATCGTGGAGTCGGAGGGCAGCTTTGAGGTGCACACGCCGCTGGAGGCCTTTGATACCGTGGTCAAGGCCCTCGCCGATGCGAACATCGCCACCGAGAGCGCCGAAATTACACGGTTGCCCAACACCACGATGCACCTGGAGGGCAAGTCGGCGGTGTCCATGCTCAAGCTCTTCACGGCCATTGAAGACCACGATGACGTGCAAAATGTGTATGCCAACTTCGACATCGACGAAGACGTGCTGGAGAGCTTTGGCTCATGATCGCCATCGGGATTGACCCCGGAACCCGCCGCACTGGGTTTGGCGTCGTCCGCAAAGATGGCCCGCGATTGACCCGCCTGCACTCCGGCGTGATCCAACTGGATGCCCACGCTCCCCTTGAAGACCGGCTGCCGATTCTCTATGATGCGCTGCAGCAAATTTTGCTGACCAATGGCCCGGACGAGGCCGCTGTCGAGTCGCTGTTTTTCGCCAAAAATGCGTCGTCGGCGCTGAAGCTCGGCCATGCCCGGGGAGTGATAATTCTCGGGTTGAAGCAGCGGGGGTTGCCGATTTTTTCGTATCCGCCGGCCCTGGTGAAGCGCTCCATCGTCGGCGGCGGTCGGGCGACAAAGGATCAAATGCAGCGCGTGATGCAAGCCATTTTGGGGATTCGCACGCCGTTGGCCGAAGACGAGGCCGACGCGTTGGCCGTGGCGGTTTGTCATCTCAACGCCCCGCCGGTTTCGCGCATCGCTTCATCCGGTTGAAAGGCACCCGTGGAACACGCAACACCACCCGCACCTGCCGTCGCTGACGAAGCCACATCCGTTCCTTCCGCATCCACTCCCCGCGAATTGGCTGCCAAACGCGATTTGCGCTCGGTGTGGCAATCCGCCATCGCCGCGTGTTCGCACCTGCGCGTGCTGGTGCCCCTGTTGGTGTTTTTGGGATTGGCCGGAGGGCTGGCGGCCATGATGCTCTCGCTGCGGTCTCAGCCCGATGCCGCTGCGGATGTTGCGCGTCAAACGACCTCCGCTGTGGCCTGGCTGGGCACGGGCGCGGGCACGGACGCGGGCACGGACGAGGACGAAAACGCGGAATGCGACGATGCGGGGTCGCCATCCGATGCGCCTGCGGCTCCCAGCAGCGCCGAAGGCACGACACACCCCGACGCTGCGGATTCGGACGACGCGTCGCGCACCCTGGAAGGCGTGGTGAAGAGCGGCGTACCCGTGGTGAAAAATTTGACAGGCCTGGGCATCTCCATGTCCGATGCGCAGCTCATTATCAACGCGATGCAACAGGTGTACGACTTTCGCCGGGCCCAGCCTGGGCACACCTTTGTGTTGCAGCTCGACGACGACGGCCGCCCGCGTTCCTTCCGCTACGCGGCCTCTCGCACCGAGGTGTACGCGGCGCAAAAGAGCGGCGATCAATGGACCGCACGACAACTGCGCATCATTACGCAGAAGAAGCGGCGCACCTTCTCGGGCACGATCACGCGGTCGTTGTTTGGCACCTTCAACGACATCGGCGCCAGCCCCGCCTTGGCCGCACAACTGGCCGACATCTTGTCCACCCAGGTCAACTTTCTCAAAGAGCAGCGCCCCGGCGACACCTTTCGCATCATCGTCGAAGAGGAGTCCCTGGACGGCGAGTTCATCTCGTTTGGGCCGATCCTCGCGTTGGAGTACACCGGGGTAAAGGCCGGTCGCAAGCGCCTGTTTCGCTTTGCCGCAGGCGACGACCCCGCCACGTATTACGACGAAAAGGGCATCAGCGTGCCCCGGTCGGTCCTGGTGATCCCCATGCACTACGCGCGCATCAGCTCGCCCTTTGGCTGGCGCTTTCACCCGGTGCTCAAGCAAAAAAAATTCCACAATGGCGTCGATCTCACGGGGCCCACAGGCACGCCGGTGTGGGCCTGTGCCGACGGCAAAATCACCATCGCGGGCAACGTGGGACCCAACGGCAACCTCATCGCCCTCAACCACGGCGATGGCCTGGAGTCGTTTTACGCGCACCTCTCGCGCTTTGCACCGGGCATGAAGGTGGGGGTCAATGTCCGCAAGAAGCAGGTGATCGGCTATGTGGGCAACACCGGGCGTTCGACGGGGCCGCACCTGCACTGGGGGATCAAATCCAAGGGGCAGTTTGTCGATCCGCTGAAGTACAAAGTGCAGCCGGGGACGCCGCCACCTCAGCGCCACCGCGCCGCGCTGCGCGATTTTATCGCCGCGCAAAACGACGCCCTGAACCGCATCGCGATTTTGGCGCCCAAGGAAGCCCTGGCCGAGGTGGACGACGACGATGGCGCGCCCATGGGCGTCACCGATATGTAACCGCACTTGGCAAGGAGCCGCATGAGCACCCCCGACGACGACAAAAGAGAGAACACGGCGGTTAGCGCACCCACCGCGCCCCGCGAGACACCTCGCCAAACACAGCATGCGACGCCGTCGCGCCCTTTGTCGGCCCTGCGCATTCCCGTGTTGGTGGTGATGGGGTTGTCCATTGCCGCGGGTGTGGCCAAGGTGGCGCCGCCGCCTGTCATGATGTCCCTGGCTGCGCTGGTGGCGGGCGTGTGGGCCGTGTCGTTGGAGCGCGTCCTCATTGTTGAATTGCTCCAGTGGCGTCGCCTCACCACTTTTTTGGCGCCGGTGCTGGCCATGGGATTGGTGGCGCTCTCCGAGTGGGCCATGGGGGCGCTGACCGCTGCGGCGCTCCAGGGCGGGGCTGAAATCGATCTCGCTCATCCGCCGCGTTGGCTCTTGTGGCTCGGGGAGTTGCGCGAGGCGATGCCGGTGAACGGCACCCTGTGGTGGGCCGTGGCCCTGGCTCCGGTGGTGGCGGTGGGGTTCGAGCTCTTCTTTCGCGGCTTCGTCATGACGCGCCTCATGGTGCACTTCGCCCACGGCTGGGCGGTGGTGGTCTCGGCGCTGTTGCTGGGCCTGGCCTACTATCTGTCGCTGGGCGCCTTGGCGGGCATCATCGCGCTCATCGGCGGTCTCGGCGCCGCCTTGCTGTTGCTGTTTTCGCGCTCCTTGGTGCCGCCCGCATTGCTGCACCTGCTCTTCATTCAAGGGGCGATCCTGTTGGTGGCGCTCCCCGCCTGAACCGTCTCCTGAACTGTCGCATATACCGTCGCGTACACCGTCGCGCACACCGTCGCATCCACCGTCGCACAGCGGGATAGGGTCGCGAAAACACAACGCTGTCTCGGGGAAGAACCCGGTTGTCTTGGGGGAGCCGCGCCGCTTCTGTCCCCACACTCCGGGGGGGGGGCCGGGATTTCTGCCGCGCTGTAAGGGCATTGGCACGCATTGTGCTTTGTATCGTCCGTAGGAGGCACGAGACATGCGCTTGGGCATTACCGTTTGGAACAACCGCATCGCACCTGTGTTTGACGTCGCCGCACACTTACGCCTGTTGGCGGTATCCGGCGGCCGCGCCACCGCACAGGAAGATGTGCCCTTTGACGCCGAGCTGGCCCTGTTGCGGGTGAACCACCTCGTCGCGCTTGGGGTGGACACCCTGATCTGCGGCGCGGTGTCGGCGTCCATTGAGCGCGCCTTGGTCGCGCGGGGCATTGCGGTGTTCTCCTTTGTCACCGGGGATGTCGATGAGATCGTCGACGCCTATTTGCGCGGGGCATTTCCCGCCCGCGAGTGGCTGATGCCGGGATGCCGGCGGATGCGGATGCGCGGCGGTGGCGGCCCCGGAGACGGCGGTCGCAGCGGCGGTGGTGGCAAGGGGGGCGGAGGGTCCGGGCGTCGGCGTCGGCGTGCTGTGGAATGAGTGGCGCGAAACGCGCCTGTATGAAAAGGAGTGAGATATGCCGAGAAGAGATGGAACAGGTCCGCAAGGACAAGGCCCGTTGACGGGTGGTGGTTTTGGAAATTGCCAGCGCGATGCGTTGGTGACGGATCGAGACGCCGTGGTGGGCGCAGGTCGCGGCGGCGGTATGGGACGCGGCGGCGGTATGGGACGCGGCGGCGGCATGGGTCGCGGCGGTGGCATGGGTCGCGGCGGCGGTTGTCGGCGCGGAGGTCGCGGTGGCGGCATGGGACGGGGGCGATGATGAAAATTGCCATTTCTGCCAATACGACTGAACTGACATCGCCGGTGGATGCGCGCTTTGGTCGCTGCGCGTACTTTCTCATTGTTGATCTGGATGACATGCAGGTGACCGCTGTGCCCAATCGCGCCCAAGAGCAAAACGATGGCGCGGGCATTCAGGCGGCGCGGATCGTTATGGAAAACGGTGCAACGGCGGTGTTGACCGGACACTGCGGGCCCAACGCTTACCGCACCTTAAACGCTGCTGGCATCGCGGTGTACACCGGGGTTACGGGTACCGCTGCCGAGGCCATGGCCCAGTTTCGCGACGGAAAGCTCAGCGCCAGCACCGGTCCCAATGCGCTGTCCCATGCGGGCATGCCGCCGGCCACATCATGAGCAAAGACCCAGTTGCACCCGCAGGCTTTCGCATCGCCGTGGCCAGTGGCAAGGGCGGCACCGGGAAGACGACGGTGGCCACCAGCCTAGCCATGGTGTTGGCGGAGGCCGCGCTCCCCGCGCCCGTCGTGTACGTCGACTGCGATGTGGAAGAACCCAACGGGCACATCTATTTGCACCCCCAACGCACCCACTGCCGCGAGGCGACCATCTTGGTGCCGCACATCGACACCGAGCGGTGCGATCTGTGTGGCGTGTGCGCCGACGTTTGCCGCTTCTCAGCCATCGTCCCGCTGCCCCAGGAGATGTTGCTTTTCCCGCAGCGCTGTCACGGTTGCGGCGGCTGTACACTGGCCTGTCCCAGAGACGCCATTTCCGAAGTGCCCCGGCCCATCGGCACCGTGGAACGCGGCACCACCGACACTGCCCACTGGATGCAGGGATTGCTGAACATCGGCGAGCCCATGGCCCCGCCCTTGATCCGGGCCCTGCTACAAGACATCCCCAAGGGACACATCGCGGTGTTGGACGCGCCGCCGGGCACTTCTTGTCCGGTGGTCACGACGGTGCGCGACGCGGACGCGGTGTTGCTGGTCACCGAGCCCACGCCCTTCGGACTGCACGATCTGCGCCTCGCCGTGGACATGGTGCGCGAATTGCGGCGCCCCGTTGGTGTGGTGGTGAACCGCGCGGGCAGCGGAGATGAGGGCGTTTACAGTTATTGTCGCGACGCGGGGGTGCCCATCCTGATGGAGATTCCCGACGGACGCGACATCGCCCAGCAGGGCGCACATGGCGAACCCCTGGTGCGGACGCGCCCCGAGCTGGTGCCGCACTTTCGCCGCCTGTACGACCAGTTGCGGGACTTGGCCCAAGTGCCGCCCTTGGTGGCCATGAGCGCTGCGCCCGCATCGACCGGTGCTGTGGATGTGCCTGAGGCGACGTCTCTTAGCGCTCCCATGCCACTGGAGCCGGTGCCAGGTGCCGCGCCGCGCAAAGAGCCGCTGCCCGAGCTCGCCGTTATCAGCGGCAAGGGTGGGGCGGGAAAGACCAGCATCACGGCCTCCTTGGTGAGCCTGGCGGGGCGCAGCGTCATCGCGGATTGCGACGTGGACGCAGCGGACTTGCACCTGTTGCTCCGCCCGCGCATTCGCCACCGGGCGCCGTTCTCTGGCGGAAGCGTCGCGGTGCTCGACGCGGCATTGTGTACGTCCTGCGGAACGTGTTACCAGCGCTGTCGCATGGGGGCGATTGTGCCGCCAGCGCACGCCTCCGATCCCTACCAAGTGGACAGTACGGCCTGCGAGGGGTGCGGGGTTTGCGTCGACGGTTGTCCGAGCGGGGCCCTGTCGCTGCAACCTTCTGTGAACGGCGAGCGCTTTGTGTCGGACACCGACTTCGGCCTCATGGTGCACGCGCGCTTGGGGGTGGCCGAGGAGAATAGCGGCAAGCTGGTGTCGTGGGTGCGGGGCGAGGCGGCGCGGCGGGTAACGACGCTGGACGCGTTTCACGTGAGCGATGGACCGCCGGGCATCGGGTGTCCGGTCATCGCTGCGCTCACCGGTGTGCGCTTTGCCCTCATCGTCACCGAGCCCTCGATGTCGGGCATCCACGATCTGCGGCGCGCGCTGGAACTCTGCCGTCAGCTCGGCGTGTCGGCGGGCATCTGCATCAACAAGGCCGATATCAGCCCCGCCCTGTCCGCGCAGATCGAAGCCGAGGCCCAGACCTTGCAAGTGCCGGTGCTCCAACGCATCCGCTTTGATCCGGCGGTGACGCAGGCCCAGATTCACGCCCAGCCCGTGGTGCTGTTTTCGCAAGGCCCAGCCGCCGAGGACATCCGCTCCCTGTGGCAGCGGGTGCAGGAGCATCTCACCTAGACGCTAGCGTTCCTTGCTCATTGAAAAGTCACTCAGAGATGGAATGAGCAGGCTGGGCGCCTGAAACGGGTGCTCATTTAGGCAAAACCTATT
>LSQX01398362.1_pt1 | contig 45361 bp, 43 predicted proteins | sample 654561 | NCBI WGS metagenome assembly LSQX01 (sample SAMN04489861, study PRJNA283612) | anaerobic digester metagenome | isolation source: 4 biogas reactors fed with cattle manure at either 37C or 55C with and... | place: Denmark: Kongens Lyngby | collected 2014 | reverse complement strand
TTACGCCCAATGGCGAAAGGACGAATAGCGTTTTCAGCGACAGCATTGGAGATTTCAAGCCGGCCGTCTTCCAGGAATGTCATCAGTCGGTTCTGGTTATGTTTGGCATAAGCCAATGCCTTGCCCAAGGCTGTTTTGGCCAGTACACGTCCCTGGTAATCATCGACATAAGACCAGAATGCTTCCAGAACCGGCACGCTCTTTTCCAGCCGGGCGGTTTTGCGTTGCTCCAGCGTCATCTCGACAAACTCTTGTTCCAGCTCGAAGAGTGTGTTGCAAAGTGCAATCCCCCTCGCCGCTGCTGTCGCCGTATCCGAATTATTCTTGCCAACCGGAACTTCTGTGAATTTTCTCCGTACATGCGCCCAACAAGAGGCACGCTTTAGCTTGTTGAGACGGTTGTAAGCAGCATAGTCGTCGGTGACAAGATAATCACTGTAGTCTTGAAGAAACTGTTCCGCCACCTCGCCGGATCGGGTCGGCGCATAATGGAAGATCCGGATGGGCCTCTCACTTCGCTTCGTGCTGGCAAACACCCACATGTACGACTTGGCCGTATCTTACGGCCTGGTTCGTCCAGCACTTGTACCGGTGTTTCATCGGCATGCAGATACTTCTGGGAAAGCAGGGCCTTCTCCAGATAGCGGATGAGCGGGTAGAGCCACTCATCGCAGGTTTTGACAATCCAATTGGAAAGTGTTCCGCGACTCAGGTCGACCCCCATACCCTGCCAGTCCTTGACCTGACGGTATAACGGCACCGCCTGTACAAACTTCTGGTACATCGCCCAGGCGACCGAGGATGCCGACGCATAGGAATGCTGCAGGACCGGTTCCGGAATGTTCGGTTCCACAAAGACCGTTCGTCCGGTTCGCTTGGTGCAGGAAGGGCAACTGCAGGTTTCCTGCATAATCCGCAGCAACTTGACTTGAGCCGGGATGAACTGAACTTCCATACGGTTCTGGCGCGTGCCGACTACTGTCAGACGGTCACCGCATTCAGGACAGATCTTGGAACTCTCCTCCATAACATAGTGGACATCTTCCACCGGCAGATTACGGAACTGTTCCCGCAGCGTACGCTTCCGTTTTCTCGTTTTAGCAGGTGACGGCTGCTCGTAGAGCTCCGGCTCTTCTGCCGGCTCATCCTGAAGTGTCTCCACTTCGTCGAACAACTCGGCGAATGCCAACTGACCCTGCAGGAGTCCCCGGGTCTTTTCTGACTTGCGCCCGTATAACTTCGCACGCAACATCTGAACGGTTTCGCTCAGTTGCCGGTTCAGCTCCAGACTGGAAGTTAGTTGCGAATGCAGTTGCGTATTTTGGTCCGACAGTTGGTTCAGCTGCGTCATTAACTGGTTAATGACGGTTGCTTGTTCTTGCAGTTTTGCCTGTACTGAAGTTCCCAAATGGCCGGTCTCCCAAGCGCTTTTCTTGCTATGAATTATACCATTTTAACCCCGGTATGTAAACCTTGAAAGCGCTGGTATGACGATATTCCGAGCGATTCAGACAACCAGATTCTGAACCGGTTTTCGAATGGTTTGAGCCGGTTCAATCGACAAACCTTCCAGAAACCAGCGATATTGTTGTCGGGTCAGTTGACGCAATTCTTGCTCTGTTCTTGGCCAAAGGAAATAGCCGGCTTCCAGGCGCTTATAGACCAGCAAAAACCGTCGCCTTCCCAGAGCAGGCCCTTGATGCGATCGCGGCGACGGCCGCAGAATAGAAACAAAGCATCCTGGCATGGATCCAACGCAAAGCTCGTTTGTACCAGAGCCGCCAACCCGTCGATTTGAAGACGCAGATCCGTATACCCACAGGCGATATAGATCTTCGTCTTGCCGGAGAGCTTTTCTAGCATAGCGCTCTTAGCACAGCGATCGCTGCTCAGACTACGGACAAACTGGCTGTTTTCTCAACCTGCAGCTGGAGCCCCGGTAATTGGACGGATACGCCATCGTCGTCAGCCACAGAAGGAAGTTCACAGAATACGGGGGTGACCGGAGTCAGCGATGATTCCTCGTTCCGTAAAATAAGCAGTTCATGTCGGATTTCCTTTAACCAATAGTAATAAGACGATTCCTTGATGCCGTGCTCACGGCACCAGGTGCGCACAGACTGACCACTGGAACGGCAGGCCAGAATAATGGACTTCCATTCCTCCCGTTTTGTTTCACTTCTCACCACGCGCATATCCATGACGGTCGCCTCGTTTCTCTGCTCACTCGAAAGCGTCTCAGATTACTATTAGAGTAAACAGAGACGACTTGAGTTTGCGCGATTTATGTGCCGAGGGCTAGACGTGGATTAAAGGACGCTTACGTTTTTTGTTGCTATTATTGAGTCTTTGTTACATGTCGTGGGGGAGCGGAAAAAATCCTTGACAAAGAATATGGTGACGTCGTTATGCATAGTGAGGGGCATAAAGAGAATCTTGGAAGTCTCCGATGAGAGTTGTTGAAAAACTTATTTGATGCAATATATTTGCATAGTCTACGATATTTTAGCTGCAGGAGATGGAGTACCATCTCTTTCAGCGACATCTAATTTCGTGGCGAAGATTATGATTTCGGCGGAACTTTTATTGGGCGACGGGCGATTACAAATTAATAATTATCAGTGGACGCTTACCGCTATGTATCGTATTCAAAGATGCATCATTCGACTACAAAAGCCAATCATACCATCTAGAATGGATGGAATGATTGCAAGGATCGTCAATAACACAAGGAGCATTCCCAAACTAAAGAGAATCTGCTTGGCACTCGTGCCAACTTGTCCTGGTTCAACAAAAACAAAATACCCAACAAACATTAGTGCGAGCACAACTAGTATCAGCCCAAGAATAACATTTCCAAACTCGCCCAATAGCGCGACAAACATCCTGAACATAACGAGTAAAAACCATAAGATCCCAAATAATACTCTCACTGGAAACATCAATAAATTGCGCACGGAATTCATATTTTTCACCGTCAACAATATTCTTTATGATAATTCGACTTTATCATGATTTCGTGGAAAAGAAAAATCTTTCTCCACATCCTATCCTTATTATGGTTCATTCATTCTGTTTTCCGTTAATAGCTTGCTCTCATCTATTGTCTGCTCCTGTTTGAACGACATTAAATGCTCGACATTTTTCATCGCTGTCGAAATGCGTCTAAAATCAATTTTAGCTTGTCGATACTGAAGGTATAGCATTTCCTTTTGTTGATCAAGCTTTTCGAAATCTGCCAAGAGCGATTTTTCTGAAGGATACGGTGGCTTTATTCCTTCGCTTGCCAGCGCTCTGATGGCAGCATCATGGAGAATTACAGCTGACTGCGCACCCAAGCTGGGCGCATCATCGTGCCGCTTGCTCTTAGGTGACACCATTGCGGCTTGTGTCCGCTCTATTGCATTCAGATGCTTCATGATAGACGCGAGTTTTATCATTCGTCGTTCTACCGCCTTCAGCGCATTTTTTGTATTGTCGAATGTCGCTTGGATGCTACGGTAGCGATCTGCTAATTGTGTATAAGAATCGATGTCCTTCGCTGTCAAGTAATTGAGTGTTTTTGCTGCTATTTTCAGATTATTTATTTTGATAACATGCCCATATGCTGGACTTTCCATAGCTTTCACTATAGTTCTTAAATCCAAGATAAGGCGGATGTCGCCCTTCAGTTGAGGTAACTCTTTGGCATGATCGTTTGACCGTATTCGTCTCTTAAGACCTTCTTCAGAATACCCGCTGCCTAAAGTTTTTGAGCGGGTAAAACGCTGTTGTCCCTGCGCTCGAAAAGCGAGATACTTTCCTTCCTTGATGTCAAATCCTGCTAAGCTCATCCGAAGTAAAAGCTCTTCATAGGAACGGCAATTTTCTAGTTGTTCGTCGATGGTGTCACGTAAGCGCGATTTCCAACTCGTTCCTGATTTATTCTCCAAATACTCCTTGTAGCCTTTTCCGCGCTCTTCGCCGGGCATAATAATGGACAGACCGAATTGCTGACAAATTTGGTCGCTCGCTTTACGGATTTGATGATAGATTTTCCGGTTGGAAACAAACTTTCTGCGGTCAACGAAACTCGTTGCACAGAAGATCACATGGTTGTGGATGTGCCCTTTATCGACGTGCGTGGTTAGTACGTACTCGTGTTTACCTTGCAGAACGTTCTCGGTCAGCTGCTTACCAATAAGATGAGCCGTTTCAGCGGTCGTTTCGCCCGGTCGGAATGATTGTATTAAGTGAAAAGCCAAATTATTCCCCTTTTCCAGACCTTGCGATAGAGTCATTTGAAATTCCATATCCGCGGTTTCTGGGGCGCAGTGGAAGCTGGAGATCAGGATTTTTTCATCCGTCTTCTTGGGATCACAAATATAGTCCAACGCCTTCCTCAACGTAGACTTGATACAATGGATCTTTGTAACTGCCATATCTTTTCCTGCATCTCTCTGACTTGTTTGACTTCGTTTTGATAGAGGCTGCCTGTTGCATTCATGTGATGGGCAATCTGGTTGATATTGATGCCGATCATGCGAAGCTGCAATATGTAGTTTTTTAAGAAGGAATGATCAACTTGAATCACGTATCCATACATCGCCATTTTCCGTAGATAAGCGCTGCGATTTCGAATTCCTGCTTGATGCATCTTGCTGTGTATATGGTCATACTCCTGATCACTGACGTAGAAAATCAGCAAGTTTTTCCGTTTTCGTCCTGGCATATTTTGTCGTCCTTTCATTTAGGGGATTGGGTGCTCCCAAAGTTCATTTCTGTTCAATGACGCGAAGAGGCAGATGGAGGGATATGCGGAAGTGTATATACACTTCCTATGCTTGCTCCGATTACTTCCCATACTAATAAAACGAAAATAAGAAGAATTCTGCCGGACGGAAAAAACTTTTCCTAAACATTTGTCATAATGAATTCACGGTCACAACATCATGACCGAGGAGACGATTAGCCATGATTCTTTTCGGAGTGCCTGAATCAACAATTCGAAAAGCGTATGTGCTAGATCGATATTGATCAGGCGTTTTCTCTGCATGCCCAAACCACCATAAAATCAGTAAATTAATGTTTGCGGCACAATGCCGTTCGCCATGCGCTCGACCAATCAGGTCGCGCGCATTCTTCTGTTTGGCAGATTTTGAAAAACCAACGTTGTAGTAGTAGAGGCCAAAACCACTCCCTATTTCAAAAACCAAAGGAAAGGAGGTGAAGTCATGCCGAAGAAACAACAAGGGGAATACGTTGAAAAGAAATTTGATAGCTACTGCAAGAAGAGCATTCGAAATGAAAGACGAGACATGTATCGTGCGCAGAAAGTGCAAAGAGAAAGAGAAATCAATTTCTCAGATCTTAGCAATTCGCAGCTGCAGTCAACACCATTTCAGTATTGGGATGCATATGAGGAAAAATATGCAGAATTTCGGCTATTCAACGGGAAAATAGTTATATACAACGAGTTCCTGGCCTACTTGCTCAATCAGCTATCAGCGTTCAATCGCAACATTATTTTGATGTCGATTTGGCTGGAAATGTCTGACCGGCAAATCAGCGAACTTTTACGGATTTCCCGCAGCGCAGTGCAGTACAAACGGACGCGAATCTTGCGAGAAATGCGAAAAATTGCAGAGGAGAAAAATGATGACAAGTAATCCAAAAACTTATAACCCGAACTTGATTGCCCAACCCGTCATCATGGCAGCGGTAGATGGCGATCTAACCGCCATGGAACAAATTGTTAAGCACTATGGACCATACATCAATAAGCTTAGCTTGCGCACAATGATCGACGAGTATGGCAATCACGTCCGTGTCGTTGATGATTACATGCGGCTGGCGCTTGAAGCCAAACTCATGTACGCCATCACAAAATTCATCATCTGCTAGTCCACCGCATCATTTTTCATGAAGCTATCCGATAACTGAAAGACGAACAAAGAGATCAAGTGTTTTTTAGTAAATCGGAAATGATTATTGCACTTTGACAACTTCATAGAACAGCTCGGATACATTCAATTTTACATGGAGCCCCGTCACATCCGCCATGACCTTCCTATATTAGGGAGTGAGCGATCAGATGCCTGACAAAGCGTCGGTGGTCGATGCTGGCAATGATGTGTAAAACGAAATAATGATACTTCCGTTTAGCTCCAGCATGAGCGGTAACCACTCCGTCGCACGCGAAGGAACGGCAGGACATAAGCATGGCCTGAGGCGAGAGACCTATGGAGCAGCGACCAGCTGCCGTCTGAGCAGTTCATTTTTTCTAACTATTTCATTAGGAGAGGGGCAATACAATGCCACCAATATTATTGAATGAAGCTAGAATCTCCATTTCCTCTGTTTCGAGAACAGAAAAACCACAGTGCAAGGAGAAATCTATACACATCAACGTTAATGGTAAAAAAATCAATCTTATCTTTTCTGAAGAGCCAAACATTGACGCTGAACAATTCATCAAAAGAAGCCTAGTCAGTGCTTACCTGATTAGTGAGCAGTTATCATAAGATAGTGCTATTCATACGCCTATTCAGAAAATAAAGCACTTGCGACACTCATGCTGATTTCAAGAAATACTCTGTAACGAACGCTTGGTTGATTAATGCCAAAAAGATGGTTGTGTGAGATAATTCTATCAGGTCAATACCGTACCTGCGTATCTTGAAAATTGAATAGTTCAAGTGTTCGGTCTCTCACATTATCAATAGCGAGAGGACGAATACAAATGGCTGATAGAGTTTGTTGTTTATACCGTGTATCTACAGCAAAACAAGTAGATCACGATTCAATGAATCAAGCAGATATTCCGATGCAAAGGAAGGCTTGTCGAGATTTTGCCCAGAAAATGGGCTGGGTGATTGTGTACGAAGAACAGGAAATGGGCGTTTCGGGCTTCAAAGTCAGTGCAGAGGATCGTGATAAAATTCAAATTATCCGAAATTATGCTTTGAAAGATAAGTTTGATATTTTACTCGTTTTCATGTTTGACCGCATAGGCAGAAAATCTGAAGAGACACCGTTTGTTGTCGAATGGTTCGCTAAAAATGGAATCCGTGTCTGGAGCGTGAACGAAGGTGAGCAAAAGTTTGATTCCCATACGGATCGCCTAACAAACTACATTCGATTTTGGCAGGCGGATGGAGAAAGCCAGAAGACATCTATTCGTACCAAGACGGCTCTGGCGCAAATGGTAATGGAAGGTCGCTTTCGAGGTGGCAAAGCACCTTATGGATATGATCTGGTCAAGAGTGGCATTATTAACAAACGAAAACATGAAGTTAGTATGTTAGTGATAAATGAGGATGAAGCAAAGATTGTCCGAATGATGTTCGACTTGACTGTCTCATCCGGCTACGGTCGATGGAAGCTCACGAATTTTTTAAATGACAAGGGAATAAAGAATCGTCGCGGAGCAAACTGGCATGATGCGTCAGTTGGTTACATACTTCACAACGTGCTCTATAAGGGAGTGCTGAAGAGTGGTGAAACCTATTCTGAGCCTTTTGAGGAGTTGCAGATCATTGATCAAGTGACTTTCGACAGAGCTCAAAAACTGATGTTGGAACGCAAGCTGGAGAATAATGATACCCGCACGGTACCTCTACGAATTGCTGGTAAATCACTTATGTCTGGAAATATCTTCTGCGGGCATTGTGGCGGTCGTCTAGTACTCACGACAAACATTAAGCTTCAAAAGATGGCAAATGGCGAAACGAAGCGGATACCAAGAATCCGCTACATCTGTTACAACAAGACCCGGCGACGCTTATATTGTGATGGCCAAACCGGCTACGCAATGCATATTTTAGACAGTCTTGTCACCGAAGTCTTACATAAGATTTTTGATCGAATGAATGTGTTGACAGATGATGTAATCATCAACGTAATCCAAGATCAGGCAATGATTAAGCTCAAAGCGGACGTCAAAAACGCAAAGGCTTGCAACACCAAAGCGAATACCGACTACGAAGTCTTAAAAGCTGAGGTGGTTAAAGCAATCCAAGGCGAAAGTAGAATGTCTGTCGATGTTTTAGCAGAAATGATTGAAGAGAGCCGAGAAAAGGTTTTGGAAACCAGTCGTGTCTTAAATGAATTGACAAGTGAGCTTGTAAAAGGAAGCGAATATGTTGACGGTCGAAAGTCTGAATTGGCACAAATCAAAAGATGGTCTGAAGTCTTTGACGAAAGTGAGATAGAAGTAAGGAAGATGATCGCATCATACATCATCAAGAGACTACACGTCCGCGAGAACTATAAGCTGGACATCGAATTGAACATGACGCTTGATCAGTTCCTTAACGGACTGAATCAATCCACTATGATTAACCACCCAAATCAAACTCCGTCTTTATCAGTTGCCTTAGGTTAATACCAGGTTCTTGATAGAGATTTCACGAAAGTGGTCAGCTGAGCAAGTATTCATTTCAAATACTCGCAATTTGCTAAGCAAAAGCATGGTAGCAATAATGCATTCACCGATTGGAATCTTTGGGGGTGCAAAGTCGATATATCGCGAGAGCGCTTGAATGGCATTCAAGAGGTAGTGGGTTCGATTCCCATCATCTCCACCACAGAGCCCTGTAACACAGTAGTTGCAGGGCTTTCACTTTTCAGTGATACTAATTTGATACTATTTTGCTTTCTGGCTTTGTCTCAGCCGGTCAGTTTCAAACACCTCTCAAGTGTCAGCATCTCATCCGAAAGCCGGTCAACACTTGATTTCGTCGCAAATGATGTCGCAATAACGAAAACATCAACAAATAAAGGTATTTTGCCGTTCGGTGTCGTATATAGATATGGAGCGGCTTTTTGCTAACATGCACGCTCAATAAGTTAAGCCGCGACGACTCAAAATAAACAACAAGCAATAGCAGGAAAGATTATTGAGCAAAACGGCACGGAGATCGATGTCGTGCGACTCGCTTCCTGGTGTGCGTCCAGCGAAAGCGCCGTCATGTAACCTCGCGATGCGTCCTGATTTCGATTGTTTCTGACACGTTGCATATTATGTGTCAGGGTCACGAATACCGAAGTACGTGATGTACTGCAGCGTCGAGACGCAGGCAGATGAATTTACGAGTGATGTGAGTTGACATGCGGCCACGACGCTGCCCGATTCAGTCAAGGTACTGACGTGGTATTGAGTCAGATAATCAATGCGCTGGATGGAAACATTGATGAACAAATAATGAGGCAGCCGAAATAATGGCATTCGCTTAGATAAGTGAGAGGAGAACACGTGGCAATAAAAAGAACGGCAGGCGCTGAAAAACAGCAAACCAAAGAGCAGTTGGCAGCAAAAGAGAAGAAACAGGCAACTGGAGGCGCGACCAGAAAAGTGGCCGCGAATAAGATGGTCGCTGGCAAAACGGCGGGCGAAGAAAATACAGAAAAGAGAGTCACGGTTAATGGTAAATCGGTAAACGTATCAGCGGCAGCGCTGCAGCCCGACAAACAAGGGGAGACGGTAAATATCAATACGGCAGATGAAAATCTGCTCATGACCTTGCCTGGTGTCGGCAGGACAACGGCGACAGACATAATCGAAAATCGAGATGCCGGCGGTTCGTTTCAGAAGACGTCTGATCTGATGCGTGTCGCTGGCATTGGACCGTCAAAATTCAAGCGGCTTGAAATGTACATTACTGCGGCTGACGCTGCGACCGGCGCGCTGACCGAAGAGATCGCAAAAGAAATGCCAGCAGAGACAACGTCCGAAAAATCTGCGGCTGGCAAAGCGAGTCGAAAGACAGCCAAGGAAGAAACAGAGCCGATAGAGACTGAAGACGATGAGACAGATCTGGACAGCCTCGATGATCGTGCGATCAGTGAAGATAAATCGGCCGAGAATGATATCGATGTTGGAGATCCCTTGGAAGAGGACGAGGAAGACGAGACGGACGACACCGACGACGTTGACGACGAAGAAGAAGCCGACATTGCCGAGGAAGACAAGGACGCGCTCCAAGCGTATGATCTTGCCGTCTTGCGCCCTCTGATTCGGAAGTCGCGCAGCAAAGACAGAATACTGCACATGTCGGACGTGCTCGATCATTTAGGAAAAATTCATTATGACGAAGACAAGCTCGATGAAATTATTGAAGGGCTTGAACGAGCCGGCATAGAAATCGTTGACAGTGATGACGAGCTGCGGGAAACGAGCAAGAAAGCGGAAGCATTCAATGATGCGATGAATGTTGATGATCCTGTGCGCATGTACCTGAAAGAGATCGGCAAGGTCGATTTGCTTACGGCCGATGAAGAAAAAGAACTGGCCAAGCGGATGGAAGATGGCGATGACATCGCAAAACAGCAGCTTACGGAAGCAAACCTTCGTCTCGTTGTCAGTATTGCCAAGCGTTATGCAGGACGCGGCATGTCCTTTCTTGATTTAATTCAAGAAGGGAACCTCGGCTTAATCAAAGCGGTGGTCAAGTTTGACTACACGAGGGGGTTTAAGTTTTCGACATATGCAACCTGGTGGATCCGCCAGGCCATTACGCGTTCGATTGCCGATCAGGCCAGAACGATTCGCATACCTGTACATATGGTGGAAACAATTAACAAGTTAATTCGTGTCAAGCGACAACTGCTGCAGGAGTTCGGACGTGAGCCGGAAGTTGATGAAATCGCGACGGCGCTCGAGCTTACACCAGATAAGGTGCGCAACATCATGAAGATTTCGCAGAGGCCGGTGTCACTCGAAACACCGATCGGTGAAGAAGGCGACAGCCAGCTGGGTGATTTTATTCCGGACGACCATGCGGCGTCACCAGTTGATCAGGTGTCATTTACACTGCTGAAAGAGCAAATTATGGAAGTATTGAAGGGTCTTACACCGCGCGAGTCGAAAGTATTGCGGCTTCGCTTTGGACTCGATGACGGGCGTACACGAACACTGGAAGAAGTCGGACGCGAATTCGGTGTTACGCGGGAACGCATCCGGCAAATAGAAGCAAAGGCTTTGCGTAAAATGCGTCATCCGAGTCGAAGCCGAAGATTACGTGATTATCTCGATTGATTCAAATGTCGGCGAAGTTAAATAAATAACGATAAATGCTTCAGCAACTGTATAAAGGCTGAGGCATTTTTTTGATTACTCGGATTACACAAATTCGAAAATTTGCGTGCTATTGAATAATTAATTGACAGCCATAATGCAGGTCTCTATAGTAAAAAATAAGTCGCGCGTAAACGTGGCCGGAATATAGGAAAGAGGTAAAAATATGAAAAAAATTCTGACTATTGCACTCTGTTTTGCCATGGTGCTCACGCTGACTCTGGTATACGGTGACGAAACAGCGTATTCAGCAGCTGGTTCGGGAGACCTGACTGACGGCACGTATTCTGTAAGTGCAGCAGGATACAGCTGGATGGGCATGATCTATGCAGATGTGACAATCAAGGACAATGCACTCGCAGATTTTGTCGTAACAGAAGAACACGAGTCGTATACAGGTGAGGTTGCACAGCCTGCCTTCGACCTCATGCCTGAAAGAATCATTGAAAATCAGTCACTTGACACGGACGCTATTTCCGGTGCCACTGTAACATCAATGGCCATTAAGTCATGCTTCGCACAGGCTATTGAAGCAGCAGGCGGCGATGCATCGGAATGGTACACGGAAATCGAAAAGAAGACGGACACAGTCACGCTTGACGGCTACGATGTAATTGTTGTCGGTATGGGCGGTTCAGGCATCATGTCATACTGCGCAGCGGCTGATCACGGCGCAACAGTATTCGGCATCGAAACATGTGCAAAGCTTGGCGGCCAGTCTGCCACCACAACAGGCCCCATGATTCTCGGCTCAAAAGCTGAAGCATTCAAAGACGCTCAATTTCCTGATATGGATGAAGTGTACAGCACATGGATTGATTATGTCGGCTCAGAAGAGAAGGCCGATATAATCTATGAATGTGTATACAACAACGGCGAATACATTGACTACTTCATTGACAACTTCGGATTTAAGTTTGCAGGTTTGATCGGAAGCTTTGAAATCGCCGAGTGGAAAGAACTCTGGACCCGGTACAACTCAGAGACAAGAAACGTTCTCGGCCCGAACAAGACATTCCAGTTTGATAATGCCGTTGCCATTGCAAAGGCAATGAACGAGAAAAACGATTATATGCTCGAGCTTACGGCAGATGAGCTGATTATGGATGAGAGCGGCGACGTGATCGGCGTTCACGCGGTGTACTATGACGGAACCGAATACGAAATTTACGGGGATAGTGTCATTCTTGCAACAGGCGGTTACATCGGAAACCATGAGATGGTAAAAACATACCTCGAGGGCCCGACGCAGACAGTGGCATTTACTGTGAGTGACGGTACAGGCATCAACATGGGCATCTCAGCGGGCGGCGCGACATACATGCTTGCTATCGATCCCATGATTCACATTCTCCAGGTTCCGAACATGATCAGGAATGATGACCTCACGCCGGATCAAAAAGCCGTTCTGTCTGCATTTGCACTTGTCGCCGACGAAAAGAAGATCGACATCAACGGCAAGGATCTTGACCCTGCAATCACGCATTACTCGGATATCCCGGGATATCACTACTATGTGGTCTATACACAGGAGCAGATGGATGCATATAAGGCGGAAGGTCTGACAGAAAACTTTGCAGGTGCAATGTCCTTCTTCCTCGGTCAGGGCGGGACAATCGAAACAGGTGCACCTCTTGAAGATCTTGATGCGATTCTTGAAGTCGGCATGAAATATAACAATATTTTCAAGGCAGACAGCATTGCTGAACTTGCAGCCATAATCGGCTGTGATGAAGCTGCACTTTCTGAGACACTCGGCGGTACAGAGACAACATACTATGCTGCAGACTGCATGTCTTATGCCTATGCGACAGTCGGCGGCCTCGATGTTGATGTAAATATGAATGTTCTCAGGGAAGACGGCACACCGATTGAAAATCTATACGGTGTAGGTCAGGATTCACAGGGCGTATGCAATGTTGAAGGCAAACCCTATACGCCGTGGGGCGGCCAGGCTCAGGCATGGACATTCGTTTCGGGTTACCTTGCAGGTACATCAGCAGCTGCCAGTTTCGCAGACTGATTTTTGAATTAGCGGATATTGTGCCTGCACAGCCAGGCTTCAGGATCCACGGTAATCTGAAGAGGCATTGAAATATTAAGGGCAGTGATCTCACATTGCTTGAGGTCACTGTCCTTTATGTACCCGGCATGGTGACTGACTTGCGAATTCAGCGCGCCAAAAATTGCCGCGTTTCCGCGGTTCACATCTGCGAAACGTCATAAAAATTTCTGAATCTCGATCGTGTACCCGTTGTTGTCCTTAAAAAAGAAGTGGTAAATATTGAATTGCTCATTTACCTGCGGCTCATGCAAGAGATTGATTCCTTGATCCTTAAGACGCTTGTAAATAGCATCGACGTCGTCTGTGACCAATGTGATGATAGGGCTTTTTTCTTCGGCCGTGATCTTAATGTGCGTGCAAAAACCGATCGATGAGTGATCGTTAATCTTGTATATTCTGCATTTTTTTTGATCCTTGTACAGATCGAGCTGCAAGACATTGCGATAAAAATGATCGGTTTCTTCCAGCTTGTCGGTGCCGAGAAATAAGATAAATTCCTGATACACAGCTATTCTCCCTGAAAAAATTAGGTTTTATGCTTTCATATTGCCTGTTTGTGCCAGGCGGCAGATACAGACATGATTGTCAGATGAGGTGACTTTATACTACAGAATAAAAAGCGATGTTCAAGTTATTGACAAAAAGTCATCTCAGCGCGGTATGACAGACGCGTCTTGCAGACAGATGCACGTCTTCGTGTCATGATGGCGGCAAGAGGTGAGTCGCTATGTTTTTTGACGCGCTGCAGCTGCTGGGCGGGGTCATCATGTCTTTCGGGCAGATCCCGCAAATTGTCCAGATTCTGAGAACGAAATCAGCCAGGGATCTGAATCTGAAGACGTATATCCTATTGTTCGTCGGTATTGCCCTGATGGAAGTGTATGCCATCAATCTCGTCGTGCACGGCAGCGGCGGTGCGTTTCTGATCACCAACTCCGCGTCGCTGATCGCATCCACCGTCATGATCGTGCTCATCTTGAAATATGGTCACAAAAGAGCGCGCCGGCAGCCGGTCGAACGGTCTCTGCGCTGAATCTGCACGCGTTTCTTTGAAGGGAATGCGGCTACCCGTAACCACCGTTTTGAATTATGATGGAAACAGGGAATGCCGCTCTGCAAGGATTTCAAAGGCGCGCATTCCGATTCTTACACCGAATGTGAGGTGCGTATGGATATTGTGAAGCAGAGAGACGGAGACGTTTTAACAGTGAAAGTCGCCGGGAGGCTCGATACAACGACTGCCCCGGAGCTTGAGACGGAGCTTGCCGGTTCGCTCGACGATGTGACCGGACTGGTGCTCGATTTTAAAAACCTCGATTATCTCTCGAGTGCCGGCCTGCGTGTCCTGCTGGCAACACAAAAGCAGATGAACCGCCAGGGCAGCATGACAGTGAAGCATGTAAATGACGTGATCATGGATGTGTTCGACATCACCGGCTTTTCCTCGATTCTGACGATCGAAAACGAATAGGCTGGATCGATCTTTGTTTGGGGCATGAAACGGCCCGATTCATCTGAACTCATGGAGAGCAACGACGCTTTTTTGAAGTCGACATACAATCGGTATCTGGTGCCGACCATGCTGTCGATTCTCGGGGGCTCTTTAAACACGTTTGTCGACCGCATCCTGATCGGCAATTTCGTCGGCGAGGACGCGCTCGCGGCAGTCAATCTGGCGATGCCGGTCAATTTGATTTTCTTTACAGTCGGCTCCCTGATTGTGTCGGGAGCTTCCGTGCTTTCGGCGAAAGAGGCGGGGAAAAGCAACCCCGACAAAAGCCGGCGCATATTCGGATCGGCTATTTTGTTCGCATTCACCTTTGCCGCCCTGCTGTGGCTATTCGGCTTGATTTTTCTGGATCCCGTCGTCTCGCTCCTCGGCGGCGGATCGCTGTCCCCGCTGTTCAGACAGTATGTTCAGATCATCATGTTTGCGGGACTGTGGCAGGTGCTGCTTTACGTGCCTTTCTACTACCTCCGGTTTGACGGCAGGAACAACCATGCCGCGGGGGTGATGCTCCTTTACACGGCCATGAATATTGCGCTCGACATTCTCTTTATGAGAGGCTTTGCGATGGGGCTTGCCGGAGCCGCTTATGCCAGTCTGGCGGCCGCCGCAACAGCCTGTGCGGCTGGCTTCTGGCTGCTCTTTCGCCCGGACGGTTCATTTTCACTTCCGCTTGTCTTTTCAAAACCGTCGGTACTGCGCGGCATGGTGAAGACGGGAACACCGAGCGCGCTTCATAATCTCGCGACCGCCTTTCGCATACTCGTCATCAATTCGATTCTGCTTGCCGTATCGGCTGACAGCACCATGCTGGTCACATTCGCCGTCCTGACTGCCGTATCGGAGTTTTCTCTGTTTTTGCAGCACGGCATCCCGCAGACGGCCATGCCGATCATCAGCGTGTACCATGTGGAGAAAAGCAATGACGGCATCCGCCTCCTGATGAAACGCGAGATTTCGCTGGGGCTTCTCAGCATCATCGGTTTCGGTGCTGTCATGCTCGCATTCCACAGCAGTGTGTCACGACTGTTCGGTGTCACCCGCAATCTCCTGGTGCCGCTTCTTTGTCTGGCCGCAAGTCTCGCAATCGGTCAGATCAACAGCATTGTTACGAGTTTCTTCAACGCCACCGGCCGGATTGCCCTCGCGAACCTGATCACCGTCTCAAGAGTGCTATTTCTGCCGGCCGTGTTTGCCTGGCTTCTGTCAGGAAGCGCGATGATCTGGCTTTTCCTGCCGCTCGCCGAACTTGCGACGCTCATCGTGTGGCTTGGTGCGGCGTTCGTCCGTTCCAGAGCCAACCCGCCTTGTTCCCCGATACTCCTCCTTGACGATTCACTCGTAAAGAGCGGCCGCGCGCTGGATTTTTCGGTCAGGAGTACGGCCGGCGATATCTGTCTTGCAAGTCAGCGGATCACGGAATTTTGTGAGCAAAATGATCTGACACCAAAACAGACGATGCAGGTCAGTCTTGCGATTGAAGAGATTATGACGCTGATGGCGGAGCGGTCAATCGGCCATGAAAACGGATCTTTCGACGTGCGGGCATTTGCCACGGGCGGTTCGATCGGCCTGCGCATCCGCTGTGCCGGGAAGCGCTTTAATCCGCTCTCTCTTGGCAGCTCGCCCGAAGATGAAGACCAGGGCCTCATCGGCATCCGCATGCTGACCGGCATGGTGAAGAATCTGCAGTACGTGACGACGTTCGGCGTGAACAGTTTCTTCGTGCAAATCCAATGAACACGCTGCTGCTGAAAGACTATCGGCTGGAACGGCTGACGGAATCCGGCATAGACACGGCCAAACGGCTGTGTGACGAGTTTGTCGGACAAGGTCTCTACGGTAAAACGCATTTGCGGCAGATTATCCCGGACGACACGCACCTCTTCTATCTGGTGATGAAAGGCGATGTCCCTGTCGGTTATTTCTATGCGCAGTCACTGCGTGCAGGTGATATAAGTCGTCTGCCCGGCCTCAGTTATGACGTGATAGCGTCGCTCTGCGAACCCGATGCGGAGATCGGTGTCTGCCGGTCGATCGGCATACGGGAAGCATACCGCGGTTCCGGTTTGAGTGACGCACTGCTCCTTTTGTTCAAAAACTATTTTGAGACGGTTCGCCTCGTCCCCCTGATTATTGTTCCGGCATGGAGCAAGAACGGCGATGTGCCGGCCGCCAAGCTTTTGACCCGGTGCGGATTCCACTATCTGGCAGATCTGAAAACCCCGTGGGCCGACCATCCGACGCTTCAGTGTGCGGCGTGCGGGCAGACGCCCTGCAGCTGCGATGCGGTCGTCTACTATTCCGGAGGGGCATCATGACACATATAAAAAACAGTCTCTCGCTGAAACTCGTGATCGGCTTCATCCTGCTCGGCACCCTGATCTGCGCCTCAACGGCCGCGATCTCGTACATCAAGTACAAGCAGGCGGCGGAGACGCAGTACAACGACACGGCGTATCGGATTGCGGCGGTCGGCTTGTCCTACATCGACGGTGACGATATTGAACGCTATCTGGAGACAGGAGAGACGGATGACCGCTACGAGACGATGGCGGCCTATCTTTCAAACCTTCGCCGTGACATGAAGGCAAACTACATATACGTCGCCCGCCTTGACGGCATTGATCTGACCTACGTCTACGATGTCGATCACCCGGATGACAATTTGCCGCCCTTTGTGCTGGGCGACAAGGGGCAGATCAATCCGGCGTTCCGGGAAGAAGCCGAAGCAATACTGACCACGGGTGCCCGTTCCGACAATTACTTTTATTCGCACAGCATGTTCGGCTACAATACGTCGGCCATCGTGCCGGTATACAATTCGCAAGACGATATCGTTGCGATCCTGGGCGTCGAAGTCGCCATGGAAACACTGCAGAGCATGCTGGCACAGTTCATCGTGTTCACGGTGCTGGCCTCTGCCGTCATCATCGCCGTCTTTATCGCTATATACCTGCGGTACTTGAGAAAGCACCTCGTGCGTCCCATCCGGCTGATGACGGATGAAGCAGAGTCATTCATTGAAAGTGAGACACGGATATCCGAGAGACTTAAGTCCATTGCGACCGGTGACGAAATTGAGCATCTGGCTCAGGCGATCTATCGGATGGAAGTCGACATCAATCTCTATATCGACAACATCACGGCCATAACGGCGGAAAAAGAACGCATCGATGTCGAACTGGGTGTCGCGACCCGTATTCAGACCAGCATGCTGCCTTGCACCTTCCCGGCCTTTCCGGACCGAAGCGAATTTGATATCTGCGCTGCGATGAAGCCCGCCAAAGAGGTCGGCGGTGATTTCTACGATTTCTTCATGCCGGACGATCGGCACCTCGTCGTGGTCATTGCCGATGTGTCGGGAAAGGGCATACCGGCCGCGCTGTTCATGGTCGTCACCAAAACGCTGATCAAGAACGGTGCCATGGCCGGCCAAAAACCGGAAGACATCTTCACATCGGTCAATCAGCAGCTGTGTGAAAACAACGATGCCATGATGTTCGTCACGGCCTGGATGGGTGTACTGAATATAGCCACCGGTACGCTCACGTATGTTAATGCCGGCCATGAACCGCCCCTGCTGAGGCAAGGTGACGCGTCCGTGACGCCGCTGAAATCTAAGCCGGGATTTGTGCTGGGGGGGCTCGAGGATATCGCCTACGGATCGGAGACGATCACGCTTATGCCGGGTGACAGCCTGTTCCTCTACACGGACGGCGTTACCGAGGCGACAAACGCTGAGTTGAATCTATACGGGGAGAAAAGGCTGCGCGAGACGCTGGATTCGACTGGCCCTGCCTCACCGAACAAGATGCTCGAGGAGGTAAGCCGTGATATCGGACGATTTGTCGGTGATGCGCCGCAATTCGATGATATTACCATGCTGGCGGTCACCTTTCAGGAGGCTGAAAGAAGGTCACTGACGGTTGACGCGTCACTTGACCGCTCGGAAGAGGTAACCGGGTTCATCGAGGCGGCGCTGGCAGCATTTCCGGATCCCGTGATCCGGCATTTCCAGATTGCGGCTGACGAGATTTTTTCAAATATCGTAAATTACAGCAACGCTGAAAAAGTGTCGATCAGCTGCCGGACCGCTGAAGGTCAGGCGGAACTCACCTTCTCGGACAGCGGCGATCCCTATGATCCGCTGCAGCAGCCGGATCCCGATGTGACCTTGGCAGTTGACGAGCGTGAAATCGGCGGACTCGGTGTTTTCATCGCCAGAAAACTGATGGACAGCGTCTCCTACAAGTATAAAGACGGACAAAACCACTTGACCGTCCGTAAGCGCATCAAGCCGTGACCGTGCGGACTCAGGCAATCTTGTGAAGCTCGAGGCGAGTAGCTTGAACAGCGAGGATTGTCACACAGGATGCGATCGCCGGTCTTTGGCCGACATTGCTCTGTCAGCTGGAATGCAGCTGGGAAGTGAGGCGTATGCAGATGCGTGAGCTGTGGAAAAAAATTAAGCGACCGATTGGATCCTGGCACAACCAGCCGGCCGGACTGGTATTGACTAAATCGTTGCTTTCACTGCTTGCCTGTTTCAGTGTGGCATATGTGCTGAATAATCCGACTACGGCATTTCAGACGGGCATCACAACGATGCTCAGCCTGAAAGAAGACCGTCCCGGTAAGGTTAAAAGGGCGGTCAACAGAATGATCGGCACAGTGGTCGCCGGCCTGACCGCCTATGGGTTTGTTCTTTTCGTGACGCGGGTGCTTCATGTGGCTCATGGTGAATATTTGTATTACGTATTGAATGCCTTCACCTTGGTCCTCCTGATTGCCATTTTTCTGCTGATCGGCAAAGCCAACGCCATTATCCCGGGCGTGATTGTGTTTCACTTGACAACGCATCTTGCCAGCGCCGTCGCCGATCCATTCCCGTATGTGCTGCAGCGCTCGGCCGACACCTTGATCGGCATTGCCGTTGCCATGTTAGTAAATTGGCTCCCGCCGTTGAACAAGATCTTCTCCTTTTCGTTCCCGCGACTGACAAAGCTCGACTGACGCGCGGGGGGAAGCCACCATCAGAAGGCAGGCGTGCTGGCCCAGGCGTAGTCATCGCTGAGGAGCCGGCGCACCTTGTCGCTCGTCAGATGTTTGACGAGTGCCTTGATCTTGTCGCTGTTCTCATTGTCTTCTCTCGCGGCCAGGGAGATAGCGTAACCGCTGGTCACGTCATCCTGCATCTCGACATAGAGCCGTTCCTCATCGCCTTGCAGTTCGAGGCTTTTGGCGTAGGTGGGATACATGATCGCCATGCCGGTTTCGACGTAGCGCTGAGCCAGGCTTGTCAGGGGCACCTGGTCGTCCAGCTTCAGGTCTTTCGGATTGCTCTCGATATCTTCCAGCGTGAGGCCCGTCACTTTGCCTTCCTTCAGCGTAATGAGCCCGGCCTGGTCCAGAAGGTAGAGGGCCCGGCTGAGATTTGTGGCATCGTCCGGCAGGGTGATGGCAGTCTTGTCAGGAATTTCTTCCACCGTGGCGAAATCCTTGCTGTAGAGGGCAAAGGTGGCATGGTAAATGGGCTGTACTGTCACCAGGCTCGCGTCATTGGCTTCGTTGAAGGATTGCAGAAAATAGTCATGCTGGATCATGTTGGCATCGAGTTCCTCGTTCTTGACCAGGTTATTGGGTGTCTGGTAATCCGTGAACTCGTGGATCTTCAAATCGTAGCCCTCCGCTTTGAGGTCGTCCTGGATGAGAAGCAGGATGTCCTTCATGGGATAGAAGGCGACTCCGACATTGATTTCCCTGCTGTCGGCGGGTTTGGCCGGGGCACAGGCGGCAAATGAGATGGCCATGACGGCCAGGAGCAGTATGGAAAGGATTTTTTTCATGGATGGGATCTCCTTGTCTTTTCTTGAATTATTTAATTTTCTTATCGTTTGTCAAATATCCGGGCAACCAGGCTGCCCGCTGTCTGGATCAGCTGAACCATGATGACGATAGCCAGAATGATCATCCACATCAGTTCGTAGTTGAAGTTGTTATAGCCCTCGCTGATGGCAAGATAGCCCAGGCCTCCGCCGCCGATGACGCCCATGACCGTGGAGTATGAGATGAGGCTGATGGCAGTTGAGGTGAAGCTCAGGATCAGGCCGGAGCGCGCTTCTTTTAAAAGGAAATGCCAGAAATACTGCAGTGTGCTGGCACCCAATGCATACGACGTTTCGTAGATACTGCGGTCAACGTCCAGGAGGTTTTGTTCCGTGAAGCGGGCGAAGAGGGCAATGCCGATGATGCTCAGGGGCACCTTGGACGCATTGACGCCAAACCCCGTGCCCATGATGGCCCGGTTTACCGGGATCATGACGATGATGAACAGAATGAAAGGCACCGAGCGAGTGATATTGATCAGTCCTGACAGAACAGCATAGAGCGGGCGATTATGCCAGAGCCCGCTGGGACGGGTCGCGAAGATGAGGATCCCCAGGACAAGACCGAGTACGAGGGCAAAGAACAGCGCTGCGGCAAGCATTTCAAATGTCTCCAGGAAAGCTTTGCCAAATGCGTCCTGATAGCGCAGGAATACTTCCAGGCAGTGCCGAATCATGGGCGAAACGCCTCCTGGTAAGAAACCGGCGCGACGCGCTCCGGATTGAGTGCGATGACGTCTGCGATGCGTCCGTTCTCTATGATGGCCACGCGGTTGCAGAGGGCCTTAATAACGGAAATGTTGTGGGAGACGACAACGATTGTTGTGCCAAAGCGCCGATTGATTTCGTGCAGGAGAGAGAGCACCTCGAAACTCATTTTTTCGTCCAGCGCGGAGGTGGGCTCATCACAGAAGATCACCCGGGGCCGGGTCATGAGCGAACGGGCGATGGCTACCCTCTGTTTCTGGCCGCCGGACAGGGTCCTGATGTACGCATTCTCATACTCTTTCAGGCCAACGAAGGCGAGCAGCTCGAGAGCTCTCCGACGGTTTTCTTCCTGGTTGCCGCGGCGCAGCTTCACGGGCAGGAGCACGTTTTCACGGACGTTCAGGTTCATCAGAAGGTTGAAATGCTGGAAGATCATGGACGTCGCCCGCACGAGCTCGTGCCTGGACTTTTTGTCAAGCCGGCGGCCCATGAGCCGGATTTCGCCGCCGTCAGGTTCGATGAAGCCCGTCATCATCCGGAGCAGCGTGGATTTTCCGCTGCCGGTCTCGCCCACGAGGCCGAAAATATCTTTTTCGTCGATCTTCAGGTCGATACCGTCAATGATGACCTGCTCCTGGCCATTGATATCAAAGTTTTTCGAGACATTTTCAAATTCTATCAAGGCGGCGCTCCTCATTCATTCGCTGGACTCTCAGTCTGCCTGTCCGGCGTTACAAAGGGATGCAGCTGATTTTGCTTCAGGATGAGCTGCTATGTCACGCATCCATTTAGCTGCCCGGCCTGACTTATTCAGCCGTCTCCCGTTTTCTTGATGTGACGACCCTGATCAGCAGCACGCAGGAAATGACACAGATGATCGAGAAGAACGCATACGTGGTGAAGCCGGTGCGAATGCCGTACGAGCTGGCGATGGCGGACATGATAAACGGAAAGATAAATGACCCCACGCCGCCTCCCATTGATGAAAAACCGATGGCGACACTCTGGTCGTTCGGAAAAGCCATGCTGATGAAAGTGACGACGACAGGATAAATGAGCGCACAGCCTAAGCCAGCCAGTGCAACCAGGATCGATGCGAGCGTAATCAGGATTGGGCCGCCATTCAAAAAACCGACAATCGTCAGACCCGCAATGGTTGATGTCATGAGCAGCGCGCTTGCGATCAGCAATACGTCGCTTCTGCTGCCTTTGTAGAAAATCGGGATGCCCAGGCGTCCGACCAAAAGGCCGCCCCAGAAGAGAGAAACCATAAAGGAGCCTTGTGCAGGCGCCGCACCGAATACGGAGACAAAATACTCCGCGATCCAGTTGGAAATGCCGAGTTCGACGCCGACGTACAACAGCAGACTGGTGAAGCCCAGCCAATAGGCGGGATGCCTGGCCAACGACGATTTCTCTTTATTTTCAGCGTTATTTATCCCATCCTTGAGCAAGTCGAAGGGAAGAAGCGGCATGGCGAAGGCGCTTAAGGCAAAGATGACGCCGATGCCCCGATAGACGATGGCCCACGGCAGGGCGGCACGCATGAGGAGACCGACGATGAGGGGGCCGGCAACGGCCCCGATTGAAAAGGCGCCGTGGATTAAATTCATGGCGCGTCCTGAACCAGGCTTTTCCATGCGAACCGTCGCGTAGTTGACGGTCAGCTCCAGAAAACCCTGGCCGATGCCGATCGCCAGGTTCAGCAACAAGTTAACGGGCAGGGACGAGGTTCTCGCAAAGAACATCAGTCCGGTGACGAGCACGGCAAGCCCGACGAGAATTGTCGCTCGCGTTCCGATACGCTTCAGCAGCAAGCCTGCAAAAAAGTTTGCGGAGAAGTAACCGACAGCACTGGCGGCTATCACGACACCGGCTCCGGCATACGACCATCCGAAGTCTTCCAGAATACGAGGCAGCGTCGCGCCGATTATCGTCATCGACATGCCAAAGACGATGAAGAGCGCAAATAATGCCGTATAAAGACGGCGGAACGGTTTTTCTACTATCGACATATTGACCTGATTATATCGATAACATTGATATATGCAATCAAATACATAAAAGGCCACCGGCGTTTGCATTGAAAGCCGGCTCAGCCAATAGCCGGATGCAGCAAAATGCAGTCAGGCCGTCAAGGCCGGATCAGCAGCTAAAGCTTGTTCTAACATACTGTCTGAGGCTGTTGCTTCTTTAAACTACCTCTTCTTAAACGACCTCAAACGCCGCCGGTGAATCGTCCGCGTACGGTCCTTTTTGCAGCAGCTGACGGATCGCATCGACAGCATGAATCTCGAGATCCTTATGCTCACGCCCGTACTTTTCCTTTGGCACACCCTGCTTCGTGACGTAGGCGACACGGTACGCTGCCGCTTTCTCAAGCGGCTCGTTGCCGATGAAAACCTGCTGCAGTCTCAGTGTGTTCGGGTTTTCCACTTTAATAAAAGCCTTCAGCCCCATTGCGCGTTTGACATAGCCGCCCATCTGTTCGTATGGATCGCCTGAAAAAGTATGGTGCAAATTCTCTTCCAGCATGTCCCATATTTCCTGGCCGCTCAGCACGGCCGTACTGACCGGCGGGTTCACCGGAATGATTCGATGCAAGTCCTCCAGTGTCAGCTGGCCGGGCTGAATCGGTACACCGTAACGCCAGCCGTTTGAGAAGGCAGCATCTGCGCCCGTAACACTGAGCAGACTTTTCAAAATGAGATTGTCCATCGGGGCATTCAGGGACGTCGCGCGGTGCAGCAGATCTTTTGTTTCACCGACCGTCTCGGCCAGCATCGCACGATTTGCCGACAGGGCGTCCTCGACGAGCTTTTTCATGTCAGCATCTTCAGGGATATCCTCGGCTGCGAAAATCAGCTCATGTGCGACTTCACGGATCTTGTCGTCAAACGTGACGTCGAGTCTGCCCAGAAAGGAGCCGTGCGAGCCTGACTGTATCACGTATGTGTCATTGACCTTGACAGGCACCTCGATCCGGTTATGCGTATGTCCGCTGATGCAGACATCGACACCGGCAACTTCATGCAGCATTTTTATGTCCTGCGGAAATCCGTTGTGCGATAAGAGAATGACCAGATCGGCCCCTTGCTGCCTGACTTCATCAATATAGCCGGGCAGCTCCTCATTGCCGAAGGTGAAATAGACGCCTTCACTGAACGCGGGCGGCATCGTTTTGTCGATGATCGATGACGCAATGCCGATAATGCCAACCTTAAAGTTGCCGTATTCCTTCAGCAGATACGGCTTAAAGTACAACTCATCGGTCTGTTTGTCGTAGCAGTTGATCGCAAGAATCGGATGCTCCAGTTTTTCTTCGATCGTTTTCAGATGCGCCGGCGTGTACGCGGCGTCCCAGTGAAACGTCATGGCATCGAATCCCATGTGCCGGATCACGGGCACCATGTGCATCCCCTTTGAAGCAACCGCATCATACGTGCCGTGGAACGTATCGCCGTTGTCCAGCAAAAGAACGTTTTGCCTTTCTTTTCGGATGTCGTTCACAAGGCTTTTCAGCCGGGCGTAGCCGCCGGCCTTGACGACTTCAATCCCGTCCGGCGTGTACATATGTTCCTGGTGCAGCTCAAGATAGCTGTGAGTGTCGTTTATTTGCAGAATGGTCAGGTTTTTCATATAGTCCTCTTCTCACCGGTTTGCCGGCAGGATTCATCTACGTACGCTGATGTCAAGTCTGGTCGAAATGGCAGAGCGATGCCGTCACCTGTGTCTTGTACGCGTAACATAAGCGTCGCTGCGGATCGGCCGGATCCTGCTCATGACATGCGGTTGGATATTGCTTGGCATAGAAGAGTTGCTACGCAGGCAGGCGCTCATGAAGTCGATATTCCTTGCCTATGGAAATGCCGAGGCGTCAAACTAGCAGATCATCCCGAAACAGAGACACCTTAAATGAAATCTGCGCAGATGCTGCGCCGAAATTGGTGACAAAATATTCTGCAATCCAGGTGGAAATACCAGGCTCTATGCCAACATATGGCAACAAGCTGCTGAGTCCGAACCAGTATGCCGGATGCCTGATCAAAGAGGGTTGTTTCGTTGCGATAAGCGCCCCATCTTTTATCAGGTCGAATGGAGCAAAGGAATGGTGACGGCAATCAGGACAAATACTGCCGCCATACTCCGATGTACGATTACCCGTGGAAGTGCGGTACGCAGCAGCAGCCAGATGACAAGTGACGATTGTCTTGACGCCGACCAAATGCGGTCTCGCCCAGCATATCAGTGAATGTTTTGCAGGCGGGTTCACATCCGCAAACGGTTTGGCTGTCGCCTCGTTCGGCAATAATCTTTTTTTCGTCATTCTTTCTTTTCTGCATTGGATTACAGACAGACAACTCGGTCTGCTGCCACTGCAGGGTGAATGACAAAACAATTCAGGCAGACTTTTGCTTCCGCCTTTGTGCCTGAGATTATTCTCTGAACAGGATTCTCAGATAGTCATCCATATCTTCGCTCTGCATTTTTTCACTGAGTCCGAACTCGCCAATCAGTTTCTCAAAAAGCAGATTCATGAACGATGCCACACTCGTCAATTCGGGAAAACTCATTTTATCCGTACGTTTCAACTGGAAGGGGATCATCAGGTCACTGATTGCAGTATAGGGATTGACGAGGCCTTCGCTGAGCGCAAGAATGCTGCATCCCCGTTCAGCAGCGATCGTCGTACAGTAATAGGTGTATGCGTAATGCGGTTCGAACGAAACGATGAGGGCGAGTGTATTGGCATTCATCAGCCTTAGCGTATCACGCCAGTCTCCGATCAATCGCGCGAAGTAAACATCGTTTCTTACTGAGTCAAGCCGGTGCAGCAGTTCGGCCGCCGTGCCGAACGAGTTTTTATACCCGATGATCAGAATATCTTCTGCATCCATGATCATACGGCAGGCTTCATCCAGTTTTTTGCGCTCACTGTCAGTCAGGTCATTCTGGCTGACAGCGTCCGGAAAACTCCCTGCACCATCCACCGTCTGCTCCTGAAGCGCTTGCCCGGCATCGAAGTCAAGTGCCTCGCGCGCAGCATGCTGCATCTCAGCGAAACCAGGGTATCCAAGAAGCTGCGCGAACCGGATGATCGTTGTCGTACTTGTGCCGATCCGTTCCGATAACTGAGCGAGCGTGCAGAAGAGAAGGTCGAAGCTATGATCGATCAGGTAGCAGCCAATTCGTTTTTGTGAGCGCGTCATGACGCCGAACTGTTTTTCTATCTGGTGAATCATTTTTTTACCGGTGACCGGCTTATTTCGTATCATGATGGCTCACATTCCCGGCTGACCGGCAAGTTGGATCAGTTCACAAAACAGAAGCGGCAGCGATTCTGTGACATCCGGCAGATAAACACGTTCGCCTATCTGATGAATATCTTTCTGAGCAGGACCGATCATAACGGTCGGTATGTTGAGACGTGCCATCGCCTCCACATCCATATTATAGTCAGATGCCGGTGCTGACATGTTGTCCATGATCGTTTTTGCCGCCGGGAGATCAGCACACGATGTGTAGCTCATGTCGGTCATTGCCGGGGAGTAAGCTACTTTGTGGGCGCGCAATCCCTGTTTTGCGGCAAGCTGAGCGATCAGCGCATCGAGCAGCGGATTGATGTCTTTGCTGAGATAGTCGCAGTGGACGGCAGGATAGTAAGGTGGTGCGACAGCTACAACGACAAACGGTGCCGGTATGGCGGAGAAACTCATCAGGTCGCGAACATAGCCGATACAGGCTGAAAGCAGCGTCTCGCCGCTCTTCACTTTCTCGCTGACGGTCAGCTGTGCCTTTTCCTTGAACGCTTCAAACCCAGGCGCATGGTGCATCCTCGATTCAAGTTCTGCAAGAGTGAGCACCGAGGCATCCGGAAGCGCTGAAGGCCTTCGTTTGGTGCCGCTCATGGCTGCGAAACGGTCGAAAGTACGCGCCCGCACTTCCAGTATCTCAGCGATGGCCTGACTTGCTGCCGCTTTCAATTTTTCCAGATAGTGAGAGGCGTCTGCCTCCATGAAAAATGTCACGTTCAGAGCTGCTGCCGAAAACTCCGGCATGGACACGTCATACCCGGATTTCAGGTCGCGCAGGAACTGAACGGTCGGAGGCTGAGTCACCCGGTCTTTGTCCGAAGATACGTAAGACATGTCGTACTCAGATGAGGTGACGATCCTGCTGATGAGATGTGCCGAGTTAATTCCATACAGCATGTTGGAGCCATGTGTCGGCGTGCCTTTGGCGATCACGATGGGCAGGATTTTCCCCGCGCCGCCCATGATCAGCTGAATGGGTTCATCCGTTTCCACACTCCGCTCGCTCGGTTCACTGATCACGCAGAGGGCATATTCGAGGCCGAAGCGCGTCTGCAAGTCAGTGTACAGAGAAACAGCCTGTCTTGCCCCAGCCGAGAGATTTTCCTCGTCACTGACAGCGGTGAACAGCACATTCACATCGCCCGGTTCATACTCGAACAACACATGCAGATTGAGCGCAATGCCGCTCTTCATGTCGGCACTGCCTCTGCCGAACATCCAGTCGCCGCTCACCAGATCACGTTTCAGTTCCGTGTCGGCAAAGGGCAGCTGCAATAGATGTTTTTGCACAGCATTGGGGTCGAGACAATATGCTTCGAGTTCGCCGTAGCAGCTTGTGCCGACAGTGTCATAGTGCCCGGAGAAGATCACAGTGCGGCTGCCGCTGCCTTTTTTCAACGCCCAGACGACAGGCCGCCCCAAATGGTCGCCGCCGTCAAAGAGGCCGCAATGGTCGGAGTGTTTTGCAAAATAGGGATCCGCCTTTATCTTCGCAAAGATAAGATCAGCCATGGCAGCTTCATGCGCAGTGCCCGTGTCGCTGCGCCTTGCCATCAGGTCGCAGACTAGTGTTTTTATGCTCACAGATTGTCCTCCCGATTTGTTGCTTCGCAGAATAATGTCACGTATCTCTGCAAGCGATTGACTGCCATCTTCCACCATGCCGCCTGCTCGATGTCGAGGCCGATTCGCGACATGATTTCTCTGGTCGATCCTTCACAGCTTCGTTCCAGAAAATGCCGGTAACGCGACACAAACGCCGTGCCCTCCAGCAGAGCGGACGCAGAGAGGTGTTCTGCCGCCAGACAGCCGAATGCATAAGGAAAATTGTAGTAGTGATAGTTCGGTATGTAATAATGCGGCTTTGTCATCCACTGAAGGTGATTGAAGGTATCGGGATCGATGACGTCACCGTATGCTTCAAAAAATGCCGACCGCATCATTTCGGACAGTTCTTCACCCGACAGTGACCGCTTTCTTCGTGCTTCAAACAGTCGGTTTTCAAAAAGAAAGCGCCCGTAAATATCGACAATATTGCGCGTTGCAGCAGCAAGCATGGCATCCAGAATGTCAAGCCGTTCGTGCGGTTCGGCATTTTTCAGCAGATGGTCGCCGACCAGTGATTCCAGAAACGTCGCTGCCGTTTCACAGACCGGCGTCGGTGAGTCCCGCACAAGAAGCGGCAAATCGAATGTATGTTCATGATGCCACGCGTGTCCCAGCTCGTGTGCCAAATTAAGCACGGCGTTCAGACTGCCGTCGAACTGGAGGAAAATTGCGTGCCAGCGCAGTCCTTCGACCGGCGCTGAAAGCGAACCGCTCTGCTTTGCGCAGCGCGGATATGCGTCGATATGACCGCGCTCGGCAATGGACGTGATGAACCGCGCGAGATCAGGAGCGAAAGCGTGTGCCGCATCCAGCACGACATCCAGTGCCCGCTGAAAGCTGATAACAGGACGTGAAGCAAGCGGTGCCGTCAAGTCGTAGCCGGCCATGCCGGATACGCCGTCAGAGGCCAGTCGTCGATGGCGGGCTGCCAGGTAGGTCCGAAGGACAGCCGAGGCTTCTGCCATGCCTTCAAGAAGGGAATCGAGAGCAGTGCGGCTGAAACGCGAGTCAGAAAGCATCCAGTCCAGAACCGTTGCATAGCCGCGTAATTCGGCCAATGATACGGCTTCGCCTTTGATCGCGTTGAGACAATGGGCGAACTCGAGCCGTTTATTCAGGCACGCAGTCATCTCACCCATGTACGTTTGGCGGCGCGTGTCCTGGTCTGCAGCAGCATATCCCCGACGCCACTCGGAGAGCGGTACGGCGATGCCGTCTTGGTCAACAGTCAGCGCAGCATCGAGCGTGTTCCTCAATCGATAGAATGCCTCACCCCCGGTCTGCTGCAGGAGGCGAATCCGCGACTCCTCGTGCGGCGGCAGGCTATGCGGCTTGTCCCGCAGAATTTGCTGAAACAGTTCGCGATATGCGGCAAGTGAGGGATCTTCAGAGAGTACCTGCATTTTCGGCAGGGAGGCAAGCGCAAAAAGCAGATCGGCTTTTGCGGCTTCCATCTGCTGCACGACCCCGCTGACATGCTCCAGGCGATCTATTGCAGCCTGATCAGAACAGTCAGCAAGCCAGTCAACGACGGCCAGATTTCGCCATTTTTCAAGCTCCGCCATAACGGCTCCGAAATCTGATAGGACGAAAGACAGGTTTTTTGCAGAAACAGCACCGGTCAGCTCTGTTATGGTTGTGCGCATCATTTTAAGTTTGGAGTTATTAGCCAGCAGGGCTGACGTGAACTCATTTCCATCCTCGATCCATCTTTTCGGCCGTGCTGTCATACTTTCACCTCGTGAGCGAATTTCACGGCATGCAGCACAGATGCGAGCTGAACCTGCACGAGTTGGCGTATCGGCACGATCTCGTAAGCGGTATCGGCTTCAAGCTTCTTGCTTTCAGCGATAAGCACACGGTTCAGTGAGGCAATCGCTGATTCCAATATGTCAGTCGCGTGCGGTTCCTGTTTTCGCTCCAGCTCGAAGTTGCAGGCGCGAATGGTCAGACCGAGGTTCAGAAGTTCAAATATTTGTGAGAGCAGCAAACCGTCGACTTTTTCGGCGACTGTAGCTGGTTGATGCAATTTTACTGAATCGAGCGGTTCAGCCAATTCAGGCTGAATTTCGTGACTTTGCATCATATCTCTGACCAGCAGCGGAAAGGGATTATCCGGCGAAAAGAACGGCTCAAGGCGGCTCCAAAGTGCACTCAAAAATTCGTAGTGCTTATTTTGACGCCGTCGTTTTTCACGTCTGACTTCCGTCAGTGTCAGGTCACAGAGTGACGTATCTTCAATACGGCGGTCGACGAAATAGGGAACCTCCGTCATGAGAACGAGACTGTCACAGATCGAATCGACGAAATCGCCGCTGCATGTCCCGCTCTTCAGCGGGGGGATGTTTCCCAGCTGACCTTTTTCTTCAAGAAAACAAAAATACTTGTGCAGGCTCATCATGCTATGCACCGCGGGGGACAGTTTTTCAATGTAAGGCGACTCCGGTTCGCCAAGATGGAGGGGAATCCCTGCGTCCGCGGCTTCCAGCTCGAATAGTTCACAGAGCGGCGGAATATTTTTCGACAGATACCAGTAGGCACCGCCGAAAGCCAGATTGTGGAGTGAGTAAACAAGCGCTGGCCTGACCTGCTCGATGAGTCTCATCAGAGCACGTGTTTCGGGCAGAGGCTCGTCAAATACAAAATCTCCGTATGTGAATGGAAATGTCCATTCGATCTGTTCTCGGCCGGGCGGGCGGTAAAAGCCGCGCACGTAGGATTCAAGCGAAAAGGGACCCTTGAACCATGCTTCATTCAGGCGCGTTCCGTCCGGATCGATGCACGGGATGAGATACCAGGTCATGTCGGCAGCTGTTCGGCTCTCCTCGTCTTCGAGCAGAATCCCGGCCAGTGACATAAGGGTCAGAGATCCGATCGGCTCGTTCGGATGCGGACAGGCAAAACAAACGGCGCTGCGGCTGCCGTTGCCGATTTTCAGACACTGGATAGGATGTCCCTGGCGTGAGTTGCCGATGCTGAAACGTTTCGCGTCCAGCGGATAACGTGAAGCGAGTTCCTCGCTCCATTGATCGAGTTCAGCAACAGTGCAGAACACCTCAAAATCCGGTACGTATGAAATCAGCTTTTTCACGTCCATATTTTAGGTGCCCCGGAGATCATTCTCCGGGGCTTTCCTCCGTTTGAATGTCCGGCTGTTTTGCTATTTATCGATCCACGTATACGTGAACTCGCCGTTGCCCGCCCGGTCCTGCACCGCGTCACTCGCCGGATGTCCCTGAATGTAATCCCAATGCGGGTAATACCCGATCCATTCGGAAATCACCATGTAAGGAACGTCCCGCACGAGCGCTTTCTGGATGTCCTGGTACAAGGGTGCACGTTCCTCGTAAGGAACGACCATGACTGCAGCATCAAGAGCCGCGTCGACCTGCTCATCGCTGTACCCCATGACGTTCATGAATCCGTCGCTCCTGATCGTGCTTGCGATGGCGGAAACTTCCGGCCCCTGATAGTCGCTCGTGATACCGACGCTGAAATTCTTATTTTTCACGACTTTTTCATCGTATGAGGCGTACTCCAGCATATTAATGGTTACGTCGATGCCGATTTTTGCCATCTGACTTTTAAACACTTGAGCGACGTCCGGAAACGGCGAGTAGTTCATCGTGTCGACGGTCACAGAAAGATAATTTCCACTGCTGTCCTTCGTCAGACCGGCTTCCTCCAGCAATGAGACCGCCAGGTCCGGATCATATGCCGGCAGTTTCGAATCTGTATCGATCGCCCATTCGAAGAGAGGGCTGAGGTAGTAATCAGCTTTGAGGCCTACCTCTTTTAAGGCGATTGTCATCATTTCGTCGATATTGATGGCATGAGCAACCGCCTGACGCACTTTAACGTCATTGAACGGTTCCTGAGTCATGTTGAAGGAGACAACAAAGCGGGAGGGATAGATACCGAGTTCCAGCACGATTTGACCATTCGCACGGTATTCTTCGAAGTCCGCCGAGGCAAATGTGCCGAGAATATCGTACTCGCCGGCAAGAAAGGCAGCTTTTGCCGTCGTCGGATCTGAGGTAAAGCCGAAGACAACCTGGTCGAGATACGGCGCACCGTTCCCGGCGAAGTAATTCCCGTTTCGCGTCAATGCGATGCGGACACCTTTTTCCCAGGAGTCAAAGACAAACGGCCCTGTGCCGACAGGTGCCTGCATGGCGTCCTCTCCGCCCCACACTTTGCCTTCATAGACATGCCGGGGCAGGACATAGGTCCCTTGGTAAGCGAGATTGTAAAGAAATGCGGCATCGACCGTGTCGGTCGTGATGACCACCGTGTAGTCATCTGGTGTTTCGATGTCTTTCAGACTTCCCAGACTGAACGAGGCGACGCCTTGCTGCTCCATAATCTGTTCGAGCGTGAACTTCACGTCGGCCGATGTCATCGGCTCACCGTCATGGAACGTTACGTTCTCGTGCAGACTGAATGTGTACGTCAGTCCGTCATCACTGACCTCATAGCTTTTCGCCAGATCGGGCAGAATTTCATTCTTCGCGTTGATCTTGATCAGGCGGTTGAAGCAGTTCTGGATAATGTATCCGTTGTTTGCGTCATAGTTGCCGTTTGGATTCAGGGATGTCGGCTCCGCATTGAGGCTCATCAGCAGTGTGCCGCCCGTTTTTACATCCGCCGGTGCTGCCGCTTCCATTCCTGTTTTGAACGCCGAAAGCGCGAGCAACACAGCCAGGATAAGTATGAGAGTTTTCTTCATGTTGCAATTTCCTTTCTTGTGCACGATATGATTTTCAAGTCCTAGGAAGCAGCGTTATGCGGCCGATAGGACGTGCATCTGACATAATGTCCCTCCGCTCCGGCGGGAATCAGGCTGCGTTCGCTCATGCAGCAATCCTCTCCAGCCGTCAGGCAACGGCTGGAGAAAAAGCATCCTTCGGGAGTGAAGTTTACGGACGGCGGTGCGCCGCTCAGTTCAATCGGGTTAAACGGTTCACGCGGATCTGCTCGCGGGCAGTTGGAAATCAGGACGCGAGTGTACGGATGTGCAGGGTTTTGCATGACGTCCTCCGTGCAGCCAATTTCCACAATCTGACCGAGATACATCACGGCGATGCGGTCGGCGATGTAACGCGTAGTGGAGATGTCGTGGCTGATGAAGATGACTGCAGTCTTCTGGACGTCGGCTGCATTGCGCAGCATATTGATAACATCGGCACGGATTGAGATGTCAAGCATGGACACCGGTTCGTCGGCGACCATGAAAGCAGGATTCAAGAGCATCGAGCGTATGATCGATATGCGCTGCAGCTGTCCGCCCGACAGTTCGACCGGGTAGCGCCGCATGAAGTTCTCGCCGGGACTCAGCCCGGCGTTGCTCAACGCATCACAGGCAATCGCATGGCGCGCCCTGTCATCAGACCCGATATTGTGGATTTTCAGCGCTTCCGTAAGAATCCGATCGATCCTGAAGCGGGAGTCGAAGACATCGAAAGGATTCTGAAAGATCATCTGAACTTTGCGGCGCAGCTCCCTGCGATTTCTTTTCAGCAGAGCGTCCATCGGCTCGCCCTCCAGCCGAATCTCTCCTGATGTCGGTTTTTCCAGTCCTGTGATAATTCTGCCGAGCGTACTCTTGCCGCAGCCTGTCTCGCCAAGAATGCCGAGTATCTCACCCGGGCGCAGCTCCAGATCAACACCGTTGACTGCGTGAATGTGTGTCTTCCTCCGTATCGTACCGTCAGGCAACCTGAGCTTCTCATTTCGCGCATACGTTTTTGTGACGTTTTGGATTTCGAGTACGCAGGGGGGTTTGCTGTTTTCGGTCATATTTGTTCTCCGATCATGTGGCACGCTGCCAGACGGCCGTTTCCGTAATCAGTCAGCTTCGGCCTGACTTCTGAACAAACGGTTGCGGCAAGAGGGCAGCGCGCTGCGAAAATGCAGCCCGGGCATCTGATTCTCAAATCCGGCAGTGCACCGGTGATGCTTGCAAGTTTCGCATTGCGGTCCGGTGCAGCATCCGGAAAACTCTCGATCAGTGCACGGGTGTAGGGGTGGAGCGGCTCAACAAGTACTTCGCTGACTTTGCCGACCTCCATGATGTGTCCGGCGTAAAGAATAGTCACGTCGTCGCAGGTGGTGGACACGACGGAAATGTCATGGGTGACCATGATGCGTGTAACGCCCAGTTCTTGTTCAATATCCTGAATCTGTTTCAGAATCTGGGTCTGCGTGACGACATCGAGGGCTGTGGTCGCCTCATCAAGGATCAGCAATCTGGGGTTGAACATGACGCTCATGGCGATGCTCACGCGCTGCATCATGCCTCCCGACAGCTCATGCGGGTACATGCGCAGGACTTTGACGGGAAGACTGACCATTTCAAGCAGTGTCTCGAGGCGAGCTTTCACCACGTGTTTATCGGCTGCCGGATTATGGATGCGATAGACGTCACCAAGGAACGTGCCGACACGGTGAACAGGACTAAGGGCGTTCATCGACTTCTGGAATACAACGGCGATATCCTTCCAGCGAATCTCCCTGAGCTCTTCTTCGCTGAGGCGAAGCAGGTCTTTGCCGTCGAAGAGGATGCTGCCGGTCACTTCAGCGGCGCGCGGATTGAGAAGCCGCAGCACGGCGTGCATCAAGGTACTTTTGCCGGATCCCGATTCACCGATAATGCCCATGGAGCGGTTGGCCGCAATGTCCAAACTGACGTTGTCGACTGCAAATAGCCGCTGCTCTTCACTGACGTAAGTCACGGATACATTTTTTATGGATAACAAAATCATCGATTGCTGCTCCTATACCACTTTTCGAAGTTTCGGGTTCAGCAGAATGCTGATGCCGTCACCCAGCATGAAAAACGTGAATACGGTGTAGACGATTGCCAGACCACCAAATACGCACATCCACCAGCCGGAGGTGATGTACTGTTTCCCGTCCGAGACGAGCTGCCCCCAGCTCACAACATTGGGATCACCGAGGCCGAGAAAAGACAGGCTGGCCTCCGTCATGATCGCTGTGCAAACGCCCATCGCCGTATTTGCGATGACGGGATAGATGCCGTTCGGGATGATATGTGAAATAAGAATACGGAATCGGCTTTTGCCGATTGACACGGCAGCCTTGACGAATGTGCGGCTGCGCAGGCTCATCGCCTGCGCGCGCATGATCTTGGCGTTGCCAGTCCAGCCGGTAAGGCCAATGACGATCATGACATTGGTAAGGCCCGAGCCGAAAAGCGCGATCACGATGAGGACAAGGAAGAAGGTCGGCATCATCATGAAAGCGTTGATGAATTCGCCGATCACGGTGTCCACCTTTCCGCCGAAGTAGCCGGCTGTGACGCCGATGATGATTCCGACGACAGCCGATATGAGGGCGGCGGTCAGGCCGACCAGGAGCGACGTTCTGCTGCCGTACATAATGATTGAAAAGACGTCTCGCCCGAGGCCATCCGTGCCTAGCCAGTGTTCCGAGCTGGGTGCTTTGACCATCTCAACGCTGATCTCAGCCGGGTCGCGCCTGGCCAGTACGGGCGCCGCGACGGCTACGATGAGGAGGATAGTCAGAAGAATCAGGCCGACAGTCAGCCGGCGATTTTGTCTGACGAACGAACGCGTACGATTTATGCCCGACATAAGCTATCTCTCTCCGTATTGAACTCTGGGATCAAGTGCAGAGTACAAAATGTCAACCAGAATCATGACGACCGCGACTGAAATACTAAGCATCAGGTAAATGCCGAGCAGCACCGGATAATCGCGTCTTGAAATCGCAGTCATGATGTAGCTGCCCATACCTGGCCAGGAAAACACAATTTCGACGAGAGCACTGCCGGTCACCATATAAGCCATCGAGATGCTGACGGCCGTTACGGTGGGCAGAATAGCATTTCGGAAGACGTACTTTTTCATGATCATTTTCTCGTGCATGCCTGTTGCTCTCAGCGTCGTGATGAAGTCCTCACCTTTTGCCTGAATCATGGCGGCGCGAGAAATGCGGAAAAAATAAGGGATGCTGATCAGCGTCAGCGTGGAAACCGGCAGGATCATATGCCGCGCGATGTCCAAAACGCGCGCAAATCCCTGATAATTTTCACGTATGCTGACCAAGCCTGAAAACGGCAGCCATTTCAGGTTTGTGGCGAAGACAAGTATGAGCATGAGCCCAAGCCAAAAGCCGGGGAACGAATCCAACACGGAAGCAATCGTCGAAAAGAGCGTATCGATCGAACCGCCGACTTTTCTCGAAGCGAGAATGCCGAGCAGCGTTCCGGTGAAGACTGCAAGCAGCAGCCCGGTAAACGTCAGTAGCAGCGTATACGGCAAACGTTCACCGATCAGCTGAGCGACCGGCTCATTGGTGTAATAGGAAACACCCATGTCGCCTTTGAGCAGATTGCCCAGGTATTGGATGAACTGCACGGGCAGCGGTTTGTCGAGCCCGTATTTTTCTGTGACCACGGCGATCTGCTCCTCACTTGGTGTTTCCGTGCCGACGAGCAGTCTGGCGGGTGTGCCGGGTGCAACATGAATCAGCGCGAAGTTTATGACGAGAACCAGCACCACACAGACGATCGCGGTAATTGTCCGGCGTTTCAGGTAGCGAAGCATCAGTCACCACCTCTTTCAGTCGTCTTGAACCGGCATAAGCCCAGATCAACAAGAACTTCGATGTAACGGGTTAGAGCCTGACGATCCACCTCGCCGACGTCATAGGTGACGAGTGTCAGAATGCGGTCGATCGTATTTTCGCCGTTCATGTGATACTGCGCCAGCGTCTGGCAGGCGTGCGCGTCCGGCAGCTGTTTGGCGTGATTTGTGTCATAGTCATCCGCCAGCGCATTCTTTTCTGCTGAGTTGCCCGTGTATTCGCGCAGGTTGTATACGGGGCCGCGATAACGTCGCTCGGGTATGCGCGAGTCAGCGGCAGCCCTTCGCCGTTCACTTTTTTCGGGAATCAGGAGTGCCTCAGTGATGAGATTAATTTTTCGGGTGGTTTCGGCATGAATACTGCTGAGGATTTCGGGGTTTTCCACGAATGCGCGCAGTTCGCTCAGCGCCTGATCGAAAAAATGCCGGCAAACGTGGAGGATTTCTTCATCGCAAAGCGTTTCCGTTTGCTCCCGTTTTTCGAGAAACTCCGTGATATAGGCAAGCGCGATTTGATCTGGCAGCAGAACGCTGACGTCAGGTGGCATCGCCGCATAGAGGTAAGCAAAAACTGAGGCTAGAGCCGCCGATTTTCCGAGCAGCCTGTAATCGATTATTTTAAGCGTGTCATGATCTGTGTGGTAATAGATGTCAGGCCACTGTCCGAGCATCATGCAGGGAATGCCGATTGTCGGGTCCTGCAGGATGAAGTGGTCGCTTCCGCCGGTAAATCCGCAGGCGGCGGCATTGAAGGAAGGTACGCGGGTGGTGTCGGAAAAGCCTGATTGATCGGTCTGCAAAGCGGTCAGCACGGTTTTCAGAATAACGGGGGAGAGACTGGGACTGGCTGCAGAGAGACCGGAGAGTGTGAGAGGTCCATAGCCCAAGTGCTGATCTCCGCCTACCATATCGAGATTCAGGGCGGCGATGACATGCTGCCAGGATTGCCCCGCCGACAAGTGGGCATTGGTGCCGGTGAATTCAGGCACCAGCAAAAGGCGGATACTGTGGCGAAGCGGTTCGACTGCTTTTTGGCGGAGCAGGTCATTGATCAGGCAGATGGCCTCGATGCCGGCGGCGACACCGCTCGCATTATCATTTGCAGATGGCTTCGGATGGCACAGATGTGCGATGAGCCAGATCTCTTTGCCTGACGTACCCGGAAGTGTCGCAACCACATTTTCAAGCGTTCCGGGAGAAAACGCCGCGTCGATCGATACTCTGGCAAGCGGGCAGGGAGACAAAAGCACACCGTCTTCGAAACGACGGCGTGTTTCACTGCACGCCTCAGCGAGCATGTCTCCCTGCTCAGGTGTGATGACGAAGCCGAACGGTGTGATATCCGGTTCGTCATGCCACCAGAAGCTTGTGTATTTGCGTGTCTTTTTCAGCGACTCGCGCGTGCGGAAAGGCGCATGTTCTGCCGTATGGTCGGAGATGAAGCCGAGTGCTCCCCTCTTTCTGACAGCCCAGTCGAGATACGGCGTGAAATCTTCTCTGATAAACAGGAGTCTGCCGCGAAGATCGAGACCTGAACAGGACGCTTCGTCTGACCCTGCGGCGAGGTGCACAATCTCGACCTCGCTCTCGGGGAAAGGAAAGCTTTTCTGCATCAGGGATACGGGATTTTCCCCGTAGTCGGCAAGACGCGTCTCGACCGGATGCATGAGGTCGAGCGTCGCATGCCGGCATGTCCATTCCGCAAAAGAAGCGCTCTGCAGATAACGGATGCCGTAATCTGCCGGAAAAGATTCCACGGTGGCGTCGATATCCAGTTCTGAAAAGAAGCTGACGAGTTTCAAGGCGAGTTCACGGTAACCAGGAGACGCCTGAATGCGGTGATGCGATGTAATCAGCTCCATCAGGCGGCTGAGCCGTGCCGGCATAACCGCTTCTTCAAACTGCTGCGTGACTTTTCTTATGCTCATACTTGTTTGCCTTTATTGAGTTCTATTTGTTTGTGTTTCCAGCTGCCTCTGTAGTAATAGGGGATGAGGACAGCGAGTCCCATCAGCCATCCGATTGGGTAACACCAGTGCATGTTATCAGATCCGAAATACTGAGACAGGAGATAAGCGGACGGTACGCGCGCCGCCCAAAGACTGACGAGCGCGGCGACAGTCGGCATGAGGGATATGCCGGAACCGCGGAGTATGCCCATGTAGAGATACTGCAGCGTCGATATGAAATAGAGGGGAATGACACGGACGAGATAGGCATTGCCGGCATCAATCACCGCGGGGTCATTAGAAAAAAGGCTCATCAGCGGACTTCGAAGCGGGATGACGATCGCCGCTAACACAAGTGATATGATCATCCCGAGTGTGATCGTGGAACGGATGCCTTCTTTAAGTCGTTCCGTCTTTCCGGCGCCGGTGTTTTGTCCGACATACGTCGTGACGGCGCTTGCAATGCTTGTTACCGGCATGAAGACGAAGCCGTCAACGCGGATCGCTGCATTGTAGCCGGCGACGAAGATCACTCCGTATCCGTTAATCAGAGGCTGCATGACCATCATGCCGAAGGAATAAAGCACGTTCTGGATACTGATAGGCAGACCGAGACGCAGGATTTCCTTGACGCTGCTTTCAGCAGGATCGTCTTCCTTCCGAAAACTCAGGGCACCGGGCAGTTCACGATTTAGAAACCAGAGGCAGAGGAGCCAGCTGAAGTATTGGGAGACGACTGTCGACAGTGCGATGCCGGCGATCCCCCAACGCAAGACGGGGACAAAAAGAATGGCCAGAATGATGTGCAAAATGCTGGAACTGATCAGGACAAGAAGAGGCGTGCGGCTGTTGCCGATCGCCTGAAGTATACCGGATGCGAGAACATAGCCGAACTGAGCGAGAAGACCCGTGTAGTATATGACCAGGTAGAGTTTTGCATCGTCGAAGATCTCCGCCTGAGTCTGGAGCAGATTCAGAAAGAAGCCGGCTGTCATGATGCCGAACAGCGTGAGGGGAAGGAAAGTTTTGAAAATCATGGCATGTCCGGTGCGGATTGTACGATGCAGATTGACCATATCCTTATTGCCATAGAACTGGCTGATCAGGATGGAAGTCCCCATCCCGATACCCATTAATATCGAGATCAGCATGTACGTGATCGGAAAACTGACACCAACTGCTGCAAGCGCATTATCGCTGATACTTTTGCCAACAACGATGCCGTCGACCACAGTATATAGTTGTTGAAAAATGTTGCCGAGGAGAATCGGGACTGAGAAGCGCAGGATGAGGGGAAGGCTTGCACCTTGCGTCATATCCAGGGCTTTTGAGGATTTGAGATAACTCACATCTGATACTCCGGAAAAGTAAATGTTTCAAATAGTACACCATTGTTAGGGAATGTATATTTTGATATATTGTAGGCACCGATGGTGATTGTGTCAATAATAATCTGTCGCAAAGGAAATATTTTATGCATCACATGAATATGAAAGACCGGGAGCGCGATGCCAAGTGGGCGATGGAGCGCTTCAAAGAATGCGAATGGGCGACGCTAACGATCAATGAAGCGGGCGATGCACCGTATCAGGTACCTATATGCGTCATCGTAATCGGTGAATATTTATACTTCCATACGGCACTTAATGGCAAGACGAGAGATCTCATCGCTGCTGATCCGCACGTTTCGTTCAGCTGCGTCACCTGGACGAAGCGAGAACCGACGGAGTACACGATGTTTTTTCGGTCAGCGTTCGCCACGGGGAAAGCCGTTTTGATTGAAGCATACCAGGAAAAATACGACTCGATGTCAACGTTTGGAGCGAAGTATCTCGCCAATGAGCACATTCATTACATGGCAGATCGCATCGCCGGCGGCAGAGCCCTTGTCTATCGTTTTGAACCGGATTTCATGATCGGCAAAGAGCACGCCTGAAATTTCCGGGGAAGCCTGCTCGATGGGACACGAATATCTTGTCAGACGTTTTGTAAGCAATTCGGATAAGATTTATGATTCGGATGTGCGGCGTGCCTACGGCAATCTCTCGGGCGGCGTGGGCGTAATCTTGAACATCATTCTTTCACTTGTAAAGTTAATCGGCGGCGTGGCCGTGAACAGCGTGGCGATCACGGCTGATGGTTTCAATAACCTCATGGATACATTCGCGTTCATTATTGTAATTGTCTCAGGATATTTCGCCGGAAAACCAGCTGACGAGAAGCATCCTTTCGGCCACGCGCGCATCGAGTACGTCGCGTCATCTTTGATCGCCATGGTCACGCTGCTGATCGCTTATGAACTGGGCAAGAGCTCGATCAGCCGGTTCAGTGAAAGACCTGAGCTGATTAGGAGTCCCCTCCTGATCGCACTTCTCATTGGCTCAATCCTGATCAAATTGTGGCTTTCATCATTCAACCGCCGGCTGAGCAAGAAAACAAAGTCGCAGGTTTTTGATGCGACGGCAAAGGACAGTTTCGCGGATGTTCTTGCGACTTCCATTGTTCTGATTGCTTTGCTTTTAAATCCGGTAACCCGTCTGCCGCTTGATGCGATTGCGGGCATCATGGTCTCGCTTTACATTCTGAAATCGGGCATCGATATCCTCTCGGATACGTTCGGCAGCCTGATTGGCAGAAAACCTGATCCGGAGCGTGTGCAGGCACTCCGGGCATTTATACTCGAACACGAAGGGATTACCGGTCTGCATGATATGATCATCCACGACTACGGTCCGTCCAGGCAGTTTGCCAGTGTTGATGTCGAGGTCGATCAAAATGCCGAACTTATTAAAGTTCATGAAACCGCCGATCTCATTGAACGTGAGGCCAATATTCGTTTCGGCATACAACTCGTCGTCCACGTTGATCCGATCGACAGAGACAATCACCATGTCAAAGAGTGGTTCGACAGGTGCAGCCAGATACTGAAAGAAATAAGTGTCGATATAACCATTCATGACTTCCGTTTGCATCGCGGCGATGAGCACACCAATTTAATCTTCCACATTTCAGTTCCGACTGACATGGCTGTGGGAGACGACGTCTTGAGAAAAGAGGTCGACCGACGGCTGACCGAGCTGAATAAGGACGTGCATGCAGTCATTCAGATCGATAGAATGTTCACGTCAACACCGATGAACCGGCCCAAAATTTGAGACTGGCAGCCTCACGAGTAGGTGTTTGGTGGCGCAGGTTCGCTGCCTCATTATCTCTGTGATCAAGCAGCTTTCGTGATCTTCTGTTGTCAGGCGTTGATCTGGCGTTTTTGACTGCTGCATAATTGGCAGTCTGGACGAAATGAGCCACTTTTGCGCAGCCTGCCTGAATGCGGTATAAAGGCTGTTGGCGAGCATGGTTTGCAAAGAATCCGGATGAAAGGAAACTATGAATATCCAACAACTCAAAAATTTTATAAAGACATACGACTGTGGCAGCATTTCCAAAGCGGCAGAAATATCTTACCAGTCCCAGCAAGCGTTATCGCATAGCATTCGCTCGCTGGAGAAATGTCTGGATTGTGTGCTGTTTTTGCGCAACGCTAACGGTTCAATACCAACGATGGTCGCACATGCCATTTACGATGATGCGAAACGTATAGTTGTGTCGGCAGATCACATGGCTTTCAAAAGCAAACATGCAGCCGGAAAACACAAAAAAACGATCTCCATGTGTTTTGCCGGCAATATTCTGGGTAACCCCGATTTCTCTTTGCTCGAGGAAATTCAGTCATTTTGCGAAAACAAAGGCATAAATTTCGTGTGGCATGAAGATGACCCGGACGCTTGCGCAAGGGGATTACAGAATGGAGTGCTTGATTGTGTTTTTACCTGGCATTTTCCGTTGAGCTCGCCTGACATAGAATCTGCACGCGTGTATACATTTGATAATTTTATTGTCGTGGCTGCCAACAGTCCGCTTGCAGAGAAAGAACGGCTGACTGTTGAAGACTTGGCAGAGCAAATTTTCTTTTTTTCTCGATCTTTGGGAATAGAGCAACCATCAATAATTCAAAGGTATATCCAGGCCGGTTATAATCCCCGGCATACCACGCCTTCCAATCAGCTCAACTGCATGTGGCAGATGGTCAGAGAAAACAAAGGAATATCAACGAATTACAGGCTTTTCTCACTTTCGGCTGATTACCGAGGTCTCAAGATGAAAAGTAGTCCGTTTGAAAATGATGTGGTGCATTTTGAGCTTTACTGGCGTAAAGAAAGCCCCTTTGCTCTGCTGCTTCCTGAATTGGCAGGGCATCTGAGCGCATATTATGCCAGGCTGGATAAAACTGCATTTGCCTGAATACCTGCTGACATAGTAGCCACAAGCAATATTTGTGACTGATGCGTGAATAATGCGTGACTGCCGCATGACTGGCCATGTTATCGTCTATCTGGCAAGTACTTTTTACTTGCTGAAAATGATGATAGGGATGGTGTATGTATGAGAAAAGTGTTTACGTTGTTCTTGTGCCTGTTGCTCGCTTTGAGCACGGTGGCGCATGCTGCGACGACCGCGGGCGAACAGGCGGCCGAGTCTGAAGCAGGAAAGAAGTTTGATGCGGGAGCGTATTATGGTTCTGTTCAGGGAACCGGCGGTATTATGACAGTCAAGGTAACAGTCAGTGATACGGCAATAGAAACCATAACGATTCTCGAGAATCGCGAGCTGCTTCACAGAAAGACAATTGTGGAGGAGCTGTTGATTCCCGAGATTATTAAAGAACAATCGCTTGCAGTAGACACAGTTGCCGCCGCAACTCTCTCCAGCAGTGCAGTAATTCGCGCAACAGCGGCTGCACTCGAGCAAGCCAATACCGACATGGACCTGCTTTATGAACCAGTTGAAGAAGAATTGCCCGCTGCAGTCGAGGATGACGAACAGTTTGACGTTATCATAGTAGGTGCGGGTATCGCTGGCATGTTTGCGTCGATGGAGCTGTATGAACGCAATCCCGATCTGAACGTTCTGGTCGTTGATAAATCTGATTTTGTCGGCGGTTCGCTGACTGTTTCCGGCGCTTATCTGCTGTGTCTTGATAACGATATGCTGAGACAGCAGGATAAAAACCGAACGCCTGAAGAGATGGCTGACAGCTTCCAGACTTTCTCCGAAAGTTATGATCCCGATTACGTAATTAACAGGGATTTGACCGTCAACGTCGGACACGCTATTTCAGATATGTGGAACATCCTCAACAAAAACGATGCGCCCTTTGATCTTGGACGACCGCTGACAAGTGCCATCGGCAACAGCTGGTACGCAACCGATCTCATGATCAACGAAAATATTCTGACTCTGAATGCCGGCAATGAACTTACGCGGTTCATTGAAACGCTCTTTTATCCGACATGCGAGTTGCGCCTGCAGTCGAACGTGACTGACCTGATTGTTGAAGACGGCGCGGTCAAGGGCGTAACGGTCGACAATGGCACACAGGTTTATTCCGCTTATGCCGACAATGTTATCCTGGCAACCGGCGGTCATGGCCCGAACGACGAACTCATGGAACAGCTCAATCCCGATTATGCCGGCAATGTAGCCCTCGGCCACAAAGACAGCACCGGCGACGGCTTCAAGTTTGTGGGAGATCTCGGCGGATACACTATGGGCTGGGGGTTGTGCGGAGTCATGGGTGTTGATTTCATGCCTTACAGCTTTGCTTACCCCTACGGCATGCTCGGCATGTATGCGACGAGTCTGATAAACCTGAACGGTGAGATTATCGCGGGCCGTGAACAGATCAACGAATCACCCGAACAGATTGCATTCAGCCTGTGGGATACACACAGCCCCTATTACTCGATGCTTGAAGACATTGAGAAGCTGAATATCGGGTATAAGTTCGAGACTACCGAAGCGCTAGCTGCCGATGTTGCAAAGCGCTATGACGTCAATGAAACTGAATTCGATGCCACTGTTGACCAGCTGATCGCTGAGTCCGGCTTGCAAGCTCCGTATTATGCTGTACGCAATGCGTTTACGTATTACTGCTCTTTGCCCGGTATAGTGGTCAACGAGACCTGCCAGCCGCTCACGGCAACCGGCACTATCATCCCCAACCTGTATTGCGTTGGCGAGCTGATTCTCGGCAATTTCTACACCGGCGCTTATGCTCAGGTCGGTTCCGGACTGGCGTTGTCGGCGTCCTCCGGTGTGCTTGCCGCACAGCAGATCACTGGCATCGATTAACGATTTGATTGGTCAGGACCCGGTCGGCAAATGGCCGCGGTCCTGACCTTCTCCACGTTCACTGTCTGTTTCACCGTGCCCCCAACGACGCACGCACTTCTTGCTGAGTCATGATTTTCGCCTACTGTGATTGCGACATCATCTCCCGCGCCTTCTGCAAACATTTCGATCACTGGGAAATCCTGGAGCCCTGTTCAAACACTTCATCTTCTCCAAAACGGACGGTCAAATGGCACTTTATCTCAACCGGTTCCGTGACTGCTGCTTTTAGCGCGGATTGATGGCCAATGAGATATTGTCTGAGCCAAACTCTGGCGCCAATGATCAGTTCGCACTCACAATCGCTGCATCTCATTCTTTTGATGTGTCGGTCGATGAACTTTTCGTTATTTACGTTTCAGGTGAACTTCTCTCCGGCAGGTGATCTGACATAAAGTCGGAATTGC
>LSQX01327062.1_pt1 | contig 45361 bp, 32 predicted proteins | sample 654561 | NCBI WGS metagenome assembly LSQX01 (sample SAMN04489861, study PRJNA283612) | anaerobic digester metagenome | isolation source: 4 biogas reactors fed with cattle manure at either 37C or 55C with and... | place: Denmark: Kongens Lyngby | collected 2014 | reverse complement strand
AACACCAAGGCAGACAAAAAAGAGGATTCCAATTTAAAGGTCAAGTCTACTCTGACCAACAACCTGGGCGTTAAGGTCAGTATGAAGATGAACGTCAAATATGACCCCGATGTAAAAACCAGGGATGATCCCAGTACCGCTAACGACCCGAACAGGGATCAGCTGCCGGAATCCCCCTACTATTTTGGGGACCTGATGCTGATGGTTACCTTGGAGGATACCCTGGTGAATGAGACATTAATCGCGCTGCCCGTGGGAATTACCGTGATTCTCAAGCTGGAGATAGGCGGTTGCGTCACCGGTTACATTTATATCACCCCCCACACGCCCCTGGGGGAAGAGCCTAAAAAGGTTTACGCCGACAAGTTCGGGGAATACCCGTGGGCCAACGCGGATCAATACAATGACGACCGGGATTTTGATGTGGGAGGGGGTATCATCTTAGAGCCCTATGTCATGCTTTCCGTGGGTGCGGCTTACGGGGTTGGGGTGGTTTCCCTGGACGGTAAGGCCTTGTTTTATATGGTCTTCAGCACTACCGACAGCGGCAGCGGGACGGTTACCTTGAACGCTACCGTGCGGGTAGAGGTGCTTGGTTTTGAAGTTTACAAAGATAAATTCGCCCAGTGGCAAACCGATCTTTTCGGCAATCCCAGGGCTCAGCTGTCCAGCATGTTGAATAGTGAATCCATGAACTCGAGTGCTTTTCAACCTGTTTCCAGGGACTATTTAAACAACCGCACCGGTTGGACCGGAGATGATTCCAACCTGCAGAACCCCGGCCCGGGTGTAACCGGTTTCACAGAACAGTTGCTGATGCGGGGCATCTATCCCCATCCCGATACCCAGTTGATGCGCATCGACGAGGACAGCCTGCTGATGGTCTTTGTGGAAGATGATCCATCCAGGACCGATGCCAACCGCGGCGCCATTTATTACAGTGTTTCCCATGATAACGGTATTACTTTCGCAGAGCCTTTTTTGCTCAGTGACGATGGCACCCTGGATTCCCACCCGCGCCTGGAGGACCTGGGCGGCAGGATTTTATTGCTTTATTCTTCTCTGAGCGGGCATGTTACCGAGTCTATGTCTATGGAGGACATACTGGAACTGAACGAATTGGAGATGGCCTTTTTCGATAAAGGTACCTGCCAGTTTACTCAGCCGGTAGAGGTGAGCAGATATACCGGCCGGGCCAACCCCGGCGGTGGCGGGTTACTGGGCGATTATTATTCAGACGTGAACGGGAATGCCGTCTATGATGCAGATTCCGGTCAGGTCTTGATTATATTTGAAAAGACCGACTACACCTCCGATGCGGATGATGATTTTCACGCCGTAGATTTGTTCGACAGTTACGGGACTATTGCATATATGCTTTATGATACCGGCGCCAACACTTTCCTGTCCTATGATGAAGAGGACTACCCTGATGGATTAACTGCCGGAGAAAAAGGGCAGTGGGATCAGGACTGGTACGGACAGCGCTTCCTGAACACCGAAATAATGGATGAGAGTTTACCGGGCGGCGTGCTTTCTGATCCACTGGTCTTTGATTTGACAGCTAAAATGAAAGACCGCACGGCTTACATCGCTTATACCGTGGATACCGATGGAGATTTGGAAACCATTCGGGACAGGGATATCTACCTGCAAACCTACAGCTTTGCCGACAAGACTTTTACCCGACCTGTAAAAATATCTGATATGAAAGAAGAAGCAACCGTAAAAGCTGACGGTAGGCCGCAGCTGGTGTTATATCATGGTGATATGTATTTGTTTTTTCACGCAGACACGGGAATTCATTACTATGATGTGGATGACCTGCTGGAGGATTTGAACAGCCCGGACCGGCTGCCGGTGGTTATGGAGGATGATCCGGCCACAGAAGAAATTGAATCGGGCAGTTATGATCCCGATGACTACTTGCTGATCGCGCCGCGCACTGCTCTTTCATACAGTGAGGAGCACCTGCCGGTTAATGATTACCAGGTTGCGGTTGGGGATGACGGCAAACTTTATCTGGTCTGGACCGAGCCGGCCACCCGGCTGGCAGAGGGCGTGGAACCTGGTTCCCATGCGGCTTTGCAGCCTGAGAATATATATCAGGAAAACCAGATTTATGCCGCTATGTTTTATGAAAATATTGGGCATGAAACCAATCGTGATTACGGTAGGTGGAGTGGCAAGGTGCAGATTACCGACGGGCCGGGAAGTTATACCGACCCTAGTGTGAGCGTGATGGCCGACGGCCGTCTTATCGTAGCCGCCAAAAAGAATGAAAAGGTTCTGGTTGACGATTCTCAAGCCGCGCACCGGGTAGAAAATCGCGACACAACCGAGTTGGTGGCATTAAGAATGACGCCTATTCCCGTGGCTGCAATGAATGAGGATGCCATCACCTTTACTACTGACTATCCCCTGCCTAAAGAGGCTGTAAACATTCTGGCCACAGCCGGTAATCACGGGCTGATGCCGGTGCTAAATCCTGTTGTTGATTTTTATGCGGTGCAGGGGGATACTGAAACCTTGATCGGCGCCAGGCATAACAGTGATCCTGTTTATGGCGGGCAAGAAGTGGTATTCTGCAACCCCTGGAAAGCGCCGGAGAACCTGCAGGATATGGTGATTGTGGCCAGGCTTAGAAGCGGTGATAACGAAACTGTTCTGGCCCAGGTGGAAAAGGCTTTCCCCTACGGCATCAAGCTGGAATACAGCTTGTTTGATCTGGATTATATAGCCCAAAATTGTTACCGGGCTTACTTGGAGGTGCATCACACCGGCAACCAGCCGCTGGAGAACGCGGAGTTGGTGATTAACCGGATAGATCTGGAAAAACAGCCTCATGAATTGAAACGGGTACCCCTGGATAATGAAACAGCAGCGCTGGAAATGTTCGTTATTGATGAAAACTTTGAGATTCCGCAGCAGGATTTGATTAAAGGTTACGCGGATATTGAGGTGCGGGTTGAAAAAGAAGGTAAACTGCTGGCTTCACAAACCGCCAGGGTAGAGAAAAATATATCTGCCTTCCATCGTGAGTTGTTGGACCAAGTAAACGAAGTTGCCATGGAAGCATCCAATATGACCCTGACCAGGGGTGAGAGAAGAGCAATTCAGGCTGAGGTACACCCGGCGGCGGCAGCGGAAAAGAACAGCTTTCTTTATGTATCTTCAAATCCAGCCGTGGCGAAGGTAAACGAAGCGGGGGTAATCACTGCACTGACAAGCGGCAGCGCCGTCATTACAGCTTACGCTGTTCCAAAGGTTGACGTAAGCACGCAAACAGAAGACGGATATATGGTTACAGGCAGCATTTTGGATAACTTGGCTTTGGAGGACTGCAAGAGCGCTGCCTTAAGCGTAACCGTGCAAGCCGGATCCTCCGGTGGGAATAAACCAGGTGTTCCGACGGAGGATAACGTACCAGGCTCCGGCAGTAACACTCCGGTCACTATAACAGGTAATGGTGGAACGCTGGTGATTGGCCAAAATGTGTTGGAGGGAATTTCAAAAGGGGCGCAGAGCGAAACATTCAGCTTTTCTGTTATACATCTTGGGGCAACTGATATGGCGCAGATCTATGACATTTCGCTTAAGCATGGTGACACACCAGTAACAGGCCTGGAAAACGCCCGCGCTCAGGTAAGCATACCTTATACGCTGCAAGATGATGAAAATCCTAATGCCATTGTGGTGTACGCTGTTACCGGGACGGGAGAATTGATAATTAATCCCACAGGCAAATACAAAGACGGTATGGTAACCTTCTACACATCAGATTTTACCAGGTTTGGCATCGCTCATAATCTAGTGCAGTTTGAAGATGTGGACCCGGCTGCATGGTACGCAGATGCAGTCACATACATTGCGGCCAGAAATATTGCTGAGGGCATCGGGGATAACAGATTTGCACCGCTAAAACCAATGAGCAGAGAAGAATTTGCCAAGTTTTTAGCACTGGCCTACGGATTTACCTGGTCAGGTAAAAACGCCGGATTTATTGACGTTGCCCAAGGTAGCTGGTATGAACCCTACGTTAATGCATTATACGAAGCAGGCATCATCAGCGGTATCGGTGATGGGAAATTCGGTACCGGTCAGTTCATCACCAGACAGGATATGGTAACAATGCTGTTTAACGCCTTACAAAACAGCGGAGCTAATTTATCTAAAGTTCGGAATTATAAAGGATTTGATGATGAAAACCAAGTAGCAATATATGCCCAACCCGCAGTACAAGCATTGTATGAAGCTGGTATCTTAAATGGGGTAGGGAATAACCTGTTTGCCCCTAATAATACTGCAAACCGAGCAAGTATGACGGTAATTCTGATGAATGCAATGAATATAACCATGGATAGGATAAGGGATATCTCTTCCCTTTTTACCGGTGTTTAATCAATACACAAAACAGCAACGCAGAAGTACTATCATTTTCTGCGTTGTTGTTTTATGATAAGGTCATCTGTATAGCATCAACCATGCTTGGTTATCATATTCGGGTTTATCCGTTTTAAGTACTTGTGACCGGTACTGGAAAGAGCAGATCAAGCTTTGTATAGTGCTAAAAGAAAAAGGCGAAGTCAGACCTGTACCGCTCCATAGACCTTGATAAATGTCACAGCCATGTATGATGAATTGCAACCCTGGTATTTCCTGCCTGACCACCTGGAACTGAGGTCTTGAGGATGGTTTGCGTCTTAAGTCGGAAGGTTAGTTTTCCTGGAATGAGTAAATTAATCAAATAATTCAAGGTCTTGTAATCGTATTATTCTAAGCATGGCAATGTATAGTATAATCTTTAAGAAGTTATGTTTGATTATCAAAATATATCATGGTAATGAGGAGGCAAAACAATATGGTTGAACAGGTATTTAAGCTATATGTAGGCAATGAAAAGGCGATCGAAAAAGTCGTATTCGACGAAAATCTGCATTATTTGCATATGGTTTTCAACCAAGACGAAGGGCTGCCGGAGCACTTCTCTAATTCGAATGTCTATATGACAGTTGTTCGAGGAATACTATCAATAGGCCTGGATGAACAGGATATTCATGAATACCAAGCCGGAACTTTGCTGAAAATACCATTTCAAACCAAAATGAATGTAAAAAACTTACATAATGAAACATTGGAGCTGATTGTCGTAAAGGCACCTGCTCCGAAAAATTGATGGTAAACAAATAAAGAAAAAAACTGATAATAAAGAAGCATGATTAAGTGAAAAAGAAAAAAATAGGAAGGAAAACCATGAATAAATAACCGAGGATTTATTAAAGGAATGGTTGTTTGACCAGAAAAAGGCAGAAATGATATTCGCCGTAGCAGATGGAAGCGAAGTAGGATTCGCTTTATTTTTTTTAACTTTTCTACGTTTTTGGGTAAAGCCGGCATATACCTGGAAGATCTATATATAAAGCCACCGTATCGGGGTCATGGATATGGGAAATTGCTCTTAAACAAGCTGGACAAAATCGCTGTTGAATCAGGATGCGGCAGAATGGAATGGTGGTGCCTGGATTGGAATAAACCGAGTTCGATTTCTATTTATCGCTGGGAGCCAAACAGAATATGGTTGGATCAATGTAGCTCAGCACAATTTATGGGACTGGCTGTTCTATGCCTACTATATAGGCTTTATCTTCATAGGATTAACGTCCTCTTGCTTCCGATAATGTGGGTATAATAACTTATAAATAGTGCTTATTTCCAAATAAAATGCCAAGGCAACTTTTTGAGAAGATTTACCTAGCTATTGATTCATTAAATTATTTTGGAGGAAATATAATAGTGGAACACAATCACAATCATCATCAGCACAATAAGCAGAGCAATATAAAAATAGCATTTTTTTTGAATCTATCATTTACCATTTTGGAGATATTTGGTGGTTTGTGGACCAACAGCATGGCGATCTTATCGGATGCGGTTCACGATCTTGGCGATTCCATATCATTAGGTGGAGCATGGTATCTGGAAAAATACTCGAACAAGGAAGCAGATAATAGATTTTCTTTTGGATATGCTCGTTTTTCACTACTTGCAGCATTGATAAACAGTCTCATTTTAATAGTTGGATCAGCACTTATTTTAGGACGATCAATCCCAAGAATTTTCCATCCTGAAGAGGTTAATCCAGAAGGGATGTTGTTATTCGCAATATTTGGCATAGTAATAAACGGCATGGCCGTTTTAAGATTAAAAAAGGGAACATCTTTGAATGAAAAGGTTGTTTCATGGCACTTGCTTGAAGATGTATTAGGTTGGGGAGTAACACTTATCGTCAGTGTCATTCTTATGTTTTTTGATGTTCCAATTCTTGACCCAATATTATCTGTTTTGATTACCATGTATGTATTATATAATGTGATGAAAAATCTAAAGGAAATATTGTATATACTTATGCAAGGGGTACCGAAAAACTTTTCAATTGGTGAAATTGAAAAAGAGATTACAGATAAAACTGATGCTATAGATGCACATCAAACTCACATATGGTCTTTGGATGGAGAAAAGAATCTATTAAGTACTCATGTATTAGTCGACGATAAAATTGGATACACAGAAATAATCAAGATCAAGAATAAAGTCAAAGAATTGATGAATAAGAAGGGAATAGAACATATAACCGTTGAAATAGATTTTCAGAGTGAAGACCATAATAAACATAGTGGTTATTAAAGGACATTGCAGAGCTGATTGCGGCGATAAAGGCGTATAAGGGAAAGGCGCAACAGTAGCTGGTGAAAATCCGGCATAGGTGGCGCTTTTTGCTTGTTTCTGGCAGTAACTGGAGATCGGGATAATGCAAATTCTTTCAATATTGTGTATGAGAATGAATTTATTTACCATTCTAAATAGGAATAGATTGGCTAGAGTCTAATATTTTTATGCTTTCTTCATTATTATCCAGACAGGAAAGCTTTTTTCAAGGAGGTATTCCCATAATGCGTTGTGATTATCATTTACATTCATCTATCTCAGCCGATAGTTCAACCAGTCCTTTTCAGCAGATCAAACAAGCTGAAGCCTTGGGTCTGGATGAGATTTGTTTTACTGAACATTTAGAGATCCATTTTTATCGAGGTGAAGCCTGGCATGTGAACCTGCGTGATTATAAGGAGCGATTCGCCCAATTAAACTCACCCAGGCTTAAGATAAAGTTTGGGATTGAAGCAGGCATTGCCTTAGCAGCGGAGCATTTTCCTGAACTGGAAGATGAACTGCGGTCTGTGCCATCTGATTTTGTTATAGCTAGTGCCCATTCGATAAATAATATCGATCCCTTTGATCCTGTCTTTTATAAAGGTAAAACCATAGATCAGGTGTTTAGGGATTATATCAGTTCTATTTTGACCGGCATCAAGCAGCTGAATCCAGATCTTTACAGTAGTGTGGGACATATCGATTTCCCGGCCAAGGGGGCTCATTCCGAAGAGGATTCCCGACTATTTTACCATTATGCCCCAGATGAAATTGATGCTTTGTTCAAGTATATTATTCCACTAGGTAAATGTATTGAAGTCAATACTGCTACTTACCGCCATCTGGGCCAGCGGGAGGTGCCGGGGGAAGACTGGCTGCGCCGCTATGTACAATTGGGTGGTGAATTTATAACCTTCGGCTCTGATGCCCATTCGCCGGAATACATCCACTATCGTTTGGATGATGCGGCAGAAATGGCTAGGCGGGCCGGGCTTAAATACTACGCCACTTTTGACAGAATGAGACCTATTTTTCATAAGCTATAAATATTTAAGATTTCTTTAACGAGATATAGATTAATGACTTCCGGCAGCCTTATAATTGTATAACAAGGAGTGATTGATCTATGAAGGGAGAAGTGTATAATCAATCAACCTGGATCGCATTAAAGGCGGCCAGCTACTATTTCCAGCAAAACAAGACCTTGAAAGAAGTAGCCCGCTTGCTTAATGTTTCAGAATCCACGGTTTCAAGATTGATTCAACGAGCTAGAAAAGAGGGAATCGTTGAGTTTGTGATTCGCGATCCTTATAAATTGTGCCTGGATCTGCAATACCAGATATTGGACAAGTTCTCTTTAAAGGAAGTAATCGTCACTCATGTTACCGGTGACCCAGAAGAAGATAAAAAGAGCGTTGCCTTGGAAGGAGCCCGTTATTTACAGAGGGAAATCACTTCCCAGGATAAATTGGGAATTGCCTGGGGTGGTACCATGTATTACCTGGTTCATTACCTAAATCCCTGCCAACGAAGGGATACTAGTTTTGTCACCTTGCATGGTAGCCTTTCCTGTTGCGATTATGAACTTGATGTGGATAATCTGGTTTCTCGTATGAGTATGGCGTTTGGCGGAAATTATTATTCATTGTCCTCAGCGGGGCTTTTCGACAGCAAGGATGAGCTACAGATTATCCAACAGGATGCCAATGTACGGCAGATTTTATCCTTGTTCCATCAATTGACCATATCAGTAAGCGGCATGGGATCTTTTTACCCGGAGCTGGACTCTCCTCTATCCCGTCTTGAGTACCTTAAGGCTGAGGAATTGGCTGATTTGCAGGCCAAAGGTGTTTGCGGGGATATTCTTTTGCGCTTTTTTGACAGTGAGGGGGAGGAATGCGACAGTGATGTCAGGGAGCGTACCCTGGCCATTGATATAGAAACCTATAAGAAGATCCCCTGCAAAATCCTGGTTCTATCTGGGGCTCAGAAGGCAAAAAGCCTGGCCGCCGCTTTAAAAGGAGGGCTGGTCGATGTTCTGATCGTGGACAGCGAACTAGCGCAGGCAGTTTTATTATAATTTTTATGTGATATAGATATAACGATAACTGTAGATCTGGCCCAAGGTTCACAGCTAATTTTTTGGGGAGGCCGAAAGCAGTGTGGTTTAATACCTTAGCTGGGTGAGGGTTGATGTCAGAATTTATGGCATATTGGCTGTAATATTGAAAATATTTTCAATATGGTCTATTGTTTTCCTTCCGCTTACTATTGATTATAGGATATCAAAATATTAAACAACTGGGAGGAATAGACATGTATATCGACCCAATAATTTGCCAATTCCCGGAGGCATTGGATGAAGATCGTTTTATTATTGCAACCTATTACTGTGCAAGCAAAGCCACAACCAATATGATGAAATTCGCGGCGGCTCTTGCAGTTGAGCAAACAACTGGAACCTGGTTAAAGGTACCAGCTGAAACTCCTGAAGTGCGTGAGCGTTGTATTGGCCGGGTAGTCGGGGTTTATGAAACTCCTGCCTATCAGATCGAAATCCCAGCAGATGTAAAAGAAAGACATTTCATCATTCGCATCGCTTTTCCTTGGGCCAACTTCGGACCCCAGTTCGCTATGATGTTGAGTTCAGTTATTGGCAACATCTCCAGTTCCGGAAAAGTGAAATTGATTGATTTGGAATTTCCTAAGAAATTCCTGGCTGAATTCCAGGGTCCCAAATTTGGCGTACAGGGGGTTCGTGATCTTTTGGGAGTTTATGATCGCCCTCTGCTCAATAACATGATCAAACCCTGCACCGGTCTTGATGCAGCTACTACTGCCGAATTGGCTTATGAATCAGCCATAGGCGGTGTCGACATTATCAAGGATGATGAACTGGTAGCCGATGCTCCCCATTGCCGGCTGTTGGATCGGGTGAAAGCAGTTATGGTAGCTTTGCAGCGGGCAGACGAAGAAAAGGGAGAAAAGACCCTTTATGCCTTCAACATCACCGACCGGACCGATAAGCTGAAAGATAATGCCTATCGTGCTATTGAAAACGGAGCCAACTGTTTAATGGTTAATTACTTTACCATCGGATTAGATGCTTCCCGCATGCTGGCTGAAGATTCCAATATTAACGTACCTATTCTGGCTCATTCTGATTTCACCGGAGCGGTTTATGAATCTTCCTGGTCAGGTATGAGCGCTAATCTGATTGGGGCCAAACTGCCACGTTTAGCAGGCCTGGATATGGTCATAGGCCTTACCCCCTATGGGAAATTCCCTATCATGATGGATACCTTTATTGGTATGGGCTACCAAATGCTTTCTCCACTGCATAATATTAAACCAACTTTCCCCATGCCGGGGGGGGGAACCACTCAGGGCCATGTGGAGGACATCATCAAGAAATTTGGCAATGATGTAATCATTGCAGCCGGTGGAGCAATTCACGGTCATCCCATGGGTCCAGCTGCAGGGGCTAAGGCCTTCCGCCAGGGAATTGATGCAGTATTATCCGGTATGACTCTGGAAGAAGCAGGACGGCAACATAAAGAACTCGGTTTGGCATTGGATTCCTGGGGGATTTATTCGGAATGCCAGGGTGGTATTTTTGATCTAAAGGGTTAAATAGGGTTTGTGCCATAGCGGCTTTCACCACGCTTATCTGGTAGGAATAACTTGTTTTTCTTATTAAGTAATCAATATGAGGAGGAATAAAATATGTTGAAAGGCTATTTTGCTGAAAACGATGGCTCTGGGATTTTGTCCACTGCAGATCGGGAAGGCAGGGTCAATGCTGCTATATACAGCAAGCCGCATATCATTGAAGAAGAAACGATCGCCCTTTTGATGTCTGAGCGTTTGAGCTATGCAAATCTGCAGGTGAATCCTTATGCAGTATATCTGTTTATGGAAACAGGTCCCGGTTGGAAAGGAAAACGTATATATTTAAAAAAGGTGAAGGAAGAGCACAATACAGATCTAGCTAAATCACTGATTCGCCGCACTCATGTGGATAAAGAAAACCTAGATGTAAATCTGGTTTATTTTCAAATCGAAAAGGTCTTGCCTTTGATCGGCGAATGAAAAGACTAAAAGGAGATCAGAAGAATATGCTCAAGGCTGACTTGAGCATATTCTATCAAAAGTAGAATATAGGATTTCGGAAGATGGAAAATACTTGACATTAGTAAACAAAAGTATTAAATTTTAAAGAATATATTTTCGTGGCTTAGGGCTATGTATTAAACTAGTAATAGAAAAGGAGATATTATAATGGCATTTTACTTTGATAAACCTTCTTATACATTTAGCGAATACTTACTAGTACCTGGATATTCTTCAATTGAATGTATGCCAGCAAATGTTAGTCTTAAGACCCCATTGGTTAAATTCAGAAAGGGCGAGGAGAGTGCCATTTCAATGAATATTCCTCTTGTCTCGGCAATAATGCAATCCGTTTCAGATGACAAGATGGCAATCGCTCTGGCGACTGAAGGTGGAATTTCATTTATATTCTGTTCTCAATCTGTTGAAGGTCAAGCTGATATGGTGAATAGAGCTAAAAAGTTTAAAGCTGGCTTTGTTACCAGCGATTCTAACATTAAACCTGAACAGACGCTATCCGATGTTTTGAAGATAAAGGAAAAAACAGGGCATTCAACAGTTGCTGTGACCGATGATGGCACTGCCAATGGCAAACTGCTTGGGATTATTACCAGTCGGGATTATAGAATAAGCAGATTGCCTATTGATACAAAGGTACATGAATTTATGACACCTTTTGAATCACTTATTTGTGCCAGGAAAGGCATTACGCTAAAAGAAGCAAATAATTATTTGTGGGACCATAAGCTTAATACGCTTCCGGTTATTGACGATAATCAAAATTTGGTATCTCTTGTATTCCGAAAAGATTACGATTCTCATAAAGAAAATCCTAACGCTTTGCTTGATTCATTAAAAAGATACGTGGTGGGAGCAGGTATTAACACCAAGGATTACGAACAAAGAGTCCCCGCACTAGTTGAAGCAGGTGCTGATGTTTTATGTATAGACTCATCAGAAGGTTTTTCCGAATGGCAAAAAGTAACTATTGACTTTATACGTAATAGATATGGGGAGAGTGTAAAAGTTGGTGCAGGAAATGTAGTTGACAGAGATGGTTTTATGTTTCTTGCCGAAGCGGGAGCTGATTTTGTAAAAGTTGGCATTGGTGGCGGTTCAATATGTATTACTCGTGAACAAAAAGGAATCGGCCGGGGTCAAGCTACAGCATTAATAGAAGTTGCCAAAGCCAGAGATGAATATTTTGCAAAGACCGGGGTTTATGTACCCATTTGTTCAGACGGTGGTATTGTATACGATAATCATATTACTCTTGCCCTTGCAATGGGTTCTGATTTTATTATGTTGGGAAGATACTTTGCAAGATTTGATGAAAGCCCTACCAACAAGTTAAATATTAACGGTAATTATGTTAAAGAATACTGGGGTGAAGGATCAAATAGAGCTAGAAACTGGCAACGTTATGACATGGGGGGCACGGAAGAGCTTTCTTTTGAAGAGGGGGTTGACTCTTATGTTCCTTACGCTGGAAAACTTAGTAACAATGTACAGACTACTTTAAGCAAAGTTAAGTCCACCATGTGCAACTGTGGTGCAATAACCATACCTGAACTGCACAAAAAGGCAAAATTAACCCGCGTTTCATCAACAAGTATTGTGGAGGGTGGAGCACATGATGTAATACTTAAAGACAATAATATTATTGCCGTAAAATAAGCTGCTTCATCGCTTAAATATGGTTAATGATAATATTGCCGTTATTTTCAAAGGTGGGTATTTTGATTCCCTCCTCTCTATGATAGTTTATCTTCTTCTTCATCTAATTTATTTTCTATGTTTTTCTGCTTTTTGCTATTCAGATAATTAAGAATCGAAAAGCTTAAAAAAGCTCCAGCAGTTCCGCATAAAAACGTAATTGCCAAAGTGATAAGCCAGATGCCTGATGTAGCATTATCACCGTAGCGTGAATAATTAGCTATGCCGGTTACTACACAGATGGTAAAACCACAAACCAGGCTATTTAATAAAACAAAGTTAAACCCGGTATTTTTCCTATTGTACAAACTGTTTCCTGATGCTAAATTCCTGATTAAGAGATAAGTGCAGGCTCCAAAAAAACAGATAAATTCAGCCGCATAATGAGCAAAAGGCACATTAAGCACAAACTGCTGTACCAGCATAGCGATCATAAGGGCCAATAGCAGCAGATTGCACGTTTCACTGGCGATTTTGCGTTTTTGGGCTACAGTTCGCTCGTCTTGGATTAAGTCTCTCATAATGTCTCCTCCCAAAATAATTCATCTAAGGTTTTGCCCAGTGCTTTGCATATAGCAATGCATAATTTTAATGAAGGGTTATATTTTCCTGCTTCAATCAAGCCTATGGTTTGACGTGTAATCCCCACCACCTGGGCTAAGTCCTCTTGTTTCATATCCCGTTCAATACGGGCTACCTTCATTCTTATATTCTTCATAAGCAACCTCCACATTGCATATTATAATATAAAAATTACAAAATATAAAATATATATTACATAACCTAATCCAGGGTTTCAGCCGCAATCATGGCATAAGTGGCGCCAATTAATGGATGGCCGGATCCGCATGGGAGTCTCATGTCATCCCCTGGAGCAAAATAACATTTTTCATACTGATAATAAGCATATTTGGGCTATTCTTACAGCTAGCTGTCTAATAGAATATTAATATAGAGGAGGTGCATGGAGTGAAAAGAATTCTAGCCATGTTGTTAATTGTTGCTTTTGCCTTAACCATATTTCCCATCAATCAAGCAACAGCCTTTCCGTTAGCTGACAGCTCTGAGGGTACAAGCAGGGTTGCTGAAGGGATTTCGGGAGGAGAAGCTGATGCTGCCGGGGGCATGGGTATACAAAGTTCAACCCCAACGGTAATCGGGATAACGGTGGAACGACAGCCTAAACTGATCTATACCGTAGGAGAAGCACTGGATTTGTTATCTTATGACGATTACGGGAATTTAATCTATGAAAATTTGTTGGTAAGCCTGCATTACAGTGATGATTCTACCATAGGTCCAATAGAGTACAGTGACTTTGCTTACATGGGGATTAGCACCGAGCCTGCCCATGGAACCATTTTGACGGCGGAGGATGACGGTAGAAAGATTAAGGTGAGCTGCAATGGCTATTATGTTGAAACCGAGCCTTTACAGGTAACTGGTACCCCGGCGGAGGGGGCCGATCTGTCGCCGAAGCAAGCTGATTTTGATAAGAACCCGGCTTATCAGGCCGATGTCGATACTGAAATTCAATGGTGGCATAATATTTTATCAATTACTGATGTGAAGAATAACCAGGTTTCACTAGGAAGTGAAAACTACAGTGTCACTCAGGACAGCGAAAACAAGTATTTTCTGACTATTAAAAAGGAATATCTGGCCGCCCAGCCGGTAGGGGAACTGTTATTAACGGTGGAGTTGAGCGCAGGACCCCAGGCCAGTTTAAGTATCAACATACAGGACACAACTGGTATTGCTCCTCCCAGCTGGCCGGAAGGGAGTAGCCTGACCACCACCCTGGTCACCCATAATTCGGTAAACTTAAGCTGGACCCCAGCCCAGGATGATCTGGGGGTGAGTGAATATAAGATTTATCAGGGTGATATTCTGGTGGGGAGAGTTGCAGGTACTGTCAACCAAACTGAAATTAGCGATCTGGCTCCCTCTACTTCCTACCGCTTCCAGGTACAGGCCGGGGATGCCGGGAACCAATGGACCAGGGACGGACCCAGCCTTACGGTCAGTACCTTGGAGCCTCCCATCAGCGACCCGCCCAGTTGGCCGGCAGGGAGTACGCTGACCACCAGCGATATTACTACTGACATGGTAAACTTAAGCTGGACCCCAGCCCAGGATGACCGGGGGGTGACTGGCTACAAAATATATCAGGACGGAGAGCTTATCCATATCCTGGACACCACGGCTGCTGCCTATCAAGTTACCGGACTGGCTCCTGCTACCCTCTATGTTTTCCAGATACAGGCCGGAGACGGGGATGGGCAGTGGACCAGCGATGGACCCAGCGTAAGTGTCACCACCAATTCACTGGCCGTGCCGGAGATTTTGGAATTGAAGCTTAAGGCCCCGCGCAAAAACATAAAAGGTTCCTTATATATGGGAGATACAGTGAAAATAGAACTCATTACCACGGAAAGCGGATTGCAGCCTGAGGTCACCTTAATCTATAGGGAATGGAACAGTGAACGTACCGACATCGAAGAAAAACAACACCTGCTTACCCTTTCCGAAACCGCAGCTGGCAGCAAAAAATATACTGCAGATTTTATTCTGAGGGAAGGTATCTGGGAAATAGTCTCTCTGGAGGCACAACTGCCCGGAAGCACAGCATTGACAGCAGAGATTAACAGCCGAGTAGCGGGTCGGCTTAAGGTGACCGTGCAGCTGCCTGCCGAGATGGATCCGGAGCATTTGGCTTCGTCATTGGTCTCCATCAGCAGTGCTAAAGGTGGCGGCAGCTTTAGCGGGCAGTTGACCGAAGGCTATATTACGGTTGAAGGCCTGGATAGCTCTCAGGATTATATTCTTCGGCATTTCGATGCCAATTATCAATTGCTGTATCAAAGCCCGGCCATTGATATCCAGGGCGGATTAGAACAGGAATATAGTTATGAGATCAGTGCTCCCGCCAATGTCAAAGTCCGGGTTATTGACCATGATACCGGACTACCGCTAAAAAACGTCACGGTTACCGGTAAAACAACCCGTACCAATGGCACCCTAGCCACCCGTTATGCCAAAACGGATGCCAACGGTTATGCGGTAGCAGAAGCTCCTTATTTCATAAGCAACGCCTTAAAAGGCTCACAGATTGAATTGACCACCACCTATGAATCAATTGAGTATGATGGATCCGACTGGTATCAGGCTGGATCTTTAAATGCAGAAATAACTTCCATCGGTGACAATGAGTTCGAAATCAGCTTAAAGAAAGCCCCCATGGTGACCCTTACCGGTACAGTTAAGAACAGCAGTGGAATTCCTGTAGCAGGTGCTTATATATACTTGGCCAAGACCGTATACCAAGGAGGGGTTCCCGTTGTAAGCATTAGCTTAAATACGCAAAGCGACCAAGAGGGTAAGTATACCCTGGAGCTGGCCAAAATACCGGGCGAAATTGAAGCAACCTGTTACGTAAGTGATATGGAGAAGCACGAAACTATTATCCTGGAGGAGGGAGTTAACACCCTTGATATCACCATACCGCCCTATGTAAAGCCCACAGTAAAGGTAAATCTGGATACCAAGGATCTATCCGGAAATATAGGGAAGATTATCGTGCATGCCGTTGCAGAAGGTCTAAGCCTGGTGGGTCGTACGCAAGTAAAGGTCATGAACCAAAGCACTGGGGCCATCAACTATAGCAGCGATGGGCAAGGGTATTTTCACATACCGGGAAAACCGGGGGATATAGTAGAGGTATCAGCCGATGGAAAAAACTTTGGTTTAGGAATAGGATCAGCCACTGCGGTCATAAATGAGGACAATTATGCTGAAGTCACAGTTTTATTAACTGAAAGAGGCAGCGTAAGAGCCCAGGTCACAGACTCCAATGGAGGTACCAGGATAGGCGAAAAAAGGTACCTGTATGCATATAAAGCCGATAATGGGCAATATCTTAGCAGAACTGAGTCAGCTGCCCCCTATATCGCTAGCAGCTTGCCGGAGGGAAGCTATAATATTGTATTAACCTGGGAGAGCAATGGCAGCATGTATTACTCCAATTGGCTCTATAATCCTGATTGCATTAGAATGGAAAACCTCCAGGTCAAGGACGGAGAAATCATAGACCTGGGCCTAAAGGAGTTAAGCTATAATAAATCAAATCTTTTCTTCAGGTATAATGGGCCCAGCAGTATTACTGCCAACAAGAATGCAGCCCTGCCCGGCAGCATGGTTACCTTAAGGGTAGTCTATGATTATGATAAAATGGGTATCGTAAGCCCTAGCCAGCTGGATCTGGTAGCACAAATACCAGCAGGCACCACCTATGTTGATAATACCGCCATGCACCGGATGACCCGGGGTAATTTAACTGTAAATCCGGTGGTTGACCAGGATGCCAGCACCATAACTCTTGATCTAAAAGAATGCCTTGAGGGAGCGGCAGGCACTTTGACTTATCAGGTCCAGATAAACAGCCCGGCTAGGCTCAAAACCATTCAGGCCGGCGCCGAGCTGAGGTTTGTCACGTGGGAGAATCCGCGGTCAGAAATGTTTGCTACCTGCCAAATCCCTACCAAGATGATAACCTTAGACTCTCCCCTGGATATAGATAAAGAGCTTATGACCAAGCCCGTTAAGTTCAGCGGTCTGGCACCTGCCAACCATAAGGTAGAACTATATGACAGCAACATTAAAATAGGTGAGACCCAAGCCACCCCAACCGGCCAATGGTATGCCAGCCTGGTACTTCCCAGTATGGGAGCTCCCCTCTTCCATCACCTAAGCGCCATAACCGAGGTAGAGGGAGTGCAGTACTCGGCTAAGGATTTGATCCTGGTTGGGGTTGAAGGGGTCAAAATGACCGATTTTACACTGGGACAAGGCACCAGTTCAATGAAGATCCCAGTTAGCGACGGCAGCGTTATTTTCCCCTTTGCCATGAGCGGGCATGGGGATTTTCTAGTCAGCGTGGCCTTTAATGACAACGATAAGGTAAGGAATGTTAAGATTGCCGGATGTGCTGCTACCCGTCAGGGCGATGAGTTTAGAGCCATTATTCCTTTTGCTGTCTATACTAATGATGAAATCATAGTGGATTATGAGGAGATATTGGTTGAGCCCGATAATATATCGGAATACTACCGGAACCTGACTCCGGCATCGCTTAGAGATGCAGAAGCTGCCTTCACCGACCCGGCAACTACTTCCGAAGACGTCTATATTGAGTATGATAGTGACGGATATATAAATGCTTTGAACATTCCCCAGTTCAGAATCAATATGCCGGAGAAGAGCATTACTGCCAGTATGACCGTTGAGCCCGCAGATTTTGATGCTCGGGAAGCTAAAAACTGCACCAATCTAGGGAACGGACTTTATGGTTTTGATTTTTCCTATGAACTTATTGATGGGAAATATAGGATAACAGCTTATCTGGACCGGCGACTTTTGCCTCAACCAGCCGACTACCAGCAACAGCAGTTTACTCCTATGGCTGCGATTAAAGGTCTGGGAACCGTCAAGACAGTCCTTGACGTTGGCGGCGATATAAATGACCTGGCAGGAGCGGCCGGAGATCTTGCCACTACCGGAAAAATGATTGACTTAATGCAAAAATACGAAAATGTACGACCCAATCTAGAACCTCATTTGGTGGAGTATTACGACCGGCAGATCGCCATGATGGGAGAAGATATTTTAATGGGCAAAACTCTGGGCTTGGTTGGAAGCTCAGTGGCAGAAGCCGGGAATCTAGTTCCCTTGCTGGGGCAGGTGGTAATAGGAGTAGCCGATTTAATATCCGGTAAGCTCTTGGGGGATATGTTCGACAATGAGTTCCAATCCGACTACAACCGGCTTATGGCGGAGCTGGGAAGGCAACCGGGAGGCGAGGAGGAGTACTACGAAAGCTATCAAGACCCCTATGCGGATTACCACGCTGAACCCATGGACTCCTATTGGTATTGGTACTGGTATGTATACCACCGTGACAAGTGGATAGATATCGACGATGATAAAAATAAGCGGTACAGAAGAAAGCCTTTCAGACCTCACTGGATCTATGACCCCAGCGGCTTTGTGTATGAAGCAGTGGAAGACAACCGCATTGAAGGAGTTACTGCCACAGCCCTTTTCCTTCCTCCAGATGTGGCCCCAAATGCAGCTGATGCCAAGGCCAGCGATGGGTGGCAATTCTGGGATGCCAGCTGGTATCTGCAGGAAAACCCCCAGATTACCGATGCTGTAGGCAGATACGCCTGGGATGTGCCCCAGGGATGGTGGATGGTGCAATATGTCAAGGATGGCTATCAGACCACCTACAGCGACGCTTTGCCGGTGCCTCCTCCCCAGCTGGAGGTTAATATCCCCTTGGTGAAACTGGAGCCGCCGGTAGTTGAAAAGACCGTTTGGGGCAGCGGCGGACGCTATGTGGACGTATATTTCAGCAAGTACATGGATATCCGATCCCTGGAAGAGCCAAATTCCCTTAGCCTTACTGACAAGCAGGGAAGCCTGGTAAAGGGCAGCATCGAATACCCGGTTCCAGTCAAAGCAGGGGTAAACAACTTAAACCTGACTAAAGTAGCAAGGTTTGTTGCTGATGTACCTATGTCAGCAGGAGGGCAGTATAGCCTTACCGTTAACCAGGCGGTAGCCGATTATGCCGGTTTCTCCCTGATGGATGACTATACCGAGCTGGGAACGGTTCCGCCAGAGGCGCCTATTGAGAGTCTGACCGGGACCGATATAACGGTAGAGCCGGGGTTAGATATCACCCAGAATATTATGAATGCATTAGTCTTTACCTCCGTTAATCCTGGGGAGCAGGGAATCCTGGATAAAACCGTGCAGCTGCTTTCTTCCCACCCTGATGTGGTTAAGATTGGAGATGACGGAAAAGTCCTGGCCATAGGTGAGGGTGATGCGCAAATTACCGCAACTTCTATGGACGATAGCAGTAAGACTGCTACTTTTACCGTAAGCGTAGCTTATCCCCCTGCACCGGTAAGTGTTGCCAGTATGGTCATACTGGATCAGAACGGCGAGGTTTTGACCGACCTGAGCATGAAAAAGGGAGATACTTATACCCTCAGACCTGATATATTACCGGTTGAAGCCAGCAACCAAAAAATGTCTTACAGCTCCGACAATCCTGAGGTAGCTGCCGTTGATCAAACCGGGAGGATTCAGGGCTTGGAGGAAGGTTTAGCCTATATTATTGCCAGAACTGAAGATCAGAATATCCGGCACAGGATTTTGGTGAAGGTGCTGCCGGCCAGCACTGGAGGCTCCAAGGGCAGTTCCTCCAGCAGAGAAGATGAAGTTGTGGTTCTTCCCCCGGAAACTCCAGAGTATAAGCTTTCATTTGTGGATGTTCAGAAATCCCATTGGTTCTATGATGCAGTATTCTTTATAGCGGAAAAAGGTATTGCTAAAGGGGTATCGGAACAGGAATACGCCCCTAACAAAACCGTTACCAGAGCTGAATTCATAACCATGTTATGCCGGGCCTTTGGTATTGAGGAAAGGAGCGGAGAAAATTACTCTGATGCAGGTAATAGCTGGTACACTGGATTTTTGGCCGCAGCTAAGCAATTAGGCCTGGCTCAAGGGGTGGGAGACAACCGGTTTGAACCTGACCGGGCCATAACTCGGGAAGAAATGGTAGTCATTATTTACAACTACTTTAAAAATGCGGGCCAGATAACGGAAAGTAGCGGGAGTCTAACTTATGCTGACCGCAGTCAGGTGTCAAATTGGGCCGAGGAGGCTGTGGCCAATGCATCAGCCCATGGTTGGATTAAAGGTAAGAGTAACAATATCTTTGATCCCCAGGGAATCGCTACCAGAGCAGAGCTGGCGCAAATTCTATACAACATTCTCCAGGGGTAGAAGCATGAGGAAGCAGGAAGCACGGGGATAGGTCTCCGGCTTCCTGCTATTGCTTGCAATTAAATCCGAATCCAATTAGTAACTCTTAGCATCGAATAATTCATAGATTATAATTGAAACAGTATACTGGTAGTTATTTTGGACCATGAAAGCAGTGGTGTTCAGGCACCGGATTTCCGATTAAATATAGTCTGAAATGACGTGTTTTGATACAATTATCTTAAATACTTGTTCGCAAGCAAGGAGGGCATACTGTTGAGCAGAAAGATAGAATTCGTAAGTAATTACAGTGACTTAAGCACCAACCAGGGATTTCAGTTTGAGTTTTATTGTGATCGTTGCGGAAGTGGGTTTCGCACCCATTTTAAACCTTCAGTAACTGGTCGTGTTTCAGGTTTATTGGATGCGGCCGGAAGTATTTTCGGCGGAATTATGAACAGCGCTGCTGATATGGGGGAAAGGGTACGCTCAGCTACCTGGGAAAAAGCACATGATGAAGCTTTTGAAGAAGCCTGTCTGGAACTGCGTGCGGATTTTATACAGTGTCCGCGTTGCCAGTCCTGGGTATGCAGGAAAGGATGCTGGAACAACAAAAAAGGTTTGTGCAAGGAATGTGCACCGGATCTGGGCGTAGAGATGGCAGCTGCCCAAGCCAGTAAGTCGGTTGAAGAAGTATGGGCCCATGCGAAGATGGCCGAAGAAGACAAGAAATTAGGGACCGAAGTATGGAGGGAAGGGATTCGAGCAACTTGCCCGAACTGTGAGGCCCCGCTGGCCAGCAATGCAAAATTCTGTCCTGAATGCGGTGCCCAGCTGAAAGTAAAGGATCAATGTCCATCCTGTGGCAGCAAGATCAGTCCCGGAAACAAGTTTTGTCCTGAGTGCGGCGAAAAAATATAAACAAACTGGAGCATCTTCATTGCTTCCAGAAGTATTCCGGCTAATGCCAAACTAATAGGTACAGACCAGGAAACCGCGGGCATAATCAGCAACTGATACTCAAAGGCGGTTAAAGGGGATGGTTTCCTTGCTTCTCAGGATAATATTAATTATTTCTTGGCATTATTATCCAGATTTCGGGCATACTATTTAATGATTTAGCGGAGAACATTTATTTTCAAAAGAAGGCTATTAGATTAAAATAGTGTTTTTTGATATAATATAAATAGAGTGTAGTGACGACGGCAGATTATCAGTTGTCGAAACTGCATTTTTCTTATTAAAAAAGGTACTCTTTTTACTGTAGCCAAGGAGGTATGCCGTGTGTTTAAAATAAACGACTATGTTATGTACGGTTCAACCGGAGTATGTAAGATTGCAGATATTAGGAAAGAAACCCATGTTAATATCAATAGTGAAGAGACAGACTACTATATTTTACTCCCCGTGTACAACGATAATATAGTTATTAAGATTCAGGTGAATAATCCCAATACATCCATGAGACCAATCCTAACCAAAGATGAAGTTTTATCATTAATAAAGACCATGCCAGAAACTGAAACCGTTTGGATAGATGATAATAGAGAAAGAAGTGAATATTTTAAATCTATACTCAAATCAAAAGAAAGCGAAGGCTGGGCCAAGCTTATTAAGACCTTATTTCTGGAAAAAGAGGCAAGATCCCTAGTGGGTAAATCACTAACCAAGACAGATGAAGGTATTATGAATACAGCTGAAAAACTTTTATATGAAGAATTCGCAGTAGCTTTGGACATTACACCTGATGAGGTACTTCCCTTTATCCAAGAATATATTACGAAATAAGGGCATCCACAAAAACCACGGCCGCAAATGTTATTCAGCGGCCTATTTTGCTGTTCCCTGAATTAATGATTGAATACCGAGTTAGTGATGTGTTGATAAGCAGTGCTGTTGCTTTTAATAGTTTGATGCAAGTTGGGGAGGGTTCCTTTTCATGACCAAGATTTTGCTGGTAGAAGATGATAAAACCATAGCTGCAGGCATTGAATACTCCCTTTTGCAAGAGGGTTTTTCTGCTGTTCTTTGCCATGATTATAAGACAGCGCAAAATCTGTTAGAAAAGGACTTGGATAGGTTTGATATCTGTTTGTTTGATTTGTCACTGCCAGATGGAAGTGGCTATGATTTGTGTAGCTGGGTTAAAAAGCGTAGCGATATTCCGGTTATTTTCTTAACCGTCATTGATGATGAGGTTAATGTGGTAATGGGTCTGGACATGGGAGCAGATGATTATATTACCAAGCCCTTTCGGATTCGGGAGTTTATCTCACGTATCAAATCAGTTTTACGCCGCTACCCCCTGGAGGGGCAGGTTAGAGACCGGGTGGAAATTGAAGACATACAGATTAATGTCCGAGAGGGAAAGGTTTTGAAAAAGGGAGCGGAAATCATTCTGACTGCTTTGGAGTACCGCTTGTTACTGATTTTCGTCAATCACATCGGACAGGTTCTCAGCAGAACTCAGATTTTGGAGCAGATCTGGGATGTAGCCGGAGATTTTGTCAACGATAATACCTTAACCGTCTATATAAAAAGGTTACGAGGCAAGCTGGAGGACGATCCGCAAAATCCCACCCTTATAAAAACTGTACGGGGCCTAGGCTATAAGGTTGGTGATTAAGATGTTTCGTAATAGAGAAATCCAGCTGCTGTTACTGGCCATGGGCACCATAAGTTTAATTGCCGCCGCGGCCGCAGCATTTATTGCTTGGTCTGCTGCGGTTCTTGTTTTGCTTACCGCCGTTTTATTGATAGGATGCAGCCTGTTATTTACCCGGTGGAGATATAGGGAAATAGCGCAACTGTCCAGATATCTGCGTAAGATAAGTACCGGGGCCTATTCTCTGGATGTCCGTGATAATCAGGAAGGCGAGCTTAGCATTCTAAAAAATGATATTTACAAAGTGACCTTAATGCTATCAGAACAGAATTCACTGTGGCAGCAGGAAAAACTTCGGCTTAGCGATGTAATAGCCGATATATCTCACCAATTGAAAACCCCCCTTACTTCCATGCTGGTAATGGCGGATTTGCTGAGTGACAGTAAACTGCCGGAAAAGAAAAGAGCTGAATTTACCCATAAAACCTGCCTACAACTGGAACGTATGGATTGGCTGGTTTCTTCCTTATTGAAACTATCCAAAATTGATGCGGGAACGGCAGTGTTCCAAAGGGACCTGGTGAGGGTAAAAGAGCTATTGGAAAAGGCCATTGAGCCGCTTCTTATCCCCATGGAAATTAAAGAACAAAGCATTAAGGTAACGGGTGAAGAGGGGATCTCTTTTATTGGAGATATACAATGGACCCGGGAGGCCCTAATCAATATATTGAAAAACTGTGTCGAACACACTCCGGCTGGTGGGTCTATCTGGGTTTCTTTTACGGAAAATGCCCTGTTCACAGAAATTGTCATTGCTGATAATGGGCCAGGAATCCCTAAAGAAGACCTGCCCTATATTTTTAAACGTTTTTATAAAGGCAAAAATGCCGGCGAGGATAGTGTTGGCATTGGATTGGCTATGGCCCATAGCATTATTTCCAGTCAAAATGGAATTATTGAAGTTAAAAGCCAAGAGGATGAGGGTACTGAGTTTACGATTAAGTTCTATAAACAAATCCTTTGATGCCTGATTATTGCAGATAATAGCTGGCGAGACAAACATAGTATAATATATGTATAGAACACTTCACCCAAAAATGTTTTCTCCCAATTTACCCAATGTTTCTAATCGCCACATACTTGCCATTGTTTATAACGCTACATACTTGCCATTGTTTCTAGCCGCCAAATCTTTGTAGGGGCGGTCTTTGGCCGCCCGTCTGGCATAGTAAAAAAACTTCATACTTGGTTGTGTTCCTCATCAAGGGGTTGATAAGTGACGAGATTGTAATAATATAGTCACTTATTTGTCATTTTTCACAGATATACTTTAACTCAACACATAAAAAGGAGTTTTACTATGGATATTTTAAGAATTGAACATCTGTCTAAAACATACGGACAAGGTGAAACGGCAGTAAAAGCCTTGGATGATGTCTCCTTTTCAGTTGAGGAGGGGGAGTTCATTGCCATAATTGGTCCATCTGGATCAGGCAAATCAACTCTTCTGCATTTGCTGGGAGGTGTTGACCGACCCAGTAGCGGAAAGGTATGGATTGATAATACCGACATTTATAATCTGAACGAAACCCAGCTGGCTATCTTCAGACGCAGGCAAATAGGTCTGGTTTATCAGTTCTACAATCTGATTCCGGTCTTGACGGTGGAGGAAAATATCACGCTGCCTATATTGCTGGATGGTCATCAGGTGGAGAGGCAGCATTTTAATAGTATCGTAAACATTTTGGATCTTAAAGACCGCTTGAGTTATTTGCCAAATCAACTTTCCGGCGGGCAACAGCAAAGGGTTTCCATCGGCAGGGCCTTGATCAATAATCCTGTTCTTATGTTGGCTGACGAGCCCACCGGTAATCTGGACAGCAAAAACAGCCAGGAAATAGTCAGCTTATTAACCATGTTTAATAAGACCTATAAGCAAACCCTGCTGGTAATTACCCATGATGAACGAATTGCCTTACAGGCTGATAGAATTATTTCCATAGAAGATGGAAGAATCGCCCGTGATGAGGTGATTCGCCCATGAATATTGTAAACAGACTAACTTTAAGAAATATGCAGCAAAACAAACGCAGAACCATGGTTACCATTATGGGAGTTATTATTTCAGTTGCTATGGTGACAGCGGTCACCACTCTGGGTGTATCCTTTATGGATTTACTGCAAAGACTGACCATTGCCCGGGATGGAGAGTGGCATGTACTGTACCGGGATGTAAACCAGGAACAGCTGCAAGGGATTAAGCAGGATGAAGATACTAAAACCCTGGTTTTATCAAGAGACCTGGGCTATGCCCTTTTGGAAGGAAAGCAGAATAGATATAAACCTTATTTGTTTATCAAGGAATATGATTCCCAAGGTTTTGAACAGTTCCCCATTGAACTAATCAAAGGGCGGCTGCCCCAAGCTGATAACGAGGTTGTCATTTCCGAGGAAATCGCCCAAAGGGCTAAGGTAGACTTGCGGCTTGGTGATCAGCTGGTACTTGATATTGGTGAGAGGGTTGGGATCGAAGGTGATGGCAAGCCCCTGACCCATCAGGCCCCATTACAATCTCAAGAAGGTGAGATTTACGAAACTATAAATACCACCACCACCCGCAGCTTTACTGTAGTAGGAATTATTGCCCGTCCGGTGTGGGAACCCGCCTGGGCACCAGGGTATACCGTTATTAGCTACGTTGATGAAAAGAGCCTGGGAAATAATGATACCGTTAATGCCGTGGTAGTTTTAAACAAAGTCAGAAGATCACTCTATACACATGCCCAGGATCTGGCCCAGCAGAATAATATTGTAGCCGTTGAGTTTAATAGTGAATTGCTCCGTTATTACGGTGTGACTGCTAATGATAACCTGCATAAAACCCTTTATTCACTGATAGCCATCATTATGGCCATAATTGTAGTAGGATCGGTGGCCTTAATCTATAATGCTTTTGCTATCTCAGTTGCGGAACGCTCCCGACATTTGGGTATGCTTTCCAGTGTAGGAGCCACCCGAAAGCAGAAAAGAGACTCGGTGTTTTTTGAAGGAGCGGTCATAGCCCTGATAAGTATCCCCCTGGGAGTTTTATGCGGTCTGGGCGGGTTGGCAGTTACCTTCTGGTTTATTAATCCTATGATAAAGGGATTATTGGGAGGACCAGCAGTATCAGAGACATTCACCATGTCAGTTACTCCCTTATCCATACTGACTGCTTGCCTTATCTCCATATTAACCATCTTTATATCCACCTATTGGCCAGCCAAAAGGGCCTCCAATATATCGGCTATTGATGCCATCAGGCAAACAAGTGATATTAAGCTTGAAAAGAAGGCGGTTAAAACCAATAAAATGCTTCGCAGGTTATTCGGGTTTGAAGCAGAAATTGGCTTGAAAAACTTGAAAAGAAACAAGCGCAGGTACCAGGCTACCGTATTTTCATTGGTAATAAGCATAATGCTGTTTTTAAATGTTTCATATTTCACAGATGGCATGCGGAAATCAGCTGAAATCTCCCAGGATGGAATAAATTTTGATATTCAGGTCCTGCTGCCAGGAGAAAACGCTGCCCAGGATCAAGAATTGATCCAAGCCATTACCGGCCTCTATGATGTAAGCGAGTATTCCATAGTGAAAGAAATAACTGAAATTTCCTGGATGGATGAGAAACTGGTCCCCAAAGAACTACGAGAGAAGAATGAAAATATAATTAAAAATGGGAAACATCATTACTATATCAATATAAATGCCCTGGATAAGGAGAGTCTCCAGGATTATGCTAAGGCAGTGGGCGTAAATTATGAACAGCTCATCAATACGGAAAAATTATCTGGAATTGTAATTGATACTATTTCTTATCAGGATTATGAGGCAAAAAAGTTTGTTGAAACCAAGGCTATAAATACAGAAATTGGTCAAGACATTGAACTATACAGTACTGATAACGAGACTCAAGAAGAGATCTATTTAAACCAACTGGAAATTGCCGCATTAACAGATAAAATCCCCATGGGTGTTTTCTCATTCGGGCCAGGCGGATTAAACGTAATTGTCTCAGATCAGGTTATGGCTGAGTTGGTTGGGGATGTGAAAATCGGCGAAATTAGGACCCAACTATTGCTAAATAGTGCTGATCCCTTGTCGACTCAGCACCAAATTCAAAATTTGCACCAGAACAATTTGAATGTTTTCAATGTATACCAGATGAGGCAGCAAGAAGAACAGATAATGCTTTTAATGTCTGTGTTTATCTATGGATTTATCGTTTTGATTACAGCCATTTGTATAGCCAATATTTTCAATACCATATCCACCAGTATTGCTCTGCGCAAAAGGGAATTTGCCATGCTTAAATCGGTGGGCATGACCCCTAAAGGGTTTAGCAAAATGCTAAATTATGAAAGTGTTTTTTATGGACTAAAATCGCTGTTTTATGGGCTTCCCCTCAGCATAATGGTAATGTATTTAATCTACCAGTCTTTGGGATACACCTTTAGCTACGGCTTTACCCTTCCTTGGAACAGTATTCTATTTGTTATGGGGGCCGTATTTGTTATAGTGATCTCCGCTATGCTGTATTCCAGCAGCAAAATTAAACAGGAGAGTATTATTGATGCATTAAAACTGGAAAATATTTAGAAACGGTTCGGACAGGCTGGTGACCTGTGTTCGCCAGCCCGGGATCAATATACTAGTTTGGATATGTAGGGGCGACCTGTGGTCGCCAGCCTTAGTTTCCACACTGCCCTCGGCATAGATTACTAATTTAAGTAGTTATCTAAAGTTAACATGTCCAGATCCGTCTTACTCCTCTGATTCATAACTATTCTGACATATTTCCATAATATTAGGGCAAAATAGAGCAGAATTATATGCACTTCATTCACGTTTTAAATAGAAGAAAATGAGAAGGAGGGCCCTAAAGAATATGAACGATTCTTATCATCCTATCGAGGGTGGTTACGAGATACCTATGCGGGTAGTAGGAGCAAACATTCCCTATGAATGGTTGATTTATATACTAATGTTGATTCCCATAGGTATACTAATCTATGGAGTTTATAGACGGATAAGAATCTGGAGGCTGGGCCAGGGGGAGCAACACCGGATAGACCGCCCAGAAGTCAGGATATGGTCATTAATAAGTAATACCCTGGCACAAAAACAGTTAATCCGCAAGCCGGTGGTAGGCTGGATGCACTTCTTCCTTTTTTGGGGCTTTATATTTCTGTTTTTAGCTACTGTTGCCTGGGCTATGTGGAGTAAAATCAACTTTCCGCCCATGGTGGGAAATACCTATATTATTGCCTCTGCTATTGTCGATATCACCGGCTTCTTAGCTTTGATTGGCATTTTGGTTCTGGCCATAACCAGGTACATTGTTAAGCCGGATCGTTTAAATGATACTCTTCCTCTGGATGGTTGGATTCTTCTGTTGATATTTACCATCTTATTTACCGGATATATTATTGAGGGGGCACGCATTGCAGCTCAAATTAAACTTTCCACCATGATGACTCAGATCATCTACGAAAAGAGCGCTTCACCGATAGGGTGGATATTTGCGGTTATCTTCAATGGAAGCAGCGTGGCTAGTATTCTGCTCTGGCACCGCTTCCTCTGGTGGTTTCATATGACTATCTCCTTTATCTTTATTGCTGCCGTTCCCTTTACCAAACTATGGCACATTTTCACCGGTATGATTGCTTATTATGTCCGTGATTTAGAACCCTCACATATTCGCATGGTCTATAATATGGAAGCAGCTGAAAGTTTTGGGGTGGAGAATATTGAGGAATTTGGCTGGAAGGATCTGATGGACCTGGACGCCTGTATTCGCTGTGGCCGATGCCAGGAAGCCTGTCCCGCTTACAATACTGGAAAACTGTTAAATCCCAAAATAACTCTAATCCAGGCAATGAAAGAGCATTTGGACAAAAAAGCCCCTTACCTATTGAAATCAAACCCGGACACAGATGAGAACTTGGCCCTCACTGACGATACCGACGCCGTAGTGTCAGGAGCTCATGATGCATCATTAATCTATGATGTGGTAACCCCAGATGTCTTATGGAGCTGCACAAATTGCCGGGGATGTGTTTATCATTGCCCCATGTTCATCGAGCATATTGATAAAATCACCGATATGCGTCGCAATCTTGTTATGTGGCAGGGTGATATGCCGGGAGAAGCTCAGAGCGCTTTTACCAATTTGGAAAGAAACTATAATCCCTGGGGGGTTGGCTGGGCTTCCCGAGCTGATTGGTTGCAAGAACGGGGTATCAGTGACTTGGTCAATATTCTGCCCGAGGATGGACAAGAATTTGAATACCTGTTGTTTGGAGGATGTGCAGTTGCCTTTGATGATCGTTTTAAGCGGGTAGGAGAGGCCTTAGTTAAAATTCTCCATAGGGCTGGGGTAAGCTTCAGCTATTTGGGGACTCAGGAACATTGTTGCGGTGACTCGGCTCGCAGGCTGGGCAATGAATACCTATACCAGTCCCTAGCTCTTCATAATATTGAGGCCTTTAATAGTTATGGAGTAAAAAAGATAATCTGTATCTGCCCCCATGGATATAATGTGATAAAAAATGAATACCCTCAGATGGATGGAAAATATGAAGTATACCACTATACTGAGATACTTCAAAAATTGCTGGCCGAAGGAAAATTGGAAACCAATAATTCTGAAGCAATTCGTTTAAGTTATCATGATTCTTGTTTCCTGGGACGGCATAACGGTATCTACCAGGCACCCCGGGATATACTGGAATGGGCCGGAGGCAGCATGACCTCCCTTGACACCTCCAGGCAATTCGGATTTTGCTGTGGTGCAGGCGGGGGACGTATGTGGCTGGAGGAAGAGGCAGTAGAGGGATTTAAGCGGATTAATGAAGCTCGGGCGGAACAGTTGATGAAACCAGACCCGCAGGTGATTGCTACCAACTGTCCTTTCTGCCTGACCATGATCTCCGATGGGGTGAAGGCCTCTGATCAGGGTGAATCAATCAAGGTAATGGATGTAGCAGAGATACTATTGAGCACTCTGAACTAATAGAAAAGGAATATGGTTTACAATAACATTGATTATGTAAACCTATTGTAGAGGTTGAAGAGGTTGAACTCCCGGGTATAGTGAAGATGACCGAATAAATATCATCATCCTAAGCACACTAAAGACAGGAGGTGTAAAGAAAATGTTAAATTTTACCCAGAAAGAAAAAATGCTGTTAGAGGACCAGAAGACTCACGAGCAGATATGTGTGGATAAATACACCAGTTATGCCAACCAGGTCCAGTGTCCTCAATTGAAAGCCCTATTCCAGGATTATGCTAAGCAGGAACAATCACACCTGGATAGTGTTAATCAGATGTTAAATGGTCAACTTCCAGATATGAGCCAGGGGTATCAACAGCAGAATACTCAAACAACTGCTCAGTCCCAGGGGGCGATGGCTAATCAGGCTGACGCTGTTTTATGCAATGATATGTTGATGACCGAGAAATATGTATCAGATGCATATAATACTGCTATTTTTGAGTTTGTTGACACCAATGTACGTCAGGTATTGAATCACATTCAAAAGGAAGAACAACAACATGGTGAAGGAGTTTTTCATTATATGATGAACCATGGCATGTATAATCCCCAGTAGAGTCATGCTGAAGGACAACATTCCATAGACTATCCAATTCATAGACGGTGCGAATTGTCCAGATTTCAAGCAAGCACAGGGCAAGAAACACCGTCTCATGTCTTCTGAAGTATGCTTGTGGTGAAGCACGAATATCTACTAGACAATTCCTATACAAACTTTTCGCAGGGGAAATAATAATTAAGGTACAAAAGGAAACAGTTGTGGCCAGCCAGGAGAACGGAAGCCAAACTCTTATTTACTGGATTTCAGCCAAGGCTTGGATTTTATTGAGAAAGAAGGAATAATGGGAATCGATGTAGAAAAAGAAAATTTAAATGTTGTATATGGAGGGTAGGATTATGAAAAGGTTTAGGTTTTTTGGTTTAGTTTTGTTGCTTATTGTCGCTCTGGCATCCGGCTTAGTAGCTGGCTGTGGGGGATCAGAAGAACCGGCTGAACAGGAAGCGGTCAAGTTTAAAATTGGCCATTGTACCTGGGTAGGCTATGGCCCGCTCTATATTGCTGAGGAAAAAGGTTTTTTTGCGAATCATAATATACATCCAGAAATGGTTGTAATTGAAGATGAGTCCCAATACGCAGCAGCTATTTTGGCCGATGAAATTCAGGCTTTGGGCAATGTAGTGGACCGGGAAGTTATCCATTATGCCAATGGTGCCCCCATTAGTTTCGTTTGTGCTATGGATCAGTCCTATGGTGGTGATGGCATTATTGCTTCCGCCGACGTTCAATCCGTAGCCGATCTAGCCGGCAAGACGGTAGGCTTGGATAAGTCATCTACCAGTTATTTCTTCTTCCTGGCTATACTGGATAAATACGATGTTGATGAGAGTACCATAGATATTCAGGAAATGACTGCTGGTGATGCCGGAGCCGCTTTTGTTGCCGGCAGACTTGATGCTGCAGTAGCCTGGGAACCCTGGCTAACCAATGCCGGGCAGCGTGAAGGAGGCCATGTACTGGCATCCAGTCGCGATTTTCCAGGAATGATTGTGGATGTTATCTCCATGCGGCAGGACTTCATTGAGCAGAACCCGGAGGCCGTGCAGGGGCTGGTTGATGCCTGGAATGAAGCCATAGCATTTTATAAGGAAAATCCTGAAGAGGGAAATAAAATAATGGCAGGGGCTCTAGGCTTGACGGAAGAGGAAATAACGGAAATGGCCGGAGGAGTCCAATTTATGGGCCAAGCGGAAAACCTGGCTTTCTTTGATCCCGAGCCGGCTGAAGGAACTATCTATAGCCTGAGCAATTTAGCTCTGGAGTTTTGGGCTGATAAGGGAATAATTGATACCGAAGTCAAGGCTGAGGAAATTATTAATCCTGACTTTGTTCAAGCTTCCAAATAGATAGTTTGATTTTACATTTAAACAATAAGCGGAAATTTCTAAAGCAGAAATTATCCGCTTATTTCTGTGTGCCGGGGAAGAAGCTGAGCTCAATCTTAGAACAAAGCAATGAATGGCAGCTTTTAGTTTATCAGGAGGATTTATGCAAAGTAATGGATTTACAAGCTTCAAGCTCAAAAAGAAGCAGGCAGAAGGAGAAAAAGATAAAGGGAAGGTAGTTTCTCGACGATATACCATTTTATCGCTTATTATTATTAGCGCAACTTGGTGTTTATTAACTTTCATAATAAGAGTAAACCCAATATTTTTGCCTTCTCCCCTGGATGTGGCAGAGGCATTTGTTACTCTTTATACTGGTGGTATTCTGGTACCATATACCCTAATCAGTCTTTACCGGGTATTATTAGGATTCTTTTTTGCAGCCCTATTGGCTATTCCTTTAGGCATTCTAATGGCTAGCAGCAAGAAAGTGGAAGGATTTTCGGCTCCCTTTATTGGCTTTGTTCGTTACCTTCCGGTTACCGCTTTAATCCCCCTTATGATTCTGTATTTTGGGATCGGGGAATTGGAGAAGATGATGGTTATCTTTGTCGGTACTTTTTTTCAACTGGTCTTGATGGTACAGGACACCGTTTCATCAGTGCCAGGCGATTTGCTCAAGGCCTCTTATACTCTAGGAACCAGAGGTACAGCTGTCTATACACGGGTGCTTTTGCCAGCTGCTCTGCCCGGCATTATGGATAATTTGAGAATATGTATGGGCTGGGCCTGGACTTACCTGGTTATAGCAGAATTGGTGGCCGCCAATTCTGGATTAGGTTTTATGATCATGAGGTCCCAGCGTTTCCTGAAAACCGACCAGATTTTTGCCGGTCTAATAGTCATAGGCTGCCTGGGAATTATCACCGACTATTTATTTAGATACCTGTCTAGATTACTATTCCCGTGGTATGAAAGGTTGGGACAATAAATGCTTTACGTGAATGGATTATATAAAACATTTGTTGATGACAGTAGTACAGTAAATGCTCTGCAGGATATTAATATGCATATTGAGCCCAATGAATTTGCGGTCATTGTGGGACCTAGCGGCTGCGGGAAAACTACCCTTTTAAATATTGCGGCTGGTCTGGAGAATGCTACCCAGGGCACTATAAGCCTGAATGGAAATATCATAACCGGACCCGGGCCGGACCGGGGTATGGTTTTTCAGTCCTACACCCTGTTTCCCTGGCTCACAGTGGAGCAAAATGTAGCTTTTGGTCCTCGGCAACAGCGGCTGAACCCGATGGAGATCGAGAGTAAAGTTGATCATTACCTTAAGGTTACCGAGCTTATTCAATTCAGGAAGATGTATCCTAAAGCCCTTTCCGGGGGTATGAAGCAGCGGGTAGCTATTGCTCGAGCCCTGGCCAATGATCCACAAGTGCTTTTAATGGATGAACCTTTTGGAGCTCTGGATGCTCAAACCAGAGTAGTAATGCAGGAATTGCTGTTGCAGGTTTGGGAAGAAGACCAAAAGACTATCCTTTTTATTACCCATGATATTGATGAAGCTATTTTCCTGGCCGATACTATATATATTATGACTAGGCAGCCGGGTACGATTAAGAAGATCATGCAAGTGCCTCTGAATCGTCCCCGGGACCATAGCTTTATAATTACCCCGGAGTTTATTCGGATGAAAAAGGAAATCCTTGAGCTGATATGGGAAGAGAGCAAACAGGCGGCCATGGAGGCTAGAGGATAGAAATATAGAATAATAATTGGGCGATTATCAAATAATATAGTGTAATGATTTTAATAAACGATAATGAAGCGGTGAATTCCAACGATAATATGTTCACCAACAAACTGGATAAGCAGAGCATGGAAATTGCGATGAAACAATAGCGATGAAAAAGGGGAAGAATAAAAGTTGGGCATTTCAAGGACAAACAATATGGGATGATCTGGGCAAATAAAAAGATTTTTTGCCTTTGGAATCTGGATGCCGAAAACATAATACGTATGGTAGAAAAACCATAAAAAAATGGCTATCATGATATAGATAGTCATTTTTCTATAAAGGAGCAATTATACCGTATAGTGGGGAGTATGATGATTTGGCGCAAACTTTACTCCTTGTATTTACCGCAAGATCAGGCAGGCCGATAAGAATGGGTTTTTTTGTTAGTTCTAGAACTAATGAGAAAAAGGCTTGAGGGGAAGACATAAATAAGGCGGAGGATAAAATGGCTTATTCAAGACAATTAGAGACAGAAACCGTGCGAAGAATGATCAGCATCTATTGCCACGACATGCATGGTACCAAGAAAAATAAACTCTGCAGCGATTGCTCGGATTTATTTGATTATGCCCAAAAACGCATTGACAAGTGCTTTTATGGGGATAAGAAGCCGGTGTGTTCAAAGTGCCAGGTTCATTGTTATAAGAGGGAAATGAGAGATAGGATAAAAGAAGTTATGCGTTATTCAGGCCCCAAGATGCCTTGGAAAAGCCCGATTCTATCTCTTAGATATATTTATAGAAAGCGGTTTAAGAGCAATATTGAATGATTGAATTTGGTGTTTTATGGCTTTAATATCCTTTCCGGAAGATTTACTCTGCTGTACAGATAGAATGAAGGCCAATAAGAGGAAGAATCAGCATAAATGAAAAAAGGAGCGTCGAAATGGGCAATATAGAAGCCTCTGTTAAGTTAAATGAATTTGAGGGAACCGTAAGCATTAATGAACCGGTTTTGCGTTATCCTGGCAACCCTATATTAACCTGCCATGAGGTCAATAAAGTCTGGGCTTATGAAGCACGTTTACATACCTATACGGTTCATAACGCAGGGATGGCACAAGTGACAAGTTCTACTGGTAAGAACCTGACCATCATGCTTTTTCGTTCCCACATTGCTGATGGTCGCAGTGTAATAGGAAAAGCTGTAAGTGGAAATGGCCTAAACGATTGGATGGTAGAACCCCGACCATTTTTATTGCCGGCCACAGAGAATGATGTATATGCTGAAGGTGTCGATATAAAGTCGATGATTAAATGGGAGGCCGGTGGGGTGGAAGATATTCGGGTTAATCAAGTTGGGAAGGACTTATATATATTAACTTACAGTGCCTACCAGGAACAGCATCCCGATAGAGTCAAGGTTATGATGGCTGTAACTCAGGACTTTAAGACCGTTATTCGCCATGGTCCTATTTTCCAACCGGACATGCGCAATGTAGTTATATTTCCTGAACCGGATAGAAGTGGAAGATGGAATGCTTTGCTGCGTGCCAACGATAAAGAACAGGAAGTATCAGGTTTAGGTCACATCGGGGGTTCATTTGCCCAGATATGTGCAGGCTCTGCACCAAGTCCTACGGGACCCTGGAAAATTGGCAATCTAATTATGAGCACCGGTCATGGCCCTAGCGCATTCCAGGCCAAGATTGGGCCCGGGGCCCCGCCTATTAAGACTCGATTCGGATGGTTGAATATTTTTCATGGCGTGCGTTCAACTATGGCCGGCAATCCTTACAGCTTAGGCGTGGCATTCCATGATCTGGAAGACCCAAGTGATCCAAGTAAAATCAGGGTTAGTGCCAAACCCATATTAATGCCAAGCTCAAGGGATTGTTTAGTAAACGAGAGTGATTATGTACACGTACCTAATGTAGTATTCAGCTGTGGGACGTTAAATGGCCAGGAGGATACGGTCGCTATATATTATGGCGGCCATGATACAGTCATGAACCTGGGATTAGCAAATATAGAAATACTAAATGAGATCTGTAATCTATTCAGGGTAGATCCATTGACTGGCAAGCATCAATACTCACTATAAAAGCCCAAGCCCCAGGAATGACCTTAGGTCACAAGCAGGAAAAATACCTAGCCAAATAGATTTTTTAGATAGGGAAATATTAATGGATAACAAAATCGTCCTAAATTAATATGTCGATAGGATGAATATGTGGTATTGTTTCTATAGGAATAGTTGAGATAATACTGATTCAAAGTACAATAATCATACTTTAGAATGATAATAATTAATCCTTATTTTGGATAGACTAGGCAAATTAATACTAGGCCTTGCATTTCATCATCTCCATGGTCAATCAAAGCTCGCTGAACCGAATTTTTTTGCCAGATGCAAGCTTGTACCTCCAGTACAGCTATTAGTGGGAAGCCGGCAATAAAAATGCTCGAGACGAGGAGCAAATAATATGGAAGAGAATTGGCTACATAAATATTTAAGCAATAACGGGAGATTCGATAAAGCACACCCTGCGTACAGAAGAGTTTTCCTTTTAAATATTGTCCTTTTGAGTATGACTATGGGTTGTGCACTTTTTGCTGTATTAAACAGTCTGATTATTTGCGATCCCAAGTCAATTTATATAAATGCCATTTTTGCCCTGCTGGCATTTATCACCCTGATATATTTTCATAGAACCGATAACATATATATGGGCACCTATGTTGCCGTGGGTCTGTTAATGATCATATTGCTGCTATTGTTTGAAATGACCCAAAATACCAACTATGCCTTATTTTGGATGGTTACCCTGCCTCCAGTAGCTTATTTTCTTTTAGGTACTCAAAAAGCGCGAATAATATTAAGCATGTTCTATGCCTATATGCTGTATTTTATACTATCCAATCAGAGCGCCTGGCAGCCGGCTGAGTTTAACACTGAGTCTTTGCTTAATATGGCCGGTGCCACTCTGGGTTTTATAATGATAATAGCCTATTTTGAAAAAAGCAGAAAAGAATCAGCTGATGCCTTGCTTAATGCCAATCTAATTTTGGAAGAGAGCAAAAGTGAATTAAGGCTGATTCTGGACACGGCGGCGGAAGGTATATATGGTATTGATCTGGATGGCAAATGTACCTTTTGCAACATGCGCTGTCTTGAGCTCTTAGGCTATAAAGATGAAGAAGAGTTGATAGGGAAGGATATGCATGATCTTATTCACAGTAGATATAAGGACGGCTCCAAGCTACCAATATCTCAATGCAGGATACATAAAGTGATTATTTCAGGAGAAAAAGTGCATGCTGAAGATGAGGTTTTCTGGAGGGCTGATGGTACATATTTTGAAGTCCAATATTATGCCTATCCCAAAAATAAAAATAATAAGCTCGTAGGCGGTGTTATTACCTTCATGAATATATCCGAAAGAATCAAAAATGAGGAAAAGATTCAGTATCTGAGTTACCATGATTCATTGACCGGCCTTATTAACCGGCAAGGTTTTGAAATGGAAATATTTAAGTATAATAGAGCAGAATGCCTTCCCCTTTCCATTATTTATGGAGATCTGAATTGTTTAAAGCTTTCCAATGACATCTTTGGACATACTGCAGGAGATAATCTGATTATTAAAGTGGCCCGGGTACTGCAGTCAGTATGTGGAAATAATGGAACCGGGGCCAGAATTGGCGGAGATGAGTTTGTCTTACTGTTGCCTTGTACTGACCCTCAAGGAGTTGGAAAAATTATGGCCCAAATCAAACAAGACTTAGTACAGGATACATCCCAGGTAATTAAGTGTAGTATTTCCATGGGTTCCTATACTAAATATAGTCTCGAGGAGAGTGTGGAGCAGAGTTTCAGGAAGGCCGAAAATGAAATGTATCTGGAAAAAACCTCCCAGAGGAACAGAAATGAGATGCTAATGCTGGCCGAGCTGATCTCAGCACTGCATGAAAGAAGCCCCAGGGAAAAAAACCACTCCGAAAACATCAATCGCTTATGTGGGAAAATGGGAATTGCCTTGGAATGGCCTCAATCAGACATTAAAAACGTCAAGGATGCGGGATTCTACCATGATATAGGTAAAATTGTATTAAGTGACGAATTGCTCTGTAAAACATCTAAATTAAGCACCATGGAAAAATTGGAAAAGCAACAACATCCCATAGTTGGCTACCGAATCCTGAATTTATTTGATAATACTCTCGATTTGGCTGAAGCTGTATATTACCATCATGAAAGATGGGATGGAAACGGATACCCCAAAGGTCTAAAAGGAGAGGAAATCCCCATTCAGTCAAGGATTATTGCCATAGCGGAACAATATGATAATCTCTTAAATCCCATCAATGATCAAGCTCTCAGACAAGGAGAGGCCTTATTAAGAATCCAACAATTATCCGGGGTTAAATTTGATCCCCAACTGACCGATTTGTTTATTAGTATTGTAAGACAGTCATAATATCATCGAATATTAGCCTTCATACCAGTCTGATCCTGTTTCAATATTTTGCAAAACCATCCTAGTGCATAGAAGCTACCAGGCTTTGGATTTAAAACCATGAGCTGGGAGCAGGAACACTGTTTACTGTTCAACGTATTACCGGAGAATTGATTACCAAAGAAGATATGGAACAAGCTCCAGTCAGCCAGCAAATTATTTTGCAAGGTAATGGATTTACTTATTTCAGCCGAATGCCATCTGATGTACAATATACCTCAGATAATGAAGCGTTCCGTGAAATAGTTATTACCCTTGACTCCAAATTTGCTGATGCCGAGACAATGGAAAACTATTCATTGACTACTACTGGAGTAAATCATCTCCTTTAGGTAGCACCCAACTATAAGCACTATGGGTTTTACGAAGTGCTGCAATTGGATGAAAACTTCATAAAGAAATATAATAATTATCAGGACTATTTCTACGATTTTATCGTAGGAAGCGATGGTCAATTAAAAATTATACTGGGTCATTATATCCCTTAATAGGAAAAGCAAAATTTATTATTAATAACAACGGTGCCATTTCATCTTTTTTAGTGATGAAAGTACAGTTGAAGATCTGAAATTGGGCCGAAATCCATCATATATTCTGGTGCCGGTGTTGAGTTATTAAGTTATTGGCCAAAACTTAGGATCTTAACACCCGGCACCGGTTGGGATATAATTGGGGGAAAGGTCTATTATAGAAAGGAGCAGGCTATTCAATGAATCGCCTCTTGGAACCTAAACTACCCAGTCAATTTATTCGCACTGTTATAAGTAAAAAAGAAGCTGATTTTACTGTAGAAGATTTATTTAATATTATCGGTTCCCAGAGTTTTGGCTTGATGTTTATCGTCATGGCCTTGCCTTTAACTATTCCCTTACCCCCACTAATCGGATTCATCCCAGCGGGTCTTCTATGCATCTGGGCTTGTCAGCGAGCATGGGGGTCCAGTCAATTGTGGTTGCCGAAAGCTATTGGCAAAAAAAAGGTATCTCAGAATATTATCAATAATATTGAAAGCAAAGCTTTGCCCTTATGTGAAAAACTGGAAAGCAAGCTTTTGAAAAAACGACCGGGTAATAGGCTGAAAGAAAGCGAAATTAGATTGGCCTCCATTGCTGTGGTGTTTTTGAGTATGCTGATTATGTTGCCCACTCCTTTTTTGAATTCAATTCCAGCGGTTATAATTATCATAATGGGCTTAACCATTTTAAGCAGCAACCGCCGATTACTCTGGATTAATATGAGTTTTAGCTTGTTGGCTTTGGGTTTTATTGGATCCACTTTGTATGTAGGACTGGACGCTCTGGTAGAAGAGATTAATGGTTTTATCAAATCATATTAACCTCATGAGCAGGGCAGTACCTAATTACCGCGCATTAGAAAAATTAGATCATACAATAATAGAGGCTGTCTCGGGGGGACGGCCTTTTGGTCTAAAAGTGCGTTCCCTGCCATCCCAGCATAGATTAAGTGCGGTTTATATGGTTACAAGCGGGAAGCCAAGTGTATATCATATATAAGAAATAGAAACAAATTTAGTAAAAATCACATAAGCTGTGGCAAAACGAATTTATTGTATACATATACAAACCCGTATACAAAAAGAAAATATATTGATAAAATATATTTTATGTATTTACGAAAGATCTGCCTAAAATGGCAGAAGGAAAGAATGCAAACAGCCTGATTATACTGATATTATAGAAATTCGATGGTGTTTGAGATAGGGTATATCAATTAATCTACCCATATCTGAAAAAATATGGTATTCAAGAAATTGCTATTATCACTCCTTAATGGGGTTGCCCGCCTGGGTCAAGGAAACTCCGGTTCATGCATCCTTCATGACACCTTTCCGAAAAGACTGGGTAAAAAAACAAGATAAATATACCAACAAGGAAAACAGAAAATTGATTAAACCAGGATTTTGTTATACCCATACTCCGTGAAATACCCGGAAACTCAAAATGCTACAGAATGGAGTGAGTTAATGAGAGTAAAGATTACTGAGACTGTTTTAAGAGACGCTAATCAGTCTTTAATTGCCACCAGAATGTCTTTTAATGATTTCGAAGCTATTCTAGAAAAGATAGACCAGGCTGGATATCATTCTATTGAATGCTGGGGGGGGGCCACCTTTGACTCCTGCCTTAGATATTTGAATGAGGATCCCTGGGAAAGGCTTAGGAAAATTAAGGCCAAAATTAAGCACACCAAGCTGCAAATGCTTTTAAGAGGTCAGAATCTTATTGCCTATAAGCATTATCCGGACGATGTGGTGAGAAAGTTTGTCGATCACGCTATACATAATGGTATTGACATTATGAGAATATTTGATGCGTTGAACGATTTTAGAAATATTGAGGTGGCAGTAGATCAGACTTTAAAAAGTGGTGGTCATGCTCAGGGGGCTATATGCTATACCATTAGTCCTATTCATAATTTGGCCAATTATGTGAAATTAGCTAAACAGTTGGAGGAGATGGGAGTAGACTCCATATGCATTAAGGACATGTCTGGGATTATGGGACCTCAGGAAGCCTATGACATGATCAGCGCTATGAAAGATACGGTAAGCAAACCCATTGTACTACATACTCATTCTACTACGGGTTTAGGTCCCATAACCTATTTTAAGGCTGTGGAAGCCGGCTGTGATGTAATTGATTGCGCCATTTCGGCCTTTTCTGGCGGGACTTCTCAACCAGCTACTGAATCCTTGCATTATGCATTAAAGCAAGCAGGCTATGAGACTGGTTTAAAGGAGGATGTTCTGAAGGAGATAAATGATTTCTTTAAACCAGTAAAGGAACAGTTTATTGCATCCGGAGTGCTTGATCACTATGTTTTGGGTTCTGATACTGATGCTTTGGTTTACCAGGTACCCGGAGGAATGCTTTCCAATCTTATTTCTCAATTGAAGCAAAATAACTCTTTACATCGTTTGCCTGAGGTCTTACAGGAGATTCCTCTGGTGCGTAAGGATTTAGGATATCCACCCCTGGTTACTCCCATGAGCCAAATAGTTGGAGCTCAAGCAACCACCAATGTGCTGCTGGGGCAGAGATACCAGAGTGTGTCCAACGAAGTAAGGTCATATTTTAAAGGTGAATATGGAAAGGCTCCTGGTGAGGTCAATGCCGAGCTGGTAAAAACAGTGCTGGGAGATGAGAAGGCTATCACCAGCAGATTTGCAGATACCTTGGCACCTGGCTTTGCAAAGGCAAAGGAAGAAATCGGCAGTGCAGCCAAAAATGATGAGGATGTATTGTCCTATATTATCTTTCCGCCTATAGCTGAAAAATTCTTTCGGGAGAGAGAAGAAATGGCAGCTGTAAAGGTTAATTATACCATAAAGAAACTCTAAAGGAGGGTGTCTATGACTCTGGGAGATAGTTTGGTAGTATCCCTGATTGGGTTTGCAGTGGTTTTTATAGTACTGATTCTGCTCAGTGTTTTAATACAGTTCCAGTCCCTGGTTCTGGGCTATGTTACTAGACCCAAGTCCAAGGCAAGCGGTCAAGGAACAGTTTTGCCCCAGGTGCCGGTCCCAGCAGATAAAGGGGTTACGGCAAGGGCGGATGCACTTGATGCCGGATGGTCGGCAGGTGAATTGAAATTAATAGGCGTAGATGAAAAAACGGCGGCTATGATTATGGCCATCGTCAGCCATGAATCCCAAATTCCTTTGTCCGAACTGGAATTTAAGATGATTAAAGCCATGGAGTAGAATAGATCTAATCCTATTGTTGGGAGGAAAAGCAGAATGAAATACATTGTAAGCATAAATGGCAAGAATTATGAGGTCGAAGTTGAAAAAGGTCAAGCCAATATAGTTAAAACTACAGAAGCGGCAGTAGTTTCCGCACCAGTGCCAGTAACACCTGCTCCTGCTCAAGCTCCAGTAGTTTCTGTTCCTGCAGCTGCCGATAGCGTTGGGGGTGAGCCGTTAAAATCCCCTCTGCCGGGTACTATTCTGGCAGTAAACGTGAACCCGGGTGTTGCGGTAAAGCAAGGCGATGTTTTATTTATTCTGGAGGCCATGAAAATGGAAACCGAGATTAAAGCTCCCAGAGATGGAGTGATCGCTCAAATTATGGTTGCTAAAGGAGCGTCTGTAGCTACAGGCGACATCCTGCTTGCGCTGCAGTAGTAGGGGGAATTATAATGTCAATCTCTTTAGCTGATATCCTTTTAATGATATGGAATACATCGGGTTTTACCGCCATAAGCTGGCAGGAACTGGTGATGATAGCTGTAGCATGTATTTTGATATATATGGCTATTGTAAAAAAGTATGAACCATTATTGCTTTTGCCTATAGCTTTTGGGGTGCTCCTGGCCAACCTGCCCATGGCCAATCTCATGGTGGGTCCCCCCGCGGATCATTCCAGCGCCGGAGGTCTCCTTTATTATTTATACCAGGGAGTTAAGCTGGGCATTTATCCTTCACTAATATTCTTGGGAATTGGTGCCATGACCGATTTCGGCCCCTTAATAGCCCGGCCTTCCAGCTTATTTTTGGGCGCAGCAGCCCAGTTGGGTATTTACATTGCCTTCACCATAGCCATTATCCTGGGCTTTGATCCCCAGGAGGCTGCCTCTATCGGGATAATAGGGGGCGCTGACGGCCCCACCGCTATATTCCTGACGGCCAAATTGGCCCCGGAGCTGCTTCCGGCCATCGCTATTGCTGCCTATTCCTATATGGCTTTGATTCCTTTAATCCAACCGCCTATAATGAGGCTCTTAACCACCAAAAAGGAAAGGGAAATCGAGATGGTGCAGCTGAGGGAAGTATCCAAGCTGGAAAAGATCGTGTTTCCCATAGTTGTAACCATTGTGGTATGTTTGTTGCTTCCTTCCGTGGCTCCCTTGATTGGAATGCTGATGTTGGGCAATCTTTTCCGGGAATCCGGGGTAGTGGAAAGGCTTACTTATACGGCCCAAAACGCTCTAATTAATATAGTTACCATTTTCCTGGGCACCACCGTGGGCGCAACAGCGGTGGGACAGTTATTCTTGAGACCGGAAACCCTTAAAATAATTGCCTTGGGTTTAATTGCTTTTATTTTCAGTACTATTGGGGGATTGCTATTAGGAAAAATCATGTGCTGGTTATCCGGCGGCAAGGTTAATCCACTAATAGGATCAGCCGGAGTCTCAGCTGTCCCCATGGCAGCCCGGGTATCCCAGGTAGAAGGACAAAAGGCCAATCCTAAAAATTTCTTGCTTATGCACGCCATGGGACCCAATGTGGCAGGAGTGATAGGATCAGCAGTAGCAGCTGGTTTCCTGTTGACCATGTTTGGCTAATTGGAAGCTGATTGGCAAGTTATTCAGTAGAAGTTTCAACACTATCTGTATTGAACTGTTAGAATTTGAATACTGATATTTTCCGTCAACGAAAGTTGGCGGATTTATTTTCTTGATACTGATATTTTCCGATACTGAAGCTTTAAAGAACCAAACGCTATTTTAATACAGTAGTGTCCGTTTGTTTCTGGTACAGCTAATGAGGCAAATATGTTAAAGTTAGTTTATTAAAAGCCTATCATATATTATATGCATCCAATACCTTATTTAATTACAGTTTTATTTGGAGGACTAAAGGTGGCAAATAGTTCCGATAACGATTCCCAGACCAAAACTGGCCAGCGACCTGTCAATACCATATGGACCAAGAACTTCACCCTCTTGTGTTTAGCCAATATTGCCCTGTTCATGAGCATCCAGGTTCTTCTTCCCACCCTGCCGGTGTATCTATTCATGCTGGGAGGTAGTTATAAGGAAGTTGGATATGCTATGGGTGCTTTTACTATTTGTTCTATGCTAATGCGCCCCATAGCAGGGTACCTTGTGGATAGCTGGGGACGAAAAAGGATCATAACCCTAGGCCTGTTTTTGGTTTTTGCTGTTTCCTGGCTTTATCAGCTGTCCAACCTACCGATAATGATAATAGTTACTAGAGGCTTGCATGGATTAGCCTTCGGGCTAGTTGGTACTGCGGTTGGCACCATAGTGGCTGATAGTTTGCCTCTTAACCGTTTGAGCGAAGGAATGGGCTATTTTGGCTTGACTACTTCCTTATCCATGGCGGTAGCTCCCATAATTGGTTTTTGGCTTGCTGATACTTATGGGTACTCCAACCTCTTCCTATGGGTTATTGGTATGAGCTTTTTAGCATTAATCCTGAGTATACCGGTTCAAGGTGCCAAAATCCCCCTGCCGGCCTCAACCAAGACCATCGGGGGAATTGCCGGCAGGCTGGTGGAAAAATCTTCTCTTCCCGCCTCGGTAGTAATGTTATTGTTGAGCAGCGTATATGGTTCAGTACTTTCTTTCATAGCTTTATATGCTTCTGAATCTGGCATAGCTAATATTGGCTTCTTTTTTACCGCTATGGCCATTTCTATGTTGATCTCCCGTCCCTTCTCAGGTCGGTGGGCCGATCAAGGGGGCAGCAATACTGTACTATTGATAGGTTATGGGGCTATTATTAGCGGCTTAATTACTATAGTGTTATCTCATAGCATTTCAGGATTAATGCTGGCTGGCGCAGTTTTTGGTTTTGGTTTTGGCTTCTGTATACCCACTTTGCAGGCCTTTTCAATACGTTTTGCTCCAGCTCATAGACGAGGAGCAGCTACCGCTACTTTCTTTATAGCTCTTGATCTGGGCATTGGATTGGGAACCATTATATGGGGGTATGTAGCAGCAGCTAGCAATTATCAAGTTATGTACGTCAGCGCATTGCTTCCTGTAATTTTGGCCGTTATACTATACTATGTTTTGAAATGCCATGGTTTCTATGCCCGCCCGTCAGTTGAAACCCATTCATAAATATTCCCTTTGGTATTAAAAGAACCAAAATAATCCTTTAAGGGTATTGCTGTTTTATACAGAAACTCAATAAGAAAAGCATCCTGTCGTGCTATAATATTATATTAAGGGCATTAATAATCCTATAAATGGGTATTCGTTCTGCTCAAAAAGCATAGGAATTATTGTCGGCCGACAGGGAATCTGCACCATCAAGGGCTCTATTAGGGAAACTCATAACAGTATGGAATTAATAAATTGAAGAGGTGATAATATTGAATATCGGCGGCGGCATTTGTCAAGATAGTTGTC
>LSQX01008319.1_pt1 | contig 45361 bp, 38 predicted proteins | sample 654561 | NCBI WGS metagenome assembly LSQX01 (sample SAMN04489861, study PRJNA283612) | anaerobic digester metagenome | isolation source: 4 biogas reactors fed with cattle manure at either 37C or 55C with and... | place: Denmark: Kongens Lyngby | collected 2014 | reverse complement strand
TGTCCAGACTGGGCACCAGCATGACGTTGTCGAAGTAGATGTTCATCTCATGACCTACCACCGAGTAGATTTCCGGTGGCAGTAGCAATCGCAGCCCGTCGTGGGGCGCAGTGACCGTCACCTGCCCACCAGCGGTTGCTTCTGGTTGCGCGTGGCCCGGCATGGCCAACAGGACGGCAAATGTCACCCACAGTATAGCTTTCAGTCGCGTGTTCATCAACACTACCCTCGCTTTCCCCGGATGCCCTGCATAATCGGACTGTAGCTTTGATCTGCAACTTCGGATTACAGTTTCGGTCTGCAGCTCTGGTGGAATTGTGGTCTATGCTATCCGAAGTAAACGCTGTACAGACGCGTGCCCTCGGCGGCAAACGATCCGAAGATACCGTATAGCACTCCGGCGGTGATATAGTGGCCCAATACCAGGCCCACAAACATGGGTATCAACTGACGGTAGGCACGCATGCCGCCGAGTTTGAACACCAGACTCTTGATCAGCCACACGATGAAAAACGGGCCCCAGACCAGTTCGCCGTAGGAACATATCATGCAGAAGGCAAGCGGGTGCAGAGGGAACCGTAGGAAGGTCATGCGAAGCAACATGAGAGCTAAGGCCACGACAAAGCCACTGGTGGTGGCGATGATGCGTGGCACATCAGGGCCGACGGCCGCTCTGGCGTAGTCTACTACGGCCGTGTACTCGGCTGTTGCGATGCTCTGGCCCCAATCAGACATCTGCCTCATGCCACCGGCGCCCCATTCATAGTACACTCTCAGCAGTCCGGTCATCGAGATGGCGTAGCCGACCACCAGTGCGGTAATCAGCACCCAGGTCATGGATGTCTGCTTGATCCCGGTTCCTCTGGCCAGCCGATAGCCCTCGACTTGATATCCCATGGTCGCAGAGTAGTAGCCGCGGGACATGAATGTGAGAGTGGCGAAAATGGTGGCACTCTGCCAACTATCGTTGTGGCGCAAAGCCTGGGAGCCCAGGAAGAAGCGGATGCCCTTGTACGTCTGGTAGTATGGATACATCCAGATGAGCGGCACCCCAACCTCGGCCCGGATGCGAGCGTACACCACTGCCACCATGAACACCAGGATCATGTAGACCAGTGCCAGCCACAAGGCCATGCCTGCCGCCACCAGCCAACCCATCAGCACGATGAATGCCAGTAGCCCGCCAAATACGGTCACCCGGTAACTCATCGCTTCACTTGAATCGTCTATGCTGGGGTCACCCGTGAATGCTTTCCGCAGCACCAACCCGATATGCTGCCGGCCCACATAGAAAAGCAGCACGCACATGGCCACATAAGCGCCCAGTCCTCGTTCCTGCCAAAACGGATAGCCGGCTATCTCTATGCCAGCCATCGCCGTCGCCAGCGTTTCCAGTTTCATCAGCAGGTAAAACACCCATACCCCAAGAGCGATTTCAGTGGTCACCAGATAGCCGAAACCGATAAGTTCAGGCCGGTAATGCAGCGTCATAGGTCTCAGTGCCGAGAGGGGATGCTCTGTGAATAGCCCGCCCAGGTCGAACGACCGTCCGATACAGGTGAATGCCGGGTTGTAAGAGTTGATTATGTTGGTCACGTTTTGCAAAAAAGCGATCCCGAAACCGATCCACACGAGGCGGTTGCGTAGGAATCGCACGATCAGAGCATCGCCATCCACTCCGTCGGTGCATTCCATGGGCAAGTACAGCAGGGGGTAGGTCAGTTTTTCGCGTTCAGCCCACTGGCGGTTGAACAGAGCGCTTAGCGACAGCATGCAAAGCCAGACTGCCAGGAAGAAGATGCCCCACATGATTAGGGGTACGGCCCACGCTCCCCAGGGCACTGAGCCGCCCTCAGAAGCCTCGTAGAAGCGACGTGTCACCTCGAGATCATGAGGCACGAGCCAGGTGGGCATATGCTGTTGCAGACTTGCGTAGTTGTTCTCCGGGGTGTCGAAATAGAAGAGCACCGGCAGCGTGTTCATGAAAAACCGGCCGATACCGCAGCCGGTCACCGTGGTAGCCACAGTCAGGAACACATACACGATGATGATCTCGCGCCTCTCCAGGCTGAAGCGCTTCGAGATTCGTCGCACGAGCGGGTTGATTAGCACCAGCAGCAGCAGCATGCCTACGGCAGGAATCGGTGGGACCGACTCCGTTATCTGCGAGAAGCGGGCGATGACCTCAGTCCAGTTGATCCAGTGGCTGGCGATCCAGCACAGCAGCAGAGCGACCACCAGGCTCCGTGGCGTGAAGCCAAGCAGTGGGTGTCGTGCCTGGTCAAGAGAGCCCTCATGTGCTGCCGGGTGCTTTTCGCTTGCCATGTGACCCACCAATGGACAGGGCCCTCCATATCAGGGCCCGGTCAAGTCTAGTCAGGCGGAAAGTACTGTTTAACACCGTCTGTTTCCGGCTGCTCTGTACCGCGATCTCTTCGGTCAATCGCCACTGGCGACTTGTACGTCAGAGATGAGCAGGCTGGGTGCTATGATGCCCGGCTCATAACGATAGTCACTGGATACCGCCTCGATGCGTGTCAGCATCTCGAAAGCGTCGCTTCCGACCATCGTCGTGGCTACCGGATACGCCAACTGTCCCTGTTCAATCTTGAAGCCGAAATCCACGGTTGCCGATATGTCACCCGAGGCGCCATCGGGCTGCAGACCTCCGAATGCGATGTATAGTCCCTCATCTATGTCGGATATCAGCTCCGCTTCCGTGCGGTCACCTGTGGCCACCTGCAGGTTCGACACCGTCACGCCAACTGAGCCGCCGTATCCGCCACGGCTGGCATGACCGGTGTTGGCAACTCCTGCCTTGTTGGCGGTATACGAATTGTACAGATAGGTGGTGAGCACACCGTTGCGTATCAGATCTCGCTGCTGCTTGGGCACGCCTTCGCCGTCATAGCCCCCAGAGCTGAGCCCCGCGGGTACCAACGGACACTCGGTGATGGTCAGTAGTTCGCTGGCGATCTTCTCTCCTTGCTTGCCAACCAGAAAGGAGCGATTGCGCTGTATACTCTCTGCGCTGGCCGAGCCTATGATAGCCGATAGCAGGCTGGAAGCCGCAAACGGACCCAAAACCAGCGGGAGCCGCTTGGTGCCGACACTACGCCCTCCGAGGTAGCGCAAGGCCTGCTCAGTTGCGATGCGGGCCACCCCGGCGGGCACAAAATCAGACATCTGTCGGGCAGCATCATACTCGAAGTACGCTCCTACCTGGTCATCTCGTAGCACCACAGCCTGGTAGGTCATGCTCACACTGGTGCCCGAGCGTTCAAGCGCCACACCTGTGGATGATGCCAGAGCGCTGCTGCCGACCGAGAGCGCTGCACCTCCCTCGAGCCGCACCTGTGGATCTATCGCCTGAGCCTCTTCGATGGCCTGCCGACACCAGTCCACGACCCGGCCGACCTCGAGTCCGGCGATGGCGTCATCAAACATGCCCTCTACATGCGGCGCCTGAGCCGGGTCAGGCAGGGCCACAAAGTCCGGGTCCGGATGGGCCACTTTTGCCATTTCAGCAGCAGTCTGTCCACACTCGGTTACATCTCCATGGTCGAGACTCTGGCTGGTGCCGATCCCCATACCGCCTCTGTAAAAGGCGCGCACACCGACGCCATAGTCCCGGATGACTTCCGAGTCTCGCAGACTCGTGTTTTCCACGCCCACATCCACTGAACGTCCGCTGACTGCATAGGCGTCAGCGAATTCGGCCCCGGCGGCTACTGCGGCCTTCACCGCGGTTTGTGCTATGTCGAGTAGTTCGCTCATGTCGTCCTCCAAATCAACCGGGTACTGCTACTTGTCGAGCTACAGACTGAAACCGTCCACACAGCCGCTTCTACTGGCTGCTCTGGCCGCCTACTACCACGTCGCTGATGCGTACATGCGGGCCACCGGCGTCAACAGGCATGGACTGGCCACTCTTGCCGCAAGTCCCGCCCAGTTCATAGTGCACCTCGTCGCCTACTGCGGTGACCTTTTGCAGTGTCTCCAGGGTTCGCCCGGAGATGCACACGTTTCGATAGTGGGTATCGAGTTGGCCGTTCTTAATCGCATAGGCGTGCTCGACGTTGCACGTGAATTGGCCCTGAGCGGTGAACACATAGCCCCAGTAGCCTCCCGTTAAGAACAGGCCGCTGTCCATCTCCGACATCATCTGCTGCAAGTTGGACGTGCCTGGGGCGATGGCTGTGTTGCTCATGCGGATGAGCGGCTGGCTCTGGTGTCCCTGAGCACGCGCCGAGCCGTTGGGTGCCACGCCGAAGCGGGCCGCCGTTTCCAGACTGTGTAGATAGCCCTTGAGCACCCCGTTCTCTACGATTACGTGACGCTGGGCGGGTACGCCCTCATGGTCATAGGTGTAGGAACCGTTATGGCCCGGTAGCGTCGGATCGTCCACGATAGTGACCTGTTCGGCAGCGACCTGTTCGCCAAGTTTGCCGGCCAGAATCGAGTTGCCACTCCACACTGCATCGGCTTCAGAGTTGTGCCCGAATGCTTCATGCACCAGCAGGCCGCAGATTTTCGGGTCTATGATGACATCGAAGATGCCTGCAGGCGGGCGTTCGGCGCTCAGCAGGTCCACAGCCTTACTGGCAGCCGTCTTGCCCATCTGCTCGAGATCCAGCTCTTCCACCAGCTCGAACCCACTGCGATTCGATCTTCGCTCTGACACACGTTGACGTATGGTGCCATCTGTAGACACGACCAGCACTCCGATGGAGGTGCCGATACTCGCGAAATGCAAAAAAGTGCCGAAGCTGTTGGCGAGGAACATCTCGCCGGAGCCATCCGCATATGTCGCAACTGTGTTGGCTATACGAGAGGGGTGCTCGCTTCGAGCTGCCTTCTCCAGCTCTACCACGCTTGCCAACCGGTCAGCCAGAGGCACCTGGCTCGGGACAATACGTGCGGAGCTGCCGATTTCGGCCTGCACTGGCTCCATCTGGGCCACCATGCCGGGGTCGGTGACGTGTGACGCAGCGGCACGGGCCATCTCCACCGCATCTGCAGCGCACCGCAGCAGCTCTTTTTCGTCAGGCTGGTTGGTAGGCGCAAAACCCCAGGCGCCGTCCACCAGCACTCTTAGTCCGGCTCCCCGCGAGCGGCTGTTTGCGACCTTGTCAGCACGTCCGTCTTCGACTGCGATAGAAGTCGCGGTACCGTCAGTCATACGCAGGTCCGCGAAACTGGCCCCACGGTCGAGCGCAGATTGGATGATCTTTTCCATCAATTGTTGCATAGCTAATCCTCGGTACAGGTGTGTAGTGTAGTCTCACTCAACATCGTTGTCGTGTTGGCGGGCCCGGCGCGTGTCTGCCAGCGTCTGCAGCCCTCTCACCAGTCCCTTGCCCACTGCGTGTACTATGTCAGCCCTGCTATAGGTCTGCCCGGGTGTAGTGACAGATGTCGGGCAGTCGTCTGAAGAAGAGGCATCTACTGCCCGCCTGCGCGTGAGAGCAAGCCATAGGCCTGCTCCGACGATGGCCAACCCTGTTGCGGTGAGCATGACACCTGCATGTGTCGGACGTTGCCTGTCGAGCATATGGCAGCCAGCCAGCCGCTCAGTCAGGCTGTCTATGGTGTGGCTGATCTCTTCCAGTGCAGCCTGAGCATCAAGTGCGGGTGTCGTTTTGCGTATCTTCTGGGCCGGGATGCGCATCTCCATCAGTCTTCTTCCTGCATGTGGTCGTCTTCAGCACTATCACTGCCGCCACCAATAGGATGCCACCGAGGATCAGGTAGGGCGGTGCAGGATGGAAAAACAGGCTTCCCAGAGCTCTTATCAATCCTATGGACAGATACACCAGGGCCAGGGTCAGACAGGTGATGGCAAGTGTGAAGAGAACCAGTTTCTTTCCGGCCTGGATCGCGATGTCGAACGCGACGGCCTCGGCGTATCGGGCTAGCCCTCGCAGGAGCTGCCTGACCAGATCAGATACAGACTCCGCTTTCGGCTCCATCGTGTCACCCCGTTCAGGCCCGCCTCATAATTGGGACCAGTCAGCTCAGTCCTCCGGTGTTGGTGTGAGTTTGGGCCGCCCTGCCCGTAACAGACGGAGCTTGCGGATGGACGGCTCCGCAATCCTGAAGAGGCCATACCAGATCGGAGAGTATATCAGGTCCCATTCGCCGATATATTCCACGTACTGGGCAGCGAACCCTTCCTTGAATCGATTCAGGCCGTAAAGCGGGCTGTCAGTATCGTCTTTGTGAGCTACCCCGCGCATGTCGTAGACACTGCAGCCACGCGCTTTGGCCCAGCGCATCATTTCCCACTGCAGCAGGTGGTTGGGCATCTTTTCTCTATGACGGTTGCTTGAGGCACCATACAGATACCAGGCGTGAGAGCCCAGGGCCACTGTGATTGCACCTGCGATCGGCTCGCCGTCGCAAGTGGCCATGAAGAGCGAACCTAGACCGGCCGTAATCAACAGATCGTACATGTCATAAAAGTAGCTTTCAGCGCGTACGCCAAAGCCATCACGTTGGGCCGTCTCGAGCAGTATTCTGTAGAAATCAGCCACCTGGTCGCGGCCACAGTCGGTGCTGATCGTGATCCCTCTCCGTCCGGCCAGGCGAATGTTGTAGCGCCACTTGCTCTTGAAGGCTGCCAGTATCTCGTCTTCCGGCGGGCTGATATCCACCTGCATCACGTAGCGCGGTTGAGTGCCTCCGAAAGCCTGTTTGCTGCTTGCTGCTGGACGCAGACCATGGCGTGTGAACAACTGTGTATGCGCCGTGTCTCCTGCCACAATCGCCGGGTCCATTTTGTAGGCTATGGCGCCGTACTCGCGTGCGAGGGTGCGTATCTCGTCAAGCAAGGCCTTCAGGAGCTCTGGCTGTTCTATGTCAAACAGCGGTCCACCGGGGCTATACAGCAGGCAGCGGCGGACTTTAGGCACCGGACGCTTAAGCAACTGTACCGCAGCAACGATTTCCCCATCTTGCTCCATAGCCAGGCGGTATGGCTGCCAGCCGGTGCGCGCCTTCAGATCACCCCATTCCCAGGCTTGCAGAAAGCTTCCGTGCCGACATGCGGAGACGAAGCTGTTGTAGCGGCATTTATCTTGCGATTCTAACAGCATACAGGAGACATCCTATTCTGTGGGCGTGAGGCGTTGTTGTGCGGCCATCGCCGCCTGCAGGATTTTGTACGCAGGTGGTCCAGCGGTAGTACTGCCATAACCGCCTTCGGTGACGAGGACAGTAACCACAAAGCGAGGCTGTTCGAACGGAGCGTAAGCAGTCATCCACGCATGTGCCGTTTTACCCGGGATATGCTGGGCCGAACCGGTCTTGGCAGCTACGTCAAATGGCAAGGCGTTGAACATGCGCGCTGTGCCGTTTTCAAAAGTGACGGCATGGCGCAGCCCCTGGGCAACTTTCTGCAGAGTTTCGGGCTTGACATCCAGGTGACGGACGACCTTACGTTCGAACAGTGTGGGTTCACGACGCATGTGTGACGGCCAGGCGATTTTGCGCACGACAGTCGGCTCGATGATTTCGCCGCCGGTGGCTAGTGCTCCGGTGGCTATGGCCACTTGCAGAGGAGTGGCCAGCAGCCAGCCCTGGCCGATCACCATGTTCAGAGAGTCACCCGTGTGCCACGGTTCGCCAGTCCGGTTTCTTTTGTACTCCCGGTTCGGCACGAGCCCGGCGACAGTCCCTGCAAGGTCAATGCTAGGCTTCTCTCCAAAACCAAATTGACGAGCGTATTCACCGATTGCCGTGCTAGTCAGGCCGTTCTTGCGGACTAATTCATAAAAGTATACGTCGCAGGACTGTGCTATCCCGCGATAGAATTCCACCGTACCGTGGCCCTGCGGCAGCCAGCAACGGTATGGCTGGTGCTGGGCACCCTCGTAGATGATGCCTTTGCACACATGGGTGACTGTATCTGTGATAGAGGTCGTCTCCAATGCGGCGGCAGCAGATACTATTTTGAACGTCGAAGCCGGAGGATACTGACCTCCTATCGCCTTGTCAAACAGAGGTCTGCGAGGATCGTTGTTGAGCACTTCAAACTCTTCAGGCGACCATCCGCGCACCCAGCCATTGGGGTCGAAGGTTGGGTAGCTAGCCATAGCGATTATCCCGCCGGTCTGCAGATCGAGACAAACGACTGCCCCGGTCTTGCCGGTGCTGCCTTTGATAGCCTCCTCGAGAGCCTGCTCAGCGATACTCTGGATTTGCAGGTCCAGTGTGAGATAGACAGTGGCACCCGGAGCGCTGCTTTCATCGTGGATCATCCGTAGTGGCACATTGCGGGCATCAACTTCGTACACTGTGCGGCTACGTCGGCCTTGCAGGATAGGCACCGGCGGTGCTGTATGGGTGTCCAATTCCAGGAGTCGTTCCACGCCGGTCTGACCCACAACCGAATCTGACCCGTACAGCGGAAGGCTGCGGATGCCTTTGAGGCCAGAAGTGGCAAGAGTGTCGCCAAGAGCCGAATCAGGATAGTCTAGATACTGGTAAGATTCCAGCCGTTCCTTCGTGATGCCACGGGCGTATCCGAGTAGGTGTGCAGCCAGAGTGCCATGCGGATAGTTGCGCTTAGCCTGTTCCGTGATACGTATTCCGGGTAAGTCACGACCTCGTTCTTCGATGTGTGCCACAATCTCGAATGGCACATTTTGTGCGCCTGGGAGCGGCACAGTCTGGATTTGTGCTGAACGCAGTTTCTGCAGTGTATCACGCAGCCTTGAAGCAGAGACGTCCTTTAGGATGCCCGCCAGGATGGCCGATATCTGCTCTAACTGATCTTCACGCGTTGGAAGCTGATTTGGGACTACCTCCACGTTCCACACGTACTGATTGTCCACCAACACTCTGCCGGCACAATCCAGTATCAGGCCCCGGGGTGCCGGTCCGTAGACTACGCTGGTACGGTTGGCGGAGGCCTGTAGCGTGTATGGTGTCCAGTTGGCCACTTGCAGAGTCCACAGGCGTACGATGTAGGACATCAGCACTAACCCAAATGCCACACCGAGGACGAGTATGCGTCTGTTGGAGGTAGGACTATCCATGTGCATCGCTCAACTTGCTAGCAACAGGCAAGACAGGCAGTTTTGCGGTTGCGTGATGAAAAGACCGTCACACGTTTTGGGGATCAGGCCGGGACCGTTAGTCGTTGTCGCCGCCAGTATCTGCCGTGTCAGCAGCGGGTGGGTGAGGATCGGCCTGGCTATTGTTAGTGCTCGGCACGGGTTTGGCAGGGGAGGATGAGCCAGAGGAGGCGCCTCCTGATGGACCGTGCATTTTACAGGTGCCTGAAGGCCCTGTGCCAGACGCGAATCGCTTTTCCACAGTCTGTGGACAATATGGCCCGGCCAGTTGGCCTGACTGCGAACAGACTGTCACGGTACGTCCACCGCCACTAGTTGTCGAGGCTGCGGGCTGGCTGCTAGAGCCTTCCGAGGGCTTCGCTCTTGAGCCACCCGAGTGAATTCGGCATGGTGGTGGTGATGATTCTCCAGGGCCGAGAGTCTTTTCGGCGGTACTGGGGCAGTAGGGCGTTGCGCGGCCGCCGCTGGACGTACATATGGTGACCGTGCCGCCGCCACCGCTTCTGGGGCGTTCGCCAGGCTTTTCCTTGTCCTTTTCTGGCTGGCTGCGACGGCTTGCTACAGCGCCTGCGCCTTCAGGGTATTTGCCATGATAGTTGCGTAGTTTCAGTGCCTGACCCATAAATTTGGCGAACACGGGAGCGCAAAAGCCACCGCCGGTCGAACCTCGCATTGGCGTGTAGTCATCATTGCCCACCCAGACTGCACAAGTAAGGTCAGGGCTGTAGCCGACCCACCAGGCATCTCGGCCGTCCTGTGTTGTCCCTGTTTTGCCACATATCTCATAGCCCGGCACCGACGCGCGGGTTCCGGTCCCTGATGTTACCACCGTCCGCATCATCGAGTTCATGCTGATGGCTGTAGACTGGTTGAGTGCACGTTTGCGGTCCGGCTTGTAGCTAATCAGTTCATCGCCATGGACAGTCGTTATTCGCCGTATGAAACGCGGCTTGACCCCCCAACCACCGCTGGCGAAGGTGCAGTAGCCTACCGCTTGCTCCAGCGGCGCCAGTTCTGACACGCCCAGGGATATGGCAGGCACCAACGGGAAACGGTCTTCGGTTATCCCCGTGATCTGAGAAGTGATTGTTCGGACAACCTGGGGCCCGAGTCTTTGCACTATGCGGACGGACACAAGGTTTACCGAATCGGCCAGGGCCCGACGTAATGTATAGTTGCCTCCCTGTCGGGGCGAGTAGTTTCTGGGGTTCCAGTAGCGGGTGCCTGTTTTGATGCTTATCGGCGAGCCGCTGAACACCGATTCTGATCCATAACCGTTTTCCAGGGCGGCAGCCCACACATAGGGTTTGAACGACGACCCCGGCTGGCGACCGAACTGCGGGGGGCCCGGATAGGCGCGGTTGTATTGGACTTTTTCGTACGGCCCAACTCCGCCAACCATTGCCAATACGTCGCCAGTGCTGACTTCTACAGCTGCCAGAGCACCCTGGCCCACCAAGCCGCGTTTGATCTGGCCTCTGCGACGCAGGCTTTCAATCTGCTCGGTCAACGCCTGCTCTGCGGCCTCCTGGAGGCGCATGTCGAGACTGGTATATACCCGCAATCCGCCCTCATAGACTGGCTCAACGCCGTACTCCTCGCACAGTCTGCGCACAATTAAGTGCGTGAAATACGGTGCACGAAAGGCGGTGATACCCATTTCACGTAGTGGGGCCAGATTCGCCTGGATTTGGTGCGTGTCGGCCTCGTTGGCCTCGGTAGAGGTGATCTGGCCCATCTCCACCATAGCATGAAGCACTTGCTGGCGGCGTTGCTTCGCCCGTTGCGGATGGTTGTACGGGCTATAGTAAATCGGGGAACGGGGAAGACCTGCCAGTAGCGCGGCTTCTGCAAGCGATAGGTCCTGGACATCCTTATCGAAGTACATCTTGGCGGCGACTTTGACCCCGTAGGCACCATGTCCGTAGTATACTTCGTTGAGATACATCTCCAGCATTTCGTCCTTCGAGTAGCGACGCTCTAGCTCCAGGGCCAGGATGATCTCGTTGATCTTGCGCCCAACGGTCTTCTCACGACTCAACCACATATTGCGCACCAATTGCTGGGTGATGGTGCTGCCACCCTGATGAAGGCCGCCACGTCGGAAGTTGACCCATGCGGCGCGAATGATACCCTTGGGGTCTATTCCACGGTGTTGGTAGAACGGACGGTCTTCGATAGCGATGGTGGCATTGCGAAGGTCTAGAGGAATTCGCTGGAGGTCTACCGGTTCACGGTCTTCCTTGAACACTCGTCCCAACAGCGTGTGCGAGGTGTTTCCCTCTGCATCAATCTCAGTGGAGTAGATTTCGGTGGCCAGTCGTGGCCGGTAGGCGATAAGCTCTTCAGCATCAGGCAGGCGGTCACGCACAGCTGCTAGCCCACCGGCCAGCAGCCCAGTTCCAACGAAGCAACAGGCCAGCACAAAAGAGTTGAAATAGCGCATGGCCGTTTGGTATTTGCGGATCGAGCTTCGGCGTCTCAATCAAACCACCTGCAAATATACGATATCGCGGCTATTATAGCAGCAAGTGTACGATCCTGTACAGATGCGCATGTTTATCAGTCACCAGATGGCTGCAGCGGCGGTGCTGCCTCCCATTTTTCTATGCATCGCCGAAACGCTAGTGCACCTCGGCCCATGCTGATACTGGGGAGGAGCGTGTCGGAGGATCGGCTGTCCTCAGGAAGCACGACTGGCTATATCAGTAGATCATACGTGCACAGAGATGGCAAAAAACGCTGACACATGCCGCATCTGGGCACTTGGCAACCCTACTCTATATGCGATTTCGAGAAGCATGGGAGAGTGACCAGAAGGGTACTAAGTATGACGCGCGTAGGATGGGGCTCGTTGAGGCTGTCTCCAACAGAACTGCAGTAGCAAGTGTTCTGCTTGACATGGGGTCAAACTCATGCCTACAATACCTGCGCAAATGTTGGTCATCCATGGCTTGTACTTTCCGGCTATGCCGGCAAAAGGCCCGGAGAAACAGGATGCAGGATAGGTCACGCAGATACCCACAATCACCGCTTTTTCTTTTGGCTGTAGTCAGCACTTGCTGGCTGCTGACAGGTCTAGCTGCACTTTGGGCTGATGTTGCTTCCCCGGAATATCGGGTCCAGCGAGGCGATGCCTTGCATGTGTACGTATTCGATGAGGAGATGCTGACCGGTGCTTATGTGGTAGGAGCCGCCGGAAGCATAACGTTGCCGGTAGTCGGTCAGATACCTGTTGTGGGTAGAAATATCGCCGAGATCCGGGTTGCTGTTGCCAGGCAGCTCAGCGAGGTCTTGCGTGACCCGGTCGTGACGGTCAGACTTGATGAAGCTACCTCGACCCGCCTGGTATTCATGAGCGGTTATGTGGAGAATACAGGGCCAGCGACTGTACCTTTCGGCTTTTCCGTCCGGGATGCTGTGCTCATAGCCGGGCCTACGGATCGCGCCGACCTTAGCCGGGTGACACTGAGTCGTCAGGGAGAGCCGACGCAGCAGTTTGACCTTAGAGGGCTGCGTGCCGATCATCCGGTAGGCCCCACTGTTCCGATAGAATACAACGATGCTATCTATGTGCCTCGACTCGACAGTGTTGTCACGGTTCTGGGCGAAGTGCAGCAGCCCGGTTCTGTAGTTTTGCCCGAAAACGAAACGCTGACTGTACTCGAAGTCATCAGCAAATTGGGCCAGGGATTTGCACCTAGAGCCGACATGAAATCTGCATTGCTATTGCGCCCTGGAGTGTCTGACCCCATGCGCATTGACCTGCAGGCCTTGCTTCAGGAAGGTGACATAAGTCAGAACTACCAACTGCAGGGCGGAGATGTCGTGCTCGTCCGGCGAGCTGAAGAGATCGCAGTGGTCGGGCAGGTCAACAGCCCTGTGGTCTTCTATTCGAGCGAACCGGTGAAATTGACGGAGGCAGTCATACGTGCCGGAGGCTTCAACGCCGAGTCGGATTTGGCCAACGCCACTGTATTCCGCGACGGGGAGTACATCCCCGTGAACCTGGAGAGTCTGTGGAGATTTGGGGACATGAGCCACAACATCGCGCTGGACTCGGGCGACACGCTCATCATCCCTGAAAAGGTCCCTGATGAAGTCGTCCTTCTGGGCGCTCTTGAGCATACCGGTCCGGTGAATATCACCAACATGCGTAACACGAGCCTGCTCAAGATCATCTCCGTGGCCAAGCCGACCCCTCAGGCCGATCTGCGCACTGTGCAGGTGTACCGTGACGACACTCAGTTGACCGTCAATCTCAAGAGCATAGAGCAGACGGGAGACATGTCAGGCGACATACAGTTGCAACCTGGCGACGTAGTCATGGTCAAGGATGCCCTGAAAGTCTACGTGATCGGAGCGGTCGGTAGCCCGGGCATCTATCCTTACGATCCGGACCTCTCACTGTTTGACTATATCACACAGGCGGGGCTGGGGCAGACGGTAGGCTCACAGGTCGGTGCGGTTGTCCGCATCAAGGATGATGGTACCACCGAAGTGATTGACGTGGACCTGTCGCAATTGCGAGTCGGTGAGCTTCCTATGGAAGTGACGATTCAGGCCGGTGATATCATCTACTTCCCACCGCTAAAACCGCGCAAGTCGTTCTGGGATCACGTGCGGGAAAACCTGTGGATACTGAGCGTGATAAACATCCTGCGTGACTAAAAGAGCGAGACCAGCGGGGTGACAACACACGCTCTCGGAAGTACACGCGCTACACCTACTAATCGGCAGATGGTGTGGCGCTGTTGCTTTGCTGCGGTAAGCGGAGTAGTCATGTAGCTTGCTATGTATGCCGCCCATGGCATGACTTAAGCCGTAGGCAACTGCATGCGCACATGCGTAGGGGTGGGGCTCCTCCATATTCCCGCCCAAAGCGGAAGCGGCTGACCTTTTGCTTTACTCGGCGTCTGTGTTGAACCGATAGCCAGCGTCTCGAATGGTCAGTACATAGGTGGGAGCTGAGGGGTTTTTCTCGATTTTTCGGCGTAGGTTGTATATGTGCGTCTCGATCAGACTCTGGTTGCCACTGTCGCGCCCCCATACCTGTTGGAAAATCTGAGGCACCGACAGTACAGCTCCATCCGCCTCCACAAGAGCCAACAGTAGTCGGAACTCCGTGGGCGTGACTTCAATCTGCTGGTCACCTTTGATGACCTGGTGAGCGTGCATGTCTAACTGGAGCGGACCTGCGTTGATGATTCTCTCCCCGACGCCCCTGGGGGCATAGTCCGTCACGCGCCGCAAGTGAGCACGCACTCGAGCTAACAGCTCATCGGACATGAAGGGCTTTACGACATAGTCATCGGCACCTACCTCAAGCCCCACCACTCTATCAAGCTTGTCTCCGCGGCCGGTGACCATGATGATAGGTATGTTTGACTTCCGTCGGATTTCTCGACAAACTGATATGCCGTCAATGTCTGGGAGCATGATGTCCAGAATCACGAGGTCAAAATTACTCTTGGAGATTGCCTCGAGAGCCTCTCGCCCAAGTGCATAGCCCTCAGTTTCGTAGCCATCATGTTCCAATCGCTGGGCGATGACTTCCACTATGACGGGGTCATCTTCGACAATCAGGATTCTCGCGCCTTTCATCGCTGATCTGCGCCCTCCTTTCGGCTACGCACCTTGCGCCGCCGGGCAGCCTGCTTGTCCTCATGGCAGCCGCCAAAACTGAATTGCGGCAGGAAAAGACCTTTCGGCCCCGAAGAAACAAGTAGCATCATCTCGGTAGCCATCTCATCTTAGACCTTGCTCCATGGTGTGTCAACACATAGGCATGAAATGGCGAATGTCAAACAGAAATGGTGGGATACATACAATGCACTGTATACGCCTGTATTTGGTTCTGGTGGTGGGGATGATTGCATTGACCCTAAGTGCGCTGTCTTGCGCCCGTGAGCAAAATAGAGAGACGATGGATTGGGAAACACAGAGAAGTGCCATGGTAGATATGTTGACTGTACAGTGGGAATTGCGCGACAAACGAGTGATTCAGGCTATGCGCGATACCCAGCGCCATCTGTTTGTGCCCGAGTCGGTACGGGCATACGCATATGTTGACTCTCCACTTCCGATTGGTGAAGATCAGACCATATCAGCGCCCTCTATTGTCGCACTGATGACTCAACTGCTGCAACCTCAACCTGACCACCTGGTGTTGGAGGTGGGCACCGGTTCAGGCTATCAGGCAGCGGTACTGGCACCGTTGGTCAAACACGTCTATACTATAGAGATCGTCGAAGCACTGGCCCACTCAGCGCGGCACCGCCTCCGTGACCTGGGCTACCAAAACGTGACGGTTCGAGCCGGAGACGGATATAGAGGCTGGCCAGACCATGCCCCCTTCGACGGCATCATCGTCACCTGCGCACCGGATCGAGTTCCCGAACCGCTTGTCGAGCAACTGGCAGAAGGCGGTCGGATGGTGATACCGGTGGGGGAGCAACAGACCGGTCAGGAGCTATATGTGCTCACCAAACGTGACGGTAAGATTGTCCGCGAGATGGTGTTGCCGGTGATGTTCGTTCCGATGACCGGGGAAGCACAGGAGAAAACCGCACGCTGACTGGCCGGCCGCGGCAGTCTGACAGTCAGGGCATAGGCGGCAATTGCGGGAATATTGCGTCCACTCAAGACGTCATCATTCGTAGATTACGGATCCACTTGGATAGAGAAGCAGCTCAGAGGCGACTGGTAGAAAAGGCTCGGGCCGGTGAGAAGCGCGCATTCAACGCTCTGTACCGGCAGTATGCACCTGTGGTTTATAGCCTGGCTCGCCATATGATGCGTGATGATGAAGCAGCCGCGGATGTGACACAGGAGACTTTTGTTCGGGCGTGGCGAGCTCTGGATAGCCTCAATGATCCTCAGGCTTTCGGGGGATGGATCCGCATGATTGCTCTCAATCAGGTCAGAGACTGGGCACGGGCGCACCGCCCGACTGGCTCTCTGGATGCGGATAGTGCAGATCAAGTGCCTCGTCAGTGGGCCGATGAGAGTATCGGCCCTGCCGAACAACTGGAGATCTCCGAGCAGCAGCAGCAGGTCAGAGATGCCATTGCGCGATTGGGCGAAGATCAACAGGTGGTTGTGGTTATGCACCACCTGGAAGGCAAACCTGTAGCTGACATAAGTCGGGAGCTGGGTATACCTCTGGGCACGGTACTATCACGCCTTGCTCGAGGTCGTGAAGCCCTGCGACGCAAATTGGCGCCCCATGTGGAGGATTGAAGGTGGAGGTATGAAACCAACAGAGTGTGCGAAAATATTGCCTATGCTGGCCGACTACACAGTCGGCGGACTTGACGTGTCCACTGTCGGACAGGTCCGCGAACATCTGGCCGAATGCGCTGACTGTCACCGTGAGCTTGAAGCTCTGGAACGCACTGCAGCTCTGCTGACACCGATCTCGCAGGTAGAGCCTCCCAGACAGCTTTGGGCTGGAATCGAACGGCAATTGGAGCCGCGTCGGACCGGTCGCCCAGCCTGGAGCGTGTACCTGAGGCCGGCAGTTGCGGTCGCGACGGTTGCAGCAGTGTTGATAGCTTTCTCAGTGTTCGTCCCGATCGGAACTACGCCAATTCTGTCTAACAGTGATCTGCCGCTACTAGCTGGGGCAGAGGGCACGGACTATGCCGAGACGCAGATAGCGGCGGCCTGGGATCAGCCGCTGGCCGATGAAGTCTCGCTCGCCCTTGCTATGGCGGCCCTGGAACCAGTCGCTCCGGAAGAGGTGCCCCAGTGAAGCCGCTGTGCCGGGCACTGATGGCGCTTATGGGAGCTGTGTTCGTACTGACTGCTGCCGCAGGATGCAAGCCGCAGAGCCTCAACTCTGAAGAGGCAAGGGAGTTGCTGTCGGCAGTCCGACAGGCACGCGAGCAAGTTGCATTGAAGGGACAGGTAAGCACCAACATCCGACTGGCCGACAGCCAGGTACAGGCCGAGGCGACTGTACACCGCGGCGCAGGTCGGTTCCAGTTGCAGTTCATCACTGGAAGCGTCGAAGGCGTCAGGATTGTGGAGCAAGACGGCGGCGTGTGGCAGATTGCAGCCGACGGCAAGGCAGTGCGCCATCTACCGCGCAACCCCGTGGATCAGCTACCGTTCATGGGGCGCGAGGCCGTGGTTGAGGTCAGTTCTGGGGGGCAAATCGCAGGTCGCCCTACTGACAAGCTTGTCATACGTCCGCGTCCCGAGGCGGTTACACGCATCGAGATGTGGCTGGACAAGGCCAACCGCTTCCCACTCGGCCTTGATCGCTATAACAGCGAAGACCTACTGATAGCGGGCACTCGCTACACGAGTGTGGATTTCTCTGCCCCTCCACCACCGCCCGTGGAGCTTCCAGAAGCCGCAGAAGAAGTGACTGCAGCACTGCATGGACAGAAGGCCGACAAGGCTGAGGTCACCGAGAAGCTGGAGCTCTCACCTGTAGAACCTACATATGTGCCTGAAGGCTTTGCCTTCCAGGGCTACTTTCTGCACGAGCGTGGCAGAGAATCAGCCGTGGAACTGCGCTATGGAGACGGCGTCAGGACGCTATCTATACTGCAGTTCACGCCGAGGTACAGAGGAGAAGGCCGCGCGCCCGACGGCCCTGGGAGTGGCTCTATAGAGATGCATGAAGGCATGTCCGGGGCTGATGGGGACCGACAGCGACAGGTACAGAGCGGGCGCGGCGATCGGGTCATAGGCGAGAGAGTGGGGCGCTCGGATCGTGTCGCTCGTGGTAGCGACGGCGGCCGACGAGCGCGGCGCACACGCTCTGAGGATAGTGCCGGTGGGAGAGAGTACAGGCCCGATGAACCAGGCCGTGCAGGCAGATGGGCAATACCCCGCGGGCAGAGGGATGGAGGCGAGCGTCCAAGCAGAGGACGCCGAGTTGATGGCAGGGACCATGATGGCGTCGAAGCAAGAGGAGACCGGCGCGAAGGCCGTATGATGCGTAGCGTCCTCCGTGGCAAAATCGTACGCTTCCAGGTCGATGGCCTCATAGTTGTTGTGGCAGGTGAGATCTCCGAAGACGAGCTGAACAGGGTAGCAGACAGTATGAGGCCCGCAGGCACCGACTTATAAACTCGCCGGGCTTTGTATGATGGGAGCTGGAAACCGGCAGTTGCCGGACTGGCTATAACCGATCGCTAGCCCGGACAGTGCACAACAGGCAGTGTGCAACAGTATTCACAACTGCGAATATAGTCCTGATAAGTAGTTTTGCTGAGTAGGAATCCTTGCTAGCGGATATAGCAACATGAGGAGGTATATCTTAGATGAAAAGAATAGCTATCGCCCTGGGAATTCTAGGGATGATGTCTCTGATAATAGTACCCGCATACGCGCAACAGAACGATGATGGGACGGTCCGACCTGATAGGCGAGGCCAGACGGGTGCGCGTCGGCCGAGTATGCGTCAAGGTGACAGGAGCGAGAGAGGTGCTCGATACGGTCAGCCTGGTGACCGCACGATGGCGACCAGAGCAGGTGCTTTGGGATTCCGTGGAGGAGTAATGCGCAGCTATGTCGAGCCAACCGGGGAGTCTGCAGAGCTCTGGACCCGCTTGGGGCATCTGCAATTCCGGCTGCACGCGACACAGTGGGGCTTGTTTGAGTTGCTCAATCAGGAGCCGGTCAATCGAGATGCGATAAACGCTCACATGCAGATACTCCGCGACATAGACACCGAGATCCGGGAGGTCAACGAAAGCCTGCAGCCGTATCGCAAGCAGTTGGACGAACCGTTAGGCACGGGTCCGGGGCTCGACACTCGACGCGGACAGGACCCGGCCTGGGGGACGGATCAGAGGCCTCGCGACCGCCAGACGCGATGGTCGTGGCCACGCCAGGGCGCGGCCGACACGCAGCAGCAGGATCAGGCTCCACAGGAGTAGCTGGACCAGCCAGCAACCCTGCGTGTGACATGGCTTGAAAGCCGTAGCGGCGCCTCTGATACAAGCTGGAGGCGTCACACATTTTGTTTTGTGCTGAATTGGGCATGTCGTCAAACGCACATCTCAGCGTGTGCGAAGTAGCAAGACCAGCCCGAGCACTCCGAAGAGAACGTTTTGCGTCCAACCTGCGACTACTGGATGAAGCATCCCGGCGAGGCCAAACGCCAGAGTCCATGAGCGCACTCCGTTGTAAAGAAAAACTACTAATATAGCGATGACCACTCCCACGAAGGTTCCGTAATCGGCAAATCGTATCGCTATTGGGGCGGCCAGCAGGGCGAAGACAAGACAGGCCAGAGGTATAGAGTACTTGAATTGCAGGCGCACTGCCAGTTTCTGGGTATCGCCTCCTCCGGTGCTGAGAGTGCCAATCAGGTCTCTCAGTTGTGCACCGCTCATCTCCAGTTCACGACGCTGACCGGTGTAGTAGTCTTGTAGCGCCTTCCCCAGCATGATCGCCTGGCTGCCGAATTTCTCGACTTTCTCGATGTCCCCATCAGGACGCATCACCATCTCCTGGCCTTCGCGCAGGAGCCATCGGTTGCCACTCAGTTCGGCCCAGTCAGCAGTGACCATAGTCGCGAGGTTTCCGGCATCGTCTTCTGTCCAGATGGCAACGCGTTCCAGCCGGTTGTTGGCAGCATCCATGTGGCCGACGTAAAACAGTCGCCTCTGATCGTCTCGGAAATACACGTCATACTGTTCGCGTACTATTGGCTGGCTGTGCGTCATGCGGGCAAACAGTTCAGTGGCTTTCCGTCCAGCTGGCGGAACGACGTATTCGTTTAGCAGCAGGGCGACTGCACTAGTTAGCAGGCCGACTACCAGCAACGGAGCACAGATGCGCAGGATACTGGCACCACCCACCCGCATGGCGCGGATTTCTCCGTGGTTCATCAGGCTGGTGAGCGTCATCGCAACGGCTACTACTATGCCGACGGGCATGGACCATACGACGGCATGGGGGGCATGGTACAGCAGATAGCCCATGATGAGCGGCAGTGGGGCGCGAAGGCCGAACAGTATCGAGCCCAACTGTCGGGCCACATCGCCGAGCATGATCACCGCGAAAGTGGTCACTCCGATCAGGAAGGGCAGAACCAACTGCCTGCAGACATAGCGGTCAAGAAGTCTCATATTCGTCCCATCGGGCTGGCGGACACTGCTCCGACACTGCCTCATGAACAACATGGCCGTTGGTATGGCATATGGTACTACGGCAGGCTGGGATGTTTGTCTCTGGTCTGCGCCCAAGCGTCTCCACTATCTGATGGCGGGCTTCTTCGCCTGAGGATGCAGTGTGTGGCACGTAGCACGCTTTGACGACTGGATAGGCGTCAGCGGCCATCAGGCCTCCAGTATCACGACCGCAAGTGCCATGTCGCCCTCGTGGGACAGGGATAGGTGTATCCCGGTCACGCCCAGTTGGCGTGCCAGCTGCTCGGCGTATCCAGTCAGCCGCAACGATGGCTTGCCTCGGGCATCTTGCTCAACGCCGATATCCACGAAGCGCAGGCCACCGGCCCAGCCCAGTCCGAAAGCCTTCATGCAGGCCTCTTTTGCTGCAAATCGGGTTGCATAACGCTTGGCCATCACCGGGCCATTGCCGCACTGCAACTGTTCAGCGGAAGTAAAGCAACGGTCCAAAAATCGCTGCCCTCTGCGCTCCACGATCTGTCCTATACGGCTGACCAGACATAGATCTGTGCCAATTCCGACAATCATGATGGTGTCCGTTGTACCTTGCTCAACTGATATGCGCCAGACTCACCGCATGCATGATCCATGACAAGTGCCGCCTTGCACCGAAATGGTGGGGCAAGCTTCGACTCGAATTAGCATGAATGGGGGCATAATTACACATGAGTGTCCGTGTTACAGTGCACCAGATTCGTTCCCGGCATGCCCATATGCCGCCAGTGCATCCGTTGCGGACTCTTAGGAGTGCAAAAAATCAGGACGCTGAACCATGCGCAATCGGCTCTTCGTGAATCCATACTCTGGTACCGATCGGTATGTTGTTGAAAAGCTCGATTGCGTCGGCGTTATGCAGTCTCATGCAGCCACCGGAAATCCTTCGACCGATGGAGCTCGGTTGATTGGTGCCATGTATTCCGATGGCCCAGCCTCGGCTTGAGCCTCGTGCTGTGGTTCCCAGCCAGCGCGCTCCCAGTGGGTTGCGGGGGCTGCCACCGGGTATATACTCGCCCTCATAGGAGTTCCATGGCGGCCAGACTGCACGGTTTTGTATGTGGAAGCGTCCGACCGGAGTGTTGTTGCCCAAACCCATGCACATGGGGTATGACTTGACCGGTTCTCCCAGTACATATACTTGCAGTCTGCGCTGTGAGCGGCTTATGCGCAACAAAAACAGATCTTCGAGGGCCACTATGGAAATCGGTGAAGAGCCCGTGTGTACGGCAAACACATGGCTTTGCTCAGACTGCTCTAACTCGGCGTCGATGAGTGAACCCAGTGCAGTCACGGGTATGGTTAACCGGTCGTTGCTGATTTGTGGGGCAGAAGGGAGTGTCGTTGGCGACAGATTTACCTCTGCCTGGGTTGACCCGGGATGCAATTGAACCACACTGTCGGCGGTAAGAAGCACTGCTTCCTGCTCACCAGGGCTCCAGCGTAGTTCGCCATCGACGTGTTCAGCCATCTTCGCCAGGTCTATATATACCTCGTCCTTGACCCTAATGGCGAACATCAGCGGAGCGTACTTACCTACGATTTCACGTGCTCGTCTGCCCAGATCTCCACCATCGCCGACCAGGGCAAAATTCGGCACTGCATCGGCCGTTTCGGCAGCCGCGGCGATTGGGGTGCTGCGCTCTTCGGCGGGTGTTTCCAGTACCGGCAAATATGTGCTTGAGCCGACTGCTACCTGTTGCGTGGGCAGAGGCACACCGGCCTCAGGCAACGGGGCGGAAGCAGGCGCGTGCGCCGTCTGTCCATCGCCGTTTGCCAGCAACACCTGTAAAGCCCACAGGTCTGCAGCCTGAAGAACAAACACCAGCCCGACACAAGCTACGACCAACCATAGCATCCTGCGAAAAGCTACGAACCTGTCAGTGGGCATTTCGACGGCAGCTCCCCCCCCAATACCGTGTCACTCCCGCTATAAAAGCTGCTCTATACTTTGCTGCATTTATGGTCCGCCAACTCTGGTGGGTAATATATCGTAAGTACTTGAACCTGTCCAGTAGACATCCTCAGACGATTATTTTTATCAGCAGGTGATAGTCATCTAACGGGGAATTACTACGGTCCCGCCCAGTGGCGGCATCCATATGCCTGGCTGATTAAAAAACCTGTTGAAAACTGGCATAAAGTTGTCCAGTTTGGCGATCTGAGGTGCTACTTATTATGGCAGAGCAATTGCTTTTGCCTGTGATAAAGATCGAAGCTCAGAACCTCCCAGAAGGCTGGGAGAAGGCGGTGGTGGCTTGCTGGGAGCAGGGGGTGTCTATCCCCACACAGTATGATCAAGAAGGCGATCCTCTAAGTCGTGATGTGTCACTGTTTCTGGCTGTAGCTGATGCTTTCGCCGAACCGCGCATACATCGTGCCATGCCCGGCGGCATCTATGACCTGGAGGTGTATCGGCAGGAGGTGGTGAACGGTATCCACGACCACTGGATTGATCCTGCTGCAGGCAAGTGGCAGTATACGTATCATGAACGGATGAATTCTTACAGCGTGCCCGGTATGCCTACTGCGCTGAACCAGTTGGATTATGTGGTTTCTGCCCTGACCGAAGCGCCCCACACTCGCCGCGCCCAGGTATCGATTTGGAAGTCATGGGAGGACGCGGGAATTGAAGACCCTGCGTGTTTGCAGCGCCTGTGGTTCCGCATCTTCGGAGACCGCCTGGTGATGTCTGCGCACATGCGCAGCAATGATGCTTTCAAAGCTGCTTTCATGAACATGTATGCCTTCACTGACCTGCAGAGAATCGTTGCCGAACGCGTGTCGGACAGATTGGGCCGCACCATCTTGCCCGGTCAGTACAATCATGTGGTAGATAGCTTCCACATTTACGGTTCATATTTTGAGGATTTCCAGGGCTTCCTGCGCAGCCTGGAAATGCGCAGTTTCGATCAGCGTGTCTACACCACAGAGATGGTGCAGCCGTTGATTGACGAAGCTCGTGAACAGATTGCCGTAACTTTGGCGCAGGAAGGGCAGGCACAGACCTCCAGCCGTGGTGATTGAGTGCAACAGGGGCGTGAGAACTGGCGGCAACGCACGTGGCTGTCTGGCGTGGCATAGGTGTGGTGAGATGGGCTGATCTGGTGGCAGGGATCGGTCGATCAGTTGCCATCAGGGTCAGGAGGACGGGATTTGTGAAGAGAAGCAGTGGCGGCGCATTGGCACTCTACCTGATCTGGGGGCTATCAGTATGCGCTTCGCACAGCATGGCCCAGGACGATTGCGCTGGCCGTGAACCTGGACGGCATCACTTCGCGCAATTTGTGAGCGATGTATCTCTGCCGCTGTGCGCGATCACAGCCGGTTACCATTTGTTGAGCGAGGATATGTCGGAGGTGGAGACAGGAAAGCGGATGGCCGACGCCATCGTCATGTCCGTAGGCACGGCAGGGCTGCTCAAGTCAGTGATATCAGATCGCAGGCCCGCACCTAACGACAGTGACTCAGACGGCATGCCGAGCGGGCATAGCGCTATCTGCTTTGCGACCGCTGCGGTCATAGCGGAACGTAAACCCAGTGTTGCAGTACCTGCATACTGTGGCGCTGCACTGGTGGGCTGGTCGCGACATCACTGCAGGGCACACTACTGGGATCAGGTACTGGTGGGGGCTGCTCTGGGCACTTACTTAGGCCGCCGGGCAGGTAAGGGCGACCTGGGGATATGGGGTGGTCGCACATCGGACGGCTTGAGGCTTTCATTCGGTGGGCATGGCGCGCGTCAGGCCGGCGCCTCTCCGCAGCTTCAGGTAGTGTACCAGAGTAGCTTTTGAGGTGGTGGCAGTGCCGTGTCCAACGCCTCGGAAAAGGGAGATGCAACTGCGTTGTGCGCCAGCAGTGAAGCTGTGGCAGCTACATTTGACAAACTAATCGAATGCTGCTATACTCAGTCTTCGTAGTGTCGCACATCCCCGATATTCGGCTGAAGCCGGTAAGCAACGCAAAGCACGCACCATAGGCTTCCATCGAGATTTCCCATATGATTACTCTTCACTTCCACGGGCAACAACACAGGGCTTGAACGATTCTGTTGGACTCCACAGGGCGGGCATGCGGAGACAGTATCTCGGACAGTGCACCCATAATATACGTACATGTGTTGCGCTGCGGGCGGGCGGTAAAGATATCAGGGCACGCGAAACACCACATCCCCGGGCTGAGCAGTGTGTTTGGTTTCCCCACGGCGCACCCCAGGCACTCGGTGTGTTTTTACGCCCGCTGGCCGGCCGGGAAGGCGTGCATTGATGCCGTGGCCTGAAGAGCTCGAACGCGTACTATTGACACAAAAGCAACTGGAAGACAAGATCGCCGAGCTGGCCGCCCAGATATACCGCGATTACGCCAACAAAAACCCTGTGCTTATAGGCATTCTGACCGGTGCGATAGTCTTCATGGCCGACCTGATTAGAGCTTTGCCTATGGATTTATCGATAGATTTCATCTCTGTTTCGAGCTACGAAGATGCCACTACACACAGTGGCAGAGTGCGAGTACTCAAAGACTGCAGCCATGACATCAGAGGGCGGCACGTTCTCATCGTCGAAGATATCGTTGATACCGGCCTTACCTTGCAGCACCTCAGGCACATCTTGCAAGATAGACAGCCTGCCTCGCTGCGTTTGTGCTGCCTGCTGGATAAACCCAGCCGAAGACGGACTAACGTGACCGCTGATTACCTGGGCTTCGAAGTGCCCGACGAATTCGTAGTCGGATATGGTCTCGACTATGCCGAAAAGTACAGAAATTTGCCCTATGTGGGCGTGCTGAAAGAAGATGCATACCGCAAGACGTGCGGCGTCAACAGCAGAGGTGCATGATGTTAGAACTGGCTGATTTGCAACAAAAGACCGTGGATGAGCTACGTAAGATTGCATCGGAGATGAAACTCACCGGTGCCAGCTTGCTGAACAAACGCGACCTCTGCATGCGGATACTGGTCAAGCAGAGTGAGGCCAACGGCCACGAGTTTCGCTGGGGTATCCTGGATATAGTAAACGGCGACAGAGGCTATCTGCGGGGGCTCGACTACGAACCGAACCCTTCCAGCGACATTTATGTGGCTGATACTCAGATCAAACGCTTCAACCTGCGTACCGGTGACATGGTGAGCGGGCCGGTGCGCCCGCCCAAGGACGCCGAGCGCTACTGGTCGCTGCTGCGCGTGCAAAGTATCAATGGTATGCCGCCGGAGACGGCTCGCACCCGTCCTCACTTCGAAGACCTCACCCCGGTATATCCCGACCAGCGGCTGTATCTGGAAACTACCCAGCCCGACAGTCTCACCGGACGCTTTCTGGATATCGTGACCCCGATCGGGCGCGGCCAGCGTGGGCTCATCATATCGGCCCCCAAGGCTGGTAAGACCACCATGCTCAAACAGATCGCCAATGCACTTACCGCTAACTACGACGATCTGTACCTGATGGTACTGCTGATTGACGAGCGCCCTGAAGAAGTCACAGATATAGCGCGGTCAGTGGATGGTGAGGTAGCGGCTTCTACTTTTGATGAGCAGCCACGTAACCACATGCGAGTCGCCGAGATGGTCCTGGAGCGCGGCAAACGGCTGGTCGAACACGGTGAGGATGTCGTGATTTTGCTCGACAGCATCACCCGTCTGGCGCGAGCCGCCAACCTAACAGTAGAACCTTCTGGCCGGACGCTGTCCGGTGGGCTTGATCCTACAGCACTGTACCGGCCCAAGCGACTGTTCGGAGCAGCGCGCAACATCGAAAACGGTGGCAGCCTGACGATTATCGCTACGATATTGGTAGAGACAGGCAGCCGAATGGATGACATGATCTACGAAGAGTTCAAGGCCACAGGCAACATGGACCTGGTGCTTGCCCGTGAACTGGCCGACAAAGGTATTTTCCCTGCTATTGACATCCCTCGATCTAGCACGCGTCATCAGGAGTTGCTGTTCAACGATGCCGAGATGCAAAGTATATGGCAGCTGCGCCGCGCTCTGCACGCACTCGAACCAGAGAATGCCGCAGAGTTGCTGATCTCAGGATTGCGTAAAACTAAGAGCAATCAGGAGTTTTTGGGCAAGGCTGTAACCACTTTCAACAAATAGCTCCTGGCACCCATGCCGTTGATGGTGCGGGAAGAACAGGCACTGCATGAAAACCGGTAACTGGGCAGACATAAAAGCGGCAGCCATACCACTTGCGGTCATGATGACTGCGGCGCTGATGCTCATGACTTCATGTCGCGCGCAAATGCCCGCCTCGCAGACGGCTTGCGAGTTGATATCGCAAAACACATCTCCCTTGGCGGTGCAGGCCATACAGCAAGATGTAAGCGCGTTGGCTCTGATCAATCGCCTGTCATTGTCACCGGCCCAGGCACGGCAGCTTCTGTCCATCGCCACACGTGCACGTGAGGCATCGGGGGAATTCGATGCCCGGCGTGAACAAGCGGGTGAGAACCTGGAGGCACTGCTACGCAAGCAGTTTGACATGATGCTTCGTGATCAACAGCCGCCAGTTGCTCTCATGGAGCAGATTGCTCAGGGAGAGCTGGAACTGCAGCGAATTGATGAGCAGGCTCAGCAGGCGGTTACGCCTTTTGCCAGCGAAGCACGCAAGGTACTCTCTGAGGCGCAGGTGCTGATAATCACTGGCGAAGACGAAGCCCGGCAAGCCGCAGAAGAAATGCTTATGTGGGTTCGCGAACTGTCCGCAGAGGACTTCGCTGTGGAGGCCCAGTCTAACGCTGAGGCGCTTGCAATAGCCGACATCGGCCTGGATACAGATACGGTACTAGGCATTTTCCGTAACGCCAGATCGCTGACGGCAGAAAAGTACGTGGCCGAGATGGACGAGCTGGCCGGAAAGCTTGCCCCGCTGTATCAATCCGGCGCGGGCGGCGAAGACGTGATGATCGGGAGAATGCTGGCAAATGACCGCTTCGCACCTGTCCTGCAGTTGCGTATGGAATACCTGTCGGATCGGACCGACCAAGGATAGCAGGCACTGCGGTGAAAATTGCCGTATTTACCAACACTTACCTTCCTTTAGTAAACGGCGTGGCCAACGTTGTTGAAGCGTATCGCAAGAGTCTATGCGACCTCGGTCACGAAGTACACATTTTTACGTCTCGCCCCTGCGATGACCGACTGGATGCCGACAACCGGGTGTATCGGTTCCCCTCCATCGAGGCGCCCAACCTCGATTACCATGTAGCCATGCCGTTTTCCGTGCCCATCGTGCGCGCTCTGCAGCGGATCAAGTTCGACCTGGTACATACTCATCACCCGCTGTGGGTTGGCGTCTGGGGTATGTGGTATGCCTCCTGGGCAAAGCTGCCACTTGTCACCACTATCCACACTGAGTATCAAGTTTTCGCCGATGCGGTACCTCTGCCTGCCAGCATGGTAGAGGATTACCTGACCAAACGCGTTGCCAAGTACTGCAACAAATGCGATCTGATCACAACACCAGTCGAGAGTATGCGTGAGAAGCTCTCTACTGCAGGTGTGACGAAAGCTATCGAACTGTTGCCAAACCCGGCCGAACTCTCACCCTTCGAGAACCCTGATGGCACTGCGGCACGTGCGCGAATCGGTCTCGGGCCAGACCACACGGTTCTTGGCTTCGTGGGGCGACTGTCACCGGAAAAAAACCTGGAGTGTGTGCTGGAGGCGGTGAAGATCGTGATGCAGCGGCATCCTGACTGTCACCTGCTTCTGGTAGGCGACGGAGCGGCGCGACCAGCCCTGGCAGAAATGGCAGCCAGTCTGGGCATCGCTGAACGGATCCATTTCGTAGGGGAGACTGCTCACCAGGAGATACCCCAGTGGCAAGCCGCCATTGACATCTTCGTCACCGCATCCCTGAGCGAGACCCAGCCTCTGGCCTACACCGAGGCCATGGCAGTCGGCACACCGGTTGTAGCAGTCAGCGCCCCAGGCTCTGCAGATATGTTGCAACATCTACACAACGGCATGCTGACCGCCCCGGCTGAAGGGGCCCAGGGACTGGCTGAAGCGGTGAATACGCTCGTCGAAGATCGCCAATTGCGAGCCAGACTCGGCCAGCAAGCCAGGCAGTGGGTCCGCCGCTATGAAGTGTCCGCTGCGACCGAACGCTTGCTCATGTTTTATGAGCGCGTTATGGCGGAGCACAAGACAAAGCACGAACAGCAATAGAGTAGGTGACCACTGCCGGACCCCGTCACCCCTCGATGTACCCTCTGACATCCCCGACACCCCGTGCTCCGTGCTCCGTGCTCCGTGCTCCGTGACCCGTGACCCGTGACCCGTGACATCGCGGACATCGCGGACATCGCGGACATCGCGGGAGCATTCCGGTGAGCGCACGCGCCGATTGCCTCTCGGAAGCAATCGGCGTTCTGCAAGTGTCGCAGATGTGTGTTGGCCATCCGTATCTATGGCGTAGCGGTGGTAAGTGGCTTACGACTCTGAGCAAACTCCGCCATGACATCCCACACCACGCCCAGCAATACCAGGGCAATCACCGCTGATGCCAGATATATCATCTTGCCACCAAGTTCGCGCAGTTCGTTCGATTGTGATAGCTTTAGGATTATGCCGAGAATGAGACCCACCGGAGGCAACAGTGCGGCTGCAAGCATCAATCCGAATCGGGTTAGTACTGTCACCCCGACGACGTCAGGAATCTGACCGGCTTTTACTGCGGCAATAGCGCGGCTGGCGGCCACGAAACGAACCGCCTCGCCAGCGGTACAAAGATATCCTGCCAGAGCAAGTCCGGCAGCGACGACAAACAGTACCTGGGGATCTACCATCATGCCAAAGCGCTGTGATATCAGCGCATTCAATTCGAATTCTTTGTAAGAGAGCAGACCTCCGGGCAGCTTGCGAAACAGGCCAGCGGCTACGTGGGTGAGAGCCAGGGCCAACCCGAGGCTGATGATCGTCAATACAACTATGGTGGGCCGTTCTTTGCTCAATTGCTGGGCAAGATGCTTGTCAAAAACTCTCAGTCTAGTTTTTTCGGAATTCTCTCCCGGTTCGGCCATGCCCGCGGCTGCCCCCACCACGGTTTGTCCTACGACTATGCCGGCTGTGACAGCAGTGTCATAGTCAATCTGCTCATCTGCAACAAGCGGACTGCCACACTCTATGCAGACAGTATCCCACCGGCTTACCTTAGTTGCACATTTGGGGCAGGTCTTTTCTTTCTGGGCCATCGGGCGCAGCACCTCCGAACCGGCACCCTATAGGTGCCGAATGGTTTGCGCGAGCACTGGTTTATGTGATATACTCGCGCCGATTGAGACGCATCAGGCGATTCTCAGACAAATACCTGACCAGTTAGCGGCCCTATATTAGCAGCCCATCAAGAGACAAGGCAAGATACGCATGGTGACCATGTTCACGCCAGTCAGGAGTTCGCGCTCATGATGGAAGAGTCGCGTGCAACAAGCGATGTACAAATCACCACTGACGCTCCCCCCACACACCCTCAACGTGGTGTGAATCTGGCCGTAGTTGTGCTATCAGTGGGTTTCCTGGCCATTGGGATGGCCTGGATTTATGCTGCCGGTCTGGTTGGCAGAGGCGCTCAGGTAGACGAAAGCGTCCCAGTCATCCCTGCGATGGCCGCACTCATGCTGTTGACGCTGATCGCTCCTCTGCTCCGTCGGCTCTCTCGTCGGCTGAACTTGACGCAGGCTGACGTTCTGCTGGTCTACGCATTTTTGTGTGTAGCCATAACATGCGCGTCGGTCGGTGTTGTGCGGCTGCTGTTGCCTCTTCTGACCGTAACTCAGTATTTCGCGGCGCCAGACAACGATCTTGGTCTTCTCAGCACTTACCTGCCCCAGTGGGCCGTTCCTCAGGATCCCACGGCAATTCGGGACATGTATGAGGGCGCGGTTGGCGAAGTCATCCCATGGGGTACCTGGGTCGTGCCGCTTCTGACCTGGAGCTTTTTCTTCATCGCCTTCTTCGTGTCCATGCTGGGGGTTGTCACTCTGTTCCGCCATCGGTGGGCGGACAAGGAGCATTTGACCTTCCCCATCGTACACCTGGTGGTAGATATTTCAGATCAGAGTGGTTCCAAACTGATCCCTACATTTTTCCGCAGTCCAGTGATGTGGGTAGGCTTTAGCCTGGCGATGATTTACAACGTCATGAACATCCTGAATGCATGGAACCCAGCGGTGCCTGCACTGGGTAGAGCCTACAACCTTAGCAGCCTATTCACCGAGCGCCCCTGGTCGGCCATAGCACCGCTGTCTATCGCCTGGCGGCCCGAAAATATAGGGCTGGGTTTTCTGGTTTCTACTGAGATAACCTTTTCCGTCTGGGTTTTCTACCTGCTACTTCGCTTCAGCAACGTCGTGGCCACCAGCGCCGGTTACGACATATCGGGCTTCCCATTCGATCAGGAGCAGTCTGCCGGAGCGTATCTGGCTCTGGGCATATTTCTGATCTGGGTCGCCCGGGAGGACCTGAAAAACATCGCCGCAAAAGCTTTCGCCGCCGCCAAGTCGGATCTTTCTGATGATCAGGAGCCAATGTCTTATCGGTGGGCGATTATCTGCGCAATCGGTGGCTTCGTGGCCATGCTTATCTTCGCTGAACGCGCAGGGATGCTGCTTTGGACGGCAGGCATCTACTTCGGTCTGATCCTCTTATTCGCCCTCGTGTACGCACGGGCTCGAGCCGAAGCCGGTGCTGCCATGGTATGGCTCTTCCCATTCTATCAACACAAGCGCATGATGTTGTATGTGGCCGGTTCTGCCCCATTTGCGCCGCAAGGTAGCATCGCCAATCTGACTGTGTTCTCCATGTTTATGTTCATCAGTCGCGGCTTTTACCAGTCCATGATGGCGTATCAACTCGAGGCCTCCAAGATCGCCAGCACAGTCGGCATCAACCAGAGAGCTATGGCCAAGTGGCTAATCGTAGCACTCGTGTTGGGACTTATGGGCGCGTATTACGTCCACATGAAGGCATACTACACTCATGGGGCGAACGTACTTGAGGGTGGCACCACCCAGGGCGGATATCGTACTCAGCTGGCCAAAACGGAGTATGAATCCACTGCCGGCTACCTGCGCTCTCACGTACGCCCTGACACTCAGCGGGCCACTGCTGCGGGAGTTGGTTTCGTCGTCACCATGATCTTGGTGCTGTTGCGGTCTGTTTTTCTGCGCTTTCCGCTACACCCTCTTGGCTATGCAATGGTCACCTCTTACGGATCGCCGCTATGGGGGCCTTTTTTCATCGTCTGGGTGATCAAAAGCATTGTGTTGCGTGTCGGTGGGATGCGGCTGTACAGGCAGCTAATTCCTTTGTTTATCGGCATAGTGCTGGGCCACTTCTTCACTGCGGGCATGGTGTGGGGCTGGCTCAACCTGTTTTTCGACACTCAACAAGCCTACACCGTGCACTTTGGGTAGACCTGCGGCCTGGTTTTGGCTTCTGCCTTCCTACCCACGGTGAGCATGTGTGACAGGAGATGCGCCGCTGCGCCTCAGGGACGCACATCAGCGGGGATTGGCCGATACCCAATGACGAGGTGCTTGAGACGCTGCAAAAGCCGCGCTGGCCAAAAACGGCCTGCCCATATCAGGGCCTGTTGAGATGTTTTCAACTGTCACGCGTATTATCAGTTGACGATTTTTTTCTGCGAGAGAAGGCCTGTGCACTGGCCAGGTAGAAATGTAGTCGGTACGGTGGTACGGACTAAGTTTGTAGCCGGACCGTAGCCCGGCAGATGCGTCGGGTATACCTGGTACGGGCTCCATTTTGTCTTGGTATGGGGCAGGTGTATCGGCTATAATACAAGACCAAAATCGCCAACTGCGGCGCCACAACAATTGTGGTCCGCGGGTCGTAACCACACAGCAATAGAGAGCATGATCCGTAGCCAGAGGAGAGATCCGCATGTTCGTTAGTGGGCACAAGGCTCATCGTGGCCTAAACGATCGTTATCTGTTCATCATCGCGGCTGTGGCCATCGGTAGCCTGGTCTGCTCGGTGGCGTTGGCCACCAACGATTACGACACGTTGGCCGGCAGCGTCGAGATGAACAGGGTTGTGGGCGATCTGGAAACCCTGGAAAGCTTCGGCAGCCGTGTTGCAGGCTATCCGGGCAACGAACGAGCCGCCGACATGGTGCTCGCCGAGTTCGAGCGATTGGGCTTTGAAACTCTTGTCCAGCACTACCCGGTCCCTGCACCCTATGATCCAGGCAGCTTTCTGGAGATAGATGGGCAACGGTACGAGCTATCCGCCGTGTGGCCCAACCTGGTTCGAACCTCTCAGGTTGACGCCGGTGGGCTCACCGGACCGGTAATCTATGTGGGTGATGGAAACCTCTCTGACTTCAACAACTGGGATGTTCCCGGGTCAATCGTGTTGATGGACTTCAACACACAGCAGAATTGGCTCAATGCCCCGTTGCTGGGAGCGGCGGCCGTAGTGTTCATCGAGCCGCTTGAGACCACCAGGGGCGAAGCGGAGATGAAGTTCCTGCAGGTCCCTGTGGATGTGCCCAGATTCTATGTCGGTGGTGACGATGCTGCCGACATTCTGGCCAGGATTGCCCGTGGCGATATCAGCGGCACTATCGGCTACGAAGAGCCCATGGTGTGGCGCGCCCCCATGAATCGCAACATCATCGGCATATTGCCCGGCAAGAATGCTGAGCTTGGCAAGGAAGCCATCATCCTCCAGGCCTACTACGACTCCACATCAGTAGTACCGGCACGCGCTCCCGGGGCTTCCGATGCCTGTGGCATTGTGAGCTTGCTGGAACTTGCCCGACTGTATGCGGCTTATCCCCCTGATCGGACAGTCATCTTTCTGGCTACCAGTGGCCATTTCAACGCCCTTGCCGGCGCGCGCGAGTTCGCCAGCCTATGGGGACGCGAACCGCGCAGGGAAAAAGAGCGTGATCGGCGACTTAAGGAATTGGAGCGAGAACTGGCAGAGCTAAACAAGTCGCTGACAGACACCGAGGCTCAGGTTGCAAAGGCCAACGAACGCCTCGCCACAGCTAGCGAACGGGATCTGTTGCTCAAACCCGCAATTGTTTTGGTCGGTCAGCTGGAGCTCAGTCCCGCGGTAGCGGAAGAGCGTGTGGAGCGGCTGAAGAATGACATCGCGAACAAACAAAACGATATCGCAATCTGGAACCGACTGGACCAATTTGATGAGATCCTGATGTTCATAGGATTGGATTTGAGCACCCACAACTCCACTCTTGGTGCTTTTCAGGTCGGCTGGTATTTCCAGCAGGCCCACTTGCTCAGATTCTACTCGCCTGTCGGCAGGCAGTTGGTCAAGTATGCCGAAGCGGCAGCTTCCGCACTCGGCTACGATGTCGGCACTGTGTTTGTTGATGGCATCAACCCGGTCAAGGGGCGCGAGTGGCACACGTTTTTCCCAGGCAAGATAGCTTTCGATCACGAGATGGTCATCCGTAGCGGGCGTCCGGGCTTCGTCTTCACCACTGTAAACGACGCTCGCAACCTGACTAACACTCCGCTGGATACCGTGGACAATCTGAATCTGGCCAATCTGCAGACTCAACTGCGTATGTTGGCATGTATATTTACTGACTTCGTCAACGAACCGGAGCTGAACGAGCAGGCTCTAAAGCGTGTCAAAGCACTGAAGAAGATGGACGACCTGGTTGATGTCAAGGGCAACGTCCTGGAGTTCCGCCGTCGTGAAAGCTTCGTGCCCAACACTCCCGTACCTAACGCTCTTGTGCTGGCCCAGGGCACCTCTCGGGTGATGATGGGTGTGCGCACTGAAGCCATGGCTATAGCCAACGAGACCAGCGAATTTCTGCTGCGGGGCGAGATGGCAAGCAGTACCGCCCTGCTGGAAGCTTATGGCTTCGCGCCACAAAATGGCGGGATCATCTTCGCGCCTGACCAGGGGCCCGATGGCGACGCGAAATACCCTCGCGGCGTATACGGTCGCGCCGGTCTGAAGCGTCCGGTAGTCGTATTCCCGTGCACGACAACAGATATTTTCGACCTGATTGACGAGCGATACTTCCAGACTCTGCAGAAGCTGTTCGTGTACGATGCAACCAACAACAGTACGCCGATTTCCTTCGGTTATTCTCTGCCTACTATTAGCACTGACGGTGCAGAATTCCCATCTTACGTAGAGCCGTGTGCCACTGTATATTCGTTGCCCAACATAGACCTTCAGGTCACCATGGGCATGGGTCTGCTCGGTGTGCGCATGATCCTCATCAACGCTACTGAAGGGCAACCTGAAGGAGAAGGCTTCCGAGCTGCTAACACGCCTGCCATCACATTTACGCCTCTACAGGCTGCCCGCGACATGTGGATGATTGACGAGTATCGGATGAACCGCCTGGCTGACCGCGGGATCACTAACGCGCGGCTGGATGAGCTACATCAGATGGCCAAGCAATCGTTGGATACCGCCGAAAAAGCTGTACGTGAGCGCCAGTACCATTTGGGCATGGCCGCAGCACGGCACGCCTGGGGATACGAATCCCGTGCCTATCCGGATGTGCAAAGCACCTCGCTTGACGTCGTCAAGGGCGTGCTGTTCTACCTGGCCCTGCTGTTGCCTTTCGCGTATTTCGGCGAGCGGCTACTCATAGGTTCACGTACGGTTATCGGCACCATCATCGGGACTTCAGTCGTGTTCTTCATTGTGTTCATGGCCCTCGCGATGGTGCACCCGGCGTTCAAACTAACTGCCAATCCTCCCGTAATCTTGCTGGCATTCATCATCATGGCTCTGGCGGTAGTGGTCATCGCTATCGTCACTATGAAGTTCAACGAACAGCTCAAGGCCATGAAGCAATCACGGGGCGGTGTGCACGAGGCGGACGTGGGCAGACTGTCTGCCACGACCGCAGCCTTTAACCTTGGTCTGGCGAACATGAGACGCAGAAAAGTACGTACTGCGCTAACTGCTGTGACGCTAATTCTGCTGACTTTCACGGTCATCAGCTTCACTTCGGTTGTTGCGGGATTGCGTGTCAACGAAATTCGCCTGCCATACAGTCCCACCTATCAGGGTGTAATGCTGCGCGACCGATCATGGCTGTCGTTGGAGGCCCCGACGGCTGACATCATCCGCAACGAGTTCGAGAATGAAGCGGTGGTGTCTCCGCGAGCCTGGTATACCTCCGCACAGATTGACAAGGAACTGATGATTGATGTCACCAATGCGGCGGAGACAGCCAAGACCTATACCATAAGCTGCCTGCTTGGACTGGCTCCACAGGAGCAAGAAGTGATGCCGGTTGGCGATATACTGGTGGCGGGCCGTTGGATTGACGCCACTGATAAAAATGTCTGCTTGATGCCAACCGGTGTCGCTGATGCCCTCGGTATCACGCAAGATGACCTTGGCAGCGCCGAGATCGTCATGTTCGGCAGTCGATACCGTGTGATAGGTCTGCTCAGCGAGGAGCAGATGCGCCGCGTACACGACCTTGACGGCGAACCGCTGATGCCGGTTAACTATGCGATGCTGCGCCCTGAGATCATTCAGGAGCTGCAACGCCAGGCGCAACAACGATCACAGCTTGGTGCCAGCAGTGCTGGATCGCTGTTGCAGGAATACAAGCACTTCGGCCCCGAGAAGATGATAGTTCTTCCGTACAATCGGGTGCTGGAGCTTGGCGGCACGCTGCGTTCCATTGCTGTGAAACTTGACGATGCCGAGACGGTTCTCACCAACGTCCAGGCGATGATGAAACGCTTCGCTCTGTCGCTGTACACAGGGCTTGAGGACAACACTTACCTGTTCAGCTCAGTGGGCGTCACCTCGCTCAGCGGCATGGAAAGCATCATCATCCCGATTTTGATTGCAGCTCTCATCGTGCTGAACACTATGCTGGGTGCCGTGCACGAGCGTTCACGGGAGATAGGCATCTACAGCTCCCTGGGCCTGGCTCCCAGCCACATCTCCATGCTGTTTCTTGCCGAGGCCTCTGTGTTCGCCGTTCTGGGGGCTATCATCGGTTACCTGATCGGCCAGATACTCACCCGAGTGATGATCGTAACCGGAAGCATGCATGGGCTGGAACTCAACTACTCATCACTTGCAGCAATCGCGGTCACGATCGTGTCCATGGCAGTTGTGGTGCTGTCCACTCTGTATCCGAGTAAGAGAGCATCTGAGATTGCTTCTCCGGGCATCGAACGGCGCTGGGCCCTGCCTGAACCAGAAGGGGATTTGATGGTCGCCGCGCTGCCGTTCACTGTTACCGGACGTGACGCTTATGGAGTGACAGCCTTCCTGAAGGAGTTCTTCGACGAATACGTGGGCTATGCTGGCGGTGATTTCCTGGCTGAAAACGTACGTTTGGAGCCCGAAGACCAGGAAGACGGTGGGGGCATTGCCATTCACCTGCGCATGTGGCTCGCGCCATACGACCTGGGTGTTAGCCAGGACTTCAGCCTGCATTGTGAACAGACTGAGGACAAGGATATCTACGCCATCGTACTGCGGTTGCGGCGGCTGGCGGGAGATATCAACTCCTGGAAGAAAACCAACACCCTGTTCCTTGCGCAGATTCGCAAGCAATTCTTGATTTGGCGCACGGTTCCGCAAGGTGAGAAGGTCGCGTACGCAGATCGTGCCGACAAGATTCTCTCCGGAGAATACGTGGATGCTGGTGATCTGCTATAGCAATCAACGCGTGACCATAGCAGACGCGCTCAATATCATGTGAAGAGACGAAACCACCAGTTGCCCCCGACTGGTGGTTTCGCGCTTCCGGAGGTGCGGATATGATAGGCGACTTCGGTGAGGTTGTGACTTGAAGCCCATCCCCCGATACTCCAGTAGAGACGGGAAGTCTGTTTGTGTGGGGATGAATTGTAGCACGCTGATATCGCTGCCCTAAAACTCAGCTTTCTACAGGTTGCCCAGGCCGAGATCGCGGTGACGTCCGGCCAGATCTCACCCTGTGTTCATGCAGCGCAGTGGGAGTTTCTGCACTTATGTATGCCTTGTGTATTGTGCTGTCGGGAGGTGCTATTGCGTTTGTGCGGGGATGAACTGCAACACGCTGATATCGCTGCCCTGAAACTCAGCTTTCCTACAGATTGCCCAGGCTGAAATTGTGGCGTTGTCCGGCATTCGTTTGGCCAGAGGCTAACTCGTGTTCATGCAGCATAGTGGGAGTTTCTGCACTTATGTATGCCTTGTGTCTTTGCTGTCGGGGAGGATACTATTGCGCTTGTGTGGGGATGAACTGCAACACGCTGATACCGCTGCTCTGAAACTCAATTTTCTGCAGGTTGCTCAGGCTGAGGTTACGGTGTTGGACGGCGTTTGCCTGGCCAGGTTCCAGCCTGTGTTCTCGCACTATAGCCGGAGGTTGTGCACCTACGACTTCCACCTGCACGCTGGTCTGCCAAGGCGAGCGATTGACGACAAACACGTTGGCTGCAGTCCGCGTGGTGATTGCGACGATGAGTAGATTGTCCGGCCTTTCGATGTACGCTCGATAAGATGCGCCTCGGGGAGCATAGGTGCTGACCAGCCAGGCCGCCCAGTATGCCGGTTTCGGTCTGCCCTGTTCATCCAGCAGCCCTGAAGTACGGTCTGACAGGTCACGCCACAACAGCTTGTCCACAAAACGGCTGGCAGATAGGGCAGAGGTCGCCAGGAAAAGTGCGTCAGCGGTTTCCTGGTCGGCCCGTACTGCAGTGTCGGCTGCCCACGGTTGCTCGACACCCCACTTCGTGATAAACAGTTCGCTGTTATGGATTGTACTTGCTAGATGTCGAGCGATTTGTTCATACCCCCACTCAAGAGAGCTTAGTGCGCCGGTGGTTGCGGCCGATGCCAGACGGCTGTCATCAGGCCATGTGGGGCCCGGCAGCATCAGATGGTACGAGAAAAAACTCATGCTGGCTGCACCGGCCGTCTCCTCGATCAACTCTCGGTTCACTACTGCCAAACCAGGCCCACCGATAACAGCTTTATGGTCAGCTGCCTCGATCAGACTGAAAAAGCGTTGGTAGGACATGATCAGGTCTCCGACCTGGTCGAGGTCATCTGGCGCAGGTGGGGCCACCAACTCGTAGTACGGCGCCATTTTCGCCTCGCGATTCAATTCCGCTACTTTTGTAGCAGTGAGTTGCAGTTGCTCCCATACTGCCGCACGGTCAAGGCTGGTCTTGTCCCTGTCAGGCATATCCAGACAGAGCAACGGTCTGATGCCGATACCAGTGAGCCACTTCAGGGCTTCGTTCAGGCTGAAAAGGTCGAACTGTTGCTGACTGTCATCGTAGTAGTCGGCCGTCCTCAGCCGCCCCACGCATGGTCGGAGGTCTGCCGCGTGCGTGGCCATCCGCCGCTGCTTAGTCGGGTCTGCATTTGAGGCTGCAACATCGCGGGATACTCCGAAACCCACCTGAGATAGGCACCTCCCCAACTCCTGACGCAGGTCAACCACGATGGGTTTGTGTTCATCTGCGAGCGGGAGAGGCGGTTGGTCGCTGAAAATCAGGGGGCGGGCTTCGATCCGATCTACGTAGAAGCGGGTCCGCTTCCAGGTGCCAGTTTTGACGAACTGCAGGAGATACAGATGTGGCAGTGTCTCGTCGTCGAGGGCTATGCCATCTCGGGTTTGAAAGCCAAAAAGGCGCAATGAAATGTGCTGCCAGGCGGTCGGGGATAGTTGTACCTGCTGAGTGTAGCTACGGTCCTGAAAGCCTCCTTGAGGTGTTGGTATTTTGGCTCTTAGAGTCACCGCCACAGAGGTGTCGCGCTCTGCCCCGCGGATCCACATGCTGAGCTGACCGATTTGGCTGTTGTGCCAGGTTGGGCCATCAATACTGAGGCTGACACTGGCCCAGGCGTTGCGGGCGGGTAGAAAGTCGAGCATGGCGGCCTGGGCTCCACCCCCGGGAGGTCGCATCGATGTGGGATATATCCCGCACAGTGTTGCCAGTTGCTCCTGGTTGGCCACAGTGCTGTCGTTGGTGCGCCAAGCGCCGATGCCGCTCTCAAAATCATCGAGCAGTATCGATGTGGGCTCAGCAGCGGCAGGAGCGAGTAGAAGTGCTAGTAGCAGTGTGGCCAGAAGTGCAACGACCACGGAGCGCTTGTGAGCGGACAGGGTATCAGGCCTGGCTACCCAGCAGTGGACATTTCTGTTCAACCCGATCCACCTCCCGGTCAGGAAGTCAGGGGTTGCTCCGTCGCGACTGGCGACATATCATAGCTCCCATGAGCCCCGCGCCGAAGCCGTTGTCTATGTTGACCACCGCTACACCCCCTGCACAACTGTTGAGCATGCCTAGTAGAGCTGCCAGTCCTCCGAAGCTAGCACCGTAGCCAACGCTGGTTGGCACAGCGATAACCGGGACGGCCGCCAGCCCACCTACCACACTGGGCAATGCACCCTCCATGCCCGCCGCCACCACTATGGCTCCTGCCTGGTCAAGAGCCTCTCGATAGTGCAGCAATCGGTGCAGTCCGGCGACACCCACATCGAGAATCTCTTGCACCGAGCACCCAGCTGCTCGTGCTATTAGCGTTGCCTGTCGGGCTACCGGCAGGTCAGAGGTGCCCGCCGAAAGCACCAGGAGAGGGGGGACAGACTCGTCGGGCGCCGGCAGTTGCCCCACCCAGGCCACTTGCGCATCGTGGTCGTAAGACACTTCGTCAAAACGCGCTGCCAGGGCCTCGTACACGGCCTCGTCTGCCCGTGTGGCCAGGGTTAAGGTGTCGGTCTCCAGCATACCTTCAGCTATAGCCACCACCTGCTGTGGCGTTTTGCCCTGGGCAAAGATCACCTCAGGGAATCCACGCCTGAGCGTTCTGTGATGGTCGATCTTGGCAAAGCCGATATCTTCAAAAGGTAGCTTCCGCAGATCGGTCAGCACCTGGTCAACAGTCAGGCTGCCGTCGCGCAACTCTTCCAGGAGCCTGCGAATTTGCTCTTCGTTCATCTACCACTTTGTCCCTGGGTCACATTCGTGCCCACAGCACTGATCCAGCCGCGGCTGCTACCTCAGTGAGAGGACTCTGCAGGCCGTGGCCAGTTGCTCTGTTGCCCGTCATATCACCGATTGAGTGCTTCGTATTCGGAATTGCTCACTCCGCCGGAGGTGCAGCCTGCCCGGATTGCGCACTAGCCGACTCCTCCTGGTACGGTCTGCGGAGAAGTACATATACGTGCTCATCGCCGGTCATGGAGACCGGGTCCCATCCATCCCGGACAGCAGAGTTGAGTTGGCGTGTCAGGTGCTCCACGCGGTTGGCCAGCTGATGGATAATCTGATACTCATACTTTGGCATGTTGCCCGACCTCCCTGATATAGACTGACTGCGGTGCCTGTCTCTATCCGACCACTGGGCTTCCTCTGGCGCTATCGGCCCAAAATAGCGTCCATCGACTTGCTGGTCGCTTCCAGAAGACGCCAGGGATGGTGCTTGTAGGGCGGCATCATTTCTGCTGTGACTGCTCCCTCATAACCAATCGTACTGAGTGCCAACATGACCTTTTCCCAGTCTACGTCGCCTTCAAGCAAGTCTACAAAGCCGTCTAGCGTACCGACACCGGTGCGAAAATCCTTGAAATGGACAGCACCTATGCGCTTGTTGAGGATTTTGATCCACTGTTCAGGATAACCAAATAGCAATACGTTGCCAACATCGAAATAGGCGACCACGTTCGGGTGGTCAACTTCGTCTATGAAGTGTGCGAACTCAAGAGGGCTGACGAGGAACTTGTTCCAGACGTTTTCGACGCCTATGTTCACACCGGCCTCGCTGCCGATATCGCCAAGCTTTCTGTACACGCCAAGTGCAGTTCGGTAGGCGATATCATAGTCAAGTTCAGGGCCTACCGTGCACGGGACCGTAAGAACTGTTGAGGCACCCAGGACGCGGGCACAGCGGACCTCATGTTTTACGATTTCGATCCCTTCTGTGCCTTCGATGCCACCGGGGCCGACCAGGGGATGCTGCCAGTGTAGACCGGTTGCAAATGTAGGCAGCTTTAGCCCTAACCGATCTGCCAATTGTCGGATCTGCGACAGGTCAGCGTCAGACGTAGCGGCGGTGATATCGCCTGCCGCCTCCAGAGTGAGCTCTACGGCATCAAAGCCCAGCTCGCGTGCTCTGTTGAGTACCTGTTCGACGCCGATGTCTGAAGGAAATGACCAGAAGCTGATTGACTTAATCATATGTGCGCCTCCTCTCAGCGATTCAATTCACCTTCCTACCTCCAGATTCCTGCCTCCTTTCGCAATTGCCTGTTGTTACCTGGCTGATATCGCTTGCTTACGTGGTGTTGAGTGTGGGCTATCAAGCGCCGTGACAGCATCGCCGATACAGTCACTGGAGGCGTAAAACCTCGCACCTAAGGGGGAGATTATGAGTAACTCATTGCCAGTGGAGAGTGTCGCAAAACTGGACACGTCCGACACCTCTGTACTTATCCAGCATCTTGAGCAGGCCGAAGACCTCCTGCAGATCCTGGTAACGACCGCCAACTGGGTCAATCAACCGGACATCTACGCGTGGTTGATGCTGCCGATTGTCGCATCTGACAGTGATGTCTATGTCGTCTCGCGCCATCAGTTGCCTCGGGAGAACGTTCGGGGACTAATCGAGGAGTTCTTATGGTCGATAGGCAGTACCGCTACTGCGTACGGAGCGGCGGTGCCTGCTCCCGATGTCATAGAGATCAAGCAGGCGTCGCTGTCTAGTGAGGGCACCTGGGAGCCGATGAATGAACCTCTATTTGTGGACGTGGGGGTGGCTACCAGGGGCAAATTGCACGCGGTGCTTAGGGCCTGCACTGTGCAACATGCCGGTGAGGATGTCAGCACAGCAGCTCAGCGCGTGGCCAGAGTAATCGGCCCATACGTGGACGCCTGCCTGCTGGTAGCCAGGGGTGGCGGCCAGAGGGTGTCTGCAGACGGCATGGAAGGCTTTCTGGAATACACTGCGTTCAGACATCGGCTCCAGTTAGAGGTGTCTGGGCTGCGCCGCAATCCTCGGGAGATGGGACTGTTGCGGGTGAAGCTTGTGCCGCGACAGGAAGTGACCGCCGTTGAGCAGGTCGAGCGGGCCTATCGCATGGTAAATGCACTGGTACAGAGCGCCGTGCGTGATAGCGATACAGTTGGTGAGCTGGACGAAGGCGATATAGGCGTCCTGATGCCCAACACCGGCCCTAGACGAGCTCTGGTCGCTGCAATGCGACTATCTGATGCTCTGAGTGAAAACCCGAGTGTCAGTGAGGTCCTGCGTCACTTTGTGGGGGTCAGCGGCTGGGCCATAACCGGCTCTGACGTGGAGGGGCTGCTGCTGGAGACCGAGCTGGCAGTAGCCCAGGCGCAGTGTGCCAGCACGGGTGCAGTGCAGTTGTTCACGTGAGATCGCGCCCCAAACTGGTCATGACGGGGCCGGGCGATTCTATCGCATCCGGCCCCTGTGTCTGTCACTGCAAACACTGCAAATGCCATGACTTCAGTCGTATGTCAGATGCGACTGTGGTAAATCTTGTCCACAAGCTCCATGGTTTTGACGGCATCGCGGAAGCAGGTTTCCGGCTCCTGGTTTAGCTTGATGCAGTCCACGAAGTGCCGGCTCTGGTGGAAAAAGCCGTAGAAGACCCGGTTCTCTTCGCTGCCGGCAATCTCCTGAGGAGTAAGTACCTCAGCTTTGCGCTTGTCGTCGCGGTTGATGATCACCTTATCATTGGCATCAATGAAACATGAAATGCCTGCTGCGTGCATCTCGAACGTATGCTCACGGGCACCAGCCTGCCAGTTGGCCAGCAGCACTCCCACGGCTCCGCCTTCGAATTCCACGAGTGCTGTGAAGCGGGTGTCGAATATCTGTCCTACGCTGCTGATCGATGAAGCTACCTTGGTCACATCTCCGCCCATGAAGCGCAGGGCGTCTACTGCGTGCACTGCGTCACAGCTTAGCACATCTATGGCCCCGTCGTAGTAGGGTCCAGCCGTGTGGTACTTGTAGAACGTAGCCACACATTGGTTGAGCAGCCCCACTTCCCGCACTTTTTCGCGGCACATGCGCATTGCTGGAATGAAACGGCGATTGAAGCCGGTCATGGTCAGGCAGCCCTGCTGCTCGGCTAGATTGGCCATCTGCCGCGTCTGTTCGGCGGTAATGCCAGGCGGCTTTTCGATGAACACGTGCAATTTCTGCTTCAGACAGTGGATGACCAGATCGAACAGATGGTGTGGCGGCATCAGTACATACACACCATCCGGCGCGGACTCTTCCAGCATCTTCTGGTAGTCGGTGTAGCGCTTTTCGATACCAAATTTGTCGGCGGTACTATGCAGCTTGTCCTCGACCAGGTCGCACAGGGCTACCAACTCCACATCATCCATCTCCGCCAGGGATGGATAGTGCACGCTGTTGGCCATACCACCGGCGCCGATTAGAGCTAATCGCACTCTCTTGTCTTGCATGGGTGTCACCTCATCGTTAGTGGGGATCGCGTCTGTCACACTTGCCCCAGGCACTGCACCAACTCAGTTCCCGTTTTATCGGTCAACTCCTCCTTGTTGCCCCTATGTTGCCTTGTGGCACCTCGAACTAGCAGGGCTTTGTGTCTGTGAAGGCAAGCTTTCTGGCGATCATATCGCAAATGGCGTGCTGGTGTGAGATGCCGCCGCTTTGGCAGCGGACTATTCGCTCCTCGCACCACACGATTTCCCAGTCCCAGTAATGGCTCATCAGCTCTCCGGAGCGGAAAAGCGTTCCGGTAGATTGGGGATCGGGAGCTGGTGGCAGGAAGGGCTTTTCTATGAACACGGAGAAGGCATTCAAGCCATCCTCAGCGGTATGCTGCTTGCAGCGTTCGAACAGGGACCTGCGAGTCTGAGGCGCTACGTAGTGCAGAGCTCCGATAGACAGGATGACATCATATATGCGGTCCAATTTGTAGGCAGCCATGTCACAGTGGATCCCGGTAACCTGTGTCTCGGCGTCTCGTGCGTACCGTGCCATCTTAGCCAGGCCTACTGCAGAAGTATCCACACCGATAACACGGAATCCCTGGCCAGCCAGATAGACCGCATCTCTGCCCTCACCGCAACCCAGGTCGAGTAGCCAGGGCGGCTTTTCCGTGCTGGGTTTGACCAGCTCCACTATGCGATTGCTGAGCTTTGAAGCTCGTTTGCCATAGTAGTAGCCATCAGTGGAGTACTTGTCATCATATGGGCTGTAGTCTCCCATGTATACGACACCTCCTCGAGGCTGCGCATAGGCGCTGCACGGTCTGTAGATACGCTCTCGCACACTGGATATTGAAGACACTGGAGGCGAATCCCTGCTCGATAGGCTACGAAATTGTCGCAGGGTGGGTGCCTGTATCATGCGCTCTTGACCTTGCGGCCAGCTTTTGATACTCTACAAATGTTCAGATGTTCTCTCGCGCACCTGACACAATCGTTTTTGAGGTTCGGCGGACAAGGGGCTTCAACTGCCCCGGAACACGGTGAAAATCCGTGGCTGTCCCGCAACTGTAACCGGATACGAACGTCCACTAGGCCACTGAGAGCTGACAGGTGACTGTCAATTAGGCGACTGTCAACTCTTGGGAAGGCGCGACAAGTAGGCTAAGCCGGAAGCCAGGAGACACTCCGCCAGACCCCTCATCAGCCCTCCCTGCGAGGTACAGGAGGTGAGAACTGTCATTTTGTCCGACGCTGCCATCTCACCATGAGATGGCTTTTTTGTTTGCATGCGTCAGATGCAAGAGGCAAGCGCAGACAGAAACAGATGCATAGACATGAGTAGGGATACAGATACAGACACGGTTACGGATACAGTTGCGGAGATACAGGCACAGATACGGGCATCAGTTACGATTGCAGGTACGGCTTATAAGTGCGGACACAATTACGGATACGCAGACACAGGCACAGACGCGGGTACGGTACAGTTGCGGATATAGATACGAACGCAACAGGTACGGACACGTTACGGGTGCAAATACGGCTATACGTGTGGATACAGGCACAGATGCAAGTGCAAACGGTAGTACAGATAGACGATAGAGCATCGTAATTCGGGAGTCGATATAGATGAGAAGACAATCAAAACGAGGTTTTACTCTGATAGAGCTGCTTGTGGTGATCGCAATCATCGCG
>LSQX01222961.1_pt1 | contig 45375 bp, 41 predicted proteins | sample 654561 | NCBI WGS metagenome assembly LSQX01 (sample SAMN04489861, study PRJNA283612) | anaerobic digester metagenome | isolation source: 4 biogas reactors fed with cattle manure at either 37C or 55C with and... | place: Denmark: Kongens Lyngby | collected 2014 | reverse complement strand
ATGACTTTTGCTTCTACTAAGCGAAGTACATCCATGAGGAACCTCTGCCTCCTTTTGGGGGTATTCATCTCGATGTGAGGTTCCTCTTCGCTTTATTTAAAGATTATCCTTCAAAAAACCTAAAGTAATTTTACACAAACTATTGAGCTGCCTCCTGTTTTCACAGCAGGGGGCAGTTTTTGCTGCTCGTGCTTAACAAAAGGAGTATTATTTTGTCCTTTTGACCAGTTCCATTATCTGTTCCTTAATATTTCCCCGCACCAGGCCGCCATGGTAGCAAATTACATTTTCAATGTCATATTCAGCGAGCTTAGCAAGGGATTTGTAGGCTTCCTGCATATCTACCGTAAAAAGATCAATGGGGCCGGCAAGACGGCCGTCCTGTGCAACAGTGCTGTCGCCGGCAATCAGGGTTTTTGCCTTTTTTACATAAAGACAAAGATGACCCGGGGTATGGCCGGGAGTGTGTATTGCCGTGATTCCGCCGCAGTAAGGCAATTCCTGTCCGTCGGCAACGACAGTGTCCACCGTGACGGTCTGCCGGCTGAGGTATGTGTTTATCTCTTTTTCCCTTTCAGCGGCCGGAAGCATTTTAGTCACTTTTTCCAACTTCACAAGCAGATTTTTCTTGCCTTCTATATATGGCTTCTCGGCCTCATGGGCCAGTACTTCTACCTTTTTTTCCGCAGTTTCCAGGATCTCGGGCAGTCCCCCCAGATGATCAAAATCGTGGTGGGTAATGAACACCCTGTTTATCATGGGAAAAGGCACTCCGGCCTTTTCCAGGGCCTTTTTTAGCACCGGCAGCATTCCCGGTACACCTGTATCCACTAAAACTGCATCTTTTTCATCCCAAATCAGAGCGGCACAAAAAGCATGCCCTTCTGCTGCGCCCTCCTCAGCCAATTCCAGCATTTCCACACCTTCGGCAATTCTCATTTTTTAAGCCTCCCGGCTCTTGCACCTCCTTCTTCCTATCCACCGGCCATGTGCAGGATTATAATGACTTCATCACCGTCATGCAGCACTGTATCCCGGCCGGCAGGTTCTTGGTTAACGAAAAAGGTTGCTGCTTTGAGCAAACTCAAATCTCTTCTTTCCCCGTTTTTCACAAGCCGGGACAGCATTTCCTCCACCGTAATACCTTGAGGAAGCTCAACAAATTCCCGTTCTTTGAGGTAGGCTGCCGCCAGTCCCAGCATTTTTATCTTTACCTTCATTCTTTCACCTCTTGTCCGGGGCGGCTGTGCGGCACTTTTTTTCTGCAGAAGAGAATACTCCTAGACGGTGTAAAGATCGGCGATCACCTTTTCCAGCCCGCCCAGCTGCTGCAGGGATTCCAGGGAAGGCTTTCCTGTTTCCATGTCCCAGCCGGCATGGGTAAAAAAGTTTATTGCCAGCTGTCTTGTGTCAATCTCAACACCTTTTAAGGGACCGTCCGCAAGCGGGGGTTTCCCTACGACCCGGGGAGAAATAGTAAAGTCCGCAGGCCTTAAACCTTCTCTCAGATTAAAAGCGTGGCGCATGTTTAGGATTCGCAGCCCTGTCCGGTACGTATCTTCCTGGGTAAAGGTACGTCCCGTGACGGCTGTCAGAAATTGTTCTTTTATATCCATAATGCCGCACATTGATATGAAGGTGCAAAGACCGGCACAGTTTTCTACTTCTTGCGCAGCCGTTGCCCTCACATCCATTGGGCCGGTGTTGCTGTAATTGTATTTGTCCGGAATAGCCCCGAATGCCTGCATCAGCCCCAGGCTTCCCTTAACATGCCTCCCCGGGGTTGGGTCATATTGATAGGTCCGGGCAAATCCGGGGGCCAGCCTGGGATCATGCATAGGAAGTTCAATGCCGCTTGCAGTTTGCAGGTATTCTTTGCCTTTACCGTATTTTTCGGCGGCATAGGCCGAACCATGGGCCAGAATCGCCCCGCAGCCTTCCTGATCGGCAATTTTTTGCGTCAAAGCAACTATTGCCTCGCCGTTTCCCCAGGTTAAATCGATTCCGTCCAGTTCAGCCCGCGTAAGTATTCCTCGGTTGTAGCATTCCATGGCCCAGGCCACGGTTCCGCCGGTTGAGATGGTGTCAAGTCCGTAGCGGTTGCAGAGATCATTGCATTTTAAGACCACATCGGCATCAGTGTTGAGCAAGAGTGAGCCGAAAGCACTGGACGTTTCGTATTCGGGGCGTTCAGTTTCCTCAAGCGGCCAGCGTCCCTTTACATCCCTATATATTGCCCCGCAGCCCAGGGGGCAGTTGAAGCAGGAATATTTTCTGACTTTGTATTTGTCCAGGCTCGCCGCACTCAATTTTTCCGCATTTTCGGCTCCGATATCAGTTATACCTACCCCGCTCCAGTTTTTTACCGGCGAATCTCCGCTTAAAGCTGATGCTGCCGTTGAAGAGCCCGTTCCCATTGTGCTGAAAGCCTGTGCTCCCGGGTTGTTTTTGATATTGGCCGCAATTTGCCTGTTTATTTCCCTTATCTTATCCGGATCTGCCACACTGATCTTGCCCGTCCCGTAAACGGCAACAGCCTTTAAGTTCTTCGACCCCATGACGGCACCGCCTCCTCCCCGGCCCGGTGCCCGGTGGCCGTCATTAATGGGACAGGCAAGCAAGGACATTTTTTCTCCCGCCGGTCCTATTGCCGCCACCCGCAGTCCCGGCAATTGCAGTTCCGCCTGCAATTCGGCCCAGGTTTCTTTAGTGTCCTTCCCCCAGAGGTGCGAGGCATCCCTGATTTCCGCTTTCCCGTCATGAATATAAAGATACACGGGTTTCGGAGCCCGGCCGCGAACAAAAACGGCATCATAGCCGGCTTTTTTCAGTTCCGGTCCGAAAAAACCCCCTGAATTGGCATCATTCCAGCCGCCGGTAACAGGCGATTTATGAACCAGTGTATAGCGAGAACCGAAAAATGCCTTTGTCCCGGTACAAGGGCCCGTGGTAAACCCGATGATGTTCTCAGGACCCAGCGGGTCGGCCCCGGGCGGCATCATGTCATACAGTATCTTGGCGCCGATTCCATAACCTCCGATAAAGTTTCTTGCCAATTCTTCCGACAGATTTTCTTCTACAATGCTGTTGTTTGTCAAATCTACAAAAAGTAACTTTCCGGCATATCCAGGCAGCATTCATCCAGCCTCCTATCGCTGTTTTTTATATTTAAGATATATACTTTCGCCGTTTCGCCGCAACTCCCTGCTTTTCCACAAACATCTGATAACTGCAATTGCCGGTTTGCCGCAGTGGCCGGAATTCTTTCCTTTACCGCACACCATTAAGTGTTTTACCCATAAAAAAAAAGCCTTTGTGGCTTTTTACACGGGGTTATCCCTGACAGTCATGTTGCTGCAGTTTTTCCAGCTCTTCCTTTAGACTTTGCTTTAAATCAATAATTTTGCAGCAATATTCATATACAATTTTTCCGGCAGGGGTAGGCTTGACGCCTTTGTTACTCCTTTCCAACAAACGCAACTTGAGACGCTCTTCCAAATCACGTACCTGCATGCTTACAGCCGGTTGTGTGAGATGTCCCCTGCGGGCAGCCTGGGATATACTGCCGGATTGAATGACATTGTAGAAAGCTTCGATTTGCGCCATTTTCAAGGAACATTCCCCCTTAACATATTCATAACAAGTTTAGCGCAACAAAGTAAACCGCAGCATTATCGGCATTATCTGCTTTACATTACATAGCATCTTGCCGTTATTTAATTATAGCGCAAAGCGGCGGAAGCTGTTGTTAATTTCACATCCCAATTTAGTATTTAATATTCTTCTTTCTTTCCCGATTCTCCTGCTATTATTACCGTCTTTTTCATCCTATTGTTAAAAATTTTCACAAAATTAAGCACACCTGATTTCCACTCCAAGGTACCTTGCCACGGAAAAAGCCCTTTGCTAAAAGCGCAGCAAAAAAAACGTTACAATTTGCACATAAATTTGTTAAGGGAAAAAACAAAGTTTAGCTTTCGTCTGCTATACCGTTTTTGTCTCGCTAAGTTCCACCTTAATGCTGTACCGGGAATTATCATCTAGAATGCGGGCCAATCTGGCAAGGCGCCCGGCTGCCGCATGGCCGTCCAGGATACCGCTGAAGACAACGGAAAATGAACTTTTCACGCTTTCAGCGGAAACAGCTCCGCTTTCTGTATGCTGCCCGGCAGTCTCAGCTTTTTTTTCCGCTTCAGCGGTTTTTTCTTCCTCCTTTTTAGAACGCCTGCCACGCGGTTTAGTTTCTATACCAAGAGACTTCAAAACCTCGCTGTAAAATTTTTTACGGGAAATTTTCATATCACGAATAATATTGTTTGTTCCGATTTCATCCCGCCATTTAGTCATCAAAACTACCTGTTTTTCAATTGGCAGCTGCTTAAATTCTTCGTAAGGCAAAACTTTATCTTCATACATATTATAAACCTTCACCTCACTGCTTTTCATGTATTCTCTTTTTGCCTTGCCGCTTAAAAAATCAACCGGAGTTCTTACTGAACCTACCCGCCCGGTTCGCGAAGCCCTGCCCCTCACACCGCTTAAATGTTTTTTACTTGTTGTGGAAAGAAAAACAAGTTCGGCTTCCGATAACCCGGGTTCATCGAATAAATAAGTATCCTTATCCATTCTCTCACCTGTTTGTTCTTATGTTCATATATTATGAACCATTACAGGTTATTTATACCGGCCAAGGAGATTTTAGAAACAATTTCAAGACCTAAACCGGTTGTTGCAAAGATATCCGCCTGCAGTCAGAAAGGCGGTTTTTTCCCCTTCGCATGCTGCCCGGCAGTACATTAATTCAAAATACTCGCGGGACATTCTGGCGGCTGAAAATATATAATGGGACATATCAATACTGGCTCTCATCATATCCAGCCAATCATCACGTCTTTCATAGTAAGTCGGTATAACCTCCTCGATCAACACCCTGTAAAGAGCCTGCAGGTCCTGCAAATTCTGCTTTTCGGGGTTAATGTTGTCGTGATGCGTATCCAAAAGCCAGCCTGAAACGCCATGCTGCGGGCCTTCGCCCACCCAGCCGTCTACAACACTCAAATTCAAAACGCCGTTGATGGCCGCCTTCATGCCCGAAGTACCGGAAGCTTCAAGGGGCCGCAGGGGATTGTTCAGCCAGACATCACAGCCGCGTACCAGGAGACGCGCAGTCTCCATATTGTAATTCTCCAAAAAAACTACCGCATCTCTGTATTTTCGATCCATCAGCACCAAATCACGAATGATTTTTTTGCCCTCCACATCATCCGGATGCGCTTTTCCCGAAAAAACCAACTGCATTTTCTTTTCTTTCAGCAAAGAATCAATTACCCTTGCATCACGAAAAATCAGGTCTGAACGCTTGTAACTCACCGCCCTTCTGGCAAAACCAACCGTCAGGATCTCAGGATTAAATCTGGCGTCTGTATGTTCATGCACATACTTAATCAAATTCATCTTTTCCTTCATATGAGGCTGCCAGATATCTTCTCCTTTAATAAAAGCCCTGGCTATATCCTCCGACTGCCAGGTCGGCACATGGACACCGTTTGTAATGGAGATTATGGCAGCTGCATCTTTTACATGACGCCACATTGTCCTTGCCGTATGGCCGTGCAGGTTGGACACGGCATTTGCCGCCGAACAAAGCCTCAGCGCCGCTTCCGTCATATTGAACGGATCCCCGCCAATCCTCCTCATTTCTTCATAATTAAGCCCGTTGTAAGCGCCCATTCTTTCCAGTTCCCGGTGGTCATGCTTTTCATTGCCTGCTTCCACCGGAGTATGGGTCGTAAATACAACCTGACGGCGCGTAGCCTGCCAGGCATCTTCGAAAGTCATACCTTGCGCCATTTTCTCACGTATCAGTTCGATCCCCGCCAGCACGGCATGCCCTTCGTTAAAATGATATATATCCACATTAATATTTAGAGCCCGCAGCAAGCGCACGCCGCCGATACCCAGAACTATTTCCTGGGCAATGCGTTCTGAAGAGCCGCCTCCGTATAGTTTTCTGGTAATCCAGCCTTCCTCGCTTCCCTCAAATCCTGCATCCAACAGGTAAAGGGGAGCATTGCCGTACTGGTCGACCAGTTTCACTTTACAGGTGACTTCTTTCCCTGCTACCTGAACTTTGACGCTTACCCCGGTATCCTTGACAAAATCAAAGTCATAATTAGGATACAAATCATAAGGCCAGCCTTCCTCGTTGATAAACTGTTCAGTATAATCATTACGCCAGAGAATGCCTATCCCCACCACAGGCAGCTTTAAATCGGAAGCTGCCTTTAAAAAATCACCGGCCAAAACTCCCAGCCCGCCGGCATAGATCGGCAGTCTGCTGTCAAGGCCGTATTCCATGCAAAAATAGGCAACCTGGGGCAAGCGTCCGTTTCCGCTGTTCATCATTTAATCACCGTCCCTTGCATTATTCATGTTTATTTTGCAAAAGGCGGCAGCAGAATATACTACCGGTTATGGGGCAAAAAGAAAAACAAAACCCGCACTCGCGGGTTTAAAACACTTTCCAAGACGGCGCCGCCCTGCTCTTCCGGCAAATGTGAAGCAGGCAGCAGCTAATCGCAGAAAATTTTTCTCGGCTTGCCTAAAGACGCAAAGCCTTGTCTATTGCCAGTGAATAAATATATACAGCAAATACTTTTTCCTTCAGTATCCTTTCTACAGCTTTCTTATAATATTCAAGCTGCGGGCGGTAGCGGTCTGCCAGTATGGCCAATTCATTTTCTTTAATCCGGTCTGTTTTGTAGTCAATAATAACCATGCCCTGCGGCGCGCGGACCAGCACGTCAATTATTCCCTGCACAATAATTGTATCCTCCCTTTCAGAGCCCGTTTCTCCATGCAGGAGTTCCCTCTCATTTATTTCAATGGTAAACGGCCATTCCCGCAGAGCATTGTCCTTGTTCTCCAGAATTATCTTCCCCGCTTCCGAACGGAAAAAAGCGCTTATTTTTGCAGGACTAATCAGGTTGATGCTTTCCCCGTCAATTACTTTGGCGGCAGCCAGGTTTTTAATCTGGGCGGCAATACCTGCTTCGTCCAAAGGCAAATTCAGGTCCAGGCGCTGCAGCAGGCTGTGATAAAGCAGGCCCCTCTCCTGCGGCGTCATTTCCCCGTAACTCACAAAACCGGGGCGCTGAAAAATATTTTCTGTAAACATCTTTACTCCCTCGTCTTCCGGATCAGTCATACCCGCATAACGCCTTTTAATTTCGGTAACAGACAGTTTGGCAGGTACTGAAGAAATTCCCCAGGGGTAGGTATAATTAAGGCGATCCCGGATAGCTTCCCTGGTCGCGGCTTCTGCTTCTGCAGGCAGCGGCCGGAGATTCATTACCGCAGCAGTAATATCCTCCCGCTTTTCCGGGGAAAACTGATTGTCCGCTTTTTCGGTTAAGGCAACAAGTTTGATTAACGGCAGGTTTTCTTTCTTAACATCAGTACAGTTCCCGCCAATTGCAGGATGGTCCGCCAGAGCCCTCATAAGCCATTCCAGGCAGGTTTTTGCATTCCTTATATTAAAGGCAGGCAGGCGTTTTTGCCCGGCCGGTCGGGTTTCCTGCCATTTCTCCAGTGCTGCGGGCAAATTCTTTACAGAGCCTGTAAGAATAAGTTTTTCTCTGGCCCTTGTCATGGCTACGTAGAGAATGCGCATTTCTTCAGACCTCATCTCGGCTTCTCCCATTGCCCGCAGCGCCAGATAGGGCAGGGAAGGATAGCTGATTTTAGCCTCCGGGTTAATAACCAGCGGTGCCAGCCCGTACCTGCGGTGCAGCAGGAATTCCTTGCGTTGATCTGCAAAATTAAATTCTTTTCCAAGGTCACAAATAAAAACTACGGGAAATTCAAGGCCTTTGGCCTTGTGAATACTCATAATACGGACTACATCTTCGTTTTCCGCCAGAGCCCGTGCGGCGCCCAGATCTTCACCCGATTTTTGCAGTTGATCAATAAAGCGCAAAAACCGGGACAAACCCTGCCTGGTAAAGCGGTCAAACTGCCTGGCCCGTGAAAACAAGGCTTTCAGATTTGCCTGCCTTTTCAAACCGTCAGGCATTCCCGCCACATAGTCGGCATATCCCGTTTCCCTGTAGACAGTGGCAATCAATGTGGTGAGTTTTTCCTTCCTGGCAATGTCCCGCCAGCGTTCTATCCGGGCAATAAATTCTCCCGCAGCCGCAGATAATTCTTTATTTCCCGCTTCTGCAGTTTTCTGCAATGCCCGCCAGAGATCTGCATCCCTTCCGCCTGCGAGGCGAATTTCAGCCAGGTTTTCAATTGAAAAACCGGAAAAAGGCGCCCGCAAAACCGCTGCCAGCGGAATATCCTGCCGGGGATTGTCGAGGACCTGCAGCAGGGACAGCATGATCTGTATTTCCGTGCTGGCAAAATAACCTGTAGACAAATCGGCATAGGCCGGGATATTATACCGCGCAAGGATTTCCGCAATCATGTTCGCTCGGTTGACGGTAGAACGCATAAGTATAACTATGTCACGATAGCACAGGGGACGGTACTGTCCCGTGTCTTTATCCAGGATATAAGGCGCCTGCGGCTTCTTTGCCATAAGCTGCCTTATTTTTTCCGCAACAATAACTCCTTCCCTTTCCAGGGCAGTCAGGTCCTCTTCTCCTGCCGCATCTTCACCGTCAGGAGCAGGAGCGGCCGTCGTATTTTTTTCAAGTAAAACAATCTCCAGCGGTTCATCTGCAAAAGTTTTTACTTCTGCGGGCGGATAGTTTGCCCCGTAGACCAGGGCGGCATGACTGTCATATTCAATTTCCGTTACATCTGCGGCCATCAGTCTGGAAAAAATATAGTTAACGCAGTTTACAATATTTCTGCGGCAGCGAAAATTATGTTTTAAATGAATTTTCCTGTTCTTCTCTCCCGGTTCCGGTGAAAAACGGCTGTATTTTTCAAGAAAAAGACCCGGTTCGGCCAGGCGGAAGCGGTAGATGCTCTGTTTAACGTCACCGACCATAAAAAGATTTGGCCGGCTTCCCTCCTGGCGTGAAACAAGCTGCAGGATGGCATCCTGAACCGGACTGATATCTTGGTACTCATCAACCAAAACATGTTCAAACTGCCCGGCCAGTTCCAGGGCGGCCCGGGACGGCAAAAACTCACCCGGCAGTGCTTCCCTGTCCAGTAGGATTTGCAGACAATAATGCTCCAGGTCATTAAAATCCAGCAGCCCTGCCCGTATTTTTGCCCTCCTGTATTTTTCCGCAAACCTGCCTACAGTTTCCACCAGGATTTTTACCAGGGGAGCCAGGTCTGCTATTTCAGCGGCAAAATCCTCCAGCGAGCGGGCAAAGAATTTTCCCGCCGCCTCATTTACCAGCTTTTTAGCTGTATCCCTCAGCGCTTTTACCCGTTCTTTGCTGTTGCTGTCAACATCGCGAGCCGCCGGCAGCCTGGCAAATCCGCCGTTCAGCCAGGCGTCGCGCAAATCCTCCCAGGACCCGGCCGCAAGCTTTTGCAGTTTCTCAAGCCAGGATATTTCCTGCCTGATGGCCTGCTCGTAAACAAGGGGACCGTCCGGAAGACGGGAAATTTTAAGGGCGCAAGAAAGCAAGTCCAGTGACTGCTCAAGCAAAAGGCTGATTTCCGCCTTAAGAGGCTGCAGCCATTTTTTCAGGCTTTCTTCCCCTGCATCTTTAGCAATATCGTATGCGGCAGCAGCCTTTGCCAGCCATTCCTTTGGCCAGGGATTGCTCCAGCAATAATTGTACAAATCAATAATCAGGTCTATAAGCCTGTCGTCACCGGCCCTGCCGCCATAGTGAACTGCCAGGGTCAGAAAATCCTGATTCCCTGCGGCAAAGCTTTCTTCCAGCAGTTCAGCCGCAACATCCCTCTGCAGGATTTCGGCTTCCGCTTCATCTGCCACTCGGAAGGAAGGATCCGCGTCTTCCAGCAGGTAAAAGTAGCGCCGGATAACATCCAGGCAAAAAGAGTGCAGCGTGGAAATAGATGCACCGTTTAAAAGGGAGAGCTGTTTTGACAAAGCAAGGCGGTATGAAGCGGAAATTTCCTTTTCCAGTGCAGAGGCAATTCTTTCCCGCATTTCCGCTGCCGCCGCTTCAGTAAAAGTTACCACCAGTATTCTGTCGATATCAACCGGATTGTCGCTGCGGCAAAGCAGTCTGATGACCCGCTCCACCAAAACCGCTGTCTTGCCCGCACCGGCAGCAGCGGATACGAGCAGGTTGCAGCCTGTTGTTTCAATGGCGGCCAACTGTTCCTTTGTCCATTTAACGGCCATTTTCCGCATCTCCTTTCTGCCAGGCGGCAACTGACTGCAAAACTTCCTCGTGAGAATAGGATTTTAGAAGGCGATAGCCGTTCCCCGCCACAGCGGTGTCAAAACAGCAGAAGGGTTTATACGGACAATATGCGCAGGCGGTATTTCCGTTTTCTTTTTTAAAGGGAGATATTTCCGCCCTGCCTGACAGTATTTCCTTCGCCAGCTGCGCTGTCTTAAGTTTCAGGAAATCATAGAGCTGTTCCAGTTCACGGTGCCCGGCAACCCTGGAGTATTTTGTAAAGGAGTCGTCCTTTTTCAGCTTCGCATTAACCAGCTCTTCACCGCCCATCTGCTGAAATACTTCCGGGTCCGCAAGCAAGAGCCCTTCCAGTTTGCTTATCTCCTTTTCCTCTTCTTTTTTTCTTTCCGGATTTGGCAGCCGCCGGTAGAAAGGGTTAATCCCGAAATAAAACGCTCCGGCCGCTTCCGCATCTTCAGTTCCGAAAAGTCTGCTCACGCTTTCTTTTGCCGCTGCCATATACAGCAAAAGCTGCAGGGACAAACCGTGCCAGAAGTCTGAAAGATCAAGTTTTGTAGGTGAACTCTTGTAGTCAATAATGCGAAAATAAATTTTATCCTGTATTTTTGCCACATCAACCCGGTCTATTTTGCCATACACATAAACTTTGCGGCCGCCGCAATTTATTTCCCAGGCCGGGAATTGCGTGTTGCCAAAGGCGAGTTCCACAGCGGCAGGCTTAAAGCCGCTCTTCCTGATGTGAACAATAACCGCGGCCGCTGCGTTTGCCAGTATTTCTTTTAAGCGTTCCGCCAGAAAACGCATCCGCGCGCTGGATAGGAGTATTTCCCGGTTCAATTCCGGAATCAGTTCGTCAACAATGGACTTCATTCTTTCTTCCGCCTCTGCGACGGACAGCGTGTTCATGTCAGTTTTTTCAGCCAGCAGTCGCTCTACAAACCTGCGCAGCGCCTCATGATAAAAGGTTCCCATGCTTGATACGTCCACACTGTATTCCCGCCGTTCCTGCAAACGCATTCCGTACCTGGCAAAATGGGCAAAGGGGCATCTGGCATACTCCTCCAGGCGGGAAACGCTGCTGTGCAAATCCTGTCCCCACAGGGCCGCAGCGGTCCTTGGCAATAATTGCGGCACACTGTTATTATAAGCAAGGGCCGGCCAGAGTCCCTTCATCTGTTCCAGTGTCTGTTCATGGTTTAACGCTTCATTGTAAACAGCCGCCCAAAAGGGTGAGATTTCCTCCCCTTTCACTACCCTGCCTGCCAGCTGCAGAAGGCAGGCGGCAGCCTGCCTGGGACAGGCAAAGGCATGCAAATCAAATTCAGGATCGGGTGTATTGCCAAAAAAGAGAACCTCGTTTTCCGGAAATAGCCTTTGCAGGCGTTTGAAGAGCTGCGACGGTCTTTTTGCCCTGCCCTCTTCATCGGCCAGCGGGTAGCTTGCCCAGAGGTATTCCGAACTTCTGGTCAGAGCAATATACGCTAGGTATTGTTCATGAAACAGCCGCTGCCGCCTGGTTATAGCCAGCTCCAGGCCGCTTTCGGACATGTTTTCCCGTTCCTCATCGGCAAAAAGCCCCTCTTCAGTCAAACGTGACGGGAAAGCGCCCTCGCTAAGCCCCAGCACGTAAGCTGCCCGGAGGTCCGGCTGCCTGGAACGCTCCACATTTCCTATCAAAACCATGTCGCTCGCCATCGGGACCAGGCCCAGTTTTAAATTCTCCAGGGCGGCAAGGAAAATTTGGCTGAACTCGGAAAGTGTGAGCAAGGTATCTCCCTGTATGGCAACATTCTGTTCCAGTATTTCAATTACTCCCTGCCAGACCTGCCTGTGTTCAAGGGCTTTTTCCGGCCTCTCCCCTCCGGCGGCTTCTTCCGACCAGCGGGCAAGGGTAGCGGCGGCGCCGACCCCTGCAAGCAGTTCCCATAAATGCGTACAGTATTCCCTTACCGTCTGGTTGCCTCCCGCAAGCATTTTTTGGGCAAAAGGCCGCAAGTGCCTCCGAAACTCCCTTCTCCCCTTTTCAAGCAGCTTTTTATCTTCTTCCGGCAGCGCTTCACGCTGCCCGTCATCCAGTGTCAGGTTCAGTTTATAATCAAAGGGCTTTTCATCCAGCCAGCGGCTGCCGCTGATACCGTGAGCCAGGGCATAATTTTCCATAATATCGGCAGCCTCCCTGGATATGGGAAGTATATCGGTCTTTAACAGTTGCAGGACATGCGGCAATTTAAAGCCGCTGTTGACAGCCTCCAGGGCCGACCGCAAAAATTCCGCCAGCGGGTGATGTGCCGCCGGCTGCCGTTCATCAAGGTAATAAGGAATCCGGTATTCCGTAAAAACTGCGGCAACCAAATCGCTGTAAGCGGAAAAACTGCGGAGAATAACGGCTATATCCCGGAAGCGGCACCCCCTTTCCCGCACCAGGTGTAAAATGTCTCTCGCAGCGGCTTCAACTTCAGCCCGGGGGCCCGCGGCGGCAACCAGCTTGAGATTTTCAGCCTTCCCGGGGAATGAAACGGGCGGCAGTGAAGCAAAATGCTCTTCCAAATGCCCAAGCTCCGGCATTGCAAAACGTGTTTTTTCTTTTTCCAGCGGCAGTTTCAGTGGAGGAATTATTTCAGCGCCCGCCTTTTTTGCCAGCGCGTGCAGGCGCAGGTATGTGTCTTCAGTGGGGTGAAACAAATCATCCTCCTGCGGGGGCCTTTCCAGCCGGTGGTCAAGGCATAAAGCAACTTCAACCTTTTCCGCTTTGGCAAATAAAGCTGCAATAACCTCATACTCCTGCGGAGTAAAGCCGGCAAAGCCGTCCAGCCAGATTTGCGTGCCGGCAGGCAAAATCCCTTCCCAGACAGCTGCGGCAAGCTCACTCATGGTATCCTCCGGGTCATAATAGCCGTTTTTAACAAAATCCTGGTAATCGGAATAAATTACGTGCAGGTCCGAAACTTTGCTTTTCAGAACCTCCGGGCATTCCGTCCCGAAAGAAACGGCCGACAATTTTTCCGGTTCTATTCTATAATGCCGGAACTCCCTTATCTGCACGGCAAGCTGTACACTGAAACCGGGCTGCCTGGCCGCTCCGGCAAAAATCTTCAACTGCTGCTCCTTTTCCTGCAGCAGGCGCCGCAACAAAAGCTGCCGGCCCGTTTCCGTTATTACAGGCAGGCTGTGCCTCTCACCGAGCAGGCGGTATGCCAGCCTGCGAAACGATAAAACCTGTGCTCTGAAAGTTCCTCCGCCACAGAGGACCGCCAGTTTTTTTTCCATTTCAAATGAAGCTTGCTCGGGAACCAAAAGGATAAGCGGCGCTCCCAGGGGCTGCTTTTTATTTTCATTTGCCATTTGTCGCAGGCAGGCCTGGGTTTTCCCGCTGCCGGCCCTGCCAAGGATAAAGCGAACTGCCATAGCTACCTCCGTAAAGCCTCACTTTTTCGCTTTGCGTTTTTCTAAACTTGCCAAGCACAAGCTATCATCTCTATAATTCCTTTTTTGTCTGCCACTTCCTTTTTTTCTCCGTATGTATTACAATAAAGAACATACTTACATAACATTAAGGCAAAAAAGGAGGCTCTTGCATGTATAAAATTGCCGTTATACCCGGCGACGGAACAGGCCCGGAAGTCGTCCGCGAAGGCTTGAAAGTACTGGAGGCCCTTGGTAATGCCAACTTAAAATTTGCTTTTACTCATTATGATTTGGGCGGCGAGCGCTACCTGAAAACAGGCGAGGCACTCCCCGACAGCGTTCTTGACGAGCTGCGCCGGTTTGATGCCATATATCTTGGTGCCATAGGCCATCCGGACGTCAAGCCCGGTATACTGGAAAAAGGTCTGCTTTTGCGTTTACGCTTTGAACTGGATTTATACATTAACCTACGCCCCGTTAAACTCTACCCGGGCGTAGAGACTCCCTTGAAAGACAAAAGACCTGAAGATATTGATTTTGTTGTCGTCCGCGAAAACACGGAAGGACAGTATGCCGGTGCCGGCGGAATTATCCGCAAGGGAACGCCCCATGAAATCGCCATTCAGGAATCCGTCTGCACCCGTATGGGCGTGGAGCGCTGCCTGCGTTATGCCTTCGAATACGCCAGGGAAAGAAACAGGGGCAGGAAAGTAACACTCTGCGGGAAAACCAATGTCCTTACCTATGTGTTTGATTTATGGGAGCGCGTCTTCCATGAAATAGGCGAGCGTGATTATCCCGATATCACCCGCGACTATGCCCATGTGGATGCTACCGTAATGTGGATGGTCAAGAACCCCGAATGGTTTGATGTCATTGTCACAGAAAATATGTTCGGAGATATCATTACTGACCTTGGGGCAATGATCCAGGGAGGGATGGGAATTGCCGCCGGCGGCAACATCAACCCTGAGGGGGTTTCAATGTTTGAGCCCATCGGTGGTTCCGCTCCCAAATATACAGGCCAAAATGTCGTCAATCCGCTGGCGGCCATCAGCGCCGCCGCCATGATGCTGGAAACACTCGGTGAAAAAGAAAGTGCGGAGCGCATTGAAAAATCGATTGTAACGGTCTGTCAAAAACACCTGAAAAGCATGGCCGCCGGTCAAATGGGCTACAGTACTAGTGAAGTAGGCGACCTTGTCGTCAAATATCTCTAAAAGACTATAATAACAAACTTCAAACAGAGTGGTATCCGGTCATGTGCCGGATACCGCTCTGTAATTCTTTTATTTTGTTTAAATGCGCGCTTATCCGTTGCTGGGGTTGGCAATGCCGGTGCGTGCTCCGTTGTCGGGACTTTTTCGCAGCCGCAGCGCCAGCCCCACGCCGGTGGCGGCAAAAATACCGATAAATAAATCTGCGAAGATGAAAATAAGCGACATGGGGCCGATGCCTGTAAAGTCAGACAGTCCCTTTATCCAGGTAAGCTCACGGAAAAAAAAGATATAGAGCTGGGGTATGAGAAACCCTATTATGAGCGTTGCGGCTACAGCGCCCCTGTTCCCCTGCTTGCAGATAAGCCTGTCTAAAATCAGGGAGATCAGGATGCCGGGAAGAATCAACAGCCAGTAAAAAGTGTAGTTAAACAAAACTGCCGGCACAACGCTGCCCAAGGCGAAGGCTGTCATTCCCGAGCGCCACAGGCTGTGAAAAGGGTACTCGTTCCGGAACAGATATGACAAAACAGTTATTCCCAGGACTGCTTCCACCATAAAAGCCAGCCAGGGAACGGTAAATATAATAAAATAGCTTCCGGTGCCGTAAGTCAGTTCTACCAGGAAAGTTCTGACAATGCCGCCGGCCATAAAGGCCAGTCCTGTCAGGGCTATATTCAGTATTAAATTATTGGTTTTCTTTTGCATGGTTAACCTCCTTTTTTTAGTATAGCAGTTTTTCCCCGGCTTGTGTAGTTAATATAGCCATTTTTCGGAATAACTGCAACGGCTGCACGTTCCCGCTGTCCGGCGCGTAATATGGAGGAGACGGCAATTACTCTATTTTATCGTGAAGGATGATCTGATTTGTCCGGAAAAACCTCCATTTGGATAGCAGGCGATGAAAATGTTTTCGTTGTCAAAAGGAAAAGCATATTCAGCGGCAAATTATTGCCGGCGGAACAAGAACTGGAAATATATAAGGCGGTACCCGGTGAAAGAGTACAGATAATACGGCCTGACGGAAAAGGCAATTATTCGGTCCGACTGCCTCCGGGCACATATTTCGTCACCGCAGCCAAACCCGCTTCCCCCGTTCAGGTGGACGCAGCTCTGGCCAAGCCCATTCATCCGGAAATGCTCGACAGCTCCGTCTGCGATGTGGGCGAGGTTCGCGGTGAAGCCGCGGCAGACCTGGGGCAACCGGTAAAAAAAAGCGGCCGTTCCACCGGGCTGACATATGGGCATGTAATCGTCATCGGTGCCACCGTTACAGTAAATTTTACAGCCGGCCGGTCTGCCCGGTTTGTTAATCAGATTATAACAGGCAAAATGGGCAGTCCCGGCGACAGCGGCTCCCTTCTTCTTGATGAGGACAATAATGCCTTGGGCCTTTTGTTTGCCGGCAGCGACCTGGTTGCCGTCTATCATCCCATCAGTGAAATAACAGAACAACTGGCAGTCAGGGTGACAAAGGAGAAATACCCCTGGCCTGCAGTTTATTACAGGCAAAACCGCTACCGCGAACTGGAGGAAATCTGCAAAAACGCAATACCGGCTCTTTTATCACTGCCCAATGTGGTGGGGGCAGGAATCGGGCATAAAACGCGGCGGGGCTTTAACAGCGGCCGGGCATGCATTACAGTGCTGGTAAGCAAAAAAAACCCACTGGACGACTTGCCGGAGGAAGAACGGATACCTTCACAGATAAACGGTGTGCTCACTGATGTGCTGGAAACAGGCGAGCTTGCAGCCGTTACGGGAACACCTGCAGCCGGCAACGATCCCGGACGCACCGGCAGAATGCGCCCTGCAAGACCCGGAATCAGCATAGGCCATTACCTGGTAACGGCCGGTACGCTGGGGGCCGTTGTCTATGATGCACGCACTTCCGAGCCTTTGATTCTTTCCAACAACCATGTGCTCGCCAACTCATCAAACGGCAGCGACGGCCGTGCCAAACTTGGAGACCCTATTCTCCAGCCGGGTGCCGGCGACGGCGGCAGCCGGGAACATGATGTAATCGGCAGGCTGCACCGCTTCTACCCGCTGCACTTTCTTTAGTACACCGCTAAATTCGCCGGCAAGGCGTTTTTTTTGCAAATGTTGACATCTCTTTGCTTACTGCTTAAGATGAAAAGCATGAGGTGAAATTTATGAAAATCGGTATTGTCGGTCCCGCGTCTGCCGGGAAAACAACCCTTTTCCGTCTCCTTACCGGAGCTGCACCGGCCCGCAGCAAGGGCGGTCTTACAATAGGTACGGCACATGTTCCTGACGAACGCCTAGACCGGTTGTCTGCCGTCTTCAAAGGCAAAAAAACCGTTTACGCCACACTTGAATTCTGCGATTTGCCTCCCCTGGGAGCAAAAAGCGAAATAAGCGGCGAAACCGCCGGCAAGCTAAAATCCCTTGATGCACTGACTGTCGTAGTCCGCGCTCACCGCGACCCGACCGTCCCCTGGCCCGGTGAACCGGTTGCCCCGGACAAAGCTTTTTCCTCCTTTCAGGAAGAAATGATTCTCACCGACTTGCTCCAGCTGGATAAAATACTTGGCCGCAAAAAAGACAAAGGCCGTTCTCAGGAGGAAACTGCCTTTCTGGAAAAATGCCAATCACTTCTTGAGGAGATGAAACCCCTTTCATCTGCAAACTGGGATGCCGGTGAGCTGCCATGCCTGCGTAATTACGCTTTCCTTTCTTCCCGTCCGGTTTTAGTGGCAGTCAATATTGATGAGGAACAACTGCAGGACCATATTTATGACGGACAGCGGGAGCTCCTTTCTCTTTGCGAAAAAGCCAGTTATCCTGTAATTGAATTTTGCGGAACACTGGAAATTGATATCAGCGAAATGGACAAGGAGGAACAGGCGGAGTATTTGGCTGCTTACGGCCTGAAACAGTCCGGAATTGCCCGCCTGGCTGCCGCAGCTTACAGGCTGCTTGATTTAATCTCCTTTTTTACCGTCGGTGAAGATGAAGTCCGTGCCTGGACAGTAAAAAATTTCACACCGGCAAAAAAAGCTGCAGGCAAAGTTCACTCCGATATGGAACGTGGGTTTATCAGGGCGGAAGTAATCAATTTTGCTGAATTCATGTCCCTAGGGGCATCGCTGAAAATTGCACGCGAACTGGGGAAACTGCGCCTTGAAGGTAAAGATTACCCTGTTTGTGACGGTGACATAATAAATTTCCGTTTTAATGTTTAAATGCGGCGGCCGGGTATTGATAATTCACTCCTGTCAGCCGGTAACTAAAGAAAATCTTTTCTTTTTACAGAAAACAATTAATCTTATTATAATTAATAATAAATAATCAGTATTATCCCTTATAGAAAATAAATATTTATTATATGTGCTAAATAATAAACAGCGATTGATTATTATCGACTTAGCTGGTACAATAGACTTCGGGAAATATGCAAATATTTTCTCAGGAAAAGTTCAGAAGGTGAGTGATTTAAAAAAATGAGTGACTTGCATGCCCTATTTAACCCAAGATCTGTTGCAGTAATCGGAGCATCCAGCAAACCGGGTAAAATCGGATACTCCATTGTGGAAAATCTAAAAGAAAGCGGTTATACCGGCAAAATCTACCCGGTAAACCCCAACGCAACAGAGATTCTAGGCTATCCCTGCTTTCCTTCCGTAAAAGACATCGGACAACCTGTTGATGAAGCCATTATCACCGTCCCGGCCAAACTTGTCCTCAATGCTGCCCGGGAATGCGGTGAAGCCGGCGTCAAATTCCTGGTGGTTATCACGGCAGGGTTTAAAGAAATCGGCGGGGAAGGAGTGCAGCGCGAGCAGGAGCTTGTGAACATCTGCCGTCAATATAACATGCGGATGGTTGGGCCTAATGTTGTCGGTATTACCGATACAAATACGCCTCTTAACGCCTCCTTTGCCCCCGGTGCCCCTCTGCAAGGGAAAATCGCCTTTATTTCCCAAAGCGGAGCTATGCTTATCGCAATTCTGGACTGGAGCCGCAGCGCCGGCATCGGTTTTTCCCAATTTGTCTCCATGGGTAATAAAGCCGATTTAAACGAAGTCGACTTTATTTGGTGTGCAGCCCAAGACCCCAATACAAGCGTTATTCTCTGCTACCTGGAAGACGTTACCGACGGCGACCGTTTTCTTGAGGTTGCAACAGAAGCCAGTAAAATAAAACCTGTTATTATACTTAAATCAGGCACGTCCAAGGCCGGCGCCCGTGCAGCCTCATCCCACACAGGCGCCCTTGCCGGCAGTGATCTCGCTTATGAGACTGCATTCAAGCAGTGCGGTGTAATTCGTGCCAACACCATGTCTGAACTGTTTGACTTGGCCGTAGCCTTTATTAACCAGCCGGTGCCGAAAAACAGCCGTGTAGCCATTGTCACCAATTCCGGCGGCCCCGGAATCATTGCTACCGACAGTGTGGAACGCTACGACTTAAAAATGTCACGCTTTAACGAGCAGTCAAAAGAATATTTTAAACAAAACCTGCCGGCAGAATCCAGTTTTTACAATCCCGTTGACCTCCTGGGTGATGCCAGCCATGAACGCTACCGTCTGGCCATGGAAACAATCCTTGCCGACGAAAACACCGATACGGCTCTCATCCTCCTTTCACCGACAGCCGTTATCGATCCGTTAAAGACCGCAGAAATCATAGTGGAAATGCGGAAAAAATATCCTGACAAGCCTGTTTTCACTTCCTTTATGGGCGGTGAACGCATCAGTGAAGGCAATAAACTTTTATCCGAATCCGGCATCCCCTGCTATACCTTCCCGGAGCCGGCCCTGCAGGCCATTTCCGGAATGGTTAAATATTCCAAGCTGCGGGAAAAAGTAATGAACGCAAAACCGCTTGCACCGGCCGCGGACGTCGACAAGGAAGCCGTCAGGAAAGTCTTTGCTGAAGTTGTTAAAGACGGGAGAACAGCTCTTTTAGGCTATGAAACAACTAAAGTTGCAGAAGCCTACAAAATACCGGTTGCCCCCGTCTATCTCGCCAAGAGCCCCGATGAAGCGGTCGAACTTGCAAATAAACTCGGCTATCCCGTTGTCCTGAAAATCGCCTCGCCTGAAATACTGCATAAAAGTGATGTTGGCGGCGTAAAGGTAGGCCTGGAAACGGCACAGGAAGTAAAGGAAGCTTATCAGGCCATCATGGACAGCGTGAGCAAAGCCCTGCCCGACGCACCGATTTACGGCATTGAAGTTCAGAAAATGATGCCCAAGGGCACCGAAATTCTTATCGGCATGATTAAAGATGCCCAGTTCGGTCCCATGATTGCCTTTGGCATGGGGGGCATCTACGTCAACCTGCTTAAAGATGCCTCTTTCCGCCTTGCCAAGTGCATGACTAGGGAAGATATTGAGGAAATGATGACTGAAACCAAAGCCTATACCCTGCTCAAGGGCTACCGGGGCAGTGAACCTGCCGATCTTCCTTCCATTGTCGATGCCATAGCCAGGGTTACCCAACTGTCCCTTGATTTTGCTGAAATTGCCGAAATTGACCTGAACCCTGTAGTGGCTTACCCGGACGGCGCCGCGGCACTTGACGTTAAAATCACCCTTAACGGTGAAGCGAAATAACGGCTCCTGCCCGTAAGTAAACGTTAAAAAGGCATACCAATCGTCATGTTGGTATGCCTTTTTTATTCGGTCCAGGAACGCAAAAGTTCAATTTCGTCTTTGTACTCCAGGTAGTCATCAACCGGTGTTTCCAAAAGCAGCGGCAGGCCGCTGAAAACAGGATGGGCAATGACATTAAGTATTCCTTCCCTGCCCAAATAACCTTGGCCGATACGGGCATGCCTGTCACGCTTGCTATTGGGCGGGAACATGGAATCATTAATGTGCAGGGCTTTCACCCTCTCCAATCCGACCAACTCCGCCAGATCATCCGCCAAACGAGCTACTTCTTCCTTCTGCAGGAAATCGTAACCTGCAGCCGTCAGGTGGCAGGTATCCAGGCAGACACCCAGGCGTTCCGGATGCCCGAGGGCAGACAATATTTCTTGAATATCCCGCAATGATCCGACTTCAGTCCCCTGTCCGGCCATGGTTTCCAAAAGCAGCATAGTTTTGCCCCGGGAGGGTATAAAAGCTTCCTCCAGGGATTCAATGATCTTTTTAATACCCTTCTCTCGACCCGCTCCCACATGGGAACCGGGATGGACCACCAGGTACTCCACACCGACGGCATCCATCCGCTGCAAGTCATCGGAAATTACCATTTTGGCAAAAGCAAAAGACTTTTCTGCAGCAGCAGCCATGTTTACCGTATAAGGCAAATGTCCCACAACAGGGAACAAATCATGCTGCCTGCGCTTTGCCTGCCAAGACGCCGCTTCCTTTTCCGTTATGATACGGGCTCTGCCTCCCCGGGGATTACGGGTAAAAAACTGAAAAGTATTGGCACCGATATTGGCAGCCGTTTCCGCCGCCTTGTCCAGCCCTTTTGCTATGGAAAGATGTGCTCCTAGCCTCATACAATTCCCCCGCCTGAGATTGTAAATGTGCAGCTTTCTACTTTATACCATACAGAGCGGGATAAGAACAAGCGGTAAAAAAACGGGCTGTCATTTATTCTTTTCCCTGCGCAGGCGTCTCGATATGATGCCGCCTATTTTTCCTGTTTCCCGTGAGGTTAAGCCTTTCCATCCTTTTTCTTTTACCTTATCAATAATACCCAATTCACCGGCTATCTCCATTTTCATTTGTTCGATCTTTCTTTCCTCGGGCGTCATGTTCTCCGGCTTTTTTTTAGGTCTGGCCATAGCAAAAACAACTCCTTTTTTACCTCATTGTTTTTTATTATAACAATCTGTTCCCGCTGCTATTCTGCGGCAAAAAACAGGTATTAGCCTTTATCCGGGAAAATGAAAATTTACTAAAGAAGACTCTCTACACCGGTATATTGCAGATCAAGGCAGGCTTTTTACCATGACAGCAAGAAATACTAAATAAAAAACATCGGAGGGAAATATGAAATATCTGCTGCGCCTAGTCCAAAGTGCCAGGCCTTACTGGTGGCTGCTTGTCATCACCGGGATTAGCCTGCTGGCCATCACTGCACTTAATCTGACAGCTCCGCTGCTTGTAATGCGCCTGACAACTATCTTGACACACGCCCCGCATGCCGGATCAATAGTGCAAATTCGCAATATTGCCTTGCTGCTTGTACTAATTTATGTCGCCCGGGCATTGTTCCGTTTTTTTCACAGCTATTTAAGCCATGTGGCCGCCTGGCACCTGGTAGCCGATATGCGGGTCAGGGTTTACGACCACCTGCAGAAACTGTCAATGAAATATTATCACGACAAACAGACCGGAGAACTCCTGTCCCGGGCCACAAACGACACGTCAACCTTTGAGGTCCTTATTGCCCATGCAGTGCCGGACCTGGTCACCAATATCCTTATCCTGCTGGGAGTAACCGCTATTTTATTTTATATCCATCCCCTTCTGGCTCTGCTCACAATAATCCCTGTGCCGGTTCTTACATACAGCGGTTTTTTGTTTTCCAGGAAAGTTCTTCCCTATTTCAGGAAGGCGCAAAAAAGCCTGGCGGAATTAAATGCGGTCCTGCAGGACAATATTTCCGGCATGAAAGAAATCCAGGTTTTCAATCAGCAAAAAAAAGAAAAATCCCGAGTGGCGACCTGCGCTGCCGATTACACCCTGGCCATCTTGCGCGGGCTGAAGCTGGGAGCCATCTTCCACCCTTCCGTAGAAATGCTGACATCTTTCGGAACCGTTATTGTAGTGGGCTTCGGCGGATACCTGGCCATAAACGGAATTTTGCAAGTCTCGGATATTGTCGGCTTTATTCTTTACCTGAATTTGTTCTACCAGCCTATCAGCACACTTGCCCGGGTCAGTGAGGATCTGCAGCAGGCCGTTGCCGGAGCAGAAAGGGTTTACAGCATTTTAGACACTGACCCTGATATAAAAGATTCCCCCGGAGCCCGGGAAATAAAACGGGCTGAAGGCAAAATCACATTTGATCGTGTTTATTTCCACTATGTTGAAAACATACCCGTACTGACCGATGTTTCTTTTACCGCCCAAGCCGGACAGATGGTCGCCCTTGTCGGCCCCACCGGCGTAGGGAAAACAACAATAATCAGCCTTATTGCCCGGTTTTATGATCCCGTCTCAGGCAATATCTATTTGGACGGGCATAACCTGAAAGACATAACTTTATCTTCACTGAGAAACCAAATCAGCATAGTCCTGCAGGATGTCTTTCTTTTCCACGGCACCGTGGCTGAGAACATTGCCTACGGGGTAAAAAATGCCGGGCAGGAGGAAATTACAAGAGCGGCAAAAATAGCAAGAGCCCATGATTTCATCTGCAAGCTGCCCGAAGGCTACCAGACAGTTATCGGCGAGCGGGGAGTCAAGCTGTCGGGTGGTCAGAAACAGCGCCTGGCCATTGCCAGAGCGGTTCTCCGCAATACTCCCATACTTATTTTGGACGAAGCAACGGCTTCCGTCGATGTGGAAACGGAAGCGAAAATACAGCAGGCAATACAGGAACTGACGGGCAGCAGGACAATCATCGTCATAGCCCACCGTCTTTCCACAATCAAACGTGCCGACCAGATTCTGGTCCTGGAAGACGGCAGGATAGTTGAGCGGGGCACCCATGATGACTTAATAAAGCAAAAAGGCCTTTACCACGAATTATGCAAAATCCAATTTGGCACGGACAATCATTAAAATAAAAAAGCCGCAATACATTAGCGGCTTTTTGCTTATTTCAATTGTCTGAGCAAAGGCCGAATCCCGGCTGCCGGCGGAACCTGCCGGCAAAAGCAGCGGACATGCTACAGGCGGCAGGCTATTTCCCCGCCCAGGCGGGCATTTGCCGCCAGGAGAGCAAGGTTGGCTTTTAATGTCCTCCCTTGCGACAGTTCTGCCAGTTCTTTCAGCATGTAAGGTGTTACATCCTTGCCGATAATTACCTTACCGGCCGCTTTTTCCACCGCAGCGTCAACCAGCGGCAGCAGTTCCTCGTATGGAATTTGATATTCCTCCGGAACAGGGTTGCAGACCAAAAGTGCCGAGTCCAGTCCCAGGCTGTCCCGGGCAGCCGCTGCCCGTGCCGCTTCTTCCGCCGAATTTATTCGCCAGGGAATTATATAGGGTGACCGGGAAGAATAAAAGGCCGGAAAATATTCTGTATTATAGCCGAGTACCGCAATGCCTGCAGTCTCCAGATATTCCAGGGTGAAACGCAAATCAAGGATGGCCTTTGCCCCGGACGCAACTACAATCAGCGGTGTTTTTGCCAGTACTGCAAGGTCAGCGGAAATATCAAAACTCCGGTGAAAATCGCGGTGCACACCCCCTATTCCCCCGGTGGCAAAGACCCTAATGCCGTAGCGGTAAGCCAGGTATGCCGCAGCGGAAACGGTTGTCCCGCCGCTTAGTGATTTCGCCATGGCGCAGGGCAGTTCATGCCGGCTGATTTTAACTGTGTCCTCCGTCTCTGCCAGGCACTTGATTTCTTCACCGGACAGGCCGATGATAAGTTCTCCGCGGAGCATGCCTATCGTACACGCCACTGCTCCGCTTTGTTCCACTGCCTTCTCCATTTCATAGGCCGCCTGCAAATTATACGGGTAAGGCAGGCCGTGGGTGAGAACGGCCGTTTCCAAAGCCACCAGTGGCTCACCGTTCCGCAGGGCGTAAAGAACCTTTTCAGCCACTCTGACATTCACATTTTTTCACTTCCTGTCAGTTTTTTCAGTTATATCAACTTTTGAGCGGCAATTCTTTTTCTCTTTCCTCATCACTCAATACTTCAGTAATGACAATATCAAGTTTTTCGGTCAGGTCCAGGTCATAGGGCTCTTTGTAAAAAGCGCCGTTACTGTTTTTACAGACTCTGACGACCGGCCTCAAGGGAAATCCCCTGTTGCATTTCACCACCAGGCCAAGCTCTCCGCTGCTCAGTCTTAAACAGGTGCCGATGGGAAAAGCGGCAACATGATTTAAAAAGCAACGGATCATTTCCGCATCATAGAGTTTTGTACTGCTTGTTATTATTTCGACAGCCTCATGGGGAAGTAAGGCCTTCCTGTACGGCCTGTCTGCTGTCAGGGCATCAAAGACATCAACAACCATAACCAGCCGGGAAAGCAAGCCGATATCATCACCGCTGAGCCGGCAGGGGTAGCCGGAGCCGTCATACCGCTCATGGTGCTGGACTGCCACGCCGATACTGGCTGCAGGAATGCAATTGTAGCGGCTGAGTATTTCTTGCCCGTATTCCGGATGCTTTTTTATTTCCGCAATTTCCTCCGGGGTAAGACTGCCCTTTTTTTTCAGGATTGACTCGTTAATCCAAATCTTCCCCACATCATGCAGCAAAGAACCAACGGCTAAATCCTCGAGAAAAGTTCGCTTTTTGCTCAGGCCGCAGCCGATCAAAAGGGAAAGAATGCAAACATTAATCGAATGGTTGAAAGTATAATTATCGGTGTAGCGGATATCGACCATGTTATAGATGACATCCTGGTTTTCCAGCACTTCCCTGATCAGCCTTTCCACCGCAAAAATAAACCGGTTGTTGAGCGCCCCTCCGTTTCTCAAAATTCCCCGCTGCATGCTGTCAATTGTTTCCTTAACCGCCTTAATGGCTATAATCCTCGTCTTCTGAGAAACAACTTCATCAAGCGGCACATCATGCAGCAGCGGGTCTTCAATATAGACATGCTTTATACCCGCCTTCTCCAGGCTTCTAATATATCTTGCCTGCAGTTTGATCCCCGCATTCAGCCACAACTGCCCGTCCGGACCGTAAACAGGCTTCGCCAAGGTCATGCCGGGCTTTAAAAATGAAATCCTTAGTTTGCGCATTATTTTTCTCCCACTGATAAAATGGCAAATTAATCTTTATATTTCGCCCCGGCGGCCGTTTTCCCTTTTTTTCGAGCAACTTTGTCGCTTTTTGCGGCGGTTAATATAAAGGCAGCTGTAAAAAAGCCGTCATAACCGGGTGGTTTTTTATGGTATAATAAAAAAGTGCCTTACTTGCAGCTAAGGAGGTTTATACGGATGCATTGTGCATTGACAATAGCCGGCTCCGATTCGGGCGGCGGCGCCGGCATTCAGACCGACCTGAAAACCTTTTCCGCCCATGAAGTATACGGCACAAGTGTCATTACCGCCCTGACGGCGCAGAATACCAGGGGTGTCCACGGCATACATACCGTACCCGCCGCCTTTGTCGCTGCCCAGATGGAGGCTGTTCTCACGGACATTCCTGTTTCAGCTGCAAAAACCGGCATGCTGGGTGAAGCTGATGTCATAGCCGCCGTAGCCGAGACAGCGGCCCGTTACCAGTTGCGTAAACTTGTAGTCGACCCCGTTATGGTAGCGGAAAGCGGTGACAGGCTGCTCCGGGAAGATGCCGTTGATACCCTGCGGGAAAAGCTGCTGCCTCTCGCTTTGATTATTACTCCCAATCTCCCCGAAGCAAGCGTCCTGCTCGGGCGAGATATCAAGACAGAAGAAGAAATGATTGCCGCCGCCCGGGACCTTTACCGCTTCGGCCCCCGCTATGTCCTCGTCAAAGGCGGCCACCTGCCGGGAAATGAGATGACAGACATACTCTACGACGGGACCGAAATATATCGTTTCAGCGCAGAAAAGATACAGAATAACCATACTCACGGCAGCGGCTGCACTTATGCCGCCGCCATAACTGCCAATCTTGCCCGCGGCCTGTCCCCGCTGGAAGCCGTTAAAAAAGCAAAGGATTTTATTACCGCCGCTATCGCCCACGGCGCCGCCGTCGGCAGCGGCTACGGCCCCACGAACCCCATGGGTTCCCTTTGGCAGGAGATTTGGCAGCTTCGCGCTAAACAGGCATTCTCTGAAGCAGTCCGGATATTGCAGCAAAATAATGGGGCATTGCAGGGTTTGGGAGACAGGTTTTTACTTCTTTTCTGCCGTGACGGGGCAAGCAGTATTGAGGATATTGCTTCCCTTAAGGTCTCATTTGCTAAAACCGCATCCCTTGACGAGCCGGCCTGGGGAAGTCCGCTGCCTGCCGCCCCGCTTCTCCTGGAGGCTCACCGCAGCAACAGCCATATCCGGGCGGCCCTTTCCCTGCCATACCCGGAACATCTTGAGTTGCCGGCTGTAAATACCGCCGCCGCTTCCGGCAAAGAATTGTTTTTCTGCCGCCTGGAGGGGAAAGACGTCCCGCAACTGCTTATTTTTGCCGACACGCTGCAAGCGGCGGCAAGAAAGGCCGTCACTCTTTAATACTTCTTTATGTGAAACGGCTTCTTTTGTTTCGCGCCGTGGACAGCAAATTCTTCAGAAAACATAATTACCGCCGGCAAGGCGGTTCTTTTTTTTAAATTTTAAACAACGGTTCTTTTTTTGCTTGCTGGCAGGGATGGTAAAGTTTTGCCCGCAAGATTTTTAAGCTTGTGCAGATAATATAAAATGACTGCGAATAAATTTCTTAGGGGGTGCAAGCAGATGTCTTATTTTCCTGAACCATGGTCGGATGAAGATCCGGATGCTGAAATAGCACAGGACATGTCGGCCATGGAAGCTCTGGACCCGCCATTTGAACCTGCTGTTAAACAAAACACTTCATTATTTCGCCGTTACTGGGAAAGACTCGTTAGAAACCGGCAAAGATGAACGGTTCACCTGCTCTCTGCATAGTTGTCCGCGACGACATGCTGTCCGCAGCTTTGGCAAGTAAAAAAATCCGCCGGTTGTTCGGCCCGCAGGAAACACAAAAGCTTCGGACAGAAAGGTACCATGACCGGGAGACCCCCTATCCCGCCTGGTACCTTTTCGGCTGTAAAAGCAGGCATGTAGAAGGCCTCGTTGCCTCTTACACTTCCCAGGGAGCGGCAGTTTATCTTTGCCCTGAAAGTATATTCTGCGCCGCTTTGCCCGTCGACATTATAGATGTACAGTTTGCCACCCTTCCGGATGATTTGTTTAAGAAATTATCTCAGCGTAATAAAACTATCTTTGGCTATCTCCCCGCTGAATATTCTTCCAAAACAGTGCAGGCAGCCGCCCTAAAAAAGCGCGGCGGAGAACGCTTCCTGCCGCTGCAGTGTTTTTTTGGCCGCCGCGACACCCCGCAACTGCCAAAAGGCCCCAGGTATTGGATAGTCAAAACTCCCACAGGTTCGGCAGGCAAAAGCAGCAACGGGGTGCCATACAGTGTCTGGACGGCGGAAAAGCTGCAGGAAAGCTTACCTTCTCTGCTTAAAAGCCTGCCGGAAAGCGAAAAAATTATCTGCAGCGAATTTATTGCTACAAGCGACCCATATGCAGGTTTTGCCGACCATGTTGTGCATAAAATGCCTTTCCTTTCAACTTCTGCAGGCGGAGCCGGCCCCTACGGACTGCACTGCCAGAGGCTGATTCACAACTGCAATTGGGATGCCCTGCAAAAAAAACAGGTGCTCCCGCTGGGGGAATTTATCGGGCAGCCGGAAATAATGACAGGCTACATCGGCAGAATCAAACTTTTGCCGGAATTTATCAGGGCTTTGCCTTTTTGCCGGAGCCGGGTCATATTATCCGTTGATTTTATCATTCCTCCTGACGGCTTCCCCCGCTACCTGGAGTCAAACAAGCTGGCAGCCACCTTTGCCGACAGTTTTGACCCTTCTCTCCCTCCGCTGATTGACTTTTATGCCCGGCTGCCTCTTTAGGATTTGAAGATTCGCCCTTTTGCGCCTCCTGAAGTGTGTTATAATAAGTGCAACAGGGAGGCTTGGACATATGAAAATAATAACTCTGCCGCACCGGGCAGAAATAAAATGCCAGGGATATTGGGACGGTTATTCTTCCTTCGTAACAAATGATAAATCCGTTTTTACCGAGGACGGCATAATAGTTGCTGCCAAAAAAACAACCGCCGCTGATTCTCAATGCTTTGACTACCGGAACTGTTTCCTTTTGCCGGCCTTAATAGACTGCCATATTCACCTGCGGATGCCCGCCGGCAAAACTTCTCCTGCAGAAAGAATAAAAAAGTATCTGGCCTCCGGTATTTTTGCCGCAAGAGACGCCGGGCACAGGGACGGTTTTCTGCCTGTGCCGTATTATCCTTTCCGGCTTTTGCAGCCCGGTTATGCCATTTTTAAAAGAGGACATTACGGCGCCGCCATTGGTATTGGAGCAGGCAGTCTCAAAGAAGCCCTGCAGGCAGTGGATATGCTGGCTGAAAAAGGGGCTTCCCATATCAAGGTAGTAGCCTCCGGAATTTTCAGTTTTTCCCGCTACGGTGAAACAGGGCCTGCTTCCTTTAGCGCTTTCGAACTAAAACAAATTGTCAGGCGGGCCGGATTCCATAATTTGCCCGTAATGGTTCATGCCAGCGGCGATGAAGCAGTGCGCCGGGCACTGCAGGCCGGTGTGGCGACAATCGAACACGGATACTTTATGTCAGGCGAAACCCTTTCCGCACTGGCCGACTGCGGTACTTACTGGGTCCCCACGCTGATACCGGCGGCAGTCCGGCTGACAGACAAAAAACTCCGCCTGGAGCATACCCCGGAAGAACGCTCCGTTATTTCCCGCACTCTTGCGCAACATATGGAACTTGTCGCCAAAGGCGCCGCCCTGGGAGCCAGGATAGCCTGCGGTACCGATGCGGGTGCTCCGGGCGTAGAACATGGCAAATCCCTGTACCGGGAAATTAAACTGCTGCAGAAGGCGGGGCTTTCGCCCTTGCAGGCCCTCCGGGCGGCAACCTCGACGGCCGCAGCCGCCTGCGGTCTGAAAAACACCGGTTCAATTGAAACGGGCCGAAAATCCTGCCTTCTTGCCGTTCCGGGCAATCCGCTTGAAAACATTGATGTTTTGCAAAAACCAACCGCCCTGTTCCTGCCGGGCTAAAGAATTTATGCCCGGCCGGCGGTAAAGGAGGCAGTAATTTTTTGAATAACCGGCTTTGTCCCTACTGCAACGGACTGAAAAACATCGTCTTTAACTGTCCAGCCTGCGGCTGCCCCCTTGAAGACTGCGGCCCACTGCAAAATATCCTTTCTTCCTATTCCCCTTACGAAGAACACAGCCTGCTTTTGCCAGGCTGTGTACACCGGTTTTTTTGTCCTGCCTGCTGCAGCAAATACGAAGCTGTACCGGCAGAATGCTGATAAAAAACACTTTTTAGTTACGAAAGAAAATACTTTTCCACCGCTTCGCGGTCCGAATAAGGAACGCGCTTATTTCCCACAAGCTGATAATTTTCGTGCCCTTTGCCGGCTAGAAGGACGATATCACCTTTTTGCGCCTGCGAAAGGGCATATTTTATGGCCTCGTTTCTGTCGGGCAGAATCACAGGCCTGCTTTGCATGCCTGTTGCGATTTCCCGGATAATGGCTTCGGCATTCTCTCCTGCTGGGTTGTCGGCAGTCAAAATCACAAGATCGCTGTATAGTTCGGCAATGCGGCCCATAACAGGCCTTTTCGCCCTGTCACGCTCCCCCGGGCAGCCAAACACAGTAATGATCCTACGGTGGGGAAATTCTTTCAGCGTCTGCAGCACTTTCTCCAAACCGTCGGGTGTATGGGCAAAATCAATAAAAATATGGAATTCCTGGCGAAAATCAACAGTTTCAAAACGGCCGGGCACATTTTTCAAACTTTCAATCCCCCTCTTCACCGCAGCAGGCGTTATTCCCTCTGCCAATGCGACGGCAGCGGCAGCCAGCGCATTGTAAGCGTTGAATTCTCCCGGCAGTGAGACGGTGACCTTTAATTCCTGCCCTTTGTAGCTTATGACAAGCTGTGTTGAAGAAGAGGAAGCAAGTATTCTCCCCCGGACATCGGCCCCGTTTTTCAGACCGAAAGAGAGAGGTCTGGCATTTACCATTTTCAGCAAACGTTTGCCGTAGGGGTCATCTGCATTAATTACTGCCCGGGGCCTGTCCACCTCATTTGAAAGCAATTCAAAGAGGTGAGCCTTTGCTAAAAAATAGGACTCTATTGTTTTATGAAAATCCAGGTGTTCATGACTCAAATTGGTAAAAACAGCCGTATCAAAACGTACATGTTCCACCCGCTGCCAGGCCAGGGCATGGGACGATACCTCCATGACCGCCGAGCCGGTTTTTCTTTCGGCAAGCTCCCGCAAAAACCGGTGCAGCTCAAACGCTTCCGGGGTAGTCAGAGAGCTTGGCAGGTAGCCCTTTTCAGTTTTAAAGCCGACCGTCCCGATAACGGCGCATCGCCGTCCCGCCGCTTCATAAATAGACTCCAGGAAATGTGTTGTAGTGGTTTTGCCGTTGGTCCCGGTAACCCCTACAATGTGAATTTCCCGGCTTGGCCGGCCGAAAAAGCTGTCCGAGAGATAGGACAAGGCATTTCTTGTATCCCGTACAAGAATCACCGGTACGGGCAAAATCAGCGGTTTTCGGGCGACAACGGCAACAGCCCCTTTCTCTGCGGCTTCCCCGACAAAAAGATGCCCGTCCGTCCGCAGCCCTTCCAGGCAGACATAGATATTGCCCGGCCTTACCTTCCTGGAATCATGCGTAATCCCTGTTATTTCGCAGCCGCTAAAATCCCCGCTTGCCCGGTAATCATATCCTTGCAGCAGTTCCTCTAATTTCATTGTACACCTCGGGTTAAGCATTCAGCCTGTGACAACCATATTGTTCCTGTGCACCGCTTCCGTGCAAGGTCTTTGCAAGACCTTTGCGGCTTCATCTGTACGCAGGCGTTTAATCAGCTTCATTTCTTTGGAGCTAAAATTAACCAGCCCCCTGGCCAGTTCATGTCCGTCCTCGTCTTCTATGGCAACCATGTCGCCCTGCACAAAGTTCCCTATGACATCAATAACGCCGCTGGGCAGCAGGCTTTTGCCTTCTTCCAGAATTGCCTTGCAGGCTCCCCTGTCCACAATTAAGCGGCCGTGGGCTGTCTGGCCAAAGGCAATCCAGCGTTTACGGCTGTCCAAACCCTTGTCTCTGGCACAAAAAAGTGTACCGATCTCTTCCCCGTCCAGCAGCCTCTGCAAAACATTTTTCTCCCGTCCGGGAGCTATAATCATGGGGATTCCGGACCTGGTAGAGATTTCGGCCGCCAGCAGCTTCGTTATCATGCCGCCTGTAGCCAGTTCTTCGCTTGTCTGTCCGGCATATTTCCTGATTTCAGGTGTAACCTGTTCCACGGTGGCAATAAGCTTTGCCTCCGGGTTTACTTTCGGATTGGCCGTATATAAACCGTCAATATCGGTCAGCAGTATCAGCAAATCCGCATCAAGGACGCCGGCCACCAGGGCCGAAAGGGTGTCATTGTCGCCAAAAACAATCTCTTCCACAGCCACGGTATCATTTTCATTGACTACCGGTATAACCCCGTAGCGCAGCAGTGTTTCCAGGGTGTTGCGTGAATTCAGATATCTTTTGCGGTCGTTAAAATCATCCCTGGTCAGCAATACCTGGGCGGCTATATGACCGTATTCGGCAAAGAACTTCTCATACATATGAATTAAAAGTCCCTGCCCCACAGCGGCTACGGCCTGTTTCTCCGGGATGGTACGAAGTTTGGCGGGCAGTCCCAGCCTACCGATGCCTGCTGCTCCGGCACCGGAAGAAACCAGCACAGGGTGCCGGCCCTGGTTTGCCAGATCTGCCATTTCCCGCACTATTTTTTCCAGCATACGAAAATTAATTTTTCCGTTTTTATGGGTCAGGGTCCTTGACCCTACTTTTACTACAATAGTTTTTGCATTTTTTAGAAATTCTCTTTGCCCCACCATTTAAATACCCATCTCCCTGGACTTTTCAGCCGCCTTTAAAACAGCCCTTTGCAACAGGCTGCGAAAGGCTCCCTTTTCCAGTTCATACAGTCCCGCCGCCGTAGTACCGGCCGGAGATGTTACTTTTTCCCGCAGCATTGCCGGATGCTCGCCTGTTTCCCTGACCATTTTTGCAGCCCCCAGAACTGTCTGTACGGCAAGCCTGTAGGCCAATTCCCTTGGCAGACCCGCAAAAACTCCTCCGTCCGCCAGGGCTTCAATAAACAGGCAGACATATGCCGGTCCGCTGCCGCTCAAGCCTGTGACGGCATTCATATATTTCTCGGGAATATGATATACTTCGCCCAGCTGCCTGAGCCAGCCGCTAATCTTTTCGATATCCTTTTCCCCGGCATATCTTCCGGCGCTGACGGCCAGAGCGCCTTCACCGGCCAGGCAGGGTGTATTTGGCATAACCCGGATGACACCGGTTTTTGAAGCCAGGCTGTGTTCAATTGCAGCAATCTTCAAACCGGCCACCAAAGAAACCAGGACTTGATCTTTTCGTAAAAAAGGGGCAATATCGGTTAAAAGCGCTTTGCTGTCCTGCGGTTTTACGGCAATAAAAACAACATCGGCTTCCTGGGCGACACCTTTTACATCCCGCGCTTCAACCCCGTATTCTTCTGCCGCTTCCTTAAGTACCGGCGGGTTTGCGTCGGCAATCAGCAGCATTTCCGGCCCGGCAACTCCCCCCAGCAGACCTTTGAGCAGGGCACTGCCCATTGCTCCCACTCCGATAATACCTATACGCTCTGTCATCTCCTGCCCCCCCTATTCAGCCAATTTTTACTTTTTTCATTGTATAACAGCCCCTGCCGGATTGCAAGCGCAAGGCCGCAGTCATCAGGATGCCGTTTTGTTTAAAAATCAAGCAACCGGGGTAATTTGTTCTCATCAAACCTGCTGAATATGATTGCTTAGTGTCCAATAAAACCTCCTGAAATTTTTTTATAATATGGAGTCAGCCGCCGGCCCAGGATGTGTTGACTTTTTGCTTTATGTACGCTACAATAGACAATGCAGCGCAGGGGCGTAGCTCAACTGGTAGAGTGGCGGTCTCCAAAACCGTTGGTTGCACGTTCGAGTCGTGTCGCCCCTGCCATTTTTTTATTTTAGCGGGGTTTTCAGGAACTTAACATAAAAATAAAGTCAGCAAATGCCGGCGAACTGCCCTTCTTAACAAATCCTGTTAAGAAGGGTATTTTTATGCCTGGGAAAAGCGATTTAAAAAACATGGTTCGTGTTTCTTTTGTCAATATATTATTCTTTCCATAGCGATAAAACCTTTCATAAGTCTTACCATTTTTAAAGAATTACCTGAATGGAGGAGGTTCAGGGTTTTCTTGACAGCTACTGTACATTAACATTACTTGCAAAAATACTGACATAACTGTATAATCTACTTGCAAGAAGAACAGCAGTTAATTACAGTTGCTTGAGAGCAAGTTTTTGCCGTGTAAACGATGGCATGCTTTTCGCTTTTTATTTTTTTGCACTGAAAGCAATTAACTTGGCAGGGTGGTATCCCGAAAATGCTGATTAAATTAATAAACCGCCTGGAAAGAAAATACCAGCGCTTCGCAGTCAGAAACCTGATGTCCTACATCATCATTGCCAATGCCATCGTTTATTTGCTCACTTATTCACCTGCCGGCAGCAGGCTTTATTATTTTTTACTCCTGATCCCCCAGCTTGTCCTGCGGGGAGAAATCTGGCGGCTTCTGACTTTTATTGCTATACCGCCTTCCGCCTCTTTGCTTTGGATATTCTTTGCCCTGTATTTTTATTACATGATTGGCAGCAATCTGGAGCATGCCTGGGGGGCATTTAAGTTTAATATTTTCTATTTCTGCGGCATTATTTTAACAATAATCGCATCTTTCCTGACCGGAGCGCCGGCCACTGCAGCCTACCTGAATCTTTCTCTTTTCCTGGCTTTTGCCCATCTGTATCCGGATTTTCAACTGCTGATTTTCTTTATCCTGCCGGTTAAAGTCAAATATCTCGCCGTTTTAACCTGGCTGTACATTGCTTATACCGTTATTTTTGAACCCCTGCCCCTAAAAATTATGGCCTTGGTACCTGTAGTTCTTTACCTGCTTTTCTTCGGCGACAGCTTATTCCTGCAGATAAGGCAAAAAAGGCAGGTATATGCCAACAGGAAGCGATTTTTTGCCGAAATAGAAAAAGCGCGGCAAAAAAGAAGGTAGAATCAAGCCTGCCGGCAGCTCGCCGGCAGGCTTTTTATTTCACTAGAAAGTTACCTCAACTATGGGATTGCCGCCAAATTCATGAATTGAGGCTTTGCCATGCTCAATGTAGAAAACCTCAAGGATGGGGTTGTCGGCAGATTGATAGAGCTGCTTGATTCCCGGATTGGAACTGACTATTTTTTCCTTTATTTCCCTGTCCTTTGTAAAGACTGCTTCCCCGGAAAGGCGAAGCCATGTCATTTCCCTTGAGCTGCAGGTAAATTCCACATTCGGGTTGGCCTGCATCTGCTTGTACACTTCTTTTGTGTTATTGGTTGTAAAATAGAATTTCCCGTCTTCGTACATCATAAAGCCCCAGGGTCTGGTTCTTGGCTTTCCGTCCGCCACGGTAGCAAAGGTGCCGACAGGGTTTTCCTGTAAAAACTTGATTATTCTGTCCAGAGACATAAAATAATCCTCCTTTTGTATATTTTCTTATTCCTATTTTAATGAAATTTGCTGAAAAAGGCAATGTTAATCTGCCTTTTCCTTTTCAAACCAGAAATGTATAATCTCCCCGCCGAAATCATTGCTCCACTCGGTTCCGGACTGAAGCTTCAGGGGAGTTTTGCATTGTAGGCAGACAACTGTATCTTCCCTGGGGTTGTCCGGGTCGACAAAAGCACTTAAATCCTGGTTGCAGACCGGACAGCAAACATAATAGTACATCTTGCCCCATCTCTCCTTTTTCTTAGTTCGCTGCTGCAGTCAGATGTCAAAAGCTTCTGGCTGCGGCAAATCATCAGGCAATCTGCCTTGCGCGGGAGTCAAATGATAAATACGCGTAATCTCCGTCTTTCCCGCTCCCGACTTCAGTTGTACAGTAATCACAAGGCGCTGCAAGCTGTTGTCTTCTGCAAAGCAGGCATACATGTTCAGGCCGGTTATTTCTCCTTCCTCAGCCGGGAAAAAATATTTTTCCGCCGTTTGCGGGGAAGTTTCCAAAAAGTAAATTTCGCAGGCGATATCCGAAATTTCGCGCCTCCGTCCTTCCTCTGCCCTGAGATCCTGTTCAGTCAAAACACCTGACAGCAGTTCGGCAGGCTCATGAATAAAAAACGGCAAGTCCTCCAGTCCGTATTCTTCCGCAGCCTGCCATTCTTCCTCCGCTCCGCGCCGGACGCAATATTTGCCGCCCTCCGCATAAACTTCAAGATCATAATCTTCCAGCCTGCCGTAAATTTTGCCTTCCTCTGCCTGCCCTTTAAAGCACAGTCTATATCCCGGACCCCATTCTTCAATGGAAAGGCTGTAGCTTTTCCGGGCGGCAGCCTCCGCTGCCCGGGCTGAAACTGTTTCCAGCACGGAAGGCTGTCCTTTTTCTTCCCGCAGTCGGGCAGGAAAACGGAGGAAGCCTGCAGCCGCAGTACCGGCAAGCAGCAAGAATAAAAAAATAACTCTTTCCCACTTTATCCTTCTATATTTCACCCTGCGAGTCTTCCCCAAGCGACCCACCGTCCAATCCGGCATTTTCTTCATCTATATGCTGTAGACTGCCGGAATAGAACGTTCTGCGTGCTTCCGGGAACGGTACCACAGCCCCGTTTATTTCTTTCTGCCTGCATCCAGGTATTCACCAATAATCTTGCAGGCCGAACTCGTTCCCAGCCTCTCTGCCCCGGCTTCCAGCAGTTCAAGCGCAAAATTAGCCGTCCTGATGCCGCCCGAGGCTTTAACAGGCATACCGGGCACTGCTTCTTTTAATAACTTTACATCATCAATTGTGACGCCGCCAAAGAAACCGGTTGAGGTTTTGAGCATGTCGGCGCCGCAGTCAGCGGCAGCCCGGGCTGCTACAATCTTTTCTTTTTCATCCAGGAGGCTTGCCTCCAGGATTACTTTAAGCGTTATTTCTTTGGAAACAGCACGGACTTTTTTTATTTCCCGGCAAAAATACTGCAGGTCCTTTTCTTTCAGCGCCGCCACGTTAACAACAAAATCCAGTTCCTGCGCTCCGTCAGCCACGGCAGCGGCGGCCTCAAAGACCTTGGCGGAAGTTACCGCCGCTCCCAGGGGGAATCCGGCAACTGCCGCCACTTTGACCTCTCCCGACGACAGCAGCTTGCAGGCGTATTTAACGTGCCAGGAATTTATGCAAACTGCCGCAAACCCGTATTTTTCCGCCTCAGCGCAGAGCCTTCCAATATCTTCTTTGGTTGCCGCAGGATGCAGGTTTGTATGATCAATTACCGCCGCAAGAATATTCCTCTTGATAAAATCACCTTCTTTAAACCTTTAAAACTCGTAAACAGAAAGGATCATGTCATCATCTTTTTTTGTCAGGCCAAACATCAGGTTATACCGTTTCAGGTTGCGGTTTAAAAAGTCCACAACCCGGTAGAATTCGTTATATTGTTTTAGTTTAAGTGTAGCGATTAATTCCGGCTTTTGCTTGTCCTGGTTTTCCACGTCAATCATTCCTCTCCTATAGTTCGATTTTCCAGCCTTTTATTTTTTCCAGCAAGTCAAAATTTGTCAGGTTCTGCTGAATGGGAGTGATTGAGATTTTGCAGTTTTTTATCGCCGCCACATCGGTATCTTCGTTGCCGTCGCTATCCACCAGTTCGCCCGCCAGCCAGTAATACGTGCGTCCGCGGGGATCGGTCCTTTTCTCAAAGGTATTAATATACTGCCTGATGCCAAGCGGGCAGACGGCAACTCCTTTTATTTTACCGGGGTCGCAGCCGGGCACGTTGACATTTAAGAGCAATCCCTCGGGTATTTCTCTTTCGTCCAGCTGTCTCGCCAGGCGGGCTGTAAATTGGGCCGCATATTCATAGCGGGGATTATCGTATTCCGTCAGGCTCACGGCCACGGCGGGTATTCCCAGCACCGTTCCCTCGATAGCGGCCGATACCGTACCGGAGTAAATGACGTCCGTCCCCAGGTTGGCTCCGCGGTTGATTCCGGAAACAACCAAATCGGGCCTTGTGGGCAGCAGCGCCTCTACTCCCAGTTTAACGCAATCGGCAGGAGTGCCGTTTACAGACCAGGCATGCACATTTTCCGAATGAAAGTAGCGGACCTTTTCCGCCCTGAGAGGGCGGTGCATTGTAATAGCATGGCCTGTGGCGCTCTGCTCATGGTCGGGCGCCACAACATAGGTTTCCGCGATTTTTTTTATTTCCTGCACCAAAACCTGCAAGCCCTCCGCAAAAATCCCATCGTCGTTTGTCAGTAAAATGCGCATACAATCCCTCCGCAAGCAATTGTTAAATTCCTTCCAGTATAAAAATGCAATTCAATCAAAAACTATTAGCGTAAGGAGGTGATAAGGTGAAAAATAAAAAATTTATTGTGTTTTTCTTCTTGTTTTTGACGGCGGCCCTGTATCTGGCCGGTTGTTCTTATTTCCGCAGGCCGGAGGCAGAACGGCAGCCTGTGCCCGATACTCGAATGGAGCAGAACCGGGCTGAAAACAAGCGGCCGGACCCGGAGGAACAGCCAGACGAACAGCCGCGGATGGAAGCCACGGAAATGGCCGAGAGAATTGCAGACATAGCAGCAAAGGTTGACGGTGTGGACCGCTCAGTTGTCGTAGTTATTTCCAATATGGCTCTGGTCGGCATTACCCTGGAGCGGGAAGAAACGGCGGCTAAAGGTGAGAAAGAAATTAAAGAAGAAGTGGCACGGCAGATAGAAGACAGGGAGCCCAGCATTGTCAACGCCTACGTCTCCGCCAATCCCGACATAGTTAAACAGTTAAGGGATATTTCCCAGGGAATCCAGGAAGGTGAACCGATATCCGCCTTTTTTGACCAGATTACCGATGTATTGAACCGTATTAAATCCGAATCAGATGAATAATAACTGCCGCTAAAATACACTAGCCCGGGCCTTTTCCGGGCTTTTGCTATTAGGCTAGATGCCTGCCAGTAAATGCTTTGCCCTTTTTTCGGCATGGTAGATAATCTTTTCCTCGTCCATTGTTAAAAGTTCGCCGTCCCGGCAAAGAATTTTGCCGTCTACCATTACCATTTTTATATCCGACGGCTGGGCGGCATAAACAAGGAGTGAAGCCGGATTATGCCGTGGAGTTAAATGTACTTTTTGTAAATCAATCAACAGCAAGTCTGCCTTTTTCCCCGGGGAAATCATGCCTGTTTTCGGAAGGAAAACAGCCCTGGCACTTTCCCTGGTTGCCATGGCCAGCGCCTCCTCTGCGCTGATGACAGTGGCATCCAGACAGGCTCCCTTGTGCAACAGAGCGGCAAGGCGCATTTCCTCCAGCATATCCAGGTTGTTGTTGCTGGCCGCTCCGTCCGTTCCCAGGCCGACAGTTACCCCGCGCTGCAATAATTCGGGAACAGGCGCGATTCCGCTGCCCAGTTTTAGATTGCTTCCGGGGTTATGGGCAATCCGGACATCATATTCCTGAAGTATTTCCATATCCTCAGTGGAAAGGTGCACACAGTGGGCTGCCAGAACAGGGCTTTCCAACAGTCCTGCATTTTTCAAGTGCTTCACAGGTGAAACTCCGTACTGCGCCTGGATCTGTTCGACCTCATCATGGGTTTCGGCCAGGTGAATCTGCAAGGGAACATCCAGCTTTTCACGCACGGCCAGAACCTTCTGCAAAAAAGACACTGAACATGTGTAGGGCGCGTGGGGGCCGAGCATGGCAGTTATCCTGCCGTCGGCCTTGCCATGCCAGTTTTTCACAAACTCCTCATTCTCCCGCAGCCCTTCTTCTCCCCCGTCATTACCGGTGCTTGTAAGTCCCCGGGAAAGAACGGCGCGGATTCCCGACTCTTCTACTGCACGGGCAACATCATCCATAAAAAAATACATGTCGGCAAAGGTTGTGGTGCCGCTTTTCAGCATTTCCGCAATGGCCAGCATCGTCCCCCAGTAAACGTCTTCCCCCTGCAGGCGGCTTTCAGTGGGAAAGATCTTTTTTTCCAGCCATTCCATCAGAGGCAGGTCGTCGGCATAGGAGCGGAACAGGGTCATTGCCGCATGACAATGAGCGTTTACAAAACCGGGCATGACCATGTTCCCCTGCCCTTCGATAACTTGTGAAAACTCTTCCTGCCACTGTTTTTTGGGACCGGCATATGCTATAATCTGCCCGTCAATCACCACATCGGCATTGCTTATAATTTCATTGTCTTTATTAACCGTTAATACCGTCACGTTCTTAATTAATGTTTTCATTATTATCCTCCCCCCTGCCGGGACCGTATCCCGTCAGATAAAAATGCCTTAGCCTCCTCACGTCCTCTTCTTCCAGTACATGAATTTCGCCCAGCAGCCGGGCGAGCAGCATCACTTGAGCGGTCTTCTCCACTATTTGACACACCTTTAATGCTTCCTGCAAGTCAGCAGCAGTTCCCACCAGCCCGTGTCCGGCTAAAAGCACTGCGTTTCTATCGCCAAGCGCCTTGGCGGCATTGACAGCCAATTCCTGAGTGCCGGACAGAGCGTAGTCCGCAACTTCAACCCTTCCTCCCGTCACCTGCGCTATATCCTCGGTCACGGGCAGTACGGCAGTCCGGGCGACGGCAAAGGCCGTGGCATAAATACTGTGGGTATGTACAATGGCGCCGCAGTCGGGACGCCTGCGGTAAATCTCGGCATGAAGCCGCCATTCGGACGACGGTTTCCAGCGGCCGGTAAATTTGCCGTCCGCCGGATTGATATAAACCAAATCACTCTCCGTCATCTGATCATAGGGCATCCCGCTTGGCGTAATCCAAAAACCTTTACCTTCCCGGGCAGAGACATTCCCCCAGGTTCCGAGCACCAGTTTGTCCCTGCTGATTTCCCGCACTGTTTTTATAATTTGTCCGTGGAGAGCAGTCATATCCCCTTCTCCTTAAAAAACCGTCCAATGCTTTCTTCTGACGGCTTTTTAATTATTCCTTTTTCCGTAATAATTGCCGTTATTAAATGGGCGGGAGTCACATCAAAGGACGGATTATAACACTTAATACCTTCTGGGGCAATTGCTTTCCCGGCCAGTTGGGTCAGCTCCTCGGCCGGGCGTTCTTCAATAATAATTTGGCTGCCGCTTTTTATGCTCAAATCAAAAGTCGAAAGCGGCGCCGCTACATAAAAGGGTATACCGTGGGCCTTCGCCAGGACAGCCAGGGAATATGTGCCTATTTTATTGGCCGTATCACCGTTGGCGGCGATGCGGTCTGCACCTACCAGCACCAGGTCTATTTTATTCTGCTGCATCAGATAACCGGCCATATTGTCGGCAATCAGGGTCACAGGTATATTATCCTGCTGCAGTTCCCAGGCAGTGAGCCTGGCACCCTGTAGATAAGGGCGTGTTTCCCCGGCATAGACAGATACTTTTTTGCCCTGCGCGGCAGCGCTGCGCACAACTCCCAGGGCGGTGCCGTAACCTACCGTTGCCAAAGCGCCCGCATTGCAGTGAGTAAGTATGTCCGCTTCTCCGGGTATCAGTTCTGCCCCCACATCACCCAAACTCTTATTAATGGCAACGTCCCGGTCGGCAATCTGTACCGCTTCCTGCCAAAGCAGCTCCGCCACGGCAGCCGGTTCTTTTCCTGCCGCTTTTTGCGCCGAGTCGGCCATTTTTTCCACCGCCCAGGCCAGATTGACGGCCGTAGGGCGGGCTGCCAAAAGGCTTTTGGCAGCCCTCTCCAGATTTGCCCGGAATTCCTTTTCCTCCTGCCAATTGTATTGAAAGGCCGCCAGGGCCATCCCGAAGGCGGCTGCCGCCCCGATAGCAGGAGCCCCGCGGACTACCATCTGCTTGATGGCTGCAGCAACTTCCTGCCAGCTGCCGCACTCCAGGTAGATGGTTTCCTCCGGTAATTTGCGCTGATCAAGAAAGGCTACCTTCTTGTCTCCTATGCGAATTGTTTCCATTGCTGCCTCCTATAGAAGGATTTTGCCGCCCAACTCCCGGCAGCGGCATTTATTGTCAGTTCCAACCACGTCGATTACCGCGGCCAAAAGCCTGTTTATTTTACCGGTATTTTCCTCCATCACTTCAAGCACTTCCTCATGGGTCAAAATCTCAGGCGAAATACCGGCGGCGAAATTGGTACACATGGCCACCGTGCTGTAGCAAAGGCCCGCTTCCCTTGCCAGCACAACTTCGGGGACATTCGTCATGCCGACAACATCTGCTCCCAGCTGTTTATACATTTTAATCTCAGCCGGCGTTTCAAAACGGGGGCCTTCGGTGCATACATATACTGCTCCTGATTTAAGCGTCAACCCTTCTTTTTCGGCTGCAGAAAGAAGAGCCCTGTTTAAACCTGGACAATAAGGTTCCGTAAAATCCGTATGTACCACTCCCGCTTCCCCGCCTGTAAAAAAAGTACTCTCCCTGCTCCTGGTAAAATCCAGGAATTGCTCCAAGAGCACCATGGTTCCCGGCGGCAGCTCAGCGTTCAAAGAACCGACGGCAGCCGTGGCAATAATCCTTGTTACATCCAGTTTAACCAGTGCGGCAATATTTGCCCGGTAGTTAACCTTGTGCGGGGGTATGGAATGTTCGGCACCGTGCCGGGCTAAAAAATACACTTCCGCCTCTTTGTAAGTGCCTTTTTTCAGCAGGGCGCTGCCATAGCGGGTTGTGACAGAAAAAACCTCCGCATTTTCCAGCATCAAAGCATCATAAACACCTGTACCGCCGATAATTGCCAGTCTCCTCATGCTTCCCCTCCGGTTCCTGTTTCCCAGCTGCGGAGGTATTGCAGTTGCTCTTCCGACAGCCTGTCAATCGTTATACCCATAGCTTCCAGTTTGTACCGGGCAACCTTTTCGTCAATGGCACGCGGCAATGGCAGCACCTCATTTTTCAGGCTGCCGTAGTTGTTGTTTAAGTAGAGCAAAGCTTCCACCTGCAAGGCAAAACTTAAATCCATAATTTCTGCCGGATGTCCGTCTGCGGCTGCCAGGTTTACCAAACGTCCGGAAGCAAGCAAATAAATATTTTTTCCTTTTATCCGGAAGGCCTCAACATTGCGCCGTGCCTGAAAATGTTCATCGGCAAGGCGCATTAATGCTTCCTTATCTATTTCCACATCAAAGTGTCCGGCATTGCAAATGATAGCGCCATCCTTCATTTCCAGAAAATGCGCTTCCGTCATAACATCTTTGCACCCGGTCACCGTAACGAAAATATCGCCGTACCGACAAGCTTCCAGGAGAGGTATTACCACATTGCCGTCCATTACTGCTTCCATCGCTCTTACAGGATCTACTTCGCAAACAATTACCCTGGCGCCAAGCCCCCGGGCCCGCATTGCCACCCCCTTGCCGCACCATCCATAGCCGGCAACGACTACATTCTTCCCCGCCACCAGCAGGTTGGTTGCCCGCATAATACCGTCCCAGACCGACTGTCCGGTACCGTAGCGATTGTCAAAAAGATATTTACAATAAGCGTCATTAACGGCCATCACCGGAATTTTTAAGGCCTTTTTATCCGCCATGGCCCGCAGGCGGTTAAGCCCGGTGGTAGTTTCTTCCGCCCCGCCCCTCACCTGCGGGAGCAGGTAGGCAAAGCGGGTATGCAGCATGGCCGTGAGATCTCCTCCGTCATCTATAATTAAATGAGGTTCCGTTTCCAAAGTCTTCTGCAAGTGACTTTCATATTCCTCCGCTGTGGCATTATACCAGGCATAAACAGTTATGCCTTCCCCGGCCAGGGCGGCGGCAACATCATCCTGTGTGGAAAGCGGGTTGCTGCCCGTAATGGCAACTTCCGCCCCGCAATCCCTGAAAACTTCCGCCATATAGGCAGTTTTAGCTTCCAGGTGCAGGCAGATTGCTACCCGCAGCCCTGCCAGTGGCTTCGTCCGTGCGTATTCCCCGGCCAATTTACCGAGTACCGGCATGTGTTCCTTGACCCAGTTGATTTTCATTCTTCCTTCCGGGGCCAGCAAAGGGTCTCTGATAATGCTCAATCTTTCCTCCTCCAGTATTTTTTGCTGTCAATAGATTTCTGCATCAGCCTGTTTTTTCCTGCCCAAACATCTTTCATAATGCCTCCTGCTCCTCGCCTTTGGCTTCTTGAGAAAGCTTGCGGGCGCGATAGTAGTTTTCCAAAGCCCTCCTGGTCTCTCCCAGATCTTCATAAAGGAGGCCCAGTTCATAAGCAACCAGCGGCTCCCGCGGGGCAAGGCAAGAAGCTTTCAGGAGGTTTACAAGCGCCTGCTCGTCATCTTTAAGTTTGCGGTATATTTTGCCCAGGTAATAGTATATCTCCCAGTCCCTGGGGTATTTTTCCTTTACCATCTCAAAGGCTTGGGCGCTTTCTTCGTAGCGCTGCAGATTATAGCAGACAGCCCCGAGGTTAAAATATGCCACTGCAAAATCCGGATCAATCTCCAGCACTTTGGAAAATTCATTGTAGGCCAATTCATACTGCTCTCTGTCGGCATAGACATTTCCCATTGTATTATGGATAATGGCGCTGATTTTGCTGTCCTTGTTTAAAGCCTGCACAAGCCGGAGTTCACGCATTGCCTCATCAAAAATGCCCCGTTCAGCATAAGCTATGCCAAGGAATAAATGGGCAAGCATTAAATCCGGCTCTTCCTTGATAACCTCCTTAAATTCACGAATGGCTTCATCCATCATTGCCAGTTCCATAAAACCAAGCCCCCGCCGGAAAGAGCGGATGCTGTTCCCGTCGTTATCCTGCAGAAGCAGCATCTTAATCCCTCTTTTTTCACTTTCACTGACAGCTTCAGGGGCTTTAGCTTCTGAAAAAACAGTACCAAAAGATTGCAAGAAAAATTCCGGCATTTCATCGGGCAGCATGAAATTGTACTTTTCCTGCAGTTCATTGATTTTTTCCTCAAAACGCAGCCAGTATTCCACATAGCTGTCCATCCTTTTCCTTAGTTCCAGCAGCCGGTCGCAGCATCGCTGTTTTTTTTCCGGATTTGCCCCCACCTGCTGCAATTCATTCTCAACCTTTTTCAGGGCACTGAATATTTCCGCAAATTCACTTTCATTCACCTTTTGCAAGTGCCTCCTTCCAATCTGTCTCCAACCATGGTTTGTGCACTTTGCTGAAAAATAATACATGTTAAAGATGCTTGCTTTTGGCATACCGTTTTCCCCGCCGAGTATTGCCGGAACTTGCCGGGTAAGTTGTAAAATTAATTGCCGCATTTAACAAAAAAATAGAGACTCATGGCACAACCTCTGATATGTTAAAGGTGACTAAACCACAACATAAAGGAGGCCATGCACATGAGTCAATCCCATTGTACCACGACTTCCAGCCGTTTTAAACACATTACTGTGAAAGAACGCTACCAAATTGAAATTCTTCATAAGGAGAAGAAGCGCCCCAGTGAGATAGCGAGGCTGTTAGGCAAGCATAAACGAACTATCGAACGCGAGATTGCCCGTGGAACTGTAAGGATGCTAAACCATGACCTC
>LSQX01127202.1_pt1 | contig 45398 bp, 46 predicted proteins | sample 654561 | NCBI WGS metagenome assembly LSQX01 (sample SAMN04489861, study PRJNA283612) | anaerobic digester metagenome | isolation source: 4 biogas reactors fed with cattle manure at either 37C or 55C with and... | place: Denmark: Kongens Lyngby | collected 2014 | reverse complement strand
CCGTCCGTTTTCGTACCGACAGTGGCAAAAAGGAGGTCAGTGTAGACCGCTCCAACGGCAACCCTGAGTTCAGAGATTATTATGATTATCTGAATATCGGCGACCGTGTCCGCTATCATCCTCAGCTGTCGTTTAATTATGAAAAGTATGACAAATCACATGACAGTAAAATTCCATGTATGTTCTGCAAAACAATGAATGATATACAGAACGACCGTTGCGAAGTTTGTAATTGTCTGCTGTTCAAATGATGCTGTTATTTATGTCTTCATTCAGTCAAAACCCTTAAATGATTTGAATTCAAAGGTTTCCAGACTTTCGATTATAATTATCGATAGATGGAAACCTTGTTTTATGATTATTGCACCTTGATTGTTTTTGTGGCAATTGAAGAACTAATATATTGATCAAGTACAGTTTAGATTATAAGTGGAAATATATAGTAGATTTGCTAGCGGTTTAGTTATATAATAATTTTGAGAAGATTTCACTTATTGAGTGATAAATTGGGTAATAACTAATGAGGCATCAACACAATTACCTACGATAAGGGGAAGTTGAGTGTAATGGATAAAGAATGGGCAGAGAAAATAAACGAATCCAGGTTCTTCTCGGAAGGGATACTACATATAAGGAAGGAATAGAACTGCTTATAAAAGATATTTATATTTAATAGGGAAGAAACAGTTAACGCGAGAACATACGAGGGGAGATTGAATATGAAAAAGATAGCCGTAGTTATTTATCCATATTTTTCGTTACAAGAAATTACTACACTTACCTCTTGTTTTAAGCTATGGTTTGATAAAGAGATGGATTTTTTAGGAAGTGAAATTAAAGTTTACAAAAGTGAAGAAGGCTTTCAGGTTACACCAACAAAAGCCTTTAATGAAGTTAATGTCAGTGATTATAGTTGTTTTATATTACCGGGAATAATAAATCCTTTACCAGCTTTATATGATAATCAAGTTATTAACTTTCTATCTGGTCTGAAGGGTAGAGATGTTTTAATAGCATCAATATCAAGTTCTCCGCTTTTATTAGCTAAAGCAGGCCTATTAAATGAAACCAAATTCACAGCAGGTATCTTTATGGAAATGATCGAAGTATTTCCATTTATAAATAGGGAAAATTTTCTCCATCAACCGCTAGTAAAAGACAATAATATAATTACCGCCATTGGTTTTGCTTTTAGAGAATTTGCTATGCTGGTATTAAATGAGTTGGGATTAGAAGTGGATAAATCCTTTATGCTTCCAGTTACTCGTGAGTATACAGAAGATGAATTGACATATTATTTTGAGGATAATGATTATCAGGAGTTCCTGAGTGAACTAAAGAAATATCAAATTACATATAGAAAGGCTACTATAGATGATGTTCGGCCAGCCCTTGACTTAGCTTTAAAAGTATTCATAGAGTTTGAGGCAGATGAATACGAGCCTGAGGCTGTACAGAGATTTAAAGATGACATTGTCTATAACGATATCGCTATTCAAAATTGGGAAATTGGAAAAAACGCAATGTATGTGGCTTGTATAGCCGACAAAATTATCGGGGTGGTAGGAGAGAGAGCAGGTAATGGTCATATAAGTATTCTGTTTGTAGAAGGTCAATACCATCGTAGAGGAATTGCATCTGAGCTTATGAACTATATTATCTGTGACTTGAAGATGCGTGGATTTGATAAGATAACCTTATTCTCGTCTCCATATGCATTACCCTTTTATAGAAAATATGGATTTAGTGTAACTGATGTGGTGCAATATAAAAATGGATTTATCTTCACGCCTATGGAATATATTCCGAATGAGATATGGGATATCCTTGATTCGAATGGTAATAAAACTGACCGCTATATTGAGAGGGGTAGGAAAATGGCAACTGGAGATTATCACCTGGTTGTTCATGTGTGGAAGCATAACGACAGGGGAGAATGGTTGATAGACCGACGAGCCATGAACCGAGGCACGAGTATAGACGGTAAATGGGAAACCACTGGTGGTGCAGCTATCGCAGGTGATGATAGCTTAACGGCTGCCCTACGTGAAACAAAGGAAGAACTGGGTATTGAACTAGACCCTAAAAAGGGAGAACTATTTCATAGTGTTGCTCGGCATGGCAACGATGGACATACTTGGATACAAGACGCTTGGGTATTTGAGGTGGACATACCGATTGAATCTGTCCATCTTCAAGAGAGTGAAACCTGTGAGGTCATGTGGGCGACAGCTGATAAAATTCGTGAAATGATGAAAACTGGAGAATTTCTTAGTGAATGGTTCTACCCATACTTTGAAGATATGGTGGGAAAGTAGGATGCTACTAAGTAATTAGCCTTTTTATCTGTCACCATGCTAGACATACCGTCGTGAGCCTATTCGCAATATTATTTATGCCTATAATGATGATGTAGTGGCAGTAAGCAATGATGTATAATTAATAAATAAGTTGCTCATTGTATTGACATATAGTATAATAATAGTATAATTTTATAACAACAAATATATTATTCTACTATGAATGGAGTTGAACTTATGGCTACTTATATAAAACCTTCTGCAGCAATACGACAAAATTACAATGAAATAGCTGACCTCTGCAAATCAACTGGCGAACCGGTTTACCTTACTAAAAACGGAGAGGGTGATTTAGTCGTAATGGATATAGATTCATTTGACCAAAGGACAAAACGACTGGAACTCAGAGAGAAGCTTCTTGAAATTGCTGAACAGAGAAACTATGGAATACAGGGTGTATCCGCAAAGGAAATTAGTGAAAGACTACGAGAGAGAATACAGGAGAGAAAAAATGCCATTCCAGGTTGAGGCCAGCGCTTCGGTTAACGATATATTGATGAATTACTCGGATATTTGTTATGATGACAACGGTCCTGACTGTGCACTTCGCTTACTGGATGCCTTCGACAAAGCAATAGATGCCCTAACAATTACTCCAGATCGAGGATGTCGCTTAACTGACATTCCTTCCAAATACAGGGCAATTCCATTTTGGGAACACCTATGGCTAGTGTATATGGTCGATGGTCAAACAGTCTATGTTGATTTGATAATTGATGACCGACAAAATTACGGTAAAATATTTATTCGATAAAAGATTAGGGGCTGCACATTAAGTAATTTATATGCAGCTCCTTTTTTGATTAAAATAAAAGATCCTTTTTTAAGTCCGTAAAACATTGATCAATAAAATCATGATTCACAACATAGTGATAACGGCCTTCCTGGCGTAAAAGAGTAATAAGCTTACAAGTAGCTAAGTTGCTAAGGTGGTAAGAAATTGTGGCAGATGAAACCCCCAACTGCTCAGCAATGATTTTCGTTGAGGTAATACCCTTAGCGACACACTTAAGTACCTCGTAACGAGTTTTGTCCCCTAAGTTTTTAAAAAGCAAAATACGTTCTAATAACTCATTCTCATTCTGTTCAATCAGTTGTTCGAAGAACTTTTCAAGCATAAATCCCCATGCTACAAAGTTAGGTTTAAGAACTGAATATATCTGTATGGTATAGCTGTTAAAGTAGGATATAAAAATATTTTTTGTTTCACCAGGAACTGAACTATCTTTAAGAACGCCATTAGTAACCTGATTAAGAGAATCCCCTAAATCAGTTTTAAAAGCTACTAGATTAATTTTTTCGGGTTTCTTATGGGTGGCGGGTATTTCGATCGTAAGCTCACTTAAGGCAGATAGAATAAAACTAATACCGCTAATGACTAATATAATTTGTAATCCTACGAAACCATATAATAGTGAAGCTAGTATTGGAGCGGCTATGCTACAAAAATTGGTTATAACTGATTTAACACTATTAGCTAGAAATAACTCCTCATTTTTCACAATACTAGGTATAGCAGCTGCCATAGCAGAACTAAAGAAAACTTCTATAATCTCCAGTAGAATCACCAAAACATATACGCTTATTAGGCTTAACTCACCACTAATACTAAAATATAATGCATATATACATAATAATAGTCCATTGATAAAATCCAGTCTAACAATGCTTTTCTTTCTATCAAACCAATCACCAAATACTCCGGCTACAGGAGATAATATTAAGCGTGGCAAAATAGATATTGACATCATAGAAGCAAAGATTGTAGCGGAGCCTGTAATCGATCAACGGAATTAGTATTAAAGGATTTAACATGCTACTTATAAGGATATAATGCTTCGACTATAATAAGAATTAATTTACCTTTCTCTGCGTATATTTATAGTAATAATAATTCCAATAATGATCTGATGGGCTGTTATATTATGAATAAAGCGATTGGGATTGGTAACAGGCTTATGATGGATGATGGGATAGCTATAGCAGTTCTTGAAAGTATAAGAGATAATCTTAAAAAAATGGGATGGGAAGTCATCATTGGGGAAACAGATTTACTGTTTTCTTTTAATCAATTAAAGGAAGATGACTTTGTTATTATTCTGGATGCTACATATTCTGAGGGCTCAGCAGGAAGTGTTTCTTATTGCAAGTTAGAGGAAGCAATAACTTCATATGGAGCAACGAACTATCAACATGATATGAGTATCTTTGATTTAATGCGCCAATATTCAAAGTATGTAAGAGGCTATTGCATAGGAATTGAAATAGCTGAAGTCGGGTTTCAATGTGAACTTAGTGATACCTTAAAGAAAATGTTCCAAGACATTTGTCTATATGTTGAAAATCTAATAAAAGAAATAGTAAAGGAGGAGATATCGTATGCATGATACTTTTTTGAATGAAAGAATATATGAAGCCTTATCGAAAATGTGCAGTGAAAATAAAATAAATAAGTTGAATAAAATATGCCTAACTGTAAATATAGATAGCCATATCAGTGATAATAGTATCCGTGAGCATTTTAGTGAGAGGAATAATAATTTATTGGGTGACTGGACCGAAATTATTGTTGAAAGGCAGGATGTTGGAAAACTAAATGCAATAATTGAGAGCATTGAGGGCGATTCTTCAAATGAATGATTTAAAAAGATATCTTGTTCATATATCCGGTATCGTTCAAGGTGTGGGTATGAGACCGTATATTTATAATACTGCCAAAAAACATAAGCTTGGAGGCTTTGTTAGTAATCAGGGGTCTGCTGTTCGTTTAGAAATTAGCGGTAATAAAATAGATATACATAAGTTCCTTATTGAATTACTGGAAAACCCGCCCATCGGCTCCATAATTGACAAGGTCAAAGTCAAACCTTTGGATGGTGAAGCTTCCGATGGCTTTTTTATTATAGATAGCACGAATGAGAAGATACAGCAAGGATTAATCCCTCCCGATATGGCCATCTGTAATGAGTGTATCAAAGAAATGTTGGACAAGAGGAATCGAAGGTATCTGTACCCTTTTACAAACTGCACAACCTGCGGTCCTAGATACTCTATCATAAGGACATTACCTTACGATAGAGAAAATACATCAATGTCAGATTATAATATGTGCCCTACATGTAAATATGAATATGAAAGTCCTGACGACAGGCGATTTCACTCCCAAACCAACTGCTGCCCTGAATGTGGGCCAAAGCTTACTTTGCTAGACAGGAATGGAAGTCCAATTGCTTGTAGTAATCCTGTTCTTACGGCCAGACAATTGTTGTATGAGGGGAACTTGATAGCAATCAAAGGGATTGGTGGCTATCATATCGCTTGTAATGGTCAAGATGAGAAGGCCATAGGACTTTTGCGTAATAGAAAGAGAAGACCTGATAAGCCATTGGCTATTATGGCGGTTAATTTAGAAGCTGCCAAGTTAATCTGTTATATATCTGAAAAAGAGGGTGAAATACTTGCTGGAAGGCAAAGGCCGATCGTCCTTCTTGATAAGAAATATCCTCAATTACTACCCGAAAATATTGCTCAAGGGACTAACCGTCTGGGAGTTATGCTTCCTTATACGCCACTTCATCATCTATTGTTTTATGAACAACTTAAATATCTTGTAATGACCAGTGGTAATATAAGTGGTATGTCAATTAGTTACAGAGATGAGGATGCCTTGGAAAGGCTAAAGGATGTTACTGATTATTTTATTGTACATGATAGAGAAATTCTGACCCCAGTTGATGATTCTCTAGTAAGGGTTGTTGATGGGAATGAATTGATTAGTAGAAATGCAAGAGGCTATACCCCTACTGCCATAAAGATTGAATCTGAGAGAGAAATAATAGCTACAGGAGCAGAGCAAAAATCTTCACTATGCCTTGTGCACAAAGGTTATGCTCATTCCAGCCAATACCTTGGGAACTTAGAGGATATGAGTGTATATGAAGAATATCTAGAACTTGCGAAAAGAATGAAATTAATCCTGGATCCAGGAACACAGATTATAGCACACGATTTACATACAGGATATTTTTCCACTCAGTGGGCTATAGAACAATCAAATTTAAAAATCCCCATACAACATCATCATGCGCATATGGCTGCATGTATAGCAGAGTATAATCTAAGGCAGGATGCTATAGGTATCATCTATGATGGGACAGGATTAGGAGCAGATGGAGCTATATGGGGAGGAGAATTTTTTGTTGGTACCATTGGTAAGTACACTAGAGTTGGTCAATGGAAGTATGTGAAGCTACAAGGAGGAGATAGTGCCATAAGAGAGCCTTGGAGAACAGCGGCTTCCTATCTGTATGCAATTGGAACCCAGGAGAGTAAGTATCTGTATAATGTAAATAATCAAGATTTTAGAACAGTACAAAATTCGATCAAGCATAATCTGAATTGCTTTGAATCGTCTAGTATAGGGAGATTGTTTGATTGTGTAGCAGCTCTAGTCCTACAAAGGACTCATATTACCTATGATGCACAAGGGCCGATAGAGCTAGAAAGTGCTATTGAGCAAGATGTAAGCGAGCTTTATCCATATGCTATAGAAGAGAAGGGCGAAAAACTGATTATAGGGTATGAAGGGATAATATTAGGCATACTAGAAGACTTGAAATATGGAAAGGGTGCTTCCTATATATCAGCTAAATTTCATAACACTGTGTGTGAAGCTACAGTTGAATGCACATGTAAAATTCGATGCAGATTTCCCATAGACAATATTGTTTTAGGGGGAGGAGTGTTTGAAAATGTTTATCTGTTAAAGAAAATAATCCAAGGACTAAAAAAGCATAGCTTTCATATATATTACAACAGAAAAGTACCGGTAAATGATGGGGGAGTTGCTTTTGGGCAAGCAGCTATTGCAGCTAAAGTGGCAGAGGAGGGTGCTTATGTGTCTAGCGGTTCCGGCTAGGGTTATTTCTACTGACAGTATTCATGCATGGATTGAGACTATGGGTGTACAGCAAAAAGTTAATATTCAATTGATTGATTCTCCTAAAATTGGTGATTACATATTAGTTCATGCAGGATTTGCTATTGAAAAGATTGATGAGCAGCAATTGATAATGTTCAATGAGACATTTTATAAGATGTTAGAATGGACAGAAAATGAGTGATACTCCAATGGTTGAAAGATTAAAAAAATGTATAGATCTACTCCAAGGCCAGGAGATAAGGATTATGGAGGTTTGTGGTACACATACACAGGTAATGTCAAAGTCAGGTATAAGATATCTTCTTTCTAAAGAAGTTTTGCTATTGTCCGGACCTGGATGCCCTGTATGCGTAACCTCAGAATCTGATATCGATATGGTAATAGAGTTACTTGATCTAGAAGATGTAATTATTGTAACCTTTGGAGACATGATGAAGGTAAAAGGAACTAACTTTAGCCTATCTGATAAAAAAGCACAGGGTTCGAACATATATGTAGTCTATTCCCCGGAGGATGCTCTAACTATTGCTGCTAATAATAGGAACAAGCTAGTCATTTTTATTGCTGTGGGATTTGAAACTACAGCGCCTCTGATTGCAGTCACTGTGAAGCAGAGGGAAGCAAGAGAACTTGATAATCTTTTATTTTTTACATCTTTAAAACGCATGGAACCAGTAATACGATTTATTTTGCAGGATAATAGAAACAAAATCAATGGGATGATTTGCCCTGGGCATGTAGCAACTATAACAGGAGCGGCTCAGTTTAGCTTTATTACAGAAGAATTTGGGCTTCCTGCTGTTCTATGTGGTTTTGAAAGTCAAGATATAGCTATAGGAATATGTGCCTTGCTCGAACAGATTACTAGCCAAAGACCCATGGAGTTTATAAATCTATACAAAAGATGTGTTAGCTGGAACGGTAATACAATAGCCAAGAATCTGATAAATGAGGTTTTTGAAGTGGCTGATGGAGATTGGAGAGGGATTGGCACCATTGAAAAATCTGCATTGGTATTGGGTCAAAAATTTAATCATTTGGATGTGATTAAGAATTTAGGGTTAAAAAAAGAAAAGTACTCCAATTCAGTCAACTGCTTTTGTAATGATATAATACTTGGAATTAAAATGCCTTATCAATGCAACTTATTCGGAATAATTTGTACACCAAAAAATCCTATGGGCCCATGTATGGTATCTTCAGAGGGTGCTTGTACAGCTCACTATAGATACGGAGGTGACGAGAAATATGGATGAAGTAATCAAGCTATCCCATGGGGAAGGTGGAGCAGATACACAAGATGTCATTAAGAATATATTTTATCGATACTTTAACGAGCCTCACTATAATGATCTATCGGATGCTTATGTTTTTGAAGCAGGGCAAAAGAAATATAGCTTTACTACCGATAGCTTTGTAGTAAAGCCAATATTTTTTAGAGGAGGTAACATTGGAAAACTGGCGGTATGCGGTACGATCAATGATCTTGTTACAGCCGGTGCAATACCCTTGTACTTAAGTGCAGGCTTTATTATAGAAGAGGGTTTTCCTATAGAAAAGCTTCACTTAGTTGCGAAAACTATGGGTGATGTTTGTAAACAAACAGGTGTAAAAATCGTAACTGGTGATACCAAGGTTGTTGAAAAAGGGAGTGTAGATCATCTCTTCATTAACACTACAGGGATTGGTTTGGTATCAGAACACTATAACCCTAAAAAAATAGAACCCGGAGATGAGATAATAATAACTGGAGGCATTGCGGAGCATGGCACTTCCATACTGTTAGACCGATATGATTTTGGTATTGAAACAGATTTAGTAAGTGATTGTACACCACTTTGTAATATAATTCATGGGTTGAGAAAAAAACTTCGGCAGGTTAAGTTGATGAAGGATCCTACCAGGGGAGGCCTGGCAACTGCTCTGAATGAGATAGCGACTATGATGGGAGTTGATGTAGAAGTTGATGAACAAATGATTCCTGTGAAAAGTGAGGTAAAATCTATTTGTGATATTATAGGAATGGATCCAATGTACCTTGCTTCCGAAGGAAGAATGATCATAATTGTTACGAAAGGCTATGGTGAACAAATAATACAACATATAAAAGAATTGAACTATTGTAATGATACACAGATTATCGGACATTTTACTTCTGGAAATCATGGAAAGGTATACATGAAAACATGGATAGGAGGTAAACGAATCATACCAGTACTTGAGGGTCAGATACTCCCTAGAATATGTTAGATAAAACAAATATAATTGCCAGAAAAAAATACGTATATACTAGAAAAAATGAAACTCATCACCTGAAAGGCTTCTACAGAATATATTGAACTATATGCAATCCAAAGGGTTAATGATTTTTAACCTTAGAGCTTGCTAGCTTTGATAAAGGGCATGGTGATTGATATGAGTATGTATAATTTTTCGGATGACAGGCTTAACCATTTATTTGATGATATTTACTATGATTTAAACTTACTATCTGTAATTCCCTGTGACCAAACAAGAAATCTAATTCTGAATCACTTGAGTAACAACATGTCTCTGCTAGAATATTTATATCAACAGCCATTATCTCCTGAAAACCTGACTACATTTACATTGGAAGAGTTATCAAGATTTGATGGAAAGAATGGCAATTCAGCATATGTAGCAGTTGATGGTACTGTCTATGATGTTACTGATAATGCTGCTTGGGCAGCAGCAACACACTTTGGTCTACAAGCAGGTAAAGATCTAACAAGTGAGTTTCATTCCTGTCATGGAGGTCAGCCAATTCTTAGTAATCTAAAGGTGGTTGGAAGGTTGGTAGAATATGAGTAATAGAGATTTTTTCTGTCTTGATGATTGTGAAAGTCCAAACACTGTACGTCTTATGGATACAATAAGAGATCAAATGAATCAGGGTGTTTTTAAAAAAATGAACCTGGTGTGGCTAGAATTGACAGGATGTTCAGGCAATATTATATCTCTTCTGAATGGTTCGAATCCAGACTTCATATACTTAATAACTCAGATGACTAATTTTATTTATTGCAACAGTCTTTCAATGAATGAAGGGCAGGATGCTATGAAGCATTTGTTTTCTGTTCAGGGAAGCGACTATATCCTAGCTGTGGAGGGGGCTGTTGCTACTAAGGATAAGGGTCTGTACAATATCATTGGCCGCTATAACGGTAGATTTATAACAGCTCTGGAGGCAGTGAAAACCTTGGGGGAAAAGGCAAGTCATGTTATTGCTATTGGAGCCTGTGCTACCCATGGAGGTGTATCTGCAGCAAGGCCGAATCCAGCTGAATGTGTCAGTGTACAGAGTGTATTAAATCGTAAGGTCATTAAGCTCACAGGATGCCCTTGTCATCCTGATTGGTTTATGGGTACTCTGGCTCATATTCTGCTTTATGGAGAACCAGAGCTTGACCACTTTGATAGACCACTAATGTTTTACAGCACTTTAATTCACGATAGATGTCCTCGTAGATCATATTTTGATCAAGGAAACTTTGCAGAGAAGCTGGGAGATAAGACCTGCATGTTTAAATTGGGCTGCCGAGGACCGGTAACGCACATAGATTGTCCAATCAGGCAGTGGAATCAATATGTTAATTGGCCAATTAAGGATGACACTCCTTGCATTGGTTGTGCACAATTTGGATTCCCGGATTTAATGGAACCTTTTATTAGCTACAATACAACGAGATAAAATTGAAAGGAGGATAAATGGCAAAAATGATTATTATTAATCCTGTTACCAGAGTTAGTGGCTTTATGGAAATTCAAGCAGATATTGAAAACAACCAGGTGGTTGATGCAAAGACGGAAGGACTTCTGTTTCGTGGCTTTGAAAAAATGCTGGTTGGTAGAAGTCCATTTGATGCAATATACTTTACTCAACGTATTTGTGGAATTTGCTCGACTGCTCATTCAATTGCTTCAAGCCTTGCTCTGGAAGATGCATTTGGCATTATACCACCAGAACAGGGGAGATATCTAAGAGACATCGTCCATGGATGTGAGTTTTTGCAAAATCATATCCGTCATTTTTATCAATATACCATTCCAGACTATGTAAAGCTACCTGAAGACTATCCTCTGTTTCAAGCAGAGCATAGTGATTTTAGGTTACCAAAAGAAATGAACGACAGATTAATTAAGGATTATTTTGCTTCTCTTGAGATAAGCAGAAGTGCACACGAAATGCTTGCTGTGCTTGGTGGTAAGGCCCCACATAACCATGGGATATTTATAGGTGGAATTACCACAAGGGCAACTACAGATAAAATCATTAAGATAAAATCAATATTGCATTCCATATTACAATTTATCGATGATATAATGATTCCTGATGTATACACCATCGCTAAATATTACGATGATTACTATATGTTAGGCGGGGGATATGGGAATCTTCTGAGTTTTGGGTGTTTTAATGATTATAAGGAACTAGGAACCTTGTACTTAAATCCTCTTGTACATACCAATGGAATTACAAGTATATTTAATCCAGAAAATATTACTGAAGAAACTGACTATGCCTGGTATAAAGATGGTCAAGATATTAGTAGGCCTTATGAGGATAATCAGGATGCTGATATGAAGAAGTCTAAGGCATATTCATGGGTTAAGGCACCAAGATATAATAATCTACCTTTTGAGACTGGTCCACTGGCCAGACAGTGGCTAACCGGTGAATATAGGAGAGGGATATCAACCATGGATAGAACTATTGCAAGAGTTCTAGAAGCGAGAAAAATTGCAAAGATTATGGAAATATTACTGGATAAACTAATTCCTGATATATCTGTGCAAGAGGAATACATAATTCCTAATACAACTATAGGAAAAGGATTGGTAGATACTACACGAGGTGCTTTAGGACATTGGTTAATCATTCGAGATAAGCTAATATCGTTTTATCAGATTATTACACCATCGGCCTGGAATCTTTCGACACGAAGCAGTAAAATGAGAGGATCTGCTGAACAAGCTCTTATTGGCACATCTATAAGTGATATGAATTCACCTGTAGAATTAGGGAGAATAATTCGATCCTTTGATCCTTGTATTTCATGTGCAACACATGTATATACAGGCGGGAAGCATGTTAATACAATACAAATTTATTAGTAAAGACATATATTGCTAGTATCTCCATCATATTTTGGACACGAAGTGGTTGCCAAATTATCTTTAGTAGATTTATTAATTGATTTATTTGCATGAATTAGCTTAAGTAGGGAGTTAAAGAAACGGCTCCTTCGTCAACTAAAAGGAACCGTTTCTTTGATGGTCATTAAAAAAGCGATAAAAAATATATTAGAAATAATATTATATTTAAAAAATATTGTGTATTTTAATTTTTTCTAGTTCTGCAATATGATCCAATAAAAATTTTAAAACATGAACGCTTGCAAGTGCTTCATCTTTAGTCATTTCTTTTATATATTGGGGTAGTTTCCTTAACTCCATTTCGATATTATCTATTTCTTGATGATTTGAAAATAATTTTATTTTTTTAGAATAATCATTCCACTTATCTGTAAACTCTAAGGAGGTTTTATATGCTCTATCCCAGTTATCATCAGTAATTTGTTGCTCTATATCAGTATTAAGTTTTCCTAATTTTTGAGATGCTTTATTTAGATACTTAATGGAAAAAGACATAGCAACTATCATGATTGCTGATATAATTAAGGATATAACGACGTTTTTCATGAATATTATTTACCCTCTTTCTTAAGCTGATATACAAGCTTACCATTTGAATCTAATAAAGCCAGAAAAACCTGATCAGAAGATAATATGTTTTTTTTGCTCAGTTGCTTATCAAGCCAAGACTTGTCTTTTTCTATAATCTTTAAATTCTTATTGTTAACCTTGCCATCAAGTATTAATGTTACAGGTAGCATGTTTTGACTAGATTTTACTTTTAAATCTTTTTTGGTAGCAGGTTCCGATTCACTTTTCGGAATTATAGATATTTGTCCACCTGTTTCCAAGATAGCATACTCTATATCTTCAAGATTGTAATACTCTTTTAATCTAAGTTCTTCCAATAAATCATTAAGATTAAGTCTGTTATTTTTAAGCTCATTGACATTAATTTTTCCTTTTTCAATAACTATACTTGGCTTACCACAAAAAATGATTCTGGCAACTTCACTTTTAAGCTGTAAGGTAGAAATTAATACTTGTAAAATTAATAATGTTATTATTGGAATTATCCCATGAAACAGTGGTATACTTGTGTTTTGCATAGGCATTGCTGCAAGTTCCGAAACCATCAGTGCAATTACAAGCTCAAAAGGTTGGAGTTGACCAATTTGTCTTTTTCCCATTATTCGCATAATAAATACTACTATAAAATACAATATGATGGCTCTAATTAAAACAATAAACATAAAATCGCATCCCTTTAATTTAATTTTAACATTCATAGTTAATTATTTGAAATAATGAAAAAAATTATACTTAGTTAAGGAGTTATTATTTTTATAGTGCCATCAGTGGTATATTATTATCAATATGGATTTATATCTACTGTTGTGGTGCAATATAATAATGGATTCATATTCACGCCTATGAAGTTTTGTAATTAGAACAGAAAACTTGCAAAACACAATGAACTATTGTAATATTATTATTTGTGTAGAAGAGAAGACTATGAAGAAATAGAGTGCTGTAAAATTAGAAACAAATAAAATACTAGGGAGAAATATAATGGAAATTTTTATGAATTTACTACTAATGTTAGGTGGAGTTGCTGTATTTATGTTTGGAATGAAGCAGATGAGTTCTGGTTTGGAATTAAGTGCAGGATCAGGAATACGAAACCTTTTCAAAAAGATGAACAAAAACAGAGTATTTAATTACGGGATCGGAATCGGGTCTACCGCACTTGTCCAATCATCTTCAGCCACTTCAATCATGACAGTCGGACTTGCTCATGCGAATATTGTAACAGTCAAGCAAGGCTCAGGCTTTATATTAGGCGCAAAAGTGGGTACCACTCTTACAGCTTTTATATTTGCCCTTTCAGGCATCAGCAAAGGGGGCTTTAATATTAGCTATGTTTTTGCAGCGATTGCATTTGTCGGTGTCATGATCATTTTTTCCACTAATAACGAACCCTTAAATAAAATTGCACCATTTTTAATCGGATTTGGAATGCTATTTATCGGATTGGAAGTGATGGAAACTGCAATCGGTGGACCAGATTCGATACTGAGCATTGAACTTTCTAAAGTATTTAAATATGAAATCATGCAAAATCCCATCTTGCTGGTGATATTAGGAATTCTCTTTACAGGCATTATACAGTCATCTACGGCAGCAACTGGTGTTTTTATAGCTTTCTTAGCTACGGGAGTTATCCACAATATAGATCAATCATTTTTCTTAGTGATGGGAGCAAATATTGGAACCTGTAGCGATGGCATTATGGCTTCCCTAACCACGAACGCCAACGGGAAACGCATAGCATTATTCCATGTGATTACCAGTGTAATTGGCGCGACAGCATTTACGATTATTCTGGTTCTTTTCAGAACACCAATTACTAACATGTTTGAAAGTCTATTCCCCGGAAAACCACAGTTTAGTCTTGCGACATTTAACCTTATTTATAATACTCTTTACACCTTAGTGCTACTCGTATTTATCGATCCCTTAATCAATTTTGTTACAAGAATGGTGAGGGATAAGCAAGAGGAGCTGGAAGAATTGTCATATATTGATGAGCGTTTCTTGAAAACTCCAGCGGTTGCCATTGAACAAGCACTAAAGGAATTATACGATATGGCGATTCTTGCAATGGAGAACATTGATCGTTCCTTTACTTCATTGGTCAACGAAGATATGAGTGAAAGCAAAAAAATTGCAGATGTTGAATATCGTATTGATTTCTTAACAAATAAGATCACAAGCTTTTTAATAAAAATTTCATCAGTTACTAAAGTCGCTGATGACGAAAAACTTATAGGCGGACTACATCATGTAACAAATGATATTGAGCGACTGGGTGATTACGCAGTACTTTTGGTAAAAGAAACAAGTTATATGAAGGAAAATGAAGTAAGATTTTTGGATCAGACCAAAGATGAGTTTGACCAAATCTACAGACTTATCTCCGAGATGTTTGACTTAGGATTTGATGCATTTACAAACCGTAGAATCGAAAATTTCGGAAGAATTTCAAACATTCACAAGGAGATTAATAAACTTATATCCACTACGCGTAACGAACATGTGGTACGTCTAAGTTCAGGGATGTATCCTGTTGAGGTATCAAACAGCATTTATTCGGTACTGTTTTCAATGCAAAGAATATCGGATCATATCGTGAATATTGCTTTCTCGATAAGGTCCACAACCGGAAGCAAAACAGAAGCATTTCAAGCCATTGAAAGTGAAGAGAAGAAAACAGAAAACACAGATCGTAAGTCAAGCTAACAGCTATACAAGGAGATCCATTTGACAACTTATAACGAAGTACTGCAGGTCCAATATTCGGTATCTACCATAAACCACTTAAGTCATTTACCAAGGAGGAAAAGTTATGAAGTTTATTTCATGGAATATTGATTCATTAAATGCAGCATTAACAGGAAGTTCAGAACGTGCAATATTATCTTTGAATGTATTAAATTCAATCATGGAACTTAACCCAGAAATTATTGCCATACAGGAGACAAAGTTATCAAATGACGGGCCTACTAAAAAGCATTTAGAGATTTTGAAGGATAAGTTTGGGGATTATGAAATTATATGGAGGAGTTCGGCAGAACCGGCACGCAAGGGTTATGCGGGTACCATGTTTTTATATAAAGATAATCTCACACCATTGGTTACCTTTCCGGTAATTGGTGCACCAAGCACCATGGATTCTGAAGGTCGTATTATTACATTAGAATTTGAAAATTTCTACTTAACACAAGTTTATACACCGAATGCAGGCGATGGTTTGAATCGTTTAGAAGAACGTCAAGTTTGGGATATAAAATATGCCGATTATCTAGCGAGTCTGGATAAGGGAAAGCCGGTCATCGCTACAGGGGATTTTAATGTAGCACATAATGAAATAGACTTAGCCCATCCTAATAGTAATCGTCGATCCGCTGGTTTTACTGATGAGGAACGTCAAGGTTTCGATAATATATTAACTAAAGGTTTTACAGATACTTTTCGCTATATCCACGGAGACGTGAAAGGCATGTATACTTGGTGGGCTCAGCGTGCTAGAACAAGCAAAATTAATAATTCTGGTTGGAGAATTGATTATTGGATAGTTAGTGATCGCATTGCAGATAAAGTAACTAAATCTGAAATGATTGATTCCGGTCCAAGACAAGATCACACTCCAATATTACTAGAAATAGATCTAGAAAATAGTTTCTAATGGAGATTTTTAATGAATATTGGTTATGCCTGCCTAACAATCGGGGTTTATGGAACACAGCATCGAACATGTACGATAAAAAATGCTGCTCCTGATCTTCTAATAAGATTAATTCAATCAAATCTGGAAGCACTGGATAAAATATTAGACTATAACATACAAAACGGTATCAAACTGTTTCGTATTAGCTCAGACATCATACCATTTGGTTCACATCCTGTGAATACGGTAAAATGGTGGGAAATATTTAATTCTAAACTAAATGAACTTGGGCGTAAAGCAACCACTAATAATATTCGTCTTTCAATGCACCCTGGACAGTATACTGTATTAAATTCGCCGGACGTGGCGGTAGTTGAACGAGCAGTGGAAGACTTGAGCTACCATACACGATTTTTAGATTCGATGGGCTTGGGAAAAGAACACAAGATAGTTCTCCATATTGGTGGCATTTATGGTGAAAAGACCACCGCACTCAAACGCTTTGTCCGAACTTACCGCTATTTGGACGAAAATATCCGGCAGCGGTTGGTGATTGAAAATGATGACCGTCAATATACCATATCCGATGTTCTTTCTATAGGAGAAAGAGAAGGAATACCCGTAGTGTTTGACAACCTTCATCATCAAGTGAATCAAGACAATAACCGTTCGGATACTGAATGGATCACTGCTTGTGGAAAAACCTGGAAGCGCTCAGATGGTCCCCAAAAGCTACATTATTCACAGCAGGCTGCCGGTAAAAGGCTGGGTTCTCATTCTGCCACATTGGATGTCTATAATTTTTTGCGGTTTTATAAACAGATTCCGAATAAGGATGTAGATATCATGGTGGAAGTCAAAGACAAGAATTTATCTGCGATAAAATGTATCAACACAATTGCTTCACCAAAAATCCAACGACTAGAAAAAGAATGGAGTCGTTATAAGTACTTGGTTCTGGAACACGCTCCAAAGGTATACCAGGAGATAAGACAGCTATTGAAAGACAAGAGCACATACCCTGTTGTAGACTTTTATAGACTGATTGATGAGGCTATGATGAGTCCTGTCAAACCCAGAAATGCAGTAAATGCCGCCCAGCATGTATGGGGCTATTTTAAAGATTCGGCTGATAAGAATACAAGGATAAGATTTGATAAAATAATTGATAAAGTGAGTATGGGGGAATCAACTGTTCCTATGAAACGCTTGCTCTGGAAATTGGCCGGGGAACAGGAAGAACAGTATCTACTGGAGTCATTTTATTTCATAAAGAAGAGATGAGTGTTTGATTATAAAGCTAATGAGAATAAACAAGAAGGTTAATATAACGAGGAAGAGACCGTAACAATATAGCATGCTTTAGCATAGTATATAGTAAGTTAGTCAATAAAATATTAGCATATGGAGCAGGCGATACACTCTATGAGTGAGAGTGTGTGGGGCTGGGCTGGCAAGAAGCTGGCAGCAGGACAGAGTACCTGTGGGACTATAATTTTATATTATGGTGCCACGGGTTTTTTTAAACTCATTAAGCGTTAGCCGCTAATATTATTTGAAAGGACTTATGGTTATGGTAGAGGATGTATATAAAAAAGTCATGAAGGTGCTATGGATTATTCTGTTTGCGAATTTGGGGGTGGCAGTAATTAAGATTATACTCGGTACTATGATTAAGAGTGCCGGTATGATGGCTGACGGGTTTCATTCGCTAACTGACGGATCATCTAATATTGTTGGACTGGTAGGTATAAAGTTTGCTTCCAAGCCTGTTGATGAGGAGCATCCATATGGACACAAAAAGTATGAGACTCTTTCAGGATTATTTATAGGTGGGATGCTCTTTTTTATTGGAGGAAAAATAATTATTGGAGCAATAGGCAGATTTGTGAACCCGGTAACACCCATTATTACATTTGAAAGCATGTTTATACTTCTCGCCACACTTTGTATAAACACCTTTGTTTGTATTTATGAATATAAGAAAGGCAGGACGCTTAAGAGTCAAATTCTAATAACTGATTCGATTCATACTAGAAGCGACATCTATGTTTCGATTGGAATACTTATGACATTATTAGGTGTTAAAATTGGGCTTCCATCTATAATAGATCCTATTGCATCACTTATTGTAGCCGGATTTATTATTCATGCGGCCTATGTTGTATTTAAGGACAATATTAATATTTTGATGGATAAGGCGGTTGTCAATATTGAAAAAATTAAGAATATTACTTTGAGTTTTGAGGAAGTAAAAGAAATCCATAATATTCGGAGCAGAGGCAGTGAGAATGATGTGCATATTGATATGCACATATTGACAGAACCAAATATGAGTGTTGAAGAATCCCATAAACTAATACACAGTATTGAAGATAAGATACGCGAAGAGATAAATAATAATGTACAGGTAATAGCCCATATTGAGCCTTTTATTGAAGATGAGAGCCAAGAAAGCCTTAGTGCTGATGAAAGATATAAGCCAATGAATTGAACGAGAATATGTTGACAAAAGGCTAATATTAGCGTTAAAAAATTCAACTAGACGCAAAAGATAGGTATTGTTAATCTAGGATTGCTTTTATTATAGCTTGAAGTTGTGGCACGATTATTTCTTCGAATTCTGGGTTCTTCTTAAACCATCGGATGTTAAGAGGAGAAGGATGTACTAAAGGAAAGTATTCTGGTAAATACTCTTGGTATGCTTTTACTGTTTCAGTCAGATTCCGCTTAATACGGTCTTTTAGGTAAAACTTTTGAGCGTAGGCTCCAATCAATAGGATAAGCTCTACCTGTGGCATTTTCTCTATGAGCATTGGATGCCATTTTGGAGCGAAGTCTTTTCTCGGTGGTAGGTCTCCAGTTTTTCCTTTGCCTGGAAAGTAAAAATCCAAGGGTAGCACAGCAATCTTTCCAGAATTATAGAAGGTGTCATCGGTAACTCCTAACCATTGACGTAGCTTATCACCGCTTTTATCCTTGAAGGACTGGCTCTTTTCCTGAGTTTTTATTCCCGGGGCTTGCCCTATTATCAGTAGCTTTGCCTGAGGGTTAGCCATGAAGATAGGATTCCATCCCTTCTTAGTAAATTCAAGATTATTAGGATCCTGCATAATTGCCTTTTTAATTGATGCTATTGTTTCCATAGTTTGCTCCTTAAACTGACATTGAAAGATACTGTTTTTTATTATAATATGATTATATCACATTAAACAAGAATTATTTGTAGCCTGTGCTCTTGTTCGAGAGATTATTGAAAATTTATATTTAAAATATTACTTTATTAAAAAAGGAGTGTTTATACACCGAATGCTGGGGATAGCTTGAATCGTTTAGAAGTAGATACATTTCGTCTGATTATGGCAATGTGATATGGTCACAGAATTAAAACCGTATAAGTATATAATAAAATAAAAAATAGTAAGGAGATGCTTATGCGGGATAATATAAAATATGAAGTAGTAACAAGTAAGTCTTTTGATGAAGCTACCACCAGCTTAGTAAAAAGCTTAGAGGAACGAAAGTTTGGAGTGCTTTGGAAGCTGAACTTTAAAGACAAACTAAAGGAAAAAGGCATAGAGTTTGATAGAAACTTTATGGTATTAGAAGTTTGTAATCCTCAAAAAGCGAATGAAGTGTTATCAAAGCACATTGATGTTGGATATTTCTTGCCTTGTAAGCTTGTTGTATATGAAGATAGGAGCACTGTAAAAATCGGTATGATAAATCCAGAAATGCTAATTGGACTTCTTAATCATACTGATTTGGAGGATACTGCTAAAGAAGTGCAAAACATACTGATTTCAGCAATAGACAATGCAAAGTAATTATAGGTGATTGAAATGAGTGAAACTAGTAAAGAGTTAATTTTTCAAGAAACAATGGATGAACTAGTAGACAGGCTCATAGAAAATCAGAAGTAGAATTATTTGCAGGAACAGTAATTGCTTTGGCAAATAAACATAAGATAGATGTGCCTGTGAACAAGAGGATTTATGAAACAGTTAAGAAAATTGAAAGTGAATATTAGATAGGATATTAAGGAGGCAAATATTATGACACAGGAAAATCACATATATATAGCGATTGATCTAAAATCATTCTATGCCTCTGTCGAATGTATTGAACGTAATCTTGATCCTATGACTACTAATCTTGTTGTTGCAGATGCAAGCCGTACCGAAAAGACAATCTGTCTTGCAGTGTCACCGTCACTTAAGTCCTATGGTATTTCGGGGAGAGCAAGACTTTTTGAAGTTGTTCAAAAGGTCAAAGAAGTGAATGCAGAGCGGACTAGAAATGCCTCTGGACACGAATTAACTGGCTCATCCTATAATGATATAGAATTAAAAAAATCACCTGAATTATCATTAGATTATATCGCAGCACCACCCAGAATGTCCTTATACATGGATTATAGCACGAGGATTTATAATATCTATTTAAAGTATATTGCGCCAGAAGATATACATGTTTACTCTATAGATGAGGTATTTATAGACGTGACAAATTATTTGCAGACTTATAATCTGTCACCAAGAGAACTTGTTATGAAGATGATAAGGGAAGTTCTTAAAACGACTGGAGTTACTGCCACAGCTGGCATTGGTACTAACCTTTATCTTGCTAAGATTGCTATGGATATTGGGGCGAAACACATAGTGCCTGACAAGGATGGAGTCAGGATTGCAGAGTTGGATGAGATGAGCTATCGACGTTCACTCTGGACACATCGTCCACTAACGGATTTTTGGCGTGTTGGCAGAGGATATGCTAAAAAATTAGAAGAACATGGCCTGTTCACGATGGGGGATGTGGCAAGGTGTTCAATAGGAAAGCCTAATGATTATTACAATGAAGACCTACTTTATAAGCTATTTGGTATTAATGCAGAGCTATTAATTGACCATGCCTGGGGATGGGAACCGTGTACAATTGCTGATATTAAGGCTTATAAGCCTAGTGTAAACAGCCTTGGATCTGGGCAGGTTCTGCAAAGTCCATATACCTTCGAGAAGGCAGGATTAATTGTGCGGGAAATGACTGACCTGCTAGTTCTAGACTTGGTTGATAAGGGGCTTGTAACGGACCAGATGGTATTAACTGTAGGATATGATATTATTAATCTAACTAATCCGGAGATTAAAAAGAAATATAAGGGACAGATTACCAAAGATCAATATGGGCGTGAAATTCCAAAGCATGCCCATGGAACTGTAAACCTTGGACGACTAACATCTTCGACAAAGCTAATCATAGATGCTGTTATGGAGCTATATAGTCAGATTGTTGATGAAAGCCTCTTTATTAGAAGGATAAATATATCCGCAAACCATGTGGTGGATGAGAGTTCTGTAGAAAAAGATGATTCCTTTGAACAACTCAACCTCTTTACCGATTATGAAAGTGAACAAAAATTAAAGGAAGAAGAGGAAGCCCTATTGGAGCGAGAAAAGAAGATACAGCACGCTGTACTTGACATTAAGAAAAAATACGGGAAAAACGCTATACTAAAGGGCATGAATCTTGAAAAGGGTGCTATGACCGTTGAACGAAATAAGCAAATAGGAGGGCATAAGGCCTAATGAAGTACGATTTTAAAGATGAGAATCGTTATAATGATATCATCAATCTACCCCACCATGTATCCAAGTCCCATCCTCGTATGTCCACCTTAAATCGAGCAGCACAGTTTTCTCCTTTTGCTGCATTGACGGGCTATGAAGATGCAGTCGAAGAGACGGCAAGGTTAACGGGTAAGAGAATAGATTTAGATGAGTCTGCGAAATCCAGATTAGATGAAAAGTTTAGGATTGTTCAGGAACAATTAAGCAGTGAACCTGAGGTTACAATCACTTATTTTCAACCAGATGATAAGAAGTCCGGAGGAGCTTATGTTTCTATCTGTGGCATAGTAAAGAAAATAGACTATTATGAACGGGCTGTGATTATGCAGGATGGAACAAGGATAGAGATAGAGGAAATCATTAATATTGAAGGAGAGAATGTTCAATTTTAAATGATTTTTTGTGAGGTTACTATAACAGAGAGGCTAGGTTAACTATTCCGCAAATGGATTGTTTTTTCATACCAATATTCTATTTGAGATTTGTCTGGACAATTTTTTAAATAAACAAAACTAAAAGGATGGCTAATATCAAAATTCCCTAGTGGAATTTCTTTAAGATACCCTTCATATATTTCTTTTTTAACAGCCTCCCTGTACATAAAAGTAATCCCAATGTTTTGATGACACAATTCTTTAATAACGTTCATATTACCAATTTCAATTCTACTTTTAAAATCTTTAATACTAAGATTATGATTGTACAATGCTTGTTCTAGTATATCACGAGTTCCACTCCCTGGTTCGCGTAGAATAAGATTTTGCTCAAGCAGCTCTTCTAGATAAGTAGCCTTGAATGCGATTTTGTTTTCCGGAGAACAGACACCAATAAATGTTTCATTGGATATTAGTTTATAATCGAATTGATTATGGTTAAAATGACCCTCAAGTAAGGCAAAGTCTATCTTTCCTTCCCAAAGCATTTTCTGAAGCAGATGAGTGTTTTCCACAAACATTGAAATCTTAGTTTCTGGGTCTTCTTTAAATATTTGATATAATATAGGTGGGACTGTATATTCCCCAATAGTCAAAGTTGCTCCAAAATTCAATGGTTTAACCTGATTTTTTATACGATGTAATAAGGGTAAAATTCGTTCCGAGTTTGCTTTAAGTGTTCTAACATATTGCTGTAATGCTTCACCTTCTTCTGTAAGAGAAAAGTTCTTTCCTTTCCCTGAAATCAATACTACCTGATAAAAATTCTCTAAAAACTGTATATGCTGTGTAACAGCAGGTTGTGTCATGTTTAATTTCTCCGCTGTCTCTGTATAATTACAAGTTTCACAAAGAGTAAGAAATGTCTGTAGTCTATTATCTAACATATGAAAGCCTCCATATAAATTCAACTTATAATAATATAAAATATTTTAATTTCATTTTATATTAATATAATGGTATATTCAAGTAAGAATTTTATTAACTTGGAGGTATATTATGTTTAAGAAGTTATACAAGATAGCACCTGGGTTTCTACTTAGCGCAATAGTTGCCATTGTAGCAATGTTTTTGAGCAGTTTTATTCCAGGGGACATTATAGGCGCCACTGTTATGGCCCTTTTAGTTGGTATGGCATTGAATTCTATATTAAATAAGTATAAGCAATTCAATGCAGGTGTAGATTTTACAGGAAAAATCATTCTTCGTATTGGTATAATACTTATGGGTGTTAATTTGAACTTCTCTGATGTTCTAAATGTAGGTAAATACTCACTTTTTGTAATGATTTTTACTATGGCTACTGCATTTGGAGTTGGTAACTTAATTGGAAAGATGTTTGGAATGAACTGGAAACTGACTAATCTACTATCGGTCAGTACTGCAATATGTGGCGGTAGTGCTGTTGCTGCAGTGGGACCGGTTATTAAAGCAAAAAACGAAGATATAGCATATGCAATATCTGCAACTTTTATATTTGATGTTCTGACAGTAGTGGCATTTCCATGGATAGGACATGCTCTTGGTATGTCAGATACGGGGTTTGGCTTATGGGTAGGCACTGCTGTTAATGATACATCATCAGTTGTAGCAGCAGGATACGCTTTTTCTGATATAGCAGGAAATATAGCAGTCATAGTAAAGCTAACCAGAACATTGTTTATAATACCATTTGTATTAATATTCTCTGTTATAACAGAAAGGTTAGAAGCAAAATCAGAAGCCCGGTCTGGACGATCATCTATTAACTTCAAGAAAATATTCCCTTATTTTATTATATTATTTCTTGTTGTTGTAGCTCTTCGAAGTACAGGTATTATTCCTAATAATATAGTACCTAGTCTTTCAAAAACATCAAAGTTTTGTATGGTGATGGCTTTATCAGCTATTGGCCTTAAAACAAGCTTCGGAGATATAAAAAATATTGGTTTTAAGCCAATGTTTCTCGGTTTTATAGTAGATACTTTAGTAGTTATTGTATCCATAGGAGTTCAGATAGTTACAGGAAGATTTTAGGGGTTTTAGTAATGTAGTGTTTGAAATTCAATGGTTTGTGTTATAATCGCATTATGTTTATAATCTTTGAGGAGGATGAAAATGTACTACGGGGCTCATTACAAATCTCCAGTTGGGGACATACTGCTTGCAAGTGATGAACATAGCATTATAGGTCTATGGATTGAAAATCAGAAATACATAGGAAACACTATGCCAAAAGATATAAACGAGGATCATGATATTCCAATACTTAGAGAAGGTCTAGCATGGTTAGATGATTATTTTGCTGGCAAGAAACCAGAGCTGTCCAGGCTATCTCTTGCTCCTATAGGTGGGAAGTTTAGGCAGGAGGTATGGAAAATCCTTACCCGGATACCTTATGGTGAACTAATTACATACGGTAGCATTGCAAAAGAAGTTGCAAAACGTATGGGAAAGGATAGGATGTCCGCGCAGGCTGTAGGTGGCGCTGTCAGCCACAATCCTATATCAATCATTATACCTTGCCATCGAGTTGTAGGCACTAATAAAAGTCTAACAGGTTATGCAGGTGGGCTGGATATGAAGGTAAAGCTACTCGAGCACGAAGGAGTAGATATGACTGGATTATATATGCCGAAAAAAAGAACTATTTGAAGCAATTGAAATGTGATTCTCAATCATGTCATCTGAAGAGATCGAAAAATATTTAGATTTAGTCACATACAATGGAGCTCGTTGCCTGGCTAGTAGAATACGATGTTAAGCTTGATTTAGGCGTAAACTACTAATTTAAAAAAATCCACCAGGATATATCGACCTCCAATCGTTAGATATTTGGTCTAACTTTTGGGGGTCGGTACAAACTGGTGGATTTTTATCTTACAAATGATTTATTGTATAAAGAACAATTCTAAACCATATTATCTCCAAAAAGTTTTACATTCAGCTTTATCTATAATATTATATCGTATGATTTCCTCAAGCAATTTAAAATCAACTGGCTGCTTCCACTTAATTCGAAATAACATTTTAGAATAATCATATCCCGCCTCTTCTAAAGCTTTAGCAAAATGAGCTATTCCAGCACTTTCAGGTGAAATAGCTATATGCTGTTTTGAGATACTAAAGCCAATAATATAGGTTCCATGATCGGTATACATAGGTTGATTCCATTTGACTTCTTGCTTTAAGTTAGGAAAATGAACTTTTATCCAATCGAATATTTCTTCTAGGCGATTACGATGTTCTTGGTTTTCAATTTGATTTAGGTATTCTGTAAAGGCTTCCACTATGTTACCTCCTATCTTTGAATTAATAAAATAAGATTAATAATATGTTCATATCAATAGTTTTACTCGAATCTTAGTAGTTGATACTTATTATATTTCTGTAAACGGTGAGTTAATTTCCACAGCCGGAAAGCTAGGTAAAACCAGAGAGACAATGACTCCTCAGTATCTTCCTCAAGTTGCATTGTTTGAAGCACAAGAAGGAACAAATGAAATATTGATTCAAGTTTCAAATTACTATCATCGTAGCGGAGGAATATTAGAGAGCATATGTTTGGGCGGTGAAAAGCAAATCATAGACCTACGATATAAACGCTTAGCACATGAATTTATTATGTTTGGAAGCTTACTATGTATAGGAGCATATCACCTCAGTTTATTTCTTTTTAGAAAAAAGAATTTTTCATCATTATATTTTGGGTTGTTTTGCCTCTTAATAGGCATGAGGACCATGTTGGTTGGAGAGAGATTTTTAATACACTTTTATCCCAACTTTAATTGGGAGTAAGCCCATAAGTTACAGACACTTACATATTATTTTGGAGTACCACTTGTATTAATGTTTCTCAAGTCAGTTTTCCCAAAGTATTATCATACGAGGATTATTAAAATCTCTCAATTTATAGGAGCAGCCTTTGGTTTACTGGTTCTTCTTACACCCGCGAGGGTTTTTACTCCTTTCAATATTTTATATCAAATCTGGACCATTATTGCGATTATTTATATTTTAGTTATACTGGTAAAATTGGGGATAAAAAAGGAACCTGACTCTTTGTTTATTATATTTGGTGCCTTGGCATTACTACTTACTAGTGCAAATGATGTAATTTTTCATAATATTTGGTTGAATGATAATGGTCCGGCAATGTTAAGGGCTTTGATCAGAACAGGAAATCTCAGTTCAGTGGGACAATTTATATTTGCTTTTGCTAATTCATTGCTGTTAGCAAAGAGATTTTCCGATTCCTTAGAGCAAGAGGTAATTCTAACAGATCTTTCATCAAAAGATCCTTTAACGCAATTATGGAACAGAAGAAAATACAACGAAATTATCGAATTAGAGTGGAGACGATGCTTAAGGTTTCAAAAACCGATTGCATTAATCATTATGGATATTGATTTCTTTAAAGCGTACAATGATTATCATGGCCACCTGGATGGAGACGAATGTTTGACTAAGATCGGACATACAATTAGGTACTCTTTATTACGCTCAGCTGGTATGGCAATACGATATGGTGGGGAGGAATTTATCGTGATATTGCCGGAAACAGAAAAAGAAGAAGCTATAAGAATTGCCGAAATGATACGACAAAAAATTGAAGCGCTTAAGATACCCCACGAACAGTCATCGGTAGGTGCTCACATTACTATAAGTGTTGGTGTATGTGTGGTTATACCAAATGATAGTGTTTCAAGTGAGGACTTATTTAGTGCTGCAGATAAGGCCTTATATAAGGCAAAAGAGAATGGTAGAAATCAAGTTATATACGGCGACGTACAAAATGATTAATCTTATAGATGAAGATTGAAAATAATATGTTAAAGTGTAAAAATATATATTTATATTATATTGACTTTTATATCTATATATGTAATAATAGTAATAGTTACTAATATAGATTATAGGAGGAATATAAAATGAGTAAATTATATGATAATTTAAATGAGCAAATGAATTTTGAATTAGAATCTGCTTACATTTATGCGACTATGTCTGCATATTTAGATTCTATGAATATGAAAGGTATGACACATTTTATTGATGAGCAGGTAAAGGAAGAAGTTGAGCATGCTGAAAGAATTAAGAATTTCCTACAAGAAACAGGATATGGAATAAAATATCGTTCTTTAAATCCTGGAGATGGAAATTTTGATTCTATTGAGGATGTATTTAAGAAAGCACTTGCCCATGAAAAAGTGGTGACGTCACGCATTCATGCTTTAGTAGATGAGGCAAGAGAAGAGGCTGAGCAAAGAGTACTTAACCTTCTTACATGGTTTGTTGATGAGCAGATTGAAGAAGAGGATACATTCGGTGTACTTGTAGAGAGATTAGAAAGAATTAACGGGCAATGGAATGGTCTATATATCCTTGATAAGGAGCTTTCAACCAGATAATAAGTCTTAATGAACTACCCCCATAGTGACATATAAAACAGTCACTATGGGGTTTTTATTTTATAAAGTATTTTTGCACCATTTTATACCTCTTTGTTGAAAAAAATGTATGTATAGTATACACTTATATAAGATAATACTCTACTTGAATCATCAGAGGATTGGAGGTTAATTGTGTTATGAATGCAAAAAGAAAACTTATGTTAATAACCAGCATGTTGCTATTGATTATACTATTGATAAATATTACAGCTTGCTCCGCTAATGCCCCCAAGGTAGAAGCAGAGGACCTAATGAAAGGGATAAAACCAAACGACATCCAGGGGAAGGAAGTTGATGCTCGCTTTATCAATAGTGCATCTGACTTTACTACACAGCTGTTCAAGAAATCATTCGATAATCAGAAAAACACTTTAGTTTCTCCGATTTCCGTGATGCTTGCACTTTCAATGACTGCTAACGGAGCGGAGGGGGATACTCTAACGCAAATGGAAAGAGTATTGGGCAAGGATATTACCATTGATGAACTGAATGAATATCTTTATTACTATGCTAATAACTTGCCAAATGAAGAAAAATCCAAACAGCTAATAGCCAACTCCATATGGTTTCGTGATGATGAAAATCGCTTAGTAATTGAGGAAGAATTTTTACAAACTAATGCTGATTACTACAAGGCAGAAATATACAAGTCACCCTTTAATGATCAGACCCTTGATGATATTAATAATTGGGTACAAATAAATACAGATGGCATGATAGATAAAATCATTGATGAGATAGCTGACGACACTGTCATGTATTTGATCAATGCGATTGTTTTTGATGCCGAATGGAAAGTTGTTTATAATAAGGGAGATATCTACCAGGGAGATTTTACAGCCATAGATGGAAGGAAGCATAGTACGGAATTTATGGTATCGGGAGAGAGCCTTTATCTGGATGACGGTAGTGCAACCGGCTTTATAAAACCGTACTATAATAACAAATACAGCTTTGTAGCATTACTTCCTAATGAAGGGATTGCCATAGAGAATTATATAGAGAATCTGACCGGTGAAGGTTTGTTGAAGACAATTAGAAGTCCAGAGATGACTGTAGTTAATGCCACAGTGCCCAAATTCAGCTATGAATATGAAATCACGCTGAATGATATATTAATTAGCATGGGTATTTCTGATGGTTTTAAGCCTAAAAATGCCAACTTTACAAGAATGGGTAGGTCGTCTCGGGGGAATATCTATATCGGTGAGGTGCTTCATAAAACCTTTATATCATTGGATGAACTGGGTACTAAAGCCGGAGCGGTAACAAAGGTTGAAATGAAGGATGAAAGCGCAGCTATGGATATGAAAACTGTTAAATTGGATAGACCATTTGTATACGCTATTATAGATAATTCAACTAAACTGCCGATTTTTATTGGAACACTTATGGATCTAAATAAGTAACTAGTCTCTTGGGGGAGGGAATATGTATAAGGTTTTTTTAGTGGAAGATGAAATTATAATTAGAGAGGGAATCAAGAACAAGATTCATTGGGAGGAAGAGGGGTTCAAAATTGTAGGAGACGAAAGCGATGGTGAATTGGCTTATCCCTTGATTATAAAAGAGCAACCGGATATCTTGATTACAGATATTAAAATGCCATTCATGGATGGTCTTGAGCTATGCAAATTATTAAAAAAGGACATGCCACAGCTCAAAATTATAATTGTCAGCGGATATAGTGATTTTGGATATGCACAACAAGCAATTGATATCGGTGTAAGTGAATATCTGCTTAAACCGGTAACATCAACTAAGCTAATGGCTGCGGCAAAAAATGCCAGCGCTGCTATTGAAAAGGAACGCAAAGAAAGACAAATACTTGAACAGTATCAGCTTTTAATTTATCAAAAACAGGGTGAAAAGAGAAAGGACTTTTTTAATGCTTTAGTCAGCAAGAAAATGTCTCTTTCACAGATTGTAGAACAAGAGGATGAACTAGGCATCAATATGGTGGCTAGTGTTTTTTGTATTCTACTATTTCAATTCAAAGCACAGGAGGATATGTACGAATATTCAAATGAAATAGTACAATGTGAGGCGAAAATGTTGGAAGCTCTAAGAAAGTTTCCTGATATAAAAGTATTTGAACGTGGTATGGATGGTTGGGCCTTTATCCTTTTAGGTGAAGATGAAATGCAAATCAAGGCACTGACCGAGGAGCTGTGTAATTTATTAATAAAAATCTGTGATAATAAGGTACATTATTTTGGAGGAATAGGTCGCAGTGTTTATCGTATCCGTGACTTACAACAATCATATCGTGATGCTAATAGTGCCTTTTCACTCCGTTATTTTGAAAGCAGGGATCAGTTCTTATCCTATAATGATGTGCGCAATATTAAGGAGCAGATAGGAAATAGAGTTAATGTCAGTGAGATGAATCTTGAGAAGCTTGATAGAAAGCTATTAGATGATTTCTTAAAGAGAGGCACCATACATGATATTGATGAATTTGTAGATAGCTATTTTGATGGATTCGGTTCTAAAGCTATGAGTTCAACCCTCTTTAGGCAATACATAATAATGGATGGATATTCGGCAATCACGAATTTTCTAAAATCTCTAAAGTATCCTAAGGAAAAGATAGATAACAGTCTTAAGAGCATGAATAGTATCAGTGAACAGTTGACTAGCTTGAAGGATTACAGTGAATTTTATAAAACTATTCTAAAAAAAGCAATTGATTTACGGAATAAAAACAGTCAGAAAAGATATGCAAGTCTTATAGAACGGGCAAAGGAATATATGCATCACGAATATGCAATGAGTGATCTTACGCTTGATAAGGTCGCGTCGACAGTTAATGTCAGTCCGAATTATTTTTCTTCACTTTTCAATCAGGAAACCGGAATGACCTTTATTGAATATCTAACTGATATCCGCATGGAGAAGGCAAAAGATTATTTAAGGTGTTCTGCCATTAAGATAACTGAGATTGGATATTTAGTAGGATATCAGGATTCTCATTATTTTTCTTACATATTTAAAAAGACGCAGAATTGTACGCCGTCGGAATACAGATTACAAGGTAAAGGTGACGAATGATAAATTATAGCAAGGTAAAGCAAATCAAATACCCCTTAAGGCTGAAGCTCTTTATGGTAGCCGCTATCATCATCATACCGATGATTATTCTCGCGGTTTACCAGATTGCCGCTCTATATAATTATAGTACCGCATATGATGCGATAGTACGAAGGATTACTTCTGCCAATAATTATAACCTCAATTTTAAAGAGGAAATGGACGAGAGTATGTATAAAATTGTAGTTGAAGCAGTAACCTTCGATGAAATTGATGAGAATAATGACTTAATAAATCCATATACACTGATAGAAGACGCAAAAGAGAATTTCACCAATCTAAAGGAGATAACTTCTAGCAGAGATAGTCTTGACTGGATAAAACGTATTCTCCTTAATCTTGATACCCTGGAGGACAGAATTAACGAGATTCGTGATAATCTAAAGCAGACAGGCCTCTACGAAGAAAATATAGAAATGCTTGAATCTGATATCTATATTCTGACTGAGCTTTTTCAGGAAGAAATCCAGTACTATATTTATTATGAAACTCAGAATTTCGAAGCAATAAGACAGAGCCTTGATGAGCAGGTAACGAATGTAATCCTAACAATGATTGTGGCCTTATCTGCCATTATAATAGCATCTGTACTGGTAAATATTCTTGTAACTAACAGTATTACAAAGCCAATTAGGATGCTATGCGATAAGACGGCTATGGTAGCAAAGGGAGATTTTACAACGAGGACAAACTGTGATAATCATGACGAATTAGCGGTTTTGTCTGATAGGTTTAACGATATGACTATTAAACTGGAACAGCAGGTAAAAAGTATCAGGTTGGAACAGGAGAACTTAAGATATATGGAATCAAAGCTTCTACAGACTCAGATAAACCCTCATTTTTTATATAATACATTAGATACAATTATCTGGCTGATAGAGGGAGAGAAGAATAAAGAAGCAATAGATATCGTTGTAGCTCTATCTGAATTTTTCAGAATTGTTGTGAGTAAGGGAAAAGATTTTATTACGATTCGCGAAGAGGAAATACATATTAAAAGCTATCTACAGATACAACAATCACGGTATAAAGATATTCTTACTTATGAGATTGATATACCAGAAGAACTGTATGTATATCAAATTTTAAAGCTGACTCTGCAGCCACTCATTGAAAATTCATTATATCATGGTATTAAAATGCAAAGAGCAAAAGGTAATATAACGGTTACAGGTGAGCTTATAGATGAGGTCATTTACTTTCATGTGATTGATAACGGAATAGGAATGAATGAAGAGGAGTTAAATGCTTTAAGAAAAGAAGTTGAAATGCCGGTTAGCAAGCAGAGCACCGGTTTTGGACTTGCAAATGTAAACAAAAGAATTAAATTGAACTATGGGAATGATTATGGTTTGGATATACAAAGCAAAAAAGGAGAAGGTACAGACATTATGATCAGATTTCCGGCAAGAATGATGGAGAATAAGGGAATTGAGGTAGGATATGAATAAAAAATATAAAATCATATTATGGATTATCTTTATAGGTTTGATAGCTCTATCCAGCTGCAGTCTGAAGCCTTTGAAGAGCCTTCAAAATAACGAATCAGAAAATACAGATGATATAGATTCTGATTTGATTATCGTTGGTTTCTCGCAACTTGGTTCAGAATCAGACTGGCGTACAGCTAATACAAAATCTATACAAAATGCCCTAATTAAAGATAATGGATTTTCCTTGATATTTTCAAACGGAAGACAGAAGCAGGAAAATCAGATTAAGGATGTAAGAAGCTTTATTTTCCAGGAGGTGGATTATATAGCAATTGCGCCTGTAACAGAAACAGGATGGGATACGGTACTTACTGAGGCAAAAGAAGCAGGAATTCCTGTAGTAATTGTTGACCGTATGATTGATACAGATGATGAAAGCCTTTATGTCGCTTGGGTGGGCACAGATAAATACGAAGAAGGTGTTAAGGCAGGACTGTGGCTAGAAAAGCATCTAGAAAATCAAAAGAGTGAGGATGATGCTTTGCAGGAGGAGAAAGATACTAAATCTGAAGAGGCAGAATACCAAGAGGATTATGAAGGAAAATCTGATGTAATAAATATCGTAGTCCTTGAAGGTACCATAGATTCAACGGCTCAGATTGGACGTTCGCAGGGATTTGAGAATATTGCTAAGCTTCATGAGAATTGGAATATTATAGCACACGAAAGCGGTGAATTTACCAAAGCTAAGGGCAAGGAAGTTATGATTAAGTTTTTGCGGGATCATGATGATATAGATGTTTTAGTTTCTCAAAATGATGATATGACATTTGGTGCAATAGAAGCAATACATGAAGCCGGATTAACCTGTGGTGTCAATGGGGAAATCACAATCATATCCTTTGATGCGGTATCAAAGGCTTTTGATATGATGGAAGCTGGATTTATAAATGTAGTCATTGAATGTAATCCTTTGCAGGGACCACCGATTGCAGAGATAATAGGTCGTCTGGAAAATGGTGAAAAGGTTCCTAAGATAACCTATGTGGAGGGACAGGTTTTTGAGGCGGAAAATGCCGGAACAGAACGTATTGGGAGGACTTATTAAACGTAAAAAAACAAACAAAATAAATAAGAATCTTAACCAAGCAAAATTCCTGACTTAAACAAAGTAAAAATGACAACAAAGACAGGAATAATCTCCGTATTCTAATTATTAAATATTGAATATACTTGGACCTGTAAACAAGTATATTCAATTTTTTGTCGTATAGGAAAATAAGTCCTATACGATATGATGGGAGGATATTTATATGAAAAAAATGATTTCTCTTGTTCTTGTGTTAATGATCATGTTCTCTTTGGCTGCATGTGGCAAAGTTAGCAAAACCACAGACACAAAAGACAAAAAGTTAACGATTGGTGTTGTACAGACAAATGCAAATGAGTCTGACTGGCGTACCGCCAACACAATCTCATTTAATGATGCTTTTAAAGAAGCTGGATTTGAGACAAAAATGGTTTTTGGCGAAGGTGATCATGCAAAGCAGATTTCACAGGCACAGCAGCTTATTCAAGAAGAAGTTGACTATCTTGTAGTCTTAGGACTTCAATCAGCAGGCTGGGAGGATGTAGCAAAAGCAGCTAAGGAAGCTGAAATACCCTTTATTATGGCTGATCGTAAGCTTGAATTATCAGAAGATCTATACACCGCTATGGTTTGCTCCGATTTTGAAGCCGAAGGAAATAAGGCTGTCGATTGGTTGAAGAAACAGGCACTTGATGTTAATAAGATTGTTGTGCTAGGTGGCGACACAGGATCCTCCGCTCAGCTAGGACGTTCCAAGGCAATTGAGGACGGCGCAAAGGCAAATGGCTGGGAAATAGTATTCAACCAGAATATGAAGGGTTGGGATGAAACTCTAGCAAAACAGGCAGTTGCTGATCTTATCGCTGCCGGTACAGAATTTACTGTTATCTATGCTGAGAACGACAACATGGCCCGTGGTGCCTGTGACGCTATGGATGCAGCCGGTATTACATATGGTAAGAACGGCGATGTTAAGGTTATAGCATTCGATGCAAATAAGTGGGCTCTTGAGAAGGTTCTAGCAGGTGAGTTCAACCTTGATGTAGAATGTAATCCTCTCCATGGACCACGTATTGTTAAGCTTATTAACTCACTTGAGGACGGTGAAAAGGTTGAAAAGAATGCCTATGTTGATGAGGAAATGTTTGACTGTGACACCATCACAAGAGCTATTGTAGACGCACGTAGTTATTAAATAGTATTAATTTCAGCTGAAAATCCCTCCGATTTTCGATAGGTATAAAGGGGAATATTTAATTGAAATGCGCGGCGCAGATTATGTGGATATTGTTCGCAGATTCCAGCACCGCGCATTTCTCGATATGATGCTCTAACACATGATTAACTGAATAGGAGGTAATACCTTCCTTATATGTTGTGATAGATTATTAACTGAATAGGAGGTATGAAATAATAAGATGCAGGAAGCAGTACTTACCATGAAAGGTATTTATAAAAGCTTTCCCGGTGTTCGGGCTTTACAAAACGTGAATTTCACTTTATGTGAAGGTGAAATCCATGCTTTAATGGGTGAAAACGGTGCTGGTAAATCCACTTTAATTAAGGTGTTGACCGGTGTATACGTAAAAGACGCCGGTGATATTTATATTAAAGGATTCAGTAAACCAGTACATATTAAGTCGCCCCAGGAAGCCCATAAGCTTGGAATAAGCACTGTCTATCAGGAAATCACCTTGTGCCCTAATCTGACAGTTGCCGAAAATCTGTTTATTGGAAGAACTGATGATTTGTTCGTGGACTGGAAGAGAAACAATAAAAGAGCAGAAGATATACTGGAAGGGCTAAAGATACCGGCAAAGCCAACACAGCAATTGTCAAACTGCTCAATAGCAGTTCAACAGATGGTTGCGATTGCCCGTGCAGTTGATATGGACTGTAAGGTCTTGATACTTGATGAACCCACCTCATCGCTTGATGAACAGGAGGTTGCCAAGCTTTTTACACTTATGCGCGAACTAAAGGGTAGAGGAGTAGGTATAATATTTGTGACCCATTTCCTTGATCAAATGTATGAGATAAGCGATAAGGTTACCATTCTGCGGGGCGGTGAGCTTGTCGGTGAATATCAGGTTTCAGACTTACCAAGAGTTGAGCTGGTTGCCAAGATGATGGGTAAAGAGCTTGGAGATTTAGCTAATATACAAAATGAAGCGAAGGCATGCTGTGATGAAGCTGGGGAAGCAATAATCGAAGCTGAAGGACTTTCAAGTATTTCAGGCATAAAACCATTTGATTTTAGAGCCTGCAAGGGCGAGGTGACGGGCTTTGCAGGGCTGCTTGGCTCAGGTCGTAGCGAATGTGTCCGCACGATTTTTGGTGCAGATAAGGTAATCAAGGGTAAGCTCAGAATCAAAGGGGAGAATGTGACTATTACATCACCGATTAAGGCTATGAAGAAAGGGATTGGGTATCTTTCTGAGGATCGTAAAAGGGACGGAATTATTGGCGATTTGTCAGTAGGTGAGAATATAATACTGGCATTACAGGCTATGAGAGGTTTTTTTAGGCCATTTACCAAGACTCAGGTACAAGCATTCGCTGATGAATATATCAGTATGTTAGGAATTAAAACTGCTTCAGCGGATACCCCAGTCAGCTCCTTGTCAGGAGGAAATCAACAAAAGGTAATTCTTGCACGTTGGTTGCTCACTCATCCGGATTATCTTATACTTGATGAGCCTACCCGTGGAATTGATATAGGCACAAAGGTTGAAATCCAAAAGCTAGTATTAAGGCTTGCCTCTGAGGGAATGAGTATCACATTTATATCAGCCGAGATTGAGGAGATGCTGCGTACATGTTCAAGGCTGATTGTTATGCGTGACCTGTATGTAGTTGGTGAGCTAGAGGGTGACGATATGACACAGGATAAAATCATGTATACAATTGCGGGGGTGAGTAGTAATAATGAGTAGAAACAATAAGAAGCCTGATGGCAACCGTGTTAAATCGGTAGCAAAAGCATTAATAAAGCACAAATTATTCATTCCGATTATCTTTCTGGTTTTTTTATTACTAATAAATATTTTTATTAAACCCGGCTTCTTAAGAATAAGCTTGGGTAATGACAGCAGTGGCAATCCGGTATTAATAGGTAATATAGTAAATATCCTAAATAATGCGACTGAGCTTGTTATTCTTGCAATAGGAATGACACTGGTAACTGCCTCCTCAAGAGGACAGGATATAAGTGTAGGTTCTACAATCGCCATAGTCGGTGGGGTTGTTATGCGTATACTGTGCGGGAGCGAAACCCAGCCACATGAATTGATGGCTCCAATCATTGTTGCGTTTATACTAGGGTGCCTTGCAGGCATGGCTTGCGGTGTATTTAACGGAATTCTGGTTTCAAAATTTAATATACAACCTATGGTTGCAACCCTAATTCTTTTTACAGCCGGACGATCGATTGGCTCAATGGCTATGGGAGGTCTTAAGCCCAAAGCTGTGGCCAGCTTTGGCTACTACGGTAATTTTATTCCGGGTATTCCTATTCCGACACCAATACTTATTACGGTGATAGTCGTTGCCATATCATTTATCATGCTTAAAAAAACCAACCTTGGATTGTACACGCGTGCTGTAGGCATCAATGATAAATCTTCGAGGCTGAATGGTCTGAACCCTGCACGAATTAAGCTTCTATCATATGTTATTATGGGTCTTTGTGTCGGTATTGCAGGCTTTGTACAGTCAAGTAGAGTACAAACTGTAAATCCCTATACAATAGTTCCGGGTATTGAGATGGATGCTATTTTAGCTGTCGCCCTTGGAGTTAACTCGCTCGGAGGCGGAACGCTTAATATGGTGGGGTCGATAGTAGGAGCATATACCATCCAGACTCTAACATCGATGCTTACCACCCTTAATGTAAATACAAATGCCGTACCTGTATTTAAGGCTGTGATCATTATTATACTTGTTGCTATCCAAACACCGACTGTCAAAAGCTTTTTTACCAATAAGCTTCCATTTTATAGATTGAGAACAAGTAATAGAAAGGAGGCCCTCTAGTATGTTGAAACGTAAAGAGTCTCCCACCGATACAGCTTTTTTGTTGGCAATTACAATATCTATGTTTATTGTTATATATGTGTTATCTATAATATTTCTTGGAGATAAGGGTTTTAATAAGATCCAAATGTTCTTTAATCTATTAAACGAAAATGCTGCATTAATAGTTATTGCCTGTGGACTTTCTATAGTTATGATAACAGGCAGTATCGATATATCTGTAGGCGGTTCTACAGCCCTTATTTGCACGGCTTGCATAGTTTGCCTAAATAATTATGGATTCAACTTTTTTACAACCCTAATTCTTGCCTTAGGAATTGGTCTCACATTTGGAGCGGTTCAAGGATATTTAATTGCATATATGGAGATGCAGCCCTTTATCGTTACGCTAGCAGGTATGTTCTTAGGACGAGGACTAGTTGCCTTGATAGAAGTAAATCAGATACAGGTAAATAATGCAGGTTTTGAAGCCTTGTCAGGTGCCAGGATACAGATTCCTTTTTTAGGAGATATCAATAAGAAGGGTGTTTTCATACAGTCAAAGCTAGAGTACGGTGTGGTCGTAGCAATAATTATAGTATTTCTTATGTTTTGGTTACTAAGAAAAACCAGTCTGGGACGTAGCTTTTACGCTGTAGGCGGTAATTCGCAAAGCGCTCTTATGCTTGGTATAAATGTTAAGAAAACTAGATTTAATGCACATCTGCTTTGTGGCCTGCTTGCTGGCATTGGTGGTTTCCTCTATCTTTTTCATACTCGTTCAGGCTCGGTTCAACAGGCAACTGGCCTTGAAATGGATGCTATTGCTGCATCTATTATTGGCGGTACACTGCTAACCGGGGGTGTGGGTAATATTTTCGGTACTCTGTTCGGTGTATTAACAAGCGGAATTGTATTACTAATAGTAACTGCAATAGGAAGCCAAGATCCATGGTGGCCACAGATTACGCGAGCGGCAATGTTATGTTTTTTTATAGTGCTTCAAAGTGTTATATGTTCACGGAAGAAGAAGTAGCTATATCATTTTTATTAATCAAATTCCTCACTTGGAGCGGTGCAAAATCGTACTAGTGGCATGCAGGTAAGAATAAACACACTTTGTGTATTATGGTTATACCTATATGCCACTATATATAGATTATTATACTTTTAGGAGTTTTGCAATTTGTCTAATTTTATGTTATAATATAAACAGCCCTAATATATCTTCTAATGCTATATTATTGCATGGAGATTTTGGGGCAGTTTTTTACTGTGACTTTTTACTCGTTGACCTTATATAGAAAGGAGATATTAATGGAGTACAATAAAATAGATAATAAGAATTTAAAGGCAGAAAAAGAGGAAGAAAATGTACAAACTAGTTCGCTAAGCGGAATGGATTCGGTGAGAGATTATCTGATTGCTGCATCAAAAGCTCCACTCCTTAAGGCAGAGGAGGAGATAGAATTAGCAAAAAGAATTGAAGAAGGAGATGAGGAAGCGAAAAACATTTTAATTTGCTCAAACCTTCGTCTTGTAATTAGTATTGCAAAAAAATACGTAAATACACACACATTGTCCTTTTTGGATTTAATTCAAGAAGGAAACTTAGGACTGATAAAGGCAGTTGATAGATACGAGCATGAAAAGGGATTTCGTTTTTCCACTTATGCCACATGGTGGATTAAGCAGGCTATCACACGGAGCATAGATGACCAAGATCGTGTAATTAGAATTCCAGTTCATATGGGCGGAATTGTTCGTAAAGTAATGAGAGCTACACAAGAGATGATTCAAAAAGGAGATGACCAGCCAGACAGTAAGCAGATTGCTGAGGAACTTGGAATATCAGAAGAAAATGTTGAGAGAGCATTTAAAATTGCGGCTCATCCGATTTCTCTAGAGACGCCTATAGGAGATGATGGAAATTCTTATATAGGAGATTTTGTAGAAGCTACCAATACAGTTACTCCTGAGGAAAGTGCAGAAGAAAAATCCTTGCAGATGGAGATTAATAAGCAATTGCAAACCTTAAATGAGCGTGAGCAGAAGATTATTGAGATGCGTTTTGGACTTAATAATGGGAAACAGCACACACTAGAGCAGGTTGGAAAATATTTTGGCTTAACTCGTGAACGAATTCGTCAGATTGAAGCAAAGGCCTTGAGGAAGCTTAGGCATCCTAATCGTAGTAGATATCTTATTGATTATGTCGGATAAAGCCAGTGATTGGATGCAACATCCCCCTGCCTTATGCCTGTCTTTTTCGTCAGGTTATAAGAAAATATGAAAATTTTTCGTGAAGTTATAAGAAAATATTGACAATATTATGAACTAGAGTTAGAATCTAATCATCTATGGATAGTGTATTTGCTAGTATTTTATAAATGTTGTATCGAAAGGAGTGTTGTTTTATGAAAAGAGTGAGTATGGCGGTGAAAACAGTATAACTAAATAATGACTTTTTCGAGCAACTGAAACGTGAATTAGAACAAGGAGCGGTTATCCGCTCACCTATAAAGTGATTAAAAATAGCACGCTTAAGTAGCGTGCTTTTTGTGTGCTTATTATCAGAAGATTAATAACAAAAACAAAGGTGATTGAAAGGAAATATGAATGAATATTAAAGATTATGGATGGAATGAGTTTTTTGAATATGAATGGAAAAAGTATATAGCCAGGGAAATGTTTCCAGGCAGAATAATAGCTGATTACGGACAAATAGTCCGTCTTGTTACAAATGATGGAGAAGTACAGGTAGGTAGACCAGTCGCAAAGAATGAGGAGTTCATACAGATGGCGGTGGGAGACTGGGTAGTATTACAGTATTTGAAAGAGACCGGAACACATCAAATCTACTCGGTATTGCCTAGAAAGACCAAATTCTCTAGGGCGGCTGCAGGAATAGAAGTAAAGGAACAAATTGTGGCTGCTAATGTGGATATAGTATTTTTGATCCAGTCCCTCAATAAGGATTTTAACATGAAGAGATTAGAGCGTTATATGATAACAGCATGGGAAAGCGGAGCAAAGCCTGTTGTCGTATTAACAAAGTCTGATTGTTGCGACAATGTAGAGGATAAGTTATCGATAGTGTATGCTACAATTCCTGGTGTAGATGTTCATGCCATTAGTTGTCTTACTGGAGAGGGTATTCCGGATATTCGAAAGTATCTTGCCCCAGGTAAAACTATTGCTCTCTTAGGATCTTCCGGTGTAGGCAAATCGACTCTTCTTAATTATCTGGCAGGAGTGGAGCTACTTAAGACAGGAGAAATCCGTGAGGATGATGATAAGGGAAGACATACGACTTCTCATAGGGAGTTATTTCTACTATCGGATGGATCACTAATTTTGGACACCCCAGGAATGCGCTCTTTATTACCATGGGAAGCAGATGTCGGTATGGAAGCGATGTTCGGGGATATAGAGGTCTTAGTTACTAAGTGTCGTTTCTTTGATTGCAAGCATATGGGTGAACCTGGCTGTGCTGTTAGAGAGTCACTAAATAACGGTTCCTTGGAAATAAAGCGTTGGGAAAGCTGGACTAAGCTACAAAAGGAGATGACGAATTTCGAGAACCGCAAAAGGATGAAGCAAAAGATTAAAGAGAAGCAGTGGATTAAACAAATGTCAGGTAGCAAGAAAACCAGACAGAAAATAGATATATATCAGGGAATGGATTAATAAAAGGATATGCAAGAAAAATTAGCAAAAGTTTGACCTACATCAAGGATTTTATAGAGTTGGCTTTAATATGATCCAGTATAGAAATTATAAGGGGACCTTGCTCCTGTCGTTGGATACGATCCAACCTGTTAATCCCCAATATACCACAAAGAATATGGCTATTTGAGCAGCCATAGCACCTACAACTATACCAAAGTTTGGGCCAAGTCCTGCAAGGACAGGAATAATAAGTGCTAGAACTAGGAAGGTATTTCTGCCTATAAGTGTGCTAAAGTTGGTATTAGAGCATGAGTTTCTTGACATTATTGTATATAAAACATAGACTATGATTATAAAGTCCTTAGGAGAGTACATAATATTCAGGAGAATATATCACATCTGAATTAGTGAAGGAGCATAAGCATATGTTTGATGATATGAACAAGGAGCTTGAACAGCTACAAGAAGGTATATATCGATGCAATAATATCGACAGAATGCTAAGAAGTCTTGATAAACAACTATCAGAACAGATAGGTAGACAGACAGAGCTGGAGCTTGAGCTTAGAAAAGAAAATCTTGATGTAGAAAAACTTAGCAAAATGAGCATTACCACAATGTTTTATACTATATTAGGTAGTAAGGAAAAGCAGATAGAGAAGGAACGTCAGGAGGTATTGGCAGTACAGCTGAAATTAGATGATATTAATAAGCAGATTGCTGATACTAAAAAACATATTTCTGAATTGAAAGCAGAACGGTCTAAAATCAGTCAGTCTGAACAGAAATATAATGATTTATATAGTAAGAAATACGATTTATTACTTCAAAACAATAATGAAAACACATCAAGAATAAAGGAACTGGAAGATAAGATAGTAGCCTACAAATCCAATCTAAAGGAAATAAATGAGGCGATATCTGCTGGTAATAGGGTATTGAGTAGTCTAGATGATGTCGACAAAAGCCTAGGAAGTGCCGAAGGCTGGGGGATGTGGGATATGCTTGGAGGTGGAGGTCTTATTACAGGCATGATAAAGCACGGGCATATTGATGATGCAAGAGATAAGGCATCAGATGTTCAGATGCTACTAAATCGCTTTCGAACAGAGCTGGCAGATGTAAAGGTATCATCATCGATTACTATAGATATTGATGGATTTGTGAAGTTTGCTGATTTTTTCTTTGACGGCCTTATAGTTGACTGGGTAGTTCAGTCAAGAATTAATGATTCACAAAACAGTGCTAATAAGGTAAGAAGTGATGTTGTAAGCGTATTATCTAAACTATCCAAAATGCAGAATAATGATAAAGGACAGCTTTCTAATCTAGAAAGAGAGCTATCTCAAATTATATTGAATGCCTAATCATACCTATGTAAATCCAGTCTTAAGAGGACAGGGGGTAGCAGGGGAGCTATTAAAGTTATTAGCAGAACATTTGAGGGAAAAGGGATTGAAGGCTACTGCTACATGTTCATATGCGGTTTCTTGGCTAAACAAGAATAAGGAAGCATATTCGGATATCATTTCAGATAAGTAAAAAAGCTAAAAATACACCCCGGTAAAAGCTGGGGTGTATTCGCATAATCCACTCTAAAAGGGCTAATTAGTTTCTATTCTAATTCCACCTGAGCTTGCTCTGGCAGTAATATTAACAGTAGGGTTATCACCAACATTTGCAGTGGCATAGTTACCTCTCTCATTCTTTTGGGTGGGAAAACTCGTCTTAATTCCTCCAGAATTAGTCTCGGCGGTTAACGTGAACTCTAATGATGGTTCTAGGCCTAGTCTGATAGAGCCAGAGCTTGTATTAAGGTCTACATCACCATTTGGATTGCTAAGTGCTATTTGGATGCTGCCTGATGACGTCTTAGCATAGCCTGCTCCTGAGATGCTATTAACTCTAATTGAACCCGAGGTACATTTTAGATCAAAATTTTCAACATATACATTTTCCATACGTAATCCTCCGGAATTTGTGTATGCATATAAGTCCTTAGCTGTAATATCCTTACCCATATTTATGGAACCTGAGCTAGCACGTAGTTCAATTTTACCATCTGCCTTTATCTCCATATCGGACCCTATACTTCCTGATGTTGTTTCGGCAGATATATCTTTTGCTTTTACATCACCGTTAAGCCTAATTGATCCAGAAGTGCTCCTCATGTTAAGATTATCTACGCTTATACTTTTACTAATATGTGTGCTACCTGATGAGGTATGAAGCTTAGTATTCTTCAATGTAAATTCATCTTCAACTCTAATACTGCCTGATGAAGCACTTACATCTAGATTACCATAGAAGTCTTCTGGTATTTCAACTATCAACCTTTCCCTGTCTATAAAATTAAAAAATTGCATTCTGAATTCTCTTTTTATATATATATGAATATCATCACCTGAGCTTGAAACTAAAAACAATTCCTCATTCCTTGTATCAGAGCTACCATACTGAGTAATCTTAATCTTATCTCCAGTGGTTTTACGGATATAAATGCTTTGTCTTGAGGTTTCAATTATAATATTCTCGGTATTACCTATTGATACTTCTCCGCTTCTAAGCAGAGCATCTGCTGATGATACTGTCATTTGGTTGAACCTCCCATTTGATATAGTTATAGCTAAGAGTATTATAGCTACAACAACAATAGTCCATAGGCTAATAGCTGCTATTATAAAGCCTCTTTTCATAGTAACACTTCCTTTCGTGACAAATATATTATTCTGCGTTTTTCCATATTATGAATAAACGAACAATTTGTTCTATAGCTACAGCCATTAAAAAGATGGTCCAGGACCAAGCCCAAGCGTTTATGGTAAAGCTAACAACAAAATACACAATAACTGTAGCAACCCAAAGGATGCCGTGCCAAAGTCGTTTCTTTTCTAAATGATCTGCAAATGCATATAAAATCACTAGTTGAATAAAAGCTCCTATAAGAAAAATAATCCAGGTTATGTGCCACCAATTGGTGAAGAAGCTAAGAAGAAAATATAGCACAACAACAAGCGACCACATAGAAGATGAAAGAGCACCCTTTAGTTTGTTTTTCTCGTTATTAATTGAAACCATTTCTTTATATTCTTCAACAAAGGTATTATTTACTCTGGTATACTTACTTTTACTTATGCTATTACCAAATGCTATAAAGCCTGAAGCAATTGCACATATTAAAATCAAGGACATTAATCCGTATTCAGGTATGCTAAATTGACTAAACCAAATGAGAGGGATTATGCTTAATATATACAGTGCAACACCAATTGAAATAAAAACGCTTCTTTTTTGAGTGTTCTTTTCGATCTCAAGAGGAAGATAAGCAGGAGATTGCCCCATGTCTTTTAGTAGATTATCAATATCACCTATACTTGATATTACAAGAGCATAAGCTTCAGTTTCATTTTTACCAGACGCTATTAAGTCGTCATATTTTTCATTTAGATTTGCCAATAGCTCTTCCTTGATATCTAAGACATGACTATCGCTTGATGTGTTGGCAAATAATGCATTTACATGCGTTTCAATTCTTTTATTCATTCTCCTTACCTCCAGTTTTAATTAGAGTATCAATTAAATTTTTAGCTGTTTCCCATTCCTTACAGCTGGCTTCAAAAAAAGCTTTTCCCTCATCCGTAATGTGGTAGTATCTTCGTCGTGCTCCCGTAGCTTCGTCTCCCCAGTAAGAAATAATGTAGCCGTTTCCTTCAAGCCTTCGAAAGGCTCCATAAAGGGTAGCTTCCTTTAGCTCGTATTGTCCTTCGCTAGCTTCTTGTATAGCCTTATTGATTTCGTAGCCATAGCTATCCTTGTCGTAAAGATTTGCCATGATTATTGTTTCGGTATGACCACGAATTAGGTCAGATGTAATGGACACTGCTCAACCTCCTCGTATTATATAGTCATA
>LSQX01238644.1_pt2 | contig 45401 bp, 42 predicted proteins | sample 654561 | NCBI WGS metagenome assembly LSQX01 (sample SAMN04489861, study PRJNA283612) | anaerobic digester metagenome | isolation source: 4 biogas reactors fed with cattle manure at either 37C or 55C with and... | place: Denmark: Kongens Lyngby | collected 2014 | reverse complement strand
TGGCCGATGCACATGGACTCAACAATGTATTCTACATCGGCATAGTCAGGGTCATTAAACAGGGCAGTGATGTCAGTGGCAATACGTGCGCCAGTGCAGGCCAGGGGATGGCCGATGGATATTCCCGAACCCCATACGTTCAAGCGATCCTTGGGAAGATTCAGAGTCTGCTGTACATATACAGACTGAGAAGCAAAAGCTTCGTTGATTTCCCACAGGCCGATCTGATCCTGGGTCATGCCAGCTCTCTTTAAGACCTTAGGAATTGCCAGAGCGGGACCGATACCCATGATATCCGGTTCCAGACCTATAACAGCCCAGCTGACCATCTTCATGATGGGTTTCTTGCCCAATATCTTGCAGCCTTCATCAGTGGCCAGTACTACACCGGCAGCTGCGTCGTTAATCTGGGAAGAGTTACCGGCGGTAACAGTAGCAGCCTCATCCTGCATGAAAACCGGAGCCATAGCGGCCAGTGATTCCATGGTGGTTTCAGGGCGTACACCCTGGTCGCGAGCTACTACAACTTCGGCCAGCTCTTCGCCCTTTTCGGCAGCAGCTTTAGCCAGATGTTCGGTAGCCGTATAAAGGGGTTCCATATTGTGAGGGTTGGGATCGTTTTTAGTACTCTTAGCAGGAACCTTAGCCTTGATGGGAATGATGGTATCCTTAGTCTTGTTGGCAGCCTGTGCTTTAGCACATTTTAGATGAGATTCCATAGCAAACTGATCTTGGGCTTCCCGGCTGATGTTGAACCGGCGGGCTACCATTTCAGCGGTGTAACCCATGGCAATAGCTCCCAGGTTCATGTAATTGCCCAAATCCGGATGGATGTCAGCACCGGCACCCATGGGTATGTGGGTCATGTGCTGCACTCCGCCAGCAATGGCTACGTCTCCACCCCAGCCACACATCATGGTGGAAATAGCAAATTGAATGGAGTTCAGACCGGAAGCGCAGAAACGGTCGACAGTACATCCGGGAACATCATAAGAACCATCGGACAGGATCCAAGCCAAGCGGCCGATGTTTAAGCCCTGTTCCATAAAGGCATTGGCAGTTGCCGCCCATACTACGTCATCGATGACTCCCTGCTTTGCTTTGTCTTCCAGGCCGATTCTCTTTCTCAGCTCTTTAAAAACGATAGCAGACAGTTCATCGGCGCGAACATTGGTAAACCAGGACTGTTTTCCTGCACGAGCAACCGGTGTACGTGCAGCCTCCACAACGTATACGTTTTGCATTAGCTTTCCCCCTTAAAAATTTATTCGCTCTCTACACACAGGCTAAATATATAAGCCTGACCACACCATATTGATAATTCTCTTCAACTTATGTGAAATCCTTCTTAAACACCAAGAAAAAAACGAAAATGACATATAATTACTTATGAAGAAAAACCTCCTATTATTAATACTGCTGTCCGACAAAAATAAATCTTCAAGAGAGAGAGGAGAAATAGGTATAATTGTGGAAATTAACAAAATTAAAGCTAAATATGGGGAAAGGGGATATTGATGACTGAATACTTGCTTTATGTTAGTCTGGTATATATTCCTATTGCGTGCTGGATTGCCTACCTGTTGCATAGGGATGGCTTTAATATAAAGACTATTATTCTAGTTTTAGCTCTATCCTATCTGATGATCACGGCATTCCCCCTCAGTATACAACACTTAGGAGCGGGTGTTACCATAATGGTATACGGTATAATGCTGGCAATCCTGACTATAGTAATGTGTAAGCCGGAAATATTTAATCTAAGGAGTCATGACCATAATTTAGGTGCCGAATTAGCAACTAAACCTTCCCTAAATGTTACTGATGGTGAAAACCAAATCCCTGCGCCTGCTCCTGAGAAATCAACAAAAGTAGACAAGCCGTTTCAGGCAGGAATTTTTAAGAAGACAGATAACCCTAATAATATATCAGGAGAGCAGGAGGAATTTTCAGACCAGGCAGCTAATCTATCCTCAACCGAAGATTTAACGGCTAAGATGGCCGATGGTACAAATAATATAGATGTTGGTATGCCTGCCTTAAACAAGGACGAAGCTATTCAGACATCGGATGATATATCCCCAGCAGTCACTAATATAGTTATCAAGGAAGAATTAGCTACAGCAATGGAAGGTGATGATTCGCTACACAAAGACAGTCATGAAGAAGTATTGACCGAGCATCAGGAGGAGTTGAAACATCCCGATGACGGGATTGCTGCTCAGGCAAGCAGTAAGACAGCCCAGGAAGAGAGTGGTGCAGAGAAGGTCATAATGGAAAACGAAACCGATCATCAGCCTGAGGAAGCGCTCCTGGTCCCAGAGCAGCCAGCCGATGTAGTTCAAGAGCTTTACAGTTTACCCTTAAACGAGGATGAGGTGCCAGAAACCGCTATGGATCAACCTGTGGATTTGTCCCCACCAGTAGCCGAGCCGGTAATAGCCAGTGACACAACATCTCCAGAAGATAGTCCAGATATAGTTGACTGGATTGAGTTGGGTTTCGAAGCCAAGTCGCAGGGTGAGTATAGGTTGGCAGCCCAAAACTTTACTTTCGCTCTACAATCCAGTATTGATAATGAACTAAAATATTTGTTAGGAATGGAATTAGTAAGTATTTATCAGAATATAGGGGATTATGAACAGGCAGTTATTATTATAGACCATCTGCTCCAGGACATAGGCATCCAATCTGCGGCAGTTGTAGAATTAAAGCAGCAGAGACAGTATATCCGTTTATTAGCAGATGAGTTAGACCGACTGGGAATATCAGGTACTCCTATTTTTGAGGTACCTCGTTTCGTACGGATAAAAGTTAACGAAAAAATGCTGGCGTGAGCCGATGGAGGTTAGAGAGAATGAAAAAAACACAGGATATAGTTGGACTATCAGTCTTCTCGGTAGTTGATGGGCGGCAGGTAGGACAGGTAAAGGATTTAGTCATCAATCCAGAAGAAGGGAAGGTAGAGTACCTGCTGGTAAGCGATGGGAGCTGGTATGCGGGGGCCAGAGTTCTACCTTTCGAAAAAGTAATGGGAATTGGTGAACATGCTGTCACAACGGAAAGCGAAACCAATATTGCCTCCATCACAGATGCTGCCAAAGCTAATGATTTATTGAAACGCAATGTGGAGTTAAAAAACAATCGCCTGTTGACCGATAAAGGGGATATTATCGGTAAGGTTACTGAATACGAGCTGGATGAGAATTCCGGTATTATTACTCGTCTTTATTTCCAACGAGCTGATGAAACCGGCGTTGAAGAGCTGGATGCCCAACAAGTGTTGACTTACGGAGCGGATGTGGTGGTTGTTAAGTATCAGATAGCTGCCAGCGAAGATTCTGGTGACTCCTTGGATACCGCAGTTGAGACCGACCCTACCAGCCCTCGGGAAACAGGAGATATGGACGGAGCAGCACTTTTTAAGAAACGCCAGCGGGAATATCTAACCGGGAAAAAAGCCATTCGGGACTTAAGGGGCATGGATGGACAGATTATCATAGCTGAAGGTACTGTAATCACCGAAGCGCTGATAGATTTAGCTGAACAGCACAATAAGTTTGTTGAATTATCGCAGATCGTAAAATAATTTAATCCGGTGGCATAAATAATGATGAACTATCAAACAAGAGTCTATCTAGTTAGTCTTTTGCTTATCGTCGGTTTGGTGGTGACTGTTTTGGTTGCGTCCCTGGCTCTGGCCAAACGGGACGCTTCTGTTTACCCAAGTAACCTATATGCAGGACCGGTTTATTTAGGCCATCTCACCAGAGCGGAGGCTTTGCAAAAGCTAGAGGAGAGTATTACTGAATCCCTGGAAGTTACTTGTGTATTAAGCCATGGTGACTTTCCTATGAAGCTGAGGGATATGGGTGTACAACTGAATGCTGAAGCCACTATAAAGAAGATTGATGCCATTATCGAGAGCTGGTCTCCGTTACACCATACTCTGCACCGAGGCAAAAAACATATAGTAGCTCCGGTTTGGGAATATGACTTTGATAAAATGCGACAAAGCCTATACAATCTAGCTTTGTCAAAACACCGCCCAGCAGTTGATGCCCGATTGATTCTGTGCGGGGATCAGTTGGTTTATTATCCTGAACAAGAGGGCACCCAAATTGATGCCGAAATGTCTGTTAACATAGTGACGCAATTTTTGAATGCAGGTCAGTTAAAGGTAACCCTGCCGGAAAAGCCTATCACACCTACTTTAATAAGTATTAATACCAGCCGGATACAAGAGTTATTATCGGTGCGAGCTGTTCCTGACCATGAAAAGTTTCCCACCGGTGAAGATACCGGGTGGGCAGTACCTGGTAAAATCATATTGCCGGGAGAATCAGCTTATATAAACATAAGTATTGATGCCAGTTCTGAGGACGCCGAGGCTATGGTAGAACTTTGGCATCAGGCTCTGGCCAGATCAGCGTTAGATGCAGGACTGGTTTATGAAGCCGGTGATATGCAAATGTATAATCCGGGTACTGAACCGGTAGCTGTATTCATAAACCGGGACCATAATTCATGGCTTATTCGCATCTATGGGCACAATGAAACCGGAGAAAAGATTACTTTCTCACGTACCTATACCCCTTTGGTAACCTCCTCTACCGGTGCTGGGGAAAAACCAAGAATTCAGCAACTATACCGGCATGAGTTGAAGGGAGACCAGTTGCAGGCTACGGAATTGTTGGGTGAAAAATTGCCTTCCCACATGGCTCACAGTACTGAGCCTGATGGTAAAGTAAACCAAGAAGCTACTGTATATAAATAGGCTATGCAGTTTGGCTCCTATGTTATAATAGGTAAAAATCTAAAAACAAGAGATCAGCTATTCTAAAAAGGGGGCTTATACATTGGAGGAACTTGCTAAGCAGGTCAGGTCTGAGATGTTGCGAACCCTGATTTGGGCTTTGATTGCCCTGGGAGCGGGTATTGCAGTTTATTATTTATTCTTAGTGTAGAGAATTAACGGAGGTGGTGATTATATATCCCACCTCTGTTTTTATTAAGGGTTTTTGAGGGCATACTTTAAAACATAAATTCTAGTTGACATTATTCTTTGACATCTATATACTAACCTTAAACATACCCAGAGGGGGTATATTAAATGGGTGAGGAAGATGCCCGCAGGAACATTTTGATGCGACTGCGCCGCATTGAGGGGCAGGTACGGGGTGTACAGAGGATGGTTGAACAGGAAGCTGATTGCGGTGAAATCTTGACCCAGGTGGCAGCTATAAAATCAGCTGTTAATCAGGTGGGTTTGCTGGTTTTTGAAAACCATGCCCAAGATTGCTTAGCGTCAATTACCCAGGGAGACTCTGACGAAGAGGGTCTAAAGGAAATTGTCGCTATGATGGGCCGTTTAATACGGTAGGCTAAAGAAAAACATAAGGAGGGCTTTTGGATGGCAGAAGTAAAAACCTTAACAAAGGATAATTTTGAACAGGAAGTTGTGCAGGCACAGCTCCCGGTCTTAGTAGATTTTTGGGCGCCTTGGTGCGGACCCTGTAAGGTAGTGGGTCCTGTTGTGGATAGCTTGGCTGCTGACAATGAAGGCAAACTGGTAGTTGGCAAAGTAAACGTGGATGAGAATAAAGACTTGGCTGCCAAGTTTGGCATTCGCGGAATTCCTACCTTAGTTATTTTTAAGGACGGCAATGAAGTCCAGCGCATGGTGGGAGCTCAGAGCAAAGCCCAGCTACAGAAGGCCATAGATCAGGTTATTTAAGAACAATTTTATATAATGAGAATACCAACCCCAAGACTTTACTCATAAAGTTTTGGGGTTGTTTTATTTTTGGGGTCCTCTATTTCGCAAGGCAGCTAGTTTCTGAAGAAATTGACTGATTCTTGCTTCATAGCCATTTTCGCTGGGAACATACAACTTGATGTCGTCAACTTCAGCGGGAAGATAGGACTGGCTAACATATCCCCCATAGCTGTGGGGGTATTTATAACCTTGACCTTTGCCGAGAAGCGTTTTCGCTTTAGAGTGGGAAGTGTCACCCAAGTGCGGCGGTACCGTTATTTTGCTCAACTGCCTGACTGTGGCCATGGCTTTATCAATAGCCACGACACTGGAATTGCTTTTAGGAGCCGTAGCCAGGTATAGGGTGGCTTCAGTCAGAGGTATGCGCGCCTCCGGCAGGCCTACATAATCCACGGAATGAGCGGCTGCACTGGCTATAAGCAATGCCCGGGGATCAGCCATGCCAATGTCTTCAGCAGCGTGTACAATGAGGCGCCGCGCAATAAAACGCGGATCTTCTCCGCCCTCCAGCATAACTGCCAGCCAGAATACAGCCGCATCCGGATCAGAGCCACGGATACTCTTTATAAATGCTGATATGGTGTCATAATGATAGTCGCCGCTCCTGTCGTACTTTAGAAGGGGCTGTCCTACTACCTTTTTTATTAGCTCAGGGGTCACCTCTAGGGTGTTGTTTTCCTGAAAAGAATCGACTAAGCTTTCCAGAATGTTGAGGGCCATACGGGCATCGCCCTTACTAGCTGCTGCTAAGAGCTCCAGAGAATTACCAGCCAAACTTACTCTAACCTGACCCAAACCTCGTTCAGGATCAGCAATAGCCTGCTGTACTATAGCTTTAATATCTCCGGCTTCCAGGGCTTCCAGTATATACAGCTTCACTCTGGAAAGAAGGGCGTTGTTTATCTCGTAAAGGGGATTTTCCGTAGTCGCACCAATGAGTATAAGGATGCCTTCCTCTACAAAAGGCAGGAGGACATCCTGCTGGCTTTTATTGAAACGATGAATTTCATCCACGAATAGAATAGTGCGCTGCTGATAATACTTGAGACGATCCTCAGCATCAGCAGCGGCTTTGCGGATGTCGCCCACTCCAGCAGTAACCGCTTGCATTTGGACAAAATATGAATGGGTCATGGCGGATATGATTTGGGCGATGCTGGTCTTACCCGTTCCGGGGGGCCCATACAAAATAAAGGAATGGAGTTCATCCCGTTCAATAGCCCGGCGCAAAGGAGAGCCTGGGCCTACAACTTTACTTTGTCCAATAACTTCGTCCAGACTCCGGGGACGCATGCGGTAGGCTAGAGGAGCGTGTTTTCGGTTGGATAAACCTGAATTAAAGTCGAACAAATTCACTCTTTTTTTATCCTCTCGCTGGTTTGCTGTAATTATAAATCAACTTGGATCATAGTGCCAACCGCTTGCCAGTGGGGAAAGGGGATGATATAAAGAAGAGAACAAGGAGGCGGGCCTAGATTATGAAAGTAGCCGTATTGATGAGCGGAGGAGTTGACAGTACCGTTGCATGCTTGCTTCTGAAGGAGCAGGGTTATGAAGTAGAAGGCTTGACTATGATTAATTGGCAAACTGCTGTAGGAGAAAAGGCCGCTAACGCTGCGTCTGTTTTGGGAATAAAACATTCGGTAGTGGATTTGCGTAAAGATTTTCAGCAGCAGGTGGTCAGCTATTTTTGTACTACTTACCAGCAGGGTTGTACTCCCAATCCCTGTGTAGAATGTAATCGTTACATAAAGTTCGGAACGCTGCTGGAATTTGCTTTGCAGCGTGGTTGTGATATGGTGGCTACCGGGCATTATGCCCGCATTTCCTACCACAAATCCAGCGAACGCTACCATTTGCTAAAAGGAATAGATTACTCGAAAGATCAGAGCTACTTTTTATATCGATTGACCCAGGAGCAGTTAGCCCGCATCCTATTCCCATTAGGGAAACTCACCAAAGAACAGGTGCGGGCAATAGCCGGGCAACATGGACTAACTGTGGCCCAGGAGCCTGACAGCCAGGAAATCTGTTTTATTGCCGGAGATTACCGTGATTTTTTGGTGGAACAGGGATTAGCTTTGGAACCGGGACCCATCGTTAACCTTCAGGGTGAGGTATTAGGCCAGCATCGTGGTTTAGCCTTTTATACCATTGGTCAGCGTAAAGGACTGGGGGTACATGCAGGCAAACCGGTTTTCGTCTTGGGAATGGATATAACTAATAATCGGTTGATAGTAGATGACGAGCATCACTTGTTCACTCGGGAACTCGTATCTGCTGACAACAACTGGATTGGCATTGAGAGCTTAGAAGAGCCGGTGACCGTTGAAGCCAAAATACGCTCCACAGCTCCACCGGCTAAGGCTTGGCTGGAAAAGCAGGATGGTGATAAAGTCCGGGTCCGTTTCGATACTCCCCAGCGAGCCATCACCCCCGGCCAATCCGTGGTTTTTTATCAGGGAGATTTAGTCATAGGTGGCGGGCGTATCACAAGTGCTACCTGAAGTACAGGCTATGATAAATGAAAATCAATCATAGCCAGTAGGTTCACCCTGCGCACCGAAGTAAGCCGATGTGTTGCAGGCGAGGAGTCTTGGAGCGAGCTGGCTAATATTCCTGCAAAGCTGAGGTTAGCTTAGACATAGAGATTGCCACGCCCCTAACGGGGCTCGCAACCATAGTAGTGAGTTCCGAAGGAATGAACATCAGGAGTGCCGGAACGGCCAATGACACGCATGGAAGCATTTTTACAGTAAGGATACATAAGGAATCTTTCACAGGAATGACTTGAAAAAATCCATAAATTGACTGTGTAACTAGCACCCATAAAGGGTGCATTTTTTTTGGTCCCAGGAGAAAACTATTACTGGAGTACAAAGGAGATGGCATAGTGCGAGTGCGAGACATAAAAAACCTTCCCCTTTTTTTTGAGCCATCGGCTCATATTATAGGGCGGGTGGTCCGAGCCGTCATCGGGGATGATTTGCGTCTGGCATACGTTATTGTTGAGACTGAACATCTGGACAGGGGAATGGTTAATGCTGAGGACTTAGTGGTCACCCCTGAAGCCGTTATCATTCAGGATCTGGATAGTATTAAATCGTATCAGCACGGGGAAGAATTATCGGTATATGAAAAGAAAATAGGCGACCGGATCTATGATGGGCAAGGCAAGGAGATAGGAACAGTGAGCGACTTTATCCTATCTGATGACCAGAAAGTATCAGATATTGAAGTTTCCACTGGGGTCTTAAGCGATATCTTGCAGGGGCGCAGCCAGATTCCTATTGACCAGGTCCATTGGAAAAGTTTTACCAGCGGTCTCATTGAAAAACAAGGGAGTGATTGACTTGATTACTCGTTGTCCCATATGCCGAGGTCTCCAAGTTGGTAAAGTTGGTAGTGACCAGTATTATTGCTGGAACTGCTTTATGGAGTTTAACTATAATCGCGGTAAGGTGAACCTCTATGAAGTAGCCGAAGATGGAACCCTGATAGCTATGGAACGTTCGTCGGAATTAATGTAACGGAGGTGGAACCATGAGGGAATGGTCAGCCCTGCTGATGGGAGTTGCACTAGGGGTAGCTGCTACCCTGTATTATCTGAACAATGAGAGTCAGGTTAAGCAACAGACCCGTCAGATAAAAGCCCAGTCTAAGCGAGCCATGGATATGGTAAACAATATTGGATGCACAGCTGAAAAGATTTTGCAGAGGTAGTGGTTTTGGGGTTTAACAGCAAACGTTTAAGCCGTTGGCTTTTTGTTCTGGTGGTTGTTGCAGCCACCATTTATTTTTTATATAGAGTTCGCGATATTACCATGCCCTTTATTCTAGGCGGTCTTATAGCGTATTTGCTGTATAGACCGGTCAGGTTTATAGAAAGGCAGGGTCTGGGAAGAGTATGGGCAATTTTACTGCTATATATGCTTATTATCATTGCTTTGGGGGCTGTTCTTTCTTTCGCCCTGCCAGGAATGGTGGGCGAACTTACGGAAATGGCACGGCTTATTCCTCACTATGCAGACGAAGCCCAGCATATGGCTGACCGGCTTCAGAATCTGGATATTCCTGTACGTCTGGGAGAAATCATAAAGGATAATATAGCTCGGATGAATAAATACATTTATGAGGGTTTGCAGACCTTTGTAGGCGGGCTTTACAGTTTTCTAGGCAAGGTACTGGCCATTATTTTCTCGCCTATCTTAGCCTTTTATATTCTTACCGATTGGGACAGAATCCGGGACAATTTTCTTAAACTGTTTTCCCCCTCAGGACGCCGGGAAGTGGAGCAGCTGTTTTCTTCCATGGATGAGGTATTGATAGAATTTTTCAAAGGCTATCTTTTAGTAGCTGCTTTTGTGGGAATAATGGTGGGTTTGGCTGCCTTGCTGCTGGGAGTAAAGTTTCCGCTTTTGCTGGGGCTGTTAGCAGGTGTGACCAATTTGATTCCTTATTTCGGAGCATTCCTGGGCGGTGTGCCGGCGGTAGCTGTGGCCTTAACTGAGTCCTGGCAGTTGGCCTTATATATGGCCCTGGCTATATTTGTTATTCAACAAGTAGAAGGTGGTTTGATTACTCCAAGGGTTATTGGTGATAAATTAGGTATACACCCACTGGTAATAGTATTTGCTCTGCTGTCAGGAGGGAAATTACTGGGTATTTGGGGTATGCTTTTGGCAGTGCCGCTAGCAGCGGTTTTAAGGGTGTTGATTAGCTGGTTGTACTTAAAACTGGTAGAGTAATCTCACCTGGAATTGACAGAGCCTTGGATATAAAAGAAAATAAGTTAGACGAGTTATCGTGGGAAAGAGGAGGCTACAAAGTGTGGACCAGTAATAAAATACGTAAAACCTTTCTGGAATATTTCCAGCAGCACGACCATACCATTGTGGAGAGTTCCTCATTGGTTCCAGTAAATGACCCGACTTTACTGTTTACCAATGCTGGTATGAATCAGTTTAAGGATGTGTTTTTAGGCATAGATCGGCGCAGTTATGTGCGGGCTACTACCTCGCAAAAATGTGTGCGGGCGGGTGGCAAACATAATGATTTGGACACTGTAGGAAGGACTCCCCGGCATCATACTTTCTTTGAGATGCTAGGTAATTTCTCCTTTGGTGATTATTTTAAGAATGAAGCCATTAAATTTGCCTGGGACTTCTTGACTTCAGTAGTTAAGCTGTCCCCAGAGAGCCTATACGCTACCGTTTATAAGGACGATGATGAGGCCGCCCAGATTTGGCGCGATATAATAGGCATACCCCCGGAACGCATAATTCGTCTGGGTGAGGAAGATAATTTTTGGAGTATGGGTGACACTGGACCTTGTGGTCCCTGCAGTGAAATAATATTTGACCGGGGCTCAGAATTCGCCTGCGGAGAAAACTGTGCCATAGGTGTGTGCGACTGCGACCGCTGGTTGGAGATATGGAATCTGGTATTCATGCAGTATAACCGCGATGAAGAAGGTGTAATGACTCCTTTGCCGCGGCCCAGTATAGATACCGGGATGGGTCTGGAAAGGCTTACATCGATATTGCAGGGTGTTTCCAGTAACTTTGAAACGGACATATTCCTGCCTATCATTCATCAAATTGAAGAATTGACCGGGCAAAAATACCAGCAAGGTGATAATGGTTTTCCCTTTCGGGTTATTGCCGATCACAGCCGTGCCTGTACCTTTTTGATAGCGGATGGAGTGCTGCCTAGCAATGACGGACGTGGTTATGTTTTACGCCGGATTCTGCGCCGGGCAGTACGATTCGGTAAACTTTTGGGGATAAACGAACCCTTCTTATATAAGAATGTGGACGTAGTATGCAACATTATGCAGGATGCTTACCCATATTTAACCCAACGCCGTGATTTCGTGGTGGAAGTTATCCGGATGGAAGAAGAACGCTTTTTCGTGACTCTCAACGAAGGCCTTAAAAAAGTGGAAGAAATTTTACAGCAATGCCGTGAGCGGGGAGAGCATGTTATTGATGGAGAGGCAGCCTTCATGCTCTATGATACTTATGGATTTCCCCTGGATTTAACGGAAGACGTTGCTGAGGAAAATAATTTTACCGTAGACACAGTTGGTTTCAACCGCATGATGGAGGAACAGCGTCAGCGGGCGCGCCAGGCTAACAAAGGGGAAACTGCTTTTGGTCAGGAACGCATTTTAGCCGAATTGCTGGCTTCTACCCCAGCGGTGGAATTTAACGGTTATGAGCGCCTGGAACAAGAGTCTACTATCCTGGCTCTCATACAGGATAACCGCCGGGTGCGTAAAGTAAACGGTGGACAGGTGATGCTGGTAAGTGCAGCTACACCCTTTTATGCTGAAAGTGGGGGGCAGATAAGTGATAGCGGGGTAATAAAAGGCCCTCATGGAGTTATGGAAGTGCAGGCTGTTCACCAAACTGCTCAGTGGATAATTCATTTGGGAACTGTAGATGGATCTTTTGAAGAAGGAGAAACTGTTGTTCTCACAGTTGAAGAAGGTTTGCGCTTGGATACCGCTCGCAATCATACCGCTACCCATTTGCTGCATAAAGCTTTGCGTCAGGTGTTAGGGGAACATGCCCAGCAAAAGGGTTCTCTGGTGGAACCAGAACGCCTTCGCTTTGACTTTTCCCATTTATCGCCAGTAAGCGAAGATGAGCTAAAGGAAATCGAGCTGCGGGTAAACCAAGCTATTTGGCGTAATTACCAGGTTACTACCGCTGTCAAGGACTTGGATGAAGCCAGGAAAATGGGGGCAGTAGCTTTATTTGGAGAGAAGTATGGTGATAAGGTCAGAATAGTACAGGTGGACGATTATAGTATGGAATTATGCGGGGGAACTCATATTGGCAGCACTGGTCAGATCGGTTTGTTTAAGATTCTAAGTGAAGGAAGTGTTGGAGCCGGTCTTCGCCGTGTCGAGGCTGTTACGGGACGCAGTGCCTGGCAGTACGTAAATAGTTTGGAGCAAGAGCTCAAATCAGCAGCCCAGGTGTTAAAGACAGTTCCCCAAGAGGTTACCCATCGGGTGGAGCAGTTGAACCACCAGTTGCGAGAGCGGGAGAGGGAGGTAGAAGCACTTAAAGCTCAAATGACTAAAGCTGCCAGTCAGAACCTGATTGAAAAGACCCAATCGATAGGTGATGCTCACATATTGATTGAAGCAGTTCCGGCTGCTGATGCCAACAGCCTTCGTCAGAATGCTGAAATGCTGCGGGATAAACTGGGCAATGCTGTGGTTCTGCTGGGTTCAGCAACTGGAAATAAGGTGTTATTTGTTTGTTTTGTAAGTTCTGAATTAGTCAAAAAAGGAGTAAATGCTGGTAAAGTTGTAGCAACTGCAGCCAAAGTAGCCGGTGGTGGCGGAGGAGGAAGGGCTGATATGGCCCAAGCTGGCGGCAAGGATCCCTCCAAGCTGGAAGAAGCTCTAGCAGCCGCACGGCAAATGGTAGAAAAAACCTTGCAATAAACAAAGGATAACCAGCTTAGCACGTAGAAAACTTGCTATCAAGGAGGTGTTTGCTATGCCTCAGGGACCAGGTGAAACAGTAAGCTTCAAGCTGGATCGGGAAAGTGAAGAAAAGGTACGGGCGATTTTACAGCAGGTGTACCATGCTTTAGAAGAAAAAGGATATAATCCCATTAACCAATTGGTTGGCTATATGATTTCTGGCGATCCTGCTTACATAACCAGTCATAATGATGCCCGTCATCTCATTTGTAAGATTGAACGCGACGAAGTTCTTGAAGTTTTGCTGAAGAATTATCTGCAGCAGTAATAACAGCCCCTGATTCAGGGGCTGTTGCCATTAATAAAAGGATTAATTAGCTTATGCGAAGGTAATACTATGAGAATAATGGGCTTAGATGTGGGAGAAAAACGTATCGGAGTTGCCATTAGCGATCCATTGGGATGGACGGCTCAGGGTCATTCAGTGGTGCAGCGGAGCACCTTAAAAAATGACCTGGCCAAATTAAAGGAATTGTGCCAGCAGTTGGAGTGCCAATTAGTGGTAGTGGGGCTGCCCCGTAATATGAACGGAACTCTTGGCCCCAAAGCGGAGGAAATACAGGAATTCGTACGCCATTTACATGATGTTGTCAGTGTGCCCATAGAATACTGGGATGAGCGCCTTACTACCCGCAGTGCTGAGCGTGTTCTATTGGAAGCCGACTTGTCCAGACGCAAGCGCAGAAAGGTTATCGACAAAGTGGCAGCGGTTCATATCCTACAGAATTATTTAGATGCCCACAAATCTTAAAGATAAGTTTGACAAGTAAAGCAGGTAAATATTAGAATGTGACTAGTTTTCGAAATGAGGTGAAGTAATGGCCAATGAGGAGATATTTGATGAAGAGTATCCTATCCTGGTTTTGGTAGATGAAGAAGGTGTTGAACATAGTTTTGAGCTACTGGCTGAACTTGAAATCGAACAGGATGTGTACCGGGTTTTAATTCCTCTGGATGAGGAAGAAACGGCGGACGAAGACGAAGATATTGAGGTTATCATCCTCAAAGTGGTTCATGATGAGGAGGGTAATGAATTCCTGAGCGATATAGAAGACGATGAAGAATGGGAACGGGTTGCTGATGCCTGGCAAGAATTGGTGGAATCAGAAGATCTTTAAACATAACCAAGCAGGGTAGAAGCCAGGCTTCTACCCTACTTTTTTTGGGTACCTAGGGCGGTGTAATAACTATTAGTCTTAGGGGCCTGACCATAAACAATGGAACCAGCTTTGGTGAGGGCGGAGTAGGAATTCTGTTTCAAATTATTGATAAGACATAAAGACTGATGGCGTATAATATGAGTAGGAGAATAGGCTATACTACATTCTAAGGTTGTGGGGGTTAAGTCCTTGATTAGTGGGAAAATTAAACGAGGTCTGGTTTATGTTTTAATTGTTACAGCCGGCATAACTGCAGCCCTGGTGCTTTACTTTTACCAATTCTTTCACCAGACTGACCACTTCCTGCCGGGTGTTGCTATTGCCTCAGTACCGGTAGGTGGATTGGACCGGAATGAAGCTATTTCGTACTTAGAGGGCCATTGGAATGATTTGTATCAGACACCGGTCACTTTTTATTACCAGGATTTTAATTATGATACGACTATAGGAAAACTCAGTGAAAAAGTCAGTATTGACCAGGTGATAGATGAAATATGGCGACAAGAACAAGCTCGTAGCATCCGTTCCAAATTATTGAATCTGGATGGTTCCAAGGAAATTTCTTATGTACCCCCCATAGAATACAATCAATCCGTCTTGGAAAAACTGGGCGAAGATTGGAATGAGCAATTGGGACAACCTCCGGTTAACCCTCAACTGGAAGTTGACCAAAATTTAGGTTTGATCATAGTACCGGGTAAGGAAGGAAGACGAGTCAATATCGAAGCCACCTGGGAACAAATGCCTGTCCAATGGACTTCTATGGAGCAGTTAAAGATTCCGATAATTATAGACAATGTTTACCCCTCTATCAGTGAAGAAGACCTTAAAGTGATGGGGGAATTATCCACTTATAGCACCTGGTACAATAGTGGGGAAGTGGATAGAACCCATAATTTAGTTAAAGCCGCATTAGCCATTAACGGCCAAGTTGTACAACCTGGTGAGGTTTTTTCCTTTAACAAGACGGTGGGAGCCCGTACCTTTGAAACGGGATACCGGGATGCTATGGTTATAGTGAGCGGCAAATTTGAACCCGGAGTGGGCGGGGGAATATGCCAGGTATCCTCCACTTTGTATAATGCGGTTTTACTGGCTGACTTAGAGGTGGTTGAGCGTCACAATCATTCTTTAGCAGTAGCCTATATTCCAGTAGGTTTGGATGCCACCGTTGCTTGGGGAATACAGGATTTTCAGTTCAGGAATAATACCGGTCATCCCATATATATTCGTACCACTACCGGCAGCGGCAAATTGACCATTACCCTTTATGGACATTTGAGCAACAAGAAGCGTGTGGAGCTCAGCAGTGTCATTGACAAAGTAATACCCTTTGAGGAAATTCGTCAGGAAGACCCTGCCTTAAATCCGGGAGAAGAAAAAGTGGAGCATAAGGGCTTTCCCGGTTATGTAGCCCGTTCTTTTAAGCTGGTTTATGACGAAAACGGTGAAGTAGCCCAGCGGACTCAACTGGCAACTGATTATTATAAGCCTTTGCATACCCTTATTTATACCGGACCCAGGCTGGATATCCCAAAAGATTTACTAGAAATTGGAAACGAAGAAATGCCTAACGATGATCAAAATATCCCTGAAAAGGATAATAACGATTCCACTGATCATTCAAACGAAGAGGGATTTTCTGATTTGGCAGACTTAGGAGAAGGAAATGAGTGAAATCTCTATAAACAGAAGAACTACCAATCGCCGTCCTGTTTTTTTGATAATCTTATTGCTATTAATTGGCGCAACCTATTGGGGTCATACTTTTTTGAGCCGCCAGTACGCACCGGTAGATCCGCAAGACAACCGTCCTATTGATGTACGCATACCTGCCAACAGTACGGCGCGGGATATTGCAGTGCAGTTGGAAGAACAAGGATTAATCCACAGTGAGAGAGCTTTTTTATCTTATTGCCGCAAAGAGGGCTTAGACAGCCAGTTAAAGGCGGGACATTATGTCTTCACCCGCAGCCAGTCAGTGGCAGAAATTGCCGAAGCTATCGCTCGGGGAGCGGTAGTAACTAAAACAATTACCATACCCGAAGGTTATACAGTAGCCCAAATAGGCCAACTATTAATTGAAAACAACATTTGCACCGATGCCGAGTGGGAAGAAGCCTTACAAGCCGAGTATCCTTTTGATTTCTTAAATAATGTGTCCCCACGAGCTAATAATAAGCTGGAAGGATTCCTGTTTCCGGATACCTATGTAATTCCGGATGATATAAAAGCCCAGGAACTGATACAGCATATGTTGGCCACCTTTGATCAGGTGTGGCAGGACGAGCTGGCTGCCAGTGCCTCTGAGACTAGTCTGACTATAAATGAGGTTGTTACCCTGGCTTCGTTGATAGAGCGAGAAGCGCAAGTCAGTGCAGAAAGAGAAGTAATATCCGGAGTAATTTACAACCGTCTGGAACGAGGTATGCTGCTGCAAATAGATGCCAGCGTATTGTATTGCCTGCCCAACCACAAGCAAAAAGTGACCTATGCCGATTTGGAGGTTAATAATCCATATAATACTTATAAAAACCCAGGCTTGCCTCCCGGACCAATAGCCAACCCAGGATTAGCCAGCCTTAAAGCAGCCTTGCATCCCCAGAAACACGACTACCTGTATTATGTAGCTAAAGGGGATGGCAGCCATCATTTTTCTCTTACATATGATGAACATTTAATAGCCAAGGGGCGATACATTGACTGATAAAGAAAAGCAGGCCGCTAAACTGCCAGAATTGGTTTTGCCAGCCGGGGATTTAGAGAAGCTCCATACCGCAATCAATTTCGGCGCTGATGCGGTGTATGCCGGTGGTCGCAACTACAGTCTAAGAGCCTATGCTGGCAATTTGGGCCGGGATGATTTACAGGCTGGAGTGAACTGGGCACACCAAAAGGGCAAAAGAGTATATATTACGGTTAATATTTTTGCCCATAATCAGGACTTAAGGGATATGCCGTCTTATCTGGAAGAACTGGAGCAAATAGGGGTGGACGGCTTGATCATATCTGATCCCGGAGTAATCAGAATGGCTCATCGCTATGCCCCGGATATTCCAATTACTATCAGCACCCAGGCTAATGTTACCAATTATGAATCAGCGGCTTTTTATCACGAGCTGGGAGCCAAACGTATTGTAGCCGCTCGCGAACTGAGCCTGGAGGAGATCAGGGCCATTAAAGAGCGGGTGGGCATTGAAATTGAAGTATTTGTTCATGGAGCCATGTGTATGTCCTATTCAGGACGCTGCCTGTTATCGTCATTTATGACCGGGCGGAGCGCTAACCAGGGAGCCTGTGCTCATCCCTGCCGGTATCAGTATGCTTTGGTAGAGGAAAAACGACCTGGTGAGTATTTTCCATTTCACGAAGATGAGCGGGGCAGTTATATCCTTAATTCCCGTGACTTATGCTTATTGGAACAGATCCCCCGCCTGGCAGAGGCTGGTGTGGATGCCTTCAAAATAGAAGGACGCATGAAAAGCCCTCTTTATTTAGCCACTGTGGCCCGGGTTTACCGGGAAGCCCTAGATGCTTATGGAGAAGGAACCTTTGCCGATACCCGGAAAATAGATAAATGGTTAAGTCAGCTGACGGCGGTAGCCACACGCCCATTTACCACTGGATTTCTGGATGGACACGATCCCTCTATCCAAGACCCGGCTAATCAAAAAAACCAAAACCGGGCTGAATTTTGCGGTGTGGTAATAAGCTATGATGATGAACGAGGTTGGCTGGAAGTAGAACAAAGGGCTAATTTTGGTCCCGGTGATCCCTTATGGCTGCTTACTCCCCACTCCGGTTCAATCCCGGTCCCTTTGGAGCATTTATACAATAGTGATTACGAAGAGATTGACCGGGCCCGGCATGCCCGCCAGCGAGTCTTCATACCCATGCTCCAACCGGTTGCGCCTGGCTCAATTCTATATAGATTGAAAGGGAATTAGCTATGAGCAGTAATATCATCGCCCAGTTGGAGCCTGGTAATATCGATATGCTCACCCGTCTGATAGAAGCATTTGACCACTTAGGTATAGTATCTACTTTGGACCGCACCGAAGGTCTGGTAGTGATTCGAGGAACCGAGGATACCGTACCGGACCTTTTGGATATCCTTCATAACCTGCCCTTCCCTTTAACTATATTGTCCCAGGAATAACTCACCCTAACATAGTCCAAGCTAAGGAAAAGTCTGGCTGGGGGAGTTTACTTGCGCGTTTATCGCATTACATTTCTGATGGTTTCGTTTTTAATAATTTTTAGTGGATTGACCCTCCTGATGGCATATTATCAGATCGTGCGCGGAGCAGAGATAGCCGAAAAAGCAGTGGCTATGCGCAGCCAGCAAATCGAACTCAAAGAGTTCCATCGGGGAGTTATCTGGGACAGAAATCGGCTGCCCTTGACCGGCACCCATACTGCCCCGGCGCTGTACTGCTTTCCGCAAGAAGCCTTTAACCGGGACAAGGCTTCAGTGGCAAATAGTGATATAGACCCAAAAGCTATCAATGATTGGGCTGAACAATTAACTGAACTGGTGCCTCAACTGAATTCCCATCAGGTTTATAAAGAGGTAAGAAACAGTATACAGACCGGGGAAGCCTTTGTGCGATTAGCCACCGATCTTACTTCTAGCCAGGTAGCCATGCTGCAAAGTCGCGATATTCCTGGAGTATTGGTAGCACCGGTGCAAAAACGTTATTCTCCTGACGGTTTTTTAGCCCATATCATCGGTACAGTAGAAAAGGGAAAAGGTGCCCGGGGTTTATCGGGAATTGAAAAAGTTTATGACCATGTCCTAAGAAACAGTCCTTCCTCCTTGGAATTGGTTTCTGTCCAGGATGCCCGGGGCGAAGTAATAAATGGACTGATGTATAAGATCCGGCAGGAGCAGGACCAAGCCAAGGGCTCGGTGGTTCTCACCATTGATAAAAGAGTCCAGTCAACCGTAGAAAGAATCATGGATCAGCGGGTCCAAAAGGGTGCAGTAGTGGTAATGGATATCAAAACCCGTCAAATACTGGCCATGGCCAGCCGACCTACTTTTAATCCCTATCAAATAAGCCAGGTTATCAGCACTGATGAAGAAAGCTCGTTGATGAATCGAGCCTTGACCAGCTATCACCCTGGTTCGCTGTTCAAGATATTGGTGGCAACCGCCGCTCTTGATAAGGGAGTGATTGACTTCGCCACACCATTTCATTGTCGGGGTTCGTATCGATTTAACCAGCAGGTAGAAATATCTTGCTGGAAAGAAGAAGGGCATGGTGACTTATGTTTTGAACAAGCTTTGGCTTTCTCCTGTAATCCAGTTTTTATTGAGGTAGCTCAGATGATAGGCCGCCAAACTATTATGGAGTATGCTCAAAAGCTGCACTTAACCGATGAATTTCTGTTAGGGTACGGGAAATACGGGGCTGGCAGCGGTATTAATATTAATCCAGGTCCGGCAGCTTTGGGAAATGCAGCCCTAGGTCAACAGGGCGTGAAATTAACGCCTCTGCAGCTTACCTCATTGTTAGCCATTATAGCTGATGATGGAATGTGGATGGAGCCGTCTTTAGTCCTCTATTACATCGATGATGAAGGACAAGAGCATTATCCATCACATCAAACCAAGGAGCAGGTTTTACCAGTGGATACGGCCCGCCAAGTACAACATCTGTTGAATCTGACTATAGAAAAAGGTACGGGCCGCAGTGCTGCTCTAGCCCAGGTCAGTATGGCAGGAAAAACAGCTACCAGTCAAACTGGCCAAATAAACCAGCAGCAGGAAGAAATCTTAAATACCTGGTTTGGAGGCTATCTGCCCGCAGAAAATCCCCGTTGGGCGGTGGTGGTTTTGGTCGAAGAAGGTACTTCAGGTGCGGAAAGCGCCGCCCCTGTTTTTAAGGAACTAGCCCAAAGCTTGATACAGCTGTATTCTGCCGCTGGCTAAAAAAAACGGTTGGTGTTTTGGCAAAATCTTTTGTTCCCATACAACAATTTCTGGAGGATTCAGGATACAAATGTCGAAAACCTATTTTTGGTCTTAACCAAATCGAGGAAAGGAGAAAAATGGTGAACAGAGTTCAAGTTATCGACCATCCCCTAGCGGGGAATGCGCTGCGGACATTACGCAACCGCGACAGTCAAATAAAATCGTTCCGCGAAGCATTAAACTCCCTAGGCTTGCTCTTGGCAGTGGAAACTTGTCGGGAGCTGGAAGTTCAAAAGGATCAGGTGTTCACTCCTCTGGATACTCCGGCGGAGTGTTCCTATGTAGATGACACTCGTATTCTGCTGGTCCCGGTTCTCAGAGCTGGGTTGGGATTTGTAGAGAGTTTCCTGGCTTTATTACCGGCAGCCCGGGTAGCCCATGTGGGTGTGTATCGTGACCACGATACTCTGGAAGCCCGACCGTACCTTAACACCGTACCCGAACAGAATGACCAATACGATAGAGTTATAGTTCTCGATCCCATGCTGGCTACTGGTAATAGCGGTGTCAAAACGTTGGAATTTATAATGGAGAAAGGCTATAAGCCTAGTCAAGTTATGTTTGTGTGTGCCCTGGCGGTTCGTCAAGGTATTGAACAAATCCATGGGAAATATCCACAGGTACAGATTGTCACTGCAGCCATTGATCCCAGTTTAAATGACAAAGCCTATATTGTTCCGGGACTGGGTGATGCTGGAGATCGGCTCTATCTGCTGTAAAGAAAACTCAAAAAACTGGGAGGGATAACATTGGCCAAACGGGAAATTGGTGTAGAGGAACGCTTGCCATTATTACAAACCGTTCCATTGAGTCTGCAGCATTTGTTCGCTATGTTTGGGGCAACAGTACTGGTACCGGTTATTTTTGGGGTGGATCCGGCTACCATCTTGCTCATGAATGGTATTGGTACTTTGCTCTATCTTTTGATTTGTAAAGGACGTATCCCTGCTTATTTAGGCTCGAGTTTTGCGTTCATTTCACCGGTTCTGCTGGTCTTGCCTCAGTATGGTTATAATGCGGCTTTAGCCGGATTTATTGCCGTGGGCCTGGTCTTTGTTCTGGTAGGCTTAATAGTAAAAGCTGCAGGTACCAGCTGGATTGATGTGGTATTTCCGCCGGCTGCTATGGGAGCAATTGTTGCAGTTATCGGACTGGAACTGGCTCCTACTGCCGCCCAAATGGCTGGTTTGATTCCACCGGATGGCATGACATGGGCGACTTGGTCTCCCGATCCCCAACTGGTTATTATATCTGTTTTTACTCTAGCCTTTACGGTCTTTGGTTCCATATTATTCCGGGGCTTTTTAGCTATTATTCCCATACTATTGGGGGTGTTGGCTGGTTATGCGCTGGCTTTTTATATGGGTGTAGTTGATGTGGCCGCCATTCAAGCTGCGCCCTGGTTTAGGTTTCCCACCCTTTACTTCCCAGAATTCAATCCAGCCGCCATGGCTATCATTCTCCCGGCTGCACTGGTAGTAGTGGCAGAGCATATCGGCCACCTTTTTGTAACCAGCAGTATTGTAGGCCAGGATTTAGTCAAAGATCCTGGTTTGCATCGGTCCCTAATAGGGAATGGTGTGTCCACCATGTTGTCTGGTTTCGCAGGATCTACTCCTAATACTACCTATGGGGAAAACATAGGGGTATTAGCCATAACCAAGGTATACAGCACCTGGGTTATCGGCGGGGCCGCAGTGTTCGCCATTCTGCTCTCCTTTGTCGGAAAACTGGCGGCAGCAATACAGTTTATTCCTCAGCCGGTCATGGGCGGGGTATCTTTGCTGCTATTTGGTACTATAGCTGCTTCAGGTATTCGTATGTTGGTGGAAGCAAAGATAGATTACGGGCGTCCCCGCAACCTTATTTTGACTTCGGTGGTATTAATATTAGGGATAAGTGGGGCTCAATTATCTTTGGGAGCTGTAACCCTAAAAGGCATGGGTCTGGCTACTGTAGTAGCCATACTGCTCAGTGTTACCATTGCCCTCCTGGACGTATTAGGGCTGACATCTGACGAATCCTAATACCGTAGCCATATGAAGACAACAAGGGCAAGGATGCATTTCCTTGCCCTTGGTTTTCGGGTGTAATGTATACCGGGCTTTTAAGAGGCCTGATTTTCTATACTATCCAGAGTAGCCGATATAATGTGCAAACCTTTCATAAAGTCCTCCCGGCAGTCGCCCAGTTCAGCTCTAAACATGTTGTTTAATTCTAATCCAATATCAAATATTTCTTGGCCCTTGGCCCGGCCTTGCTCGGTTAAATACAGTCTAATTACACGCCGATCCTGAGTACACAAACGCCTCTCCACCAGACCTTCCCGCTCTAATTTGTCCACCATGGTAGTCAGGGAAGAGTTTTCTATCTGAGCACGGTTGCCGATCTCAGACAGGGTAGAACCGTCATTTTCCAGCAAGCAAAACAAAATGAAAGATTGAGCCATATTGACTCCGAATTGATCAAGCCCCTTAATTATATGACGTTCCACTTTTTTCATGGTGGATTTTAATACGTAGCAAACAAAACCAGTAAAGTCTTCCATCGAAGTAAATCTCACCTTTCGAAATTTCTCTTAATAGATATCATGGCGGAATCACGGCCCCTTGTCAATATCATTATCCAATTTAAGGAATTGAAATATTATTTGACCATTATTGACTATTAAAAAAGGGGAATTATAATTATTACAGAACAATTAATAAGTGCAGGCTTATATTAGCGGGTTGAAGCCGATTAAAATGACCTTTGTTGACCAATAATTAAATTTCAAAGGAGGTAGGAAAATGGCTAAAGTATTGGGAATTGATTTAGGAAGTACTAACTCAGTAGTAGCCGTTATGGAAGGGGGCAGCCCCACTGCTGAAGACTTGATCCATGATTTAGTGGAAGGGTTGCTGAACCGGTAAACAAGTGCTCCGAAAAGATCGAGGACCTGGTAAGTGAGTTGGGATCCGCAGCCACCGTCTTCGGCCAGGCGGGAACCAAGGGCGCGACTGACCAGCCCTCCTCTAGTGATGATGAGGTTATTGACGCCGAATACGATGAAAAATAAGCTAGGGATAAAGGAGGTCAGCAGGCGTGGCATCCTGACCTCCACAGCGGTGCCGAAAAGGAACGAGCTGAGGAAAAGTTAAGGAAATCAATGAAGCCTATGAAGTGTTAAGCGATCCTGAAAAAAGAGAAACGCATTGAGAGTCTGGAAGACCAAATCAGGTATTGGCAAGAAACGAGGTGATACTATGAATCTAGAACGTTTAACCCAGAAATCCCGGGAAGCCTTTGTGGCTGCCCAGCAGATTGCTGCTGATAGGCATCACCAGGAAGTCAGTGGGAAACACCTTTTAGCTGCCCTATTAGAACAGGATGGAGGTATTACCCCGCGCTTGTTGCAATATGCGGGAATAGATATCAGTCAGCTTGTAAGTCAATTGAATAAGCAACTAGACGGTGTTCCGTCTGTTTACGGTTATGACGGGCCGGTATATATGAGCGGGGCTTTATCCCGGGTACTGAGCCGGGCCGAACAAGAAGCCCGGGGTTTGAAAGATGATTATGTGAGTGTGGAACACTTGCTGCTGGGTTTACTAGCAGAAGGCGAACCGGACCTGAGGAGCCTGTTAAGCCAGATAGGACTGTCCCGGGAGGAAATCCTTAAAGCTATGCGCAGTGTGCGCGGGGCTCAGAGAGTCACCAGTGATAATCCAGAGCACAGCTATGAGGCCTTAACCCGCTATGGACGTGATTTAACCCAAATGGCGGCAGAAGGCCAGCTGGATCCAGTCATTGGTCGTGATGAGGAGATTCGCCGTGTTATTGAAATCCTGTCCCGGCGCACCAAAAATAATCCCGTTTTGATCGGTGAACCTGGAGTTGGTAAAACAGCTATTGCGGAAGGATTAGCCCGTAGAATAACCAGCAAGGACGTTCCCGAAGGTTTAAAGGGTAAACGCTTGATTGCTTTGGATATGGGAGCTCTGGTGGCTGGTGCCAAGTACCGGGGGGAATTTGAAGAAAGATTGAAAGCAGTATTGAAAGAAGTGCAGGATTCCAATGGCCGGATAATTCTATTTATCGATGAACTCCATACGGTAGTTGGTGCTGGTGCTGCTGAAGGTGCCATGGACGCCAGCAATATACTAAAACCCATGTTAGCTCGAGGAGAACTGCGCGCCATTGGCGCCACTACTCTGGATGAATACCGCAAACACATAGAAAAAGATGCGGCTTTTGAAAGACGTTTTCAACCGGTAATGGTAGATCAGCCTTCGGTTGAAGATACTATTTCCATCCTGCGGGGACTAAGGGAACGCTATGAAGTGCATCACGGGGTGCGCATCAAGGACTCAGCCCTGGTAGCTGCAGCAGTCTTATCTGACCGTTACATTTCTGATCGCTTTTTACCTGATAAGGCTATAGACCTGGTGGACGAAGCAGCCGCTAAGCTACGCACCGAGATTGATAGTATGCCGGCGGAGCTTGACGATATAACCAGGCGTATAATGCAGTTGGAGATCGAAGCCGCAGCTCTGGAAAAAGAGTCCGATCCAGCCTCCCAAGAGAGACTCAACCTTTTGCTGAAAGATCTGCAGGATTTGCGCAGCGAATCCGAAGTTATGCAGGCTCAATGGCAATCGGAAAAACAGGCTATAGCCAGAGTGCGGGATATCAAACGGGAAATGGAAGAAGTACGCACTGAAATGGAACGGGCTGAACGGGAATATGATCTCAATAGGATTGCGGAATTGAAATACGGGCGGCTCAACGAACTAGAGCGTCGCCTCAATGCTGAACAGGGACTTTTAGCCGGAAAACAGAAGCATAGTATGCTACTAAAAGAAGAAGTGGATGAAGAGGATATTGCCCGGGTAGTCAGTCGTTGGACCGGTATTCAAGTCAGCCGGCTGCTGGAAGGTGAGCGGGAAAAACTACTGCAATTAGATGAACTTCTGCATCGAAGAGTTATTGGCCAGGAAGAAGCGGTAAGTGCAGTGGTAGATGCTGTATTGCGCTCCCGGGCTGGTCTAAAGGATCCTAATAGACCAGTGGGCAGCTTTATTTTCTTAGGCCCGACCGGTGTAGGAAAAACTGAATTGAGTAAGGCTTTAGCAGAAGCACTATTCGACGATGAACGGGCCATGATTCGTTTGGACATGTCCGAATACATGGAAAAACACACTGTGGCTCGTTTGATCGGGGCACCGCCAGGTTATGTAGGTTATGATGAAGGCGGACAACTGACTGAGGCAGTACGCCGCAAACCCTACTCGGTTATATTGTTTGACGAGATTGAAAAGGCTCACAACGATGTGTTTAATGTACTTTTGCAGATTTTAGACGATGGACGATTAACCGATGGTAAAGGCCGTACGGTAGATTTTCGTAATACCATTATAATTATGACCTCTAATATAGGAAGTCATGAGATACTAGAATACCAGCGGAGCGGCGGTGACTACGAGCAAATGAAAGCTAGAGTTACCGAATTGTTAAAGCAGTACTTCCGGCCAGAGTTTTTGAACCGGGTAGACGAAACCATAGTGTTTCATGCTTTGGACAAGGAGCAGATTCAAGCAATTGCCGAGTTGCTGCTTAAGAATTTGGCTCTGCGGTTTCGAGAAAATGTGCAGGCCCACCTGCGCTGGGATAAAGCGGTACTTGAGTTGCTGGCTAACGAAGGATATGACCCGGCCTATGGTGCCCGTCCCTTAAGGCGATTGATTCAGCATGAAGTGGAAACTCTTTTGTCGCGGGAGATTATCAGCGGCCAAATTGCTCCTGAGGATACGGTAACCCTTTCAGCATCTGGTAATAAAATTATGCTGCGGATTCAGCACCCGGCTCCGGAAGAATAATACCTTAGTGGGAAAGAGGGGAACAGGTGAAAAAGGTTAGATCATGGGTAGCTATCATACTGCTATTAGGTGGGCTTTTTTTAGCCCTGTCACCTTATGTCTATCACCGTTATTATTTGCACACCAGTCAAAAAGAAGCAGCCCAAGTGCAGAAGAGTCAGGAGACTGAGCCGAATGCTGCCCATGACAGCCCTATCCCTGAAAAATTGGTAGAGGACACCGGGATACTGGAGATTCCTTCCCTGGGATTGAAGGTCAGCGTTGGTTACGGGGTAGAGGAATCAGACTTGGAACCCGGTCCGGGATTTTATCCCCAGAGCCAGTACCCGGACCGGGGCAATGTTTCTATAGCCGGGCACCGCAATACTCATGGTTCGCCCTTTTTGAACCTGCATAAGCTTAAAGCCGGAGACCAGATCATTCTCACTTACCGGCAAAAACAGTATACCTACGCTGTCCAGGAGGTATTTACCACCCACAGCCGGGATTGGAGCGTCATTGATCCCACTTCTGAACCTGTCTTGACTTTGACTACTTGTACCCCGATTATTAAGCCCCCGGGCAGTGATTATGACCGCCTAATCGTGAGAGCTAAACTGATCGATTCTCTACCAGTTAATGAATAAGTAAGTCCAACTATATTAGTCCTATTTGGCAGCATTAGCTGTAATGTGAACGGCATCCCAAACCGTGGCAAATGGGGGTGAATAACATAAATCCAGCATTCCTAAATCGCTGGTAGACATTTTATTAAAAATAGCACTGGCGAATACATTGATTCTCAGCACCACATCTTTACCTGCTCCCTGGGCGCCCAGGATTCTCCTGGTGCCGTTTTCATAAATCATCTTAAACCAGATGGGTGAAGAACCGGGATAGTAATGAGGAACATTTCTGGTTTCAACCAGTACCGTCTTGTAATCCAGTTCCAGCTTCTGAGCATCGCTTTCAGATAAACCAGTTCTGGCCAATTCAATTTCTCCTACTTTGAGAGCGGACGAACCCAAAGTGCCCACGAACTTAATATGTTTACCTGCTAAGTTTTCACCGGTAATTCTTCCGCATTTGTTAGCGGTGGTAGCCAGCGGGATATAGTCATTTTCTTGTTTAACCCAATTATATACTTGAGCACAATCTCCCACGGCATAAATATCTTCGACATTGGTGCGCATTTCCCGATCAATTATCACGGCACCATTGCCAGCCAGTTGTATCCCTGAGTCTTTCAAGAAATCGGTGGCAGGTTTTACGCCTAGAGCTAGAATCACTAAATCTGCATCGTAAGTATCCCGGTCGGTGACAACTTTTTCCACAGTACTATCGCCTATTATAGATTCCAGTCTTTCCTTAACATTAACCTTAACTCCCAAGCGGGCCAATTCATATTGAGCAAATTTGCTGATTTCAGGATCAAAGGGCATCAAAATTCTTTCGGCCATTTCAATTATACGGACTTGCTTGCTCATCTGAGCCACACTTTCCGCCACTTCTATACCAATATATCCTCCACCTACCACAATAATATTTTGGACCGTAGGGTCGGATAGCTTGGCTTTCATATTAACGCCATCATCAACTGTTTTTAGTACATGTACTCCATCTAGTGTTACTCCAGGAAAATTAGGAACAATGGGGCGGGCACCAGTGGCAATTAACAGTTTGTCGTAAGTATCCTCGAACTCATGTCCTGAGGATAGATCTTTGACCAGCACCTTTTTCTTATCAGGCCAAACCCGGAGGACTTCATGATGGAGAAACGGCTTTAAGCCTGCTTTTTCAAATTCTTCTTTAGTTCTCTGGATTAAGTCATCTTTTTGCATTGCCGGAGAAGTTACAAAATAAGGTAGACCACAAGCGGCGTAGGAGAGATAAGTGTCTTTTTCATATATTATTATATCGCAGTTCTTTTGCACTCTTCTTAATTTAGATGCAGCCGACATACCAGCGGCATCGCCTCCAATTATTATTACTTTCATGGAATGTCGCCTCCTTATTTTAAACAATCAGCTAATTAAATTACACCACATATTAGAAAAGCAAACTAGTATAACATTAACTGTACAGGAAATTTGTTTAATTAAGAAGTGCTCAAGGGGTTAAAATAATTTTATGTAAGGCTAGAAAGGGGTATAAAAAATGAGCACGTTAAAGAATTATGAAACAGTTTCCCTAGAATATGCCGAAGAAGGAGTATTAGTAGTAACCCTTAATCGTCCTCACAGATTAAACGCCCTTAGTCTGGAAATGATGGATGATTTGCTGGATTTATGGAACAGCTTGCGTGAGGATACCAAGACTCGGGTTATTATTCTAAGAGGTGCAGGAGAAAAGGGTTTTTGCGGTGGTGTGGACATTAAAGAGATATTTCCGGACGAAATGCTCAATGCTCCTTCACTTTATCACTGGCAGACCCGCTTAGGGGAACTGGAATATCTTATGCGTAAAATCCCGCAACCTATTATATGTCTAGTACACGGTGCCGCCACCGGGGCGGGGTTCAGTTTCGCCCTAGCCTCGGATATACGCATTATCACTCCTGATGCGCGTTTTTTGGCCTTTTATGTAAATGTAGGCTTGGGAGGAGCAGACATGGGTTCCAGCTATTTTTTACCCCGCCTGATTGGGGCAGGACGGGCTTATGATATGCTCTTGACCGGGAGGTTTATGTTGGCTGATGAAGCCATGCAGTTAGGATTTGCTTCTCATTGCGTGGAAAAAAGCCAGCTGCTTGACAAGGGACTAGAGCTAGCGCGGATGATTACCGAGAAAGATCCTCTGGCCATAAGATTGACCAAGGAAGCTATTAATCAGAATCTGGATAGCTCTAGTATGGAACGGGTACTTACTGTAGAAAACCGCAATCAGAGTTTAATGTTTATGCATAACTTAAGTCAAGGCAAGTACTTTATAGGTAAATAGACAAGCAGGGCGAACTGTTTAGAGCTTTGGTAGCTTATTCTGGTTTACCTCTCGGTAACTTGGATAGACACAAGAATATAACAATAGGCACGGGACCAAGTTAATAGGTTGATTCCGTGCCTAAAGTTAACCTAACCAATTATTAACTTAATGAAGTTCAGCAGTATTTTTAACGTTTTCGCTAAGCCAACGTTCAGTAGCTAAATTCAAGGTAATAGTTCTGAGGTCTTCCCATGTATAATCCTTTACTTTACGTTGCCGCGCATCAATTTCCTTCAAATAATTCCCGCACACTTGGCAAACTGCCACTTCAATTCCGGGAAACTCTTCGTTTTTAAGATAGATCAGCTGTTTGGCATCTTCATTGCCACAGAACAGGCAACCCATGCGTTTCACCGTCCATTCGAAACTGCAGGTATTACAGTGCAGATTTCTTTGCCCGTTGGGTTGCACCAGAATTGCTAGAGTAGCTGCTTCACCGCAAACTGGACAGAGGTAACTGGTGGTGGGATCATCAGAAGCTATATAGGACACGCCGATGGCTGGAACCCCTTGTGACTTGGCTTTATTAGCGGCTAGTTGAGCCACCCCGCCTAAGGCCAAATGCAGACGGGACATCAACTCTGGGTTCATAGTGAACTGGCCTTCTCTAAACTGCCTCCAAAGTTCTCTCGCCTCGCCATCAGAGATTGGGGCTCCGGCAACGGTATTCAACCGCTGCCAGAGCTCAATAATCGCATCTTCCGGTAGATCTGTAATCGGCAGATATGGAGGCTTGGGAGCCAAAGCCATTGCAGCCAGCCAATGAGAACCGCGCTCCTGCTGCCAATGGTCAATTGCTGACTTCAAATCCTGGTATTTCTGATAAGCTTGCTTGACACTTTCATCTTCTGTGATGACTAATTTGTCTCGTTTGACATCCATCGAAAACCTCCTCTTACCGTTGAAGCTTTTCTACCATTCTAATTCTGCGACTTGGTTACCTCTTCATACCACTTGGCATGATGGTGAGCAGCCCAGTCAGAACGAACGGTACCTTTCCACATACCCCAGAAGGACTCGCCGGAACCTGGATGGAAAGAACCTAGATAGGCGTGCATGCACACCATACAGGTAGCCAGGATCATGCATATACCATGGATGGGGTAAGCCCATTGAACTAACGTAGGTGAGAAGGCGTCCTTAAACCACATCACATAGCCGCTTAACGCTAGTAGCACACAGGAAGTTGTGGTTATAACAGAGTTCATCTTTTCCCCGCCATTGAACTTTGATTGGGGCGGTAAATCTACCTTAAAACCAAAGAACTCCAGCGGAAACTTCATCAAAAACTTAATATCGTTCTTGCCAAAAGAAAAGACATCCTTCCACCAATCAAGGAACCCTCTAAAGTTTATAACTAAAGCAATCAGAGGAATGATTGTAAAAAATACGGCCATTACTTTGTGAATTGTGCTGGCATTGACATAACCGCCAAACACCGGAGCCAGGACTCTTCCCACCGCTGGGGAAAAGAGGATTAAGCCAGTAAACAGCAAGACCAGGAAGGTTACTGTGTGACCCCAATGGGCAAACCGGGCAGAGCCGCTAAACCGTACAACGCGATCTTTATCCATGAATGTCCCCTCCTTTCGACTTGCTCATACTATTGATTATCCTGGTAGTAACGAAGCTGACTGCTGAAGCGCCCAAGGCTATGGGAATTAACCAAATACCGTAGGGCTGTACCCAATCTTTCCAAACCACCAAGGATGCGGAAGTAGTTGGGTTTTCCGGCAATCCATAGAAGGCAGGTTCTTCTTTCAGTAGATAGAGATAAGTGGTGCCACCCATGGCTTTATCACCGTACAGTTGGGCCTTAGGAAAATCTTTTTTAACTTCGGCCAGACGAACTTCAGCTATTTGCTTCATTTCCTCGGGTTCGCCAAAGTGCAAAGCACCTGGTTGACAAGTGGCTACACAGGCAGGCAGGAGGCCATTTTCCACCCGGTCAATACACCCGGTGCATTTGAAGGTCTTTTTCAACTCTGGGTCTGTCTTAGGAACTCCCCAGGGACAGTTAGCGACACAGTAGCCGCAGCCGATACATTTATTCTGGTCAATTATCGTATACCCTGAGTCGGTTTGATAAATGGCCTCCGCTGGGCAAGCCTTCATACAAGAAGGTTCTGCACAATGGTAACACTGATGCTTAAACATCAGCCATTCCATTTTGCCGTTCTCATACTTTTCATGCATGCTGATATAAGTCCAGGTATTGTGAGTGGTAGAAGCCTGGGCTTGATAACTGGTTATCAGCTGGTTTTTTTCCGCCGGCAGATCGTTCCAAGCTTTGCAGGCCACGGAGCAAGCTTTGCAGCCGGTACATAATGAAGTATCGACAAAAACCATTCTCTTTGTCATAGCTAAGCCCTCCTTGCATTGACAAGGCAACATTTATACTCTGGAGTCCCCGCGCCGGGATCTAAAGCTGCCATTGTCACAGTATTCGTGCTAGGGCCGGGATTCAAGCTGGCAAAGCCCCAGCTCCAAGGCATACCGATAGTTTCAGTTTCTTTTCCATTGACATTCAGGGTCTGTAAACGATCGGTAACCAGGGCACGTACGACTACCTTGCCACGCATTGAGGATATCTCAACTTTATCCCCATCTTTAACACCGATCTTTTTAGCCAGGTTTTTGCTGATTTCGGCAAAAGGTTCGGGCATGATTTCATTCAGATAGGGAATGTTACGGGTAATGCCGCCGGCACAGAAGTGCTCACAGACACCATAGGTAGTAAGGACATAGGGATATTCCTCGGGATCGCCAAACTCCGTAGAAACGATCTTGGCGCAGGGATTATTCTGAACATTAGGATGCAGTTTATTGGTGGTCGGGCTTTCAATGGGCTCATAAAATTCAGGTAATGGGCCGTCCACCGTCATACCGGCTCCACGAGTGGGAATGGCCGCTATACTATCAGCGGGAACAGGTGACGTAGGTACTCCACTGGTATAGCTAGCGGCAAACAAACGACCTACACCCTCTGGTGTCATACGGAAAGCCATTTTTCCTTCTGGAGTGTCGGGACCTTTAGTCTTATCCGCCACGTCAGGATTATCATTGCCGGTCCAGGTTCCGCTGGCAGCATCCCACCAGATCAGTTTGCGCTCAGGATCCACCGGTTGACCATTGGCATCGCAGGAGGCTCGATTGTACAGCACGCGGATATTGCCTGGCCATGCGTAGGCGTATTCCTGGTGGAGACCCAAACCGGTGGGGTCGGTATTATTACGGCGATCAGCCAGGTTTTTGCCCGGCGGAGTTACGCCAGCATATATCCAACAGCCGGTTGAAACCGTACCGATAGGAGCATTTAGATATTCACCTAAGCTAGCGGTTAGTTGGCCCGTATTATCATTGTAGCCATTCAGTTCCTGCAGCACTTTCAAGGGACTGGCTTCACCGTGGCCATCATCATAGTCCCAGTTAGCCTTTAGGATAGGCTCATCTTTGGGGTCTGTGCTACCGGCAAGAAGCTCGCGCATCTTTATGAATATCCGATCTATCATATCCAGGTCAGGCCAACAGCCGTTAAGCGGCTCGAGCGCCTTCTCTTTCCACTGTACCAGACGGGAAGAGTTAGTCATGCTCCCAGCTTTTTCATAAACAAAGGCTGCCGGTAAGAAGATAACCTCCGTCTGAATAGACTTAGGGTCAACCCCCGGTTCACGCCAAAACTGGGCGGTTTCTATTTCAAATACGTCGGCTACTACTAGCATTTCTAACTTGGACAGCCCTCTTAGTACCATCTTGCGGTCAGGAATGGAAACGGTGGAATTGGAGCCCCAGTTAAAGAGCATCTTAAACTGACCTTTGTCCATCCAGTTGAAAAATTCCACCTGAGTTGGCATATTGGTCGGGTCGTTCTTGGGCAGCCAACCATAGCCATAATCATTCTCAGCCGTGGCATTCTTGCCAAACCAGGCCTTCAGTAGTGCCACTAATGGTTTATGCTGTACCGCACCATAGCGCACTGCATAGTCGTGCAGAGTTACCTCAGCATTAGTGGGATAGGGCAAGTATCCCGGCAAATTAGCAATGAGGTTAGCCATATCGGTGGAACCCTGAACATTAGGTTCACCACGTAGGGCCTGGACCCCACCTCCGGCCTTGCCGATATTACCCAGCAGTAATTGAATGATGGCATAACAGCGGATACCCTGAACAGCAGTAGTATGCTGGGTCATACCTAGAGCATATAAAATACTGCCCGGTCTGTTCTCAGCAAAGGTATCAGCTATCAGTTTAATTTTATCAGCGGGAATACCGGAAATCTCTGCGGCCACATCAAAGGTATATCTGGAGAAATGTTCTTTAAGCTTTTGGAATACGCAGTCGGGATCATCCAGACTGGTGGCTTTTATAGGTTTATTGTCAGCATCGAGTTGGTAAGCCCAGGTAGAGTAATCATACTTTTTCGTCTCGGGATTGAAGCCAGAGAATAACCCGTCTTCAAATTTATAATCTTTACTGACCTTCAGCAACGCGTTGGTGAAATTCAGAACATAGAATTCGTCATAGAGTTTATTTTCAATATAATAATTGATCATAGCTCCTAGATATGCGATGTCGGTTCCCGGACGAATCTGGGCATAGACATCCGCCTGGGCAGCAGTCCGGGTAAAACGGGGGTCAACCACTATCATCTTAGCGCCTTTAGCCCGAGCCCGATTGATCCATTTCATAGAAATGGGATGGTTTTCTGCACAGTTGCTGCCGGCAATCAAGAAGCATTGAGAATTACCCATATCCTGCCAGGAGTTGGTCATAGCACCGCGACCAAATGAAGGTGACAAACTAGCCACCGTGGGCGCGTGTCAGATACGGGCCTGGTGTTCGTGAAATGGTGTGCCAATTAATCTAGAAAACTTACTTAACATGTATGATTCTTCATTGTCAATTTCAGCCGAACCGATTACAGCTATGCCCTCGGCACGGTTAGCGGGAACAATTTTCTTTTCCCCAGTTTTGGTGGTTATCTCATCTGTGCTCTTCCAGGTCTTATCCCGGACTTCTACAGCTTTCTTGGCGATTCGTTCGATTGCTTCATCCCAGGAAATTTCTTGCCAATCCTCAGCTCCCGGTGCACGATACAATGGTGTCTTCGGGCGAACTTCAGAATAGGCCACTTGCTCCAGGCTAGCTGCCTTAGGGCAAAGGGCACCTTCGTTAATGGGATTGTCCGGGTCTCCTTCCAAGTGAACCAGTTTACCGTCTTTGATGTGCAGCAGCAAACCGCATCCACCAGAACAGAAGTGACAGATGCTGGGTATCTTGGTACATCCCTCAAGCTTTAAAGTATATGCTCTAGCTTCAGCTACCGAAAGGTTAATTCCCAGTCCGCTTGCTACTGCAACAACTGAAAGCCCCGTCATTTTCAAAAAAGTACGACGAGTTACATTCATCACCAATTTCCCTCCCCTTTCTAGTGCTAATTAGAAAAGATTATGGATTTGAAAAGTTATTGCTTTCGGCAATCACCTCACTTGCTTATTTATGCTCATTGTAGGTTCGGAACCATGAGAAACCAAACCTGATAAGCATAGACCTCTAATTACGAACCAACAAAATACTTAAAAAAGCACAAACAATCCAGCCATCCTCAAATATGACTATGACTGAAATCACTTTGTGCTCCTTTTCAAGTATCAGGAAGGCTGACCCGTTTCCAGGACAACCCGGCGGCTTTAATATCATAGCAGTTGCCTTAGATATAAAGCTCGGAGCTATTCAATTACATTGAGTTGGACCATAAAAACAAATTATAATACCTTCACCATTGCTTTATCTAGACACTTGGATACCTATTTTTATCCTAATTCTATATTAGCATGATAATTCCTGCTTATTATGTCCAATAAAAATACATAATGTATAAAAATCAATCTCTTCTTCTGGTTCTCTTTTTTTAAGAATGCGATGAATTTTTCTCTCAATCCATCATTCATTATTTATAAAGAGTTTTAGAAAAATATACTAAAACCCAATCACATTTATTAAGAAAAAGTACTTCATACACTTAGTAGTTTAGTTAATTGCAAAACCAATTTTTTGATGTGTTATTATTGGTGCATAAAGATATCCTGAAGAAATTTAACAGTTGCTAAGACTGGATCATCAAAAAAGCTCCCAGCTAAATTTGATTTTTTGGAGTATTACCTTGTTAACGGGGAGGTAAGGCGAAAAATGACAGCAACCGTAAACCTGGAAGACGCCGTTTCCACTTGCTGTACCTATATTCAACCAGTGGGCAGTGAATATGTTCATATTAATGACGCTTTTAGGCGCATAAGTGCAGAAGATATTACCAGCTTAGTAGATGTTCCTAGCTTTGATCGTTCGTCTATGGATGGTTACGCTATCAGCTACGACGACTTAAAAATACTCAACCTTCGTGAGTCAATATCGTTACAAATAGCCGGTATCATACAGGCTGGTTCAATAGTACCCAGGCAAATTAAAGCTGGGGAAACCTATAGAATAATGACCGGTGCTTTGGTGCCGGAAGGTAGTGGTGCGGTAATAAAGCAGGAAGAGGTTGAAAGTTATAAAGAACAAGATAAAATTGTTGTTCGCAGACGGCACAAGCCAAACCAAAACATAAGCCGGGCGGGCGAATTGCTTAGGGCCGGAGATAAGATAGCGGCTAAAGGGCAGCTTCTCAAAGCTGAGGTTTTAGAACAGATTGCCACTTGTGGAATTGACAAAATTGAAGTTCATCGAATTCCGCGGGTAGCAGTCATTGATACGGGAAGTGAATTAATTTTGCCAGGTGTGCCCATTCGCGAAGGGCAAATATATGCTAGCAGTCGCAGTCTGTTGGCCGGTAAGATTAAGGAGGCCGGGGCTGAACCATTATTATTTGATTCGGTGGTTGAAGACGATCTTATGGCCATTGTCCAGGCTATTGAGAAAGCAGTCAATGTGGTTGATATGGTGATAATTACCGGAGGGACCGGCAAGGGACTATATGATCTAGTTTATAATGCCTTTGAGCATATACAAGCGAAAACCTTGTTTAGAGGTGTGAATATTATTCCGGGCAAGTTCTCATCAGCCGTTATTTATAATAACAAAATTATTTTTAATGTATCAGGTAATCCACATGCAGCGGGAATACTGTTTGAAGTGTTAGTAAAACCAGCCTTGCAGAAATTGTCGGGGAACCTGTTATACATCCAAGAATGGTTTGACATAGTATTACAATGTGCCTTAAAAAAAATTAAGCCAGTACGTAACCTATGCTTAGGGGAAATCATCTTTGAAAATGGAGGCATCTATGCCCAACCAACTGGCAAAAGCGGTTATCATTACATAAGAAATCCTATAATACTCGATATCCAACCTGGCCAAGGAGCAGCAGGTGATATGGTGAAAGCTCTCTTGCTGTAGATTGTTATAATGCTGGAGAGCGATTTTTGCAGTTTTCACTTATTCATTCCGCCAGAAAGTTTACTTCTTGGAGCAGCCATTTTGGCTAAAATGGAAAGCTGTACAATATGAGAGCTGTTGATAATACTCTGACTAACTTTATTGCTTAAAGCCAGGACCAGGCGGTCAAAGGCTTTATTATCGAGTTGGTTCATGTAGTTTCTTAATACCAGCGAATTCTGATAACGGGTATTGAACCAACTGGTCAATCGGTTGTAATCCGCTCCGGTGGCGATGGCCTTAGCCGCATAAAATCCGCTTAAAAGTGAGGGCACTTGCCCAAATCCCATAAAGGGTTCTATGAAACCTCCGGCATTGCCTGTTAACAGAATGTTGCGGACTTGCCGGGTGGCAACTCGTCCTATTTTATACTCTTCCACCTTAAATTCTGAGCCAGGTTCTGGTGTAATACCTAGATAATCTACGGTTTTCGCCCACAAAGTATCAATGTCTTCAGGCGAGGACGGAGCGGCAGCAACACTGATACATGCTTCGTCTTGATCATAGGGAGCAAAATAAACATAACCTTGTTTGCTTAGAGACTGGTTAAACCAAAGCTTAATAGTTCCAGGGTCAAAATCCCCTTTAATTATGCAGCCTCGTAAAAAAGGCTCAATATCAGTAGTCCATACACCCAAATCCCTTGGTATGATGGAGTCACCAGTAGCCACCACTACCCAGTCATATTCTTGGGCAAGTTCCTGGTAATCGGGTTGAGTATTAAATATGATATCGGATTTGATATAGCGTGCCAATTGGTATTCCCATGACCTGTCATCATGTCCGCGTATAGTAGAGTAACCGAGATTACCGTTAATAATTGTTTTGTGGTTAGGTGAATGCATCTCCACAGTGTGAACTACTGCGGCAGGTTGAAGATCCACATCCAAAAGATCATTTATATAGACCAAGGAGTCTTTAATAGGCCTGTGCATCAGGTGCATGATGGCTTCCATGTTAGGAAAACGTTCTCCTACCCGGTGCCGTTTTTCGAAAATGTCTGGATAAATACCATTCTGTTCAAGATGCCGGGCACAGGCCAAACCGGCAAAACCTGCTCCTAAGATAGCTACTTTAATTTTGCATCGCCCTTTTTTAGCTTTAGTGTGAACATTTCTGCTGGTGAGTATACGGTAGTTTAGCTCTCTTTTGTTATTCTGTGAAAACGGATCCTGATGTGGTGAAAATAGTTTTCTCAGTGTCATCGCCAGGAGCCAAGCGACGTGGCGATCTCTACAAAAATCTACGGTTTGAGTCTATAGATTGCTTCGTCGCTGTCGCTCCTCACAATGACAGCTCAGGAGTGCCGGAACGGCCAATGACAGACTTCAGTTTTCCATTTATCGTGGCCTGTACCACAGGTGGTAATTATGAACGAATTAATTTACTATTTTACGTGTGACTAGATTAGATAGGCATTAATATGTTCTTTTGAATGCTTTCTTTATAAAATAAAATGGCATAATAAGCAGCAAGGATGGTTCCAGGAGGTATTCCAAAATGCGTTGTGATTATCATGTACATTCTTCGATTTCCGCTGATAGTTCAACCAATGCGTTGGAGCAGATCAAACAAGCCGAAGCATTGGGCTTGGACGAGATCTGTTTCACCGAACATTTAGAAATCTATTTTCACCGAGGGGAAGAATGGCATCTTGACCTACAGGATTATAAACAACGATTCGCCCAATTAATCTCATCCCGTGTCAAAATAAAGTTGGGAATTGAAGCGGGCATTGCGCTGGCAGCTGAGCATTTTCCTGAACTAGAAGATGAATTGCGCTCCATGCCCTGTGATTTTGTGCTGGCCAGTGCCCATTCAGTAGATAATATTGACCCCTTTGACCCTGCTTTCTATGAAGGGAAAACCCTGCCCCAGGCCTTCAGGGATTATATCAGTGCCATTTCAAACGGCATCAAACAGTTGGATCCGGACCTTTACAGTTGTGTGGGACATATCGACTTCCCCGCCAAGGGAGCCCACACAGAATCGGATTCCCGGCTGTTTTACCGCTATGCTCCCGATGAAATTGACACCTTGTTCCGGTATATCATCCCCCTGGGCAAGTGTATTGAAGTGAACACTTCCACTTATCGCAAACTGGGCCAACTTAAGCCGCCAGGAGAGGACTGGCTGCGCCGCTATGTGCAATTGGGCGGTGAGTTCGTCACCTTCGGCTCAGATGCCCATTCACCCAAATATATCGGTTATCGTTTCGATGACGCAGTGGAAATAGCCCGGCGAGCCGGGGTAAAATACTACGCCACCTATGACCGGATGAAGCCAATCTTCCACAAGCTGTAAATATGAGGTAGGGGGCGATGCCCACATCGCCCTACACATGTAATAAATTACCTGCCATAATTTTCCCGGATACGGTTCCGGTCTCAATGGCTGCCTTGATAAAGTTACTATTGGCAGAATAGGCCTCGGCAGTTTTTGAGTCCAGGGAGTTGGTTGCAAAAGCAGATTCCCCAATAAGCTGATTGCTGCCATTATAAAGATTGGTGATAGAATTTTACTAGTCCAGGTATCTTATTGTATACCCAGCCGAGTCCGGTATGGCAATGGAGGCCAGAGAGATGCAGTTTTCAAAGGCATAATCCCCTATACTCTGGACAGAGTTTGGACATCTGGGGGACATCCTGTATCCTAACGGGCGGGATCTGATTTACCGGACCGGGGTCACCAAGGCGAAAGGCTGGGATCCCCAGACTACTAATGAAGCCCAGTTGAATCGCGGCTTCGGTATTGGCAGGTTGGCTTACGAAGTCACTAAATACTGGACAACCAAAGCCCAGAGGGCCCGTAATTTTACCGCTACGCTGGAGAATTTCCGTACCTCCCTGGAAGAAGCCCAGGTAGATTATGCCGTTTGCCTTCCTATTGCTCCTTATCTCACCTTCGATGATCTGGCTGAGGCTAGAGAACAGGAAGAACGCATATTGCCATTTACCAGCATTGATCTTACACGCAGCTATGATGTGGAGGCTCAGCTAAACCAGGACGTTGCCCGTGGAGCCCTGGGGTTGAAGCTGCATCCCATCATCCAGAATACTTCTCTGGATGACCAACGAACCATCAATGCTTTGCAAGCCTTCCGTATTCATAAAAAACCGGTATTGGTACATGTGGGGCAATCTATCTACTACTTAGGTAAAGAAAAAAAGAACAATACCCCGGAATTCGGTCAGGTTCGTTATGTTGAGGAAGTAGTCCGCAATTTTCCGGATATAAAATTTATAATCGGTCATGCCGGGCTTTTCTGGATAAACGAAGTGTGCCGGCGTTTAGGAAAATTACCTAATGTATGGGTAGATACTTCATTTCAGTCTCCGGAAGATGTGCGCAAACTGGTGAAAGTATTCGGGGCCGAAAAGGTTTTATATGCTTCGGATTGGCCATACGGCAACCGCGTTCCCCATATTAAAATTATTAAAGTAGCCTGCCGGGGAGATGCCAAGCTGGAAGAAATGCTGTTCTACCGGAATGCTCAGGAGTTATTGGGCATCTCGATATAACAAAGAAAAGCAGAAATACCTATCAGGTAATAGGGTAACTGACCCCAAACTCAGGAACGATAACCGTCATTTCTGGATATAATTGCCGGACCAGAGCAGTAAGAGGTGCACAGTCTACCTGTGAAGAAATGGGCGGAAAAGTGTCATCAAAGTGGTGGAGAAAAATACTGTGCGGTTTGAGTTTTTCTATAAATGGAAGGGTGAAGGTTGGCAAATCTGACCGGCCTTGAAAGGGTACACAGAGAACACTGGCGCCCCGGGGGTACTCTTCATCAGCACAGAGACTTAGACTGCCCAGGTGCAAGACTCTGGTATTTTCCCAACTGATTTCATAGATCAAAACCTGACCCTGGGGACAGTTTCTAAGAGTCCTGATGATGTTTACAAATTCCCGAAAGTGGTTGACCAGACGTCGGTTGAATAGAGTCTGGAATATTAACTTCAGATCGAATTTTATATGCTGGCCTTTAAGGACCCGGATGGTAAAAGGGCCGTTGTTGATTATGTCTCCCGGGCTAATAGCGACTACCTGCTGGGCTGGAGCACCTCTTTTAATCAATTGCCGGGCGGTTTCCGCCGAGCAATAGACCTTGCTTTTCCCCAATGCTGCCACTTCCGGCACATCGAGGGTGTGGTCAAAATGGCCGTGGGTAATAAATATATCTCCCATCTGTGCCAGTTCCGGCACAGAAATGCGGGGGCTATGTGGATTCCTAGATACAAATGGATCAAATAATATCTTGTGTCCCGCGTGGCTCATGCATAGGGCAGCAGTTCCATACCAGGAAATCTCCACAGCAGTCACCTCCCTCAAATATGCTGGTGGTAAATATACCCTCTGCTAGGTTTATGTCTAATACTCCTCTATTAACTAGCATATACTTTCTGGGCCGGTATGAGTAGAGGCTTATACAGGAAATAGCCCCTAGCGTCCTGGTATTATGGCGGGCAAGTATACCGGAGCCGGTAAATCTCATGTGGACCCAGGTTTTCATGGCAGGCCTGCTGATGAACCAGAAGAGCCCGTATTCCTGCCAATAGACCTTACCGTGTTAGAAAAAGTAGAAATCTGTCATAAAAGCGTTGTATACTTCCATACTACTTGGTAAAATATCCATACGAGAATTTCCTAGGACCTTCCTAAGTTGTCAGGAAAATATTCTGTATTTTATGTAAAATGAGGTGACAGATGCATTAAAATCTGATTACAATCGGTAAAATTAGCGATTTTTTGCACATTTCTAGCACTCACACCATGCTCTGCTTACTAATTATTGAAGCAACATATCGACTCTCCATCTGAATTAGGCTTTTCATGTGATTAAAGATTAATGAAGAATTAATTTCCCATTTTAGAATCAGAAAAAAGTATAAACCCAGAAGAAAAGAAACCGTGGTAACCTTAAAAAATTAATAGTATGAGTTAATTATGTTTGAGGGAGGTTGCTGTATGAAGAGTATCGGCAGCAGGTTGATGTTGTATTTCTCCTTGACAATCCTAATCATAGGGGGAGGATTAGGCATAATTGCTTACAACGAAGCCTCCGATGCATTACAGAACAATTCACGTAACAGTTTAGAGGAATTAGCGGCGAAAGCAGCTACTATAGTAGTCCACGATTGCGAAAGCGACATAATTATGATGGAGATGATTGCCAATCGCAATGTAATCAAGAGCATGGATTGGGAAACCCAGTTACCTGCTTTGCAAGAGGAAGCTGCCCGGCATGGTATTCTTACTATGGGTATAGTATATCCGGATGGGAATGCCCGCTACATAGACGAAGAGGAACAGACCTTTCTGGGTGATCGGGATTATGTAGAAAAAGCATTTAATGGTGAAGTCAATATTTCTGATGTGATTATCAGCCGGGTCACTAACTCCGCAGTGATAATGTTGGCTGCCCCCATATACCAGGATAATGAAATAGCAGGGGTCTTAGTAGCCCGCCGCCCGGGAACTGCTTTAAGTGATGTAACTAATGCTGTTCGTTTTGGGGAAAATGGTTATGCATTTTTAGTTAATAAAGAGGGAAATGTTATTGCTCACCCCGATGACAGCTTGGTATTGGAACAACGCAACTTTATAGAAGATGCTAAAACCGATGCAAGCCTTCAGGCTTTAGCCGACATTGTAACTAGCATGATAAACGGGGAAGAAGGTTTTGGCAGTTATACTAATTTAAATGGTGACCAAGTGTACGTAGCATATGCGCCGGTGGCAGGTACGGACTGGAGTTTAGGAGCGGTTGCTCTCCAGGAGGATGTCTTATCAGAATTGTCAGGCCTGCAAAGGAGCATAATCCTTGCCACCATTATTCTCATTGTTCTGGGATTAGCATTAGCTTTCTTTTTTGGACGGGAAATTGCTCTCCCCATTGTCCTTTTATCTTCCGTATTAGAACGATTTGCCAAGTATGATTTAACTTTTGATCAAAATAGCAAAGCTCTTAAATACATGTCGCGCAAAGACGAAATCGGTACCATAACTAACTCTATTGCTACCCTGCAGAACAATTTTGTACAAATCTTAAAAGATATTGACGAGCAGTCTAATGAGGTAGCCGCATCCGCTGAAGAAATGACAGCGATTAGTGATCAAACCTCAATTGCTGCCGATGAAATAGCCAAAACTATTGAGGAATTAGCACGTGGTGCTGGTGATCAAGCTGAGGATACTGAACAAGGAGCCCAGAAAGTTAATGAACTAGCTGAAATAATTGAGACTGACGAAAAACTCCTGCTTGACCTAAACCAAACAGCTGATGAAGTGGCCACTTTGAAGGATGAAGGTTTTGTTACTTTAGAGAATCTCATGAATAAAACCGAAGAAAGCAACCAGGCGGCCATGGAGATTTTTGCGATCATTCAAGAAACTAACCAAAGTGCCGAAGGTATTAAAACTGCCAGTGAAGTAATAAAAAGCATTGCCGATCAGACTAATTTATTAGCTCTTAATGCAGCTATAGAGGCAGCTAGGGCAGGGGACCATGGCAGGGGCTTTGCCGTAGTAGCCGAAGAAGTAAGAAAACTAGCGGAACAATCTAATAATTCAGTTCAGGAGATAGAAGCTATTATAAATGAACTTACCATTAAGACTAATAAAGCCGTCGAGACTATGACTGTCGTAGGAGAAACCATCAGCGAACAAACCGCTAGTGTAAATGATACCAGGGGTAAATTTGAAGGTATCGCTGAAGCAATAGAAAAAACCAGGCAAGCTATAGAATTACTGAACAGCTCAGGCAAAGAAATGAATCAAAAGAAGAATGAGATAATCGAAATCATTCATAATTTATCCGCTATTGCTGAGGAAAATGCGGCAGGAACAGAAGAAGGAGCTGCCTCTATTGAAGAACAAACAGCCTCAATTCAAGAAATAGCTAGCGCCAGCCAAGCCCTAGCCAAACTAGCGGAAGAAATGCAGATTAAAATAAGACAATTTAAGTATTGATTTCATTTTATCATCCAGGGAGACGGTGGGGGTCAACCCAACCCGTCTCCTTGCCTTGCCAAAGATTACTCCTATGATTACACCGGTGTTATTCGAACTGCCCCTTTTTCGGCGGCCATGGAGTTATTTTCGATGCTCACAGTGCCGCCTGTCATAACTTTCCACCCTGTTTTTAAGCACAATTCACCAACCACCTTCATATAGTATAAAGCGCTCAATTTTTGTGGAGGTGGTATCTTGACCATCCTGGGTTGGGTACTGGCGCTGGCAGCTCTGGTTAACGGAACCCTGCTGCTGTTCGGTTATCTGAGCAATCAGGTATTCCCACAGCCTCTGAATGAGGCAGACGAGCGGATGTATTTGGACAAGATGAGAGCGGGCAGTGAAGAGGCTCGCAATAAGCTGATCGAACACAACTTACGGCTGGTAGCCCATGTGGTTAGAAAGTATGACAGCAGCGGCGAAGACATGGAGGATTTGATTTCCATTGGGACCATTGGACTCATCAAAGCTATCAAAACTTTTAACGAGGAAAGGGGAGTGCGGCTGGCCACCTACGCAGCTCGCTGTATAGAAAACGAGGTGCTGATGTATCTCCGCAATATTAAAAAGGTTAAACAGGAAGTCTCCATCTATGATCCTATCGGGTATGACAAGGAAGGTAATGAAATTTCGCTGATAGATATACTGACTACCGATAATGAAATTATCGACCTTTTGGAAGCCAAACTACAGGAAGAGAAAATAAGGAGTAAAATGGGAGTGTTAACCCGCCGGGAGCGGCAGGTAATTGAAATGCGCTACGGGCTTTTTACTGGGCTGAAGGAAACCCAGCGGGAGATTGCCCGTAAATTAGGAATATCCCGTTCCTATGTGTCGCGCATAGAAAAACGTGCTCTGAAAAAACTCATAAGAGAGATAAATTTAAGCGTAAACTAAAACATATGGGGAGGTTCTTTGGCGGTAAAGAACCTCCCTGTATTTATTCCAACCCTTCGATTCATTATCTCATCGTTGATCCCTTCTATCTTGACGCTTTTAATAATCAGCTGTTCACAAGCTGATCTTGAAATTGGCTTTGGCATAGCTTCTGGTGCTGACCTTGGTTGCCGCTTTGTTTTTCACAAAAAAAGGGCGGCTGTTGGCCGCCCGGGGGGAGTATTATGTTGGCTAAAAAGTAAACTTGTTCCGAAAAGAACTTTTCAATTTAGGGGTTTTGAACATATACATCAGCCAGGCTGTAGACCTCTTCGCGGAGCACCTTCTCGAATTCGTCAGGATTGGGAACGGGCCGCTTAAACATTTTTTCAATGGCATCGATTTGAGCCGGGGTGTTTAAGGGCTTATAGTAGAGGTCCATAGCATAGGAGGAAAAATCTCTGACAAACACGTCAAACATCTGATTCATTACCTCATCGCTGACCACTTCTATCTTGGCACTTTCGATGATGAGCTGACCATAGGCCACCATAGTAAACAGTTCGCCAACGGCCAGCAGGTAATCAAAGTCCTGCATCTGTTTGGCCAAATCCTGGCCGGAGACCATTAAGTAGTTTTTGTAGGCATTGATTTGCTCGATAAATAACTTTACATTGGGCAGATGAGCCAGGCTGTTATAAGCAATCATATGATCATGGAACTTGGTTTTAGCATATCCTCTGGTGCGACCTTGGTTGAATAAGAAAGTATCATCACGGTTATCGGTTATTCTGCCTATTTCTTCAAATTCAGCTGGCATAAACATGTA